>Ga0184637_10000702_pt1 | contig 24188 bp, 25 predicted proteins | sample PLM3_127_b2_FD_133143 | JGI IMG/M metagenome (GOLD analysis project Ga0184637, IMG submission 133143) | Groundwater sediment microbial communities from an aquifer in East River, Colorado, USA - PLM3_127_b2 | ecosystem: Environmental > Terrestrial > Soil > Riparian zone | place: USA: East River... | reverse complement strand
TCCAGACTCGGAGCTGGGGGAACTACGACGTCTCGGGAGACGAGACGACTTCGGTAGCCGAGTTCTACCCCAACTCCTCGACCTACGTCACGAACCGGACGGCGCGGCAGGCGTCGCACGTCGGGATCGGGACGACGGGAACCAAGCTTACGGAGAGCCGGATCTTCTACGACGGGGCGACCCTGCACACGGTCTCCCCGACGCAAGGCCTTCTCACGAAGACGAGCGTCTGGAGGAATACCGATAACCAGTTCGTCCCCCAGTGCAACCTCGCTTCCTGCGTCCAGTACGACTTGTTCGGAAACGTCACCCAGACCACATGAACCTTGGGTAGTCACTGCTCCGAGCTGCTAAGAGGTTGTTAAATAAATAAATCTGACAAATATCGTCCCGAAACAGCGGTGGCCAATGGCTCGCTTTACATCGTGTCCTTCCGGCAAAGCATGCAGCTGTCCTGGGAAGAGGCTGGTGGGCAAAGGCAGGCGGGAGATCAGCCGGTGCTAGAGTCGAGGTTGCAGCGCTGAGCAAGAAAGCCACTGAATCGCTGGATTGGCTTTGGTCCATGTCGAACTGTCCTGTATGTGGATGTGGAAATGAAGGGTCTTTCGTAACAAATTCGTCTCGTCTGTCAAAGGTTTGCCGATAGTCTTTTTTTTGGCTCGCTGCGCGAGAACATCGTCCGCCTCCGCCGGAGGTTCCAGGGCCGCCTCAGCGCACACGACACGCCCGCGGAGATCGTCGTCGAAGGACCGGGGGACGTCTCCTGGCGCTACCCGGTGACAGCGACCCCGGAAGGAAGCGTCTACCAGGAGTTCAAGAGGACAAGCTTCCGACGGGAGTCTACCGCGCGCATCTCAGAGTCTAGAGACTCTCGCCAGCACCAGCTTCCTGATGGAGGCTTACCGGATCTCCCAATTCGAAGTGCTCCTCCACGCGCCCGATCGGGCGCCCCTCGACTGGGGGCGACATGAGCGCCCGCACTCAAGCGAAGGTACTCCGGGTCCTCCAGGGCCAGGGGGCGAGGTCGAGCGCGTGGGCTCTCGGACCACGATCAAAGTGGACGTGAGGATGATTGCCGCGACCAACAAGGTTTCGCAGGTTTGAAGGGAGAGTCGGCTAAGCTGCGATGTACGCGGGGGTTTCGTGGAGGACCAACAGTTTGTCGGGCAGAAGGGTCAAAAGCGCGTAGGCCCGGCCGTTGCGATCGGCGAACTCGACGTCGCATGCGCCGTCCTCGTATGTCATGACCACTGTTCCGATCTGTCCGCGTCGCAAGAGTATGGGCTCGCCGCTCTCGAAATGCTTCGTGTTGGTCGCTTCGAGAAGCGCGACCACGTCGTGCATGCGCAGCTTGCCACTCATCGTCTAGACTATATAACACGTCGTCATTCGAGGAAAGTCCTCTCCATGGCGAACGATCCACGCGGTCAGCACCACGGCGCTACCCTTCGGCGTCTCCATACGGAACCGCAACGAATACAAGGCCCCATGTCCGTTGTCTCCACGTGACTCGGCTTGGTCCGAGTTCGCGGCCGCAGCCAGGATGGCCTCGCGCACTAACTCTCGATTCGCGAGCGTGATCACTGGCTGACTCCTACAAGGCGCGAATCGCCGCTTCCAGGATCTCCTCCTCGCCCGGGAGGACTGTTCTCAGGTCGAGGAGCACCCGATCCTCAGAGATGCGGGCGAGGATTGGGGGATGGTTCCGGCGAAGGGCTTCGAGGAGGCTCCCCGCGGAGCGGTCCTGCGAGTGGATGGCGATGACCCAGGTCGGGATCTCGGAATCCGGGGCGGCGCCTCCTCCTATGAAAGAAGCGCTCGGCTGGACTTCGAGGATGAGTCTCCCGGCTCCGTCGATGCGCCCGGTGAGGGCGAGCGCGCGGCTTCGGATCTCTTCCGCCGGGAGAGCGAGCATTCGCAGGACGGGAATCTCTTCGAGCGCTCTCCCGCGGACGTAGGCGGAAAGCGTCGCCTCGAGAGCGGCGTAGACGAGCTTGTCCACGCGGAGCGCCCGCGCCATGGGATTCAGCCTGCAGGCTTCGACGCGCGAGGCCTCGCCGATCAGGATTCCCGCCTGCGGCCCTCCGAGAAGCTTGTCGCCGGAAAAGATGCAGAGGCCGACTCCGCTCGCGAGGCTCTCGGAAACCGTAGGCTCCCCGGGAAGGCCGAACGAGGCGAGCGAGACCAGGTTGCCGCTCCCGAAGTCCTCGATGACCGGAACGCCGCGCTCTCGTCCCAGTCGAACCAGGTCCTCGGTAGAAGCCGATTCCGTGAACCCCACGACGCGGAAGTTCGAGGGATGGACCCGAAGGATGGCCCCGGTCTCGGGGCCGATGGCCGAAGCGTAGTCGGAGACGCGCGTCTTGTTCGTCGTGCCCACTTCGCGGAGCCGCGCTCCGCTTCGCTCCAGGATCTCGGGAACCCGGAACGAGCCTCCAATCTCGATGAGCTCACCGCGGGAGATTACGACTTCCTTGCCGAGGGCTTCGGTGTTGAGGGCGAGCATCAGGGCCGCGGCGGCGTTGTTCACGACCAGCGCCTTGTCTTCCGGGAAGAGAGCGGTGAAGAGGCGCTCGGCGTGCCGGTGGCGGCTCCCGCGCTTGCCAGTCTCGAGATCCAGCTCCAGGTTCGAATACCCGCGCGCGATCTCGGCGATGGCCGCGATGGCGGCTTCGGAGAGCGGGGCCCGCCCGAGATTGGTATGCACGAGAATTCCGGTCGCGTTCAACGCTCGCTGGAGCGACGGCGCGACCGCGCTCTCGAGTCGCGCGCGAACCGCTCCCTCGATCCCGGAGAGTCCTTGGTCGATCGCCGCCTCCGACGATTCGCGGCGGAGCTCGGCGAGAAACGCGCGGGTCTCGGCGACGACCAGAGCCCGGCCGAACTCTCGCGAGAGATCCTCGAAACCCGGCTGTGAAACGAGCTTTTCCACGCTGGGAAGTCTCCGGAGAGACCGCGGTACCGGTGTTTTTGACAAGGCGGGACTCAGAAGCGTAGCATCTTATCATACGCGCCGACGATGCCCGAGAACCGTCCACGTAACTACATCGAGCGCCTCCCCGAGATCCTCTCACGGGAAGAGGGGGACGTTTCTCATCTCGATCCCGAGATGCTCGAGATCCTCTACCCGGCGCGGGCGGGAAACGAGCTCACGCTTTCCGTCGTCTTCGGTCCCCCCGGCGCGGACGAAGACAATGAAAGCGCCGAGCGCTACCGGAGAGCGATCTCGATCGCGGAGAAATCGAGGGGCTATCGTACGGAAGGGCGGGATCGCTTCCTCCGGCATTCGGCGGTCTTCGGTGTCGACGAGGTCCAGAGGCTTCACGAGCTCTTCTCCCTCGTCGGCGATTTTCCGAGCTGCGAGATCCTGGTGAAGGGGAAAAAGATCCCCTGCGCGCGGGAGCTGTGGCTTCCCTTTTTCTGGTTCTTCAAGAAAGACGAGGCGTAGAGTCCGCTCCCCGCGGCGCCCGAGGAGTTCCGTTCATCATGGGGTTTCAGGAAGACATGGCGAAGCTGCAGAGGACGTTTCGGCTCCTCGAGCGCGAGTACGAGCAGTGGTTCTCGGGCGCTGTCCCCAAGCCCCCGACCGACACCCAGAGAGTCTGCGAGGAGATCGTCAAACGGTACAATATCAGCCCGCCGCGGAACCTTTCCGAGCAGTCCCTGTTCTCCATGCTTCAGGCGCGTTACAACACTTACACGGAGATGTGGAATCGAAGGACCCGGCTCAAGGAAGAGGGGAGGATTCCCGGCGGACGCGAAGGGGCGAAACGAAGCGCCCCGAAGCCGGCGGCGCCGCCGCCCGCGCCCTCCGACCCATTTCGCCAGGTCTTCGACTCGTTCGTTGCGGCGAAGCAGAAAGCGGGAGAACCTACGACGAAGCTCAACTATGAGAGCTTCAAGAAGACGCTGGAGAAGCAGGCCGACCAGATCCGGGCCGCCAAGGGCAAGGACGTGGACTTCGGAGTCACGATGAAAGACGGCAAGGTCTCCGTCGTCGCGCGGCCCAAGAAATGACGGCGCGCCGCTTCTTCGCCCCACTCCTCTTCGTCTTGATTGCACCTTCTGACATCCAGGCCTGGCCCGCCGAGGCCTATCGCGGCATGGCCTATGACGTCCTCGCGCTCATGCCGCCGTCTCTCGCGCGGGTGCTCACGCGGCGCGACGAGTTTCTGCTTTCGGGGGTCTCGACTCTCGAGGGCGAGACCGCGTCCCTCATCGCCCGCGACGGGCTTTCGGGACGGCTTTCCCAGGAACTGATCGACGACGTCGAGCGGCGCATCGACAGGGTCGTGCGGATGGTCGAAGGGCATCGGCCGTTCCGGGAAACCGCGGTTGAGCTCGGCAGGCTCTTGCGCATCGCCGCCGATCTCTCCGACCCCACGGTCGTCGGGGCGGGCTCACCGGAGCTTCGCCGGGTCGCCCCCGAGTACATTCGCTTCGTGGGCCTCCATCTCACCAGGATCCCCCTGGTCCACGACGGGTCGCTTCCCTCGCCCGTCGCGGGGGCCTCGGTCAAAGGGATCCTCAGCCGGGTCGCGGAGAAGACGAGCGCTTCGATCGGTCCATTGTCGAATGCGTTCTGGCAGGACGGTCGTGTGGTTCCCGCCACCAGCTTCGACTTCCGTTCCGTCCCCTACGCCGAGACTTCCTTGAGCTATTCCCGCGGAGTCACGGCCGCATCCTATCTGTGGCTTTCCGCATGGACCAAGGCCAACGGGGATTTCACCGGGTACCGATTCGCCCCGAAAAAGCGCTGAGCCCTTACCCAGGGGGCGCGCTCCGCGTTAGAATCTCCCCTTCGAATGCAAGGACGACGGGCGCTCATCAGTGTGGCCGACAAGACCGGCGTCGCCGACTTCGCCCGGGAGCTCGTCTCCCGCGGATTCGAGATCGTCTCGAGCGGAGGTACTTCGAAGCTCCTCGATGAGGCGGGCGTGCCCGTGCGGCCCGTCTCCAAGGTGACGGGCTCTCCCGAGATCCTCGGAGGACGGGTGAAGACGCTCCACCCCCGCATTCACGGCGGCATCCTCGCGCGGCGGAATCTGCCCTCGGATATGAAGGAGCTCGAAACCCAGCAAATCACACCGGTCGATCTGGTGGTGGTCAACTTCTATCCCTTCGAAGAGACCGTCGCCAAGGGAAGCCCCCTCCACGAGATCCTCGAGAACATCGACATCGGCGGACCCTCGATGCTGCGCGCCGCCGCCAAGAACTTCGAGCACGTTCTCGCGGTGACGGATCCCGCGGACTACGCGCTGGTGCTGCGGAAGCTCGACGAGGGGCCCGAGGGGATCGATTTAATTACCCGGCTCCATCTCGCTCAGAAGGCGTTCCAGGCGAGCGCGCGCTACGAAGGGGCGATTGCCTCGTTCGTGAGCGGTCTCGCGGCGGAATCGGACGTCAACCAAGGCCGGGCGGCGCTCACCGTCGGCGCTCCACCAGCCTTCCCCGAGACCCTCTCGCTTCGCCTCGAGAAGGCCCAGGATCTGCGCTACGGCGAGAACCCCCACCAGGCCGCCGCCTTTTATCGCGATTGCGGTTTAGCGCAGCCCCTCGGAATCGCGAGCGCCGCGCAGCTCCACGGGAAGGAGCTTTCGTACAACAACATTCTCGACCTCGACGCCGCCTGGCGCCTGGTGCGCGAGCTTCCTTCGGCGCGTGCGGCCGCCGCCGTCATCAAGCACACCAATCCCTGCGGCGCCGCGCTCGCGGATAGCCTTCGCGAAGCCTACGTGCGCGCGCGGGCGACGGACCCCGTCTCTGCCTTCGGCGGCATCGTGGCGCTGAATCGCGGAGTTGACGTAGCGACCGCCGAGGAGCTCTCCTCGACGTTTCTCGAGGCCGTGGTCGCCCCCGGTTTCGATCCGAAGGCCATCGAGATCCTCGTCCAGAAAAAGAGCCTCCGCCTCATGAAAATCGATGACCCGGCGCCGCCTCCATGGAGCGGTTTCAACCTCTGCCGCGTGCTCGGCGGCCTTCTGGTCCAGGATTGGGACCGGGAGGACGAGGCGGAGCTCGAGCTACGCGTCGTGACCGAGAGGCCGCCGACGGAGAGGGAGGTCGAAGCGCTGCGCTTCGCCTGGATCGTCGCGAAGCACGTGAAGTCGAACGCGATCGTGCTGGCCCGCGACGGGGCTCTTTTGGGCGTCGGCGCGGGTCAAATGAGCCGGGTCGACTCCTGCCGGATCGCGATTCAGAAGGCGGGGGGAACGGTCAAAGTGGCGGTCGCGGCATCGGACGCCTTCTTTCCGTTCCGCGACGGGATAGACGTCCTGGCGGAAGCAGGTGTGGAGGCCGTCATCCAACCCGGCGGCTCGAAGCGCGACGAAGAGGCCGTCGCCGCCTGCAACGAGCGCGGTTTAGCGATGGTCTTCACCGGAAGGCGGCACTTCAGGCACTAACTAAAACCCAAATACAAGGGGGATAGGGGGACAGGAGGGGATAAGGGATAGGATTCAATATTCTTCGACTGGTCGCCTTATCTCCCTATCTCCTCCTATCTCCATATCCCCCTTCTTACACCAGGTTCTTGACTGCGGTGGCGAGGAGATCTTCGGGATTCACCGTTGCCGTTCCCAGCTTTCCCACCACGATTCCCGCGGCGCGGTTCGAAAGATCCGCGGCGCGAGGGAGGCTCTCGCGGCAAGCGAGAGCGAGGGCGGCGGTCGCGATCACCGTGTCCCCGGCGCCAGTGACGTCGAACACCTCGCGGGCGGAAGTCGCGATGTGGAGGGCCGGCCTCTCCCGTTCGTAGAGCGACATCCCCTGCTCCCCGCGGGTGATGAGGACGGCCTCGCATTCGAGCTCCTCCAGAATCTTTCCCGCGGCCCGCTCGAGGTCCGCTTCGGAACGGACTTCGATGCCTGTGAACCGAGCGGCCTCGTTCGAGTTGGGAGTGACGAGCGTGACTCCGCGATAGAGCCGATAGCGGTGGACCTTGGGGTCGACGAGAATCGGAACTCCGCGGTCCTTCGAAGCCGCGATCGCCCGCTCGATGACCTTCGGGGTGAGGGTGCCCTTGGAGTAGTCCGAAAGCACCAGCGCTTTCGAGCGAGAGACGACGTCTTCGAGTCGGGCGAGGGTCCTCGCCTCGACCTCGCCCGCGATGTCGTCCGTCGACTCCCAGTCGGCGCGCACTACCTGCTGGCCATGGGCGATGATTCTGGTTTTGACCGTTGTACGCCGCGAGGGGTCGGTGAGAACCGCCTCCGCCGAGAGCCCGCGCTCGCCAAGGGCGTGCCGCAGGGCGCCCGCCGCCTCGTCGGCTCCGACGATGCCGAGAAGGAGGGGACTCGAGCCGAGGCTCGCGAGGTTTCTCGCGACGTTGGCCGCACCCCCGAGGTGGTAGTCCTCGCGCTCGATCGTGACCACCGGGACCGGCGCCTCGGGAGAGATCCGCGATACCTTGCCCCACACGAAGCGGTCGAGCATCACGTCGCCCACGACTCCCACGACCGTGCCGCGGCTACGTTCGAGGAAGTCTCTGATCTCCGCGGCGTCCACCGGCTTCACTCGGTCCGCTCTCGCTCGAGGATCGGCGGGACGCTCATTGCGAAAAGAAACAGCATCTGAAACTCCGAATCGCCGAAGTTGTACTCGAAGAGGCCCGCGACGAGCCCGGAAACGATGACGGCAAGCGCTCCGGCGGCGAGGGCTCGCCCCGTCCCTCGAGCCTTCGTCCGGCGGAGCTCACAGACGGCGAGGAACAAGCTCGCGCCGACGAACCAAAGGAAAACCGAGAGCGCCGGGAGCCCTCTCTCGGCGGCCACCTGGATGAGGTTGTTGTGCAAATGAGGGTTGTCGTGCCGGCTGGCGTCCGGCTCGACGTAGAGGGGATAGACCTCGGCGACCATCTCCGGCCCGACGCCGAAGAAAGGGTGATTCCTCACGATTCGCGAGCCCGCCTCGAGCATGTACACACGGTCCCATCCCGAGGTGTCGGGCCGCACCAGAGAGAGAATGCGACGCTCGATGTCCCCCGAGAGAACGGCTGCCAAAACCGCCGCGAGGAGAGGCGCCACGAGCAAGAGCCTCCGGTCTTTCAGGAAGAGAAGGAAGAGGCCGGCGACGAGCGTGCCAATCCAGGCGCTCCTTGTGAGCGAGAGGACGAGAGCGCACTCGATCAGAAAGAAGCTTCCCAGGAAGAACCACCGATGCCGCGCTCGCGGGGAGGAGAACAAGAACCCCGCGAGAGCGAGGAGGCCGGCTCCCATGAGAAGCCCCGAGTAGGTCATATAGTGCCCGACGAAGCCGTGGATTCGATGGTTGATGTCCGAAAGATCGCCGAACCGGTACTGCCATAGGCCTACGAGGGCGGAGGCGTCCGCGACGGCGACGAGCAGCACCACCAGGCTCTCGAGGGTCTCCCGCTTGCGGACGCTACTGACCAGAAGATAGGGCACCACGAGGAGGAGCAGTTCCTTCGTCGCCAGGAAGCTGGCGCGGGGGTCGAACGAGAACCAGGCGGAGGCGAGCGTGAGGACGGCGTAGAGCGCGAACGGAACGTCGTAGGGAAGAGAGGGCGCGCGCGCTTCGTCGCGGGACACGAGGTAAAGCCAGACAAGGACGAGGACCGCCAGCACGATCTGGGATGCCGCGATCGAGATCTGGACGAGGGCGAGCCAGAGGGCGATTCCGTAGACGAAGGAGGACTCCCCGTTCAGAAAGCCCGACTGGACGCGGGGAAGAAACCAGCTCCGGGCTTCGGCGGTCATGCGCGAGTAGCATATCAACGATCGAAGGGTCGAGGCCGCAAAGAGCCGGGCTCGGGCCAAATCTCGGAGGTATAATCGAGTGTGAGAGGCTTCATGAAAGACATTCCGCTCTGGTCCGCCTTTGTCGTCCTCGCCGCGAGCGCCGGCGCCCAGGAGGCGCCTGCCCCGCCCGTACAGGGAGACGCTTATTACTACTTCTGCCTCGCCCGCATGGCGGAGATGCAGATGCAAGCCGAGACCGCCGTTTCCAACTACCAGCAAGCGATCCGTCTCGACCCAAAAGCCGCCTACCCCCACGTGGCGCTCGCGGACCTCTATCAGCGGATGCGGCAGGTGGACAAGGCGCTCGAAAGCGCCAAAAGAGCGGTCGAGCTCGGGCCCGACGTCGCCGCCGCTCACCGGACGCTCGGCGAGGTTTACTTCGCCCTTCTCCGGAGCGGGGGTAGCCCCGATCTGGCGCCGGTCGCGATCCAGGCCTACCGCGACACGATCCGGCTCGACCCCGGGGACATCCAGACCCGAAGCAGTCTCGGGCGGCTCCTTCTTGCGAACCGGCAGCCGGCGGAGGCGGCGGTTCAGCTCGAGGAGGTGGTGAGGCTCGAGCCGAGTTCCTACTACGACATGACGCTCCTCGCCCAGATCCGCCAGAACGAGGGAGACAGCGCGCGAGCGATTCAGCTCTTGAAGCAATCGCTCGGCCTCGAGCCGGCCCAGCCCGAGGCGCGCGAGCGGCTCGCCGCCCTCCTCCAGACGGAGGAGCGTTTCGGAGAGCTCGCCGATCTCTATCAAAGCGCGGTCCAGGGGGATGAGGCGGACGTCGAATCCCGGATCCGATACGCAGACGCGCTCGCGAACGCCGGCCGCCTGAACGAAGCCGTGTCCGAGTTCGAGACGGCGCTCGAGGGCGACCCCGCGAACCTGATTGCCACCGTGGGCCTGGCGATGGTGAATCGCGAGCTCAAGAAATTTGACGAGGCCGAGAAGCTTCTCGAGAAGGCGCTCCAGTCGGAGCCCGGGCACGTCCTCGCCCGTTACACCCTCGCGGGGATTTACGAGGAGAGGCGCGAGCTCGACAAAGCCATCGTCGAGTGGAAGAAGCTTCTCGATCTCCCGGGGGAAGGCAAGGAAGCGGATACCCGGCGGGCCGAGTATTGGGCCCACCTGGGGTTCGCCTACGGCGAGCTCGAGAGGCATGAGGACTCGGTCCAGGCGTTCGAGAAGGCGATCGGGCTAGCGCGGGGAGACGAGCGCTATGAAGTCTTCTATCTCCAGGCTCTTCTCGCGGCCGATCGTCCCAAAGACGCGCAGGTGTTTCTCGGGCAGGCGCTCGAGCGGCATCCCTCGAGCCCGAGGCTCCGGCTTCTCGAGACCCGGGTACTGGATGCGAGCGGGAAGTCAGGCGAAGCCATCGAGAAAGCCCTTGCCCTTTCGTCCGAAGAGCCCGCCGACGAGATGCGGATCCAGGGCGTCGTTGATCTGTACCAGAGGCAGAAGGCTTTCTCCGGCGCCGAGCGGTTCCTGCGCGAGAAGCTCGATCGAATGCCGGACAACGTGGGCATCTTGTTCCAGCTAGGGGCGGTGCTCGAGCAGCAGAGGAAATTCGACGAGGCCGAAGCTCAGTTCGAGAAAGTGCTGGCGCTCGAGCCTGAGAGCGCCGCGACCCTGAACTACCTGGGGTACATGCTCGCCGATCGCGGTCGCGACCTCGATCAATCGCTCGACTACGTGACGCGGGCCCTCGAGCAGGATCCCCACAACGGGGCCTATCTCGACAGTCTCGGCTGGGTCTATTTCAAGATGGGCCGGCTGGACCTGGCCGAAGACAACCTGCTGAAAGCGCTGAAAAGCCTTCGGCTGACGGGGGTGGTCTACGATCACCTCGGAGACCTGTACTTCCGGAAGGGAGATCGCGAGCAAGCGGTCGGCTACTGGCAGAAGGCGCTGGATCAGCAAGACGACGAGCTCGAGAAGGACGAGGTGGTTAAGAAGATCGAGGAAGCTACGTCGCCCCGATGAACCCCCGCGCTCCGCGGTCCCAACGGTTCTTCTTCCTCTTTTTGCTTTTCTCCGGGTGCGCTCGGGTTCCCCGAGCGCCCGAGGCGCTTGTCCGCCCGGTGCCGATGGAAGCCGCCGAGGTTTCCTCGCTTCTCGATGAGCTCCGGCGTCAGGCCGAATCGGTTCGGCGGTATCAGGGGCTGGTGCGGGTGCGCGGCCGGGCTCGAGGTGGCGGCTTCGATGCGCGGCTCGCGGTTTTCTTCGAGCGTCCCGATCGGCTGCGCGTGGAGCTCCTCGGCGCTTTCGGAGCGACGAGGTGGAGTGCCGTCGCGGGCCGGGAGGAGATCACCGCCTACTTTCCAGGGCGGCGGCACTATCTCCGGGAGCCGGACGTCGCCGACGTGGTCGCGAGGCTTCTCGGGCTCCGGCTCCGAACCGAGGACATGATGGCGGCTCTCTCCGGAGTGGGCGTATCGCTCGACACCTCGACGCCTGCACTTGGATATCGCCGAGGTGCTACGCGCTTGCTCGAGTTCGAGACCCCGCCGAAGCGGATCCTGGAGCTGAACGCCGATGGTCAGGTGGTTTCGGCCCAGTCAGAGAGCTACCGCGTCTCCTATCCAGGCTCCTGGAAGCGCCGCGGCCGGCCGTTTCCGGACGAGCTTACGATCGAGAACGAGAGCGTGCGAGCGCGCCTCGAAACGAACGAGGTCGACGTGAACGTCGAGCTCGACCCCGAGACGTTCCACCTCGAGATCCCCGCGGATGCCGAGCGTCTTCGTCCGGCGGAGATCGACGGGGAAGCGGTTTTCGTCCTTGGCCGGGAGCCGTCGTGATCACGCTCCGCGCCTGCGCGAAGGTCAACCTCGGGCTCGAAGTGCTGAGGCGGCGCGAAGACGGATACCACGAGCTTCGGACCATCCTGCAGACGGTCGACTTCGGGGACGAGCTCAGCTTCCAGCAAGCGGACTCGGGCATTCGCTTGACCACGAACGACCCCTCGCTCGGAACCGGGAGGGACAACCTCGTCTATCGCGCGGCGAGCCTTCTCGCCGAGAACGCCGGATACCGCGGCGGGGCGTTTATCCATCTCGAAAAGCGAGTGCCTCCCGGCAAAGGCCTCGGCGGCGGAAGCTCGGATGCCGCGGCGACGCTCGTCGCCCTCGACCGGCTCTGGAATACCCGCGCCGCGCCTCAGGATCTCCACCGGCTCGCGGCCTCGATCGGAATGGACGTCCCCTTTTTTCTCCATGGGGGTACGGCGCTCGCCGTTTCGCGCGGCGACGAGGTGTATCCGCTCGAAGCAGAGGCCGACTTGCCCATCGTGTTGATATTGCCGGACTTTTCCATCTCGACCGCCGAAGCATATGGCAATTTGCGGTTGACAAAGCGGGAAGCCGGTCTTAAACTCCTGCACTTCGCGTGGAACCTTCCCGAGGTTCGAGTCGGACTGAGAGATCTGGTGAACGATCTGGAGAGTGCAGCCGGAGATCGGTTCGATTCCATCCAAGAATACAAACGACTCCTTCTGGATCTGGGCGCGACGAGCTCGATGATGTCGGGAAGCGGTTCCTCCGTATTCGGAATCTTTCATGATGAAGCCTCGGCCGGGGACGCGGCGCGTTCTCCGGGCCTTCGCGGTATCCGGGCCATCGCCACGAAGACAATCGGCGGCCGGGCCTATCGAGCGGAGAGGCTGAAACAGTTGGAAAACGTACGAAGCGAGGAGGCGAGCGAGCCCTGAAAGTCCCGTTCGCCCTCACCGCGCCATCCGTGCCAGGGCCATCCGTACCAGAGAAGGAGAGCTCCGATGGAAATCACCGAGGTTCGGATATTCCCTGTTGATGACGACAAACTGAAGGCATTCGTCTCGATCATCCTCGACGACTGCTTCGTCATCAGCGACATCAAGATCATCCACGGCCCGAAGGGGCTCTTCGTCTCCATGCCGAGCAAGAAGCGCAAGGACGGCACGTTCCGGGACATCGCCCATCCGCTCAACAGCGACACCCGGCGGATGATGGAGGAGCAGATCCTGGCGCGCTACCGCAACGACGTTACCCAGGCGTCGCGGATCGAGCCCAGGATTCTGGGCGAAGGCGCCCTTGCCCCTGAGCCGCGCCGCGCGCCGCCTCCGCCCAGTCCGGAATAACCGAATGGGGCCGGATGCGCTCGATGCCCGGCGGTTTCGTTGATAAGATGAGGACGACTCAAGCGTCTGGATGAGCCCGTTGGGGCGTGGCCAAGCGGTAAGGCACCGGGCTTTGAACCCGGTATTCGAAGGTTCGAATCCTTCCGCCCCAGCCAGACCGCATTGCGCGTTCAACCTTGATAGAGAGACGACGGCACATGGAAAGACCGCTCAAACTCTTCGGAGGCAGCTGCAATCGCGAGCTCACGGAGGACATCGCCCGGAGCCTCGGCGTGCCTCTGGGGCAAGCCAGCCTCGGGCGCTTCGCTGACAGCGAGGTCTCCTTCCAGATCACCGAGAACGTCCGGGGAGCGGACGTGTTCGTCGTGCAGCCCACGGCGCCGCCGGTGAACGAGAACCTGATGGAGCTCCTGGTGATGATCGACGCGTTCAAGCGCGCCTCCGCGAACCGGATCACCGCGGTTCTCCCGTACTACGGGTACGCCCGTCAGGACCGAAAGGATCGTCCGAGGGTGCCCATCTCGGCGAAGCTCGTGGCCGACCTGCTCTCGACCGCGGGGACGAGCCGGGCCATCACCATGGATTTGCACGTGGGACAGATCCAGGGCTTCTTCAACATCCCCGTGGATCACATCTTCGCGGCGCCGGTAATGCTGGAGTACGTCACGTCGCTCCACCTTCCGCGGCTCGTCATCGTTTCGCCCGACGCCGGAGGGGTCGAGCGGGCGCGCGCCTACGCCAAACGCCTGAACGTCGCTCTCGCGGTAATGGACAAACGGCGCGGCGGCAACAACGAAGTGGAAACGATCCACGTCATCGGAGACGTCGACGGAAAGAGCGCCCTCCTCGTGGACGACATCGTGGATTCCGCCGGGACTCTGGTGAAGGCGGTGGACGCGCTCCGCGACGCCGGGGCGCAAAGGATTCTCGCCTGCTGCACCCACCCGGTCCTCTCCGGACCCGCGATCGAGAGGCTCGAGGCCGCACCCATCGAGAAGCTCATCGTCTCCAACACGATTCCGCTTCATGAGGAGGCGCGCCGGTGCGCCAAGATCCATGTGCTGTCGGTGGCCTCGCTCCTCGGAGACGCGATCCTCAGCGTCCACGACGAAACCTCGGTCAGCAAGTTGTTCGTTTAGCGAGAACCGGGAACTTGACGCGGCGTGCTACAATCGTCGACTGCCTTCAAGGCACGGCATTCTGAGAAAGGAACGGGATTTCATGGCAGCCATCTTCATGGAAGCGGAGCCGAGGACGGACGCCGGGAAGGGTCCGAACCGGCGGCTTCGCGCCTCGGGACGGATTCCCGGGGTGCTCTACGGAGGCGCGAAGGAGACCGTTGCACTCTCCCTCGACCCCAAAGCCATCGTCGGAATCATTCGTTCCCACGGCGGGGTCAACACGATCTTCGAGCTCGAGGTCGAAGGGGCCAAGGGCAAAGAGAACGTCATGATCCGCGAGTACCAGCTCGAGCCGGTGGAGCACCGGCTGCTTCACGCCGATCTGGTGCGGGTGGCGATGGACAAGGAGCTCACGCTCGACGTCACCATCGAGCTCACCGGCACCGCCATCGGGGTCAAGCTGAGCGGCGCGATGATGGACTTCATCACCCGCGCGGTCGAGATCTCCTGTCTTCCGAAAGACATTCCCGAGACGATCGTGGCCGACGTGAGCCATCTCGAGCTCGGACAATACCTGCGCGCCTCGGAGTTGAAGCTGCCTTCGGGCGTGAAACTGGTCTCCGATGCGAACATCGTGATTGCCCACTGCGTCGCTCCCAAGGCGGAGGAAGAAGTGAAGCCTGCCGAGGGCGCTGCCGTCGAGGGCGCCGAGGGTGCCGCGGGAGCTGCGGGCGCAGCGGGAGCCGCGGGCGCAGCGGGAGCCGAGGGCGCTGCCAAAGCGGAGGCGCCGAAGGAAGGCAAGGACAAGCCGAAGCCGAAGGAAGGCAAGGACAAGGCGAAAGAAGGCAAGGGCAAGAAAGATTAGGATCTCTTGCCGAGGCTTCTCGTCGGTTTGGGAAATCCCGGACGCCGGTATGAGGGGACTCGGCACAACGTTGGCTTCGATGCCGTGGACAGGATACTTTCGTCCGTGGGAAGAGGCTGGGGTCGGCGAGATGAGTTCGCCGCCGAGGCTGAAGCCGACATCGAAGGCTGCAGGGTGACTCTCATGAAGCCGCTTACGTATATGAATCTCAGCGGCGCGCCGGTGAGCGAATGGGCGCGGGCTCATTCGATCGAAAGGACGGACGTTCTGGTTTATCTCGACGACGTGGCGCTCCCTCTCGGGCGCCTCCGTCTGCGCGAGCGTGGAACCGATGGTGGACACAACGGGCTCGCGTCGGTGCTTCAGTCGCTCGGCGGAACCGACGTTGCCCGCGTGCGGATCGGGATCCGGCCTCAAGGGCAAGATGATAACGACTCCCGGGTAGAAGGTCTCAGGGATTTCGTGCTCGCCCCGTTCACTTCCGAGGAGCGGCCGTTGGTCGACGAAGTCCTTTCACGGGTAGTCGCGGCCACCCGCACGATATTGTCCGAGGGCGGCGGAATGACGAAGGCCATGTCCCTGTACAACGCGGCACCGATCGCATCGCAGGGATCGTAAGACGGACCTTAAGGAGGATCGCTTTGCGTAGCTACGAGTTGATGTACATCCTGGACCCCGGCCTCGACGAGGATTCGTCGAAGGCGCTGGTTTCGAGGATCGAGGACCTGATGAAGAAACAAGGAGTCGAGATCCAGTCGACCGAGACCTGGGGCAAGAGAAGGCTCGCCTACTCGCTCAAGGGTCACTGGGAGGGCAACTACATCTTGAGCCAGCTCAAGGCGGGCTCCCATGAGATCTCGGAGATGGAGCGGCGACTAAGGGTCACCGACGGTGTCCTCCGCTTCCTCACGGTCCGGGTCGACGAGGAGCAAGCGAAGCTAGCCCGGCGGCGGGAGCACGAAGCGGTAAAAGAGAAGGCTCGGCGGGAGAGGCGCGGGGTGCGGCCACCGAGGGCCCCGGAAGATAGGGACGATTTCCGCGGCCTGCCCGACGACGAAATGATGGGCGGGGAGATGGATCGATGATGAACAAGAGATCGGCTTCGGGGGGAGGCGGAAGGCGTGGCAGCCGAGACAGCGGCGGCGGGAGAGACGGCGGCAGGGACGGCGGGAGAGACGGCGGAAGAGACGCCGGTGCGAGCGGCGGGAAAAGGCGCTTCTTCTACCGCCGGGCGAAGGTCAACCCGCTCCTCGAAAAGCAGGACCACATCGACTGGAAGGACGTGCGGCTCCTTCAGAACTTCATCCCGGAGCGGGGCAAGATTCTTCCCCGGCGCATCTCGCGGGCGAGCGCGCGATCGCAGCGCCTCCTCAAGACCGCGATCAAGCGGGCGCGCTTCATGGCGCTCCTGCCTTACGCCTGATCGAACGGAGATCCACGGAGATTCGCGAATAATGACGATGCGATTGATTCTGCGCGAGGAAGTCGACAATCTGGGAAAACGCGGCCAAGTCGTCAGCGTGTCCCGCGGTTTCGCCCGAAACTACCTGCTGCCCCAGCGGCTCGCTGTGGAGGTCAACGACAACAATCTTCGTCTCATAGAGAAGGAGAAGAAGGTCTACGACGCGAAGCTCGCGGAGGAGAAGCAAGAGGCCGAGGTGGTCGCCCGGGCCCTATCGGCGGTGAAGCTGACGTTCCGCCGCAAGGTCCACGGCGACGGTCAGGACCTGTACGGCTCTGTGTCGCTCGCCGATCTGGCGGAAGCGCTCGACGCCAAAGGGTTCCGGCTCGAGAAGCGCAAGATACTCCTCCACGAGCCCCTGAAGACGATCGGAGAGTTCCCGATCTCGGTGAAGCTGCACCCCGAGGTCACGGTGAGCGTTGCCGTCGTCGTGGAGAAAGACGAAGAGCAAGGGGCATAGCGCGACAGAGGCCAGAGGCTCGGGAGAGGGAATGGATGTGGCGGCGGAGACCAGTGCTCTCGAGCGGGCGCTCCCGCACAGCATGGAGGCTGAGCGCACGGTCTTGGGCGCGATCCTCATCGAGAACGAGGGCTTCCATAACGCCGCGGAGATCCTTACCGAGCGCGACTTCTATCGCGACGCTCACCGGAGGATCTTCCAGCGCATGGCGTCGCTTTCCGCCCGCGGCGACGCCATCGACCTCGTGACCCTGAGAGAGGAGCTCATCCGGTCGGGCGATCTCGAGCCCATCGGCGGCGTCGCCTACCTGAGCTCGCTCCTGGAAGGCGTGCCTCGAGCGACGAACGTTCCCTACTACTCGCGGATCGTCAAGGACAAGGCCGTTCTCCGAAACCTCATCGCCGCCGCCAACCGCATCAGCCAGTCCTGTTTCGGCGAGGTCGAGGAGACCCAGGCGGTGCTCGACGAGGCCGAGAGGACGATCTTCGAGATCGCCGAGGGCGCGATCCGGAGCGGCTTTCAGCCCGTCTCGGAAATCATCAAGAAGACTTTCAAGCAGATCGACGAGCTCTCGGAAAAAAAGGAGCTGGTCACCGGGGTCGCGACCGGATTCGTGGAGTTCGACGAGATCACTTCGGGCTTGCAGCGCTCGGACCTCATCATCGTGGCCGCACGGCCGGCGATGGGAAAAACAAGTTTCTGCATGAACATCGCGCAGCACGTGGGGCTCAGGACCGGCGGGTGCGTTGGCGTCTTCAGCCTCGAGATGTCCAAAGAGCAGCTCGTACTCCGCATGCTCTGCGGCGAGGCCCGGGTGGACATGCACAAGCTCCGCTCGGGGTTTCTTTCCGAGAGGGACTGGGCGAAGCTGGTTCAGGGCGTCTCCGATCTCTCCCAGGCGAAGGTGTACATCGACGACTCGCCCGGCATCGCGGTGATGGAGATGCGCGCCAAGGCCCGCCGGCTCAAGCTCGAGGCCGGCCTCGATCTCCTCGTCGTCGACTACCTTCAGCTCATGCAGGGCCGGGGCCGGTTCGAGAACCGCACCCAGGAGATCGGGAGCATCAGCCGGGCTCTCAAGGGCCTGGCGAAGGAGCTCGACATCCCCATCGTCGCGCTCTCGCAGCTCTCCCGCGCCCCCGAGACCCGAGGCGGGCACAAGCCGCAGCTCTCGGATCTGCGGGAGTCGGGAGCGCTCGAGCAGGACGCGGACGTCGTGGTCTTCATCTATCGCGAGGAAGAGTACAACCAGACTCCCGACAACCGCGGGATCGCGGAGCTCATCATCGGAAAGCAGAGAAACGGGCCGACCGGGACCATCAAAATGGCCTTCATCAAGGAGTACACTCGCTTCGAGAACCTCGAGTGGCGCCACGACGAGCCCGTCTGAAACTCTCGTGCTCGCCGAGCCGTCCCGGTGTTATACTTTTTCGGTAAACCTTTTTTCATTCGTTCGAGGACGGGGTCTCATCTGCTCTGACAGCATATGGGCAAGCTCAGGACCGCTTTCGTCTGCCAGCAATGCGGCATGACCGCGACCAAGTGGCTCGGTCGCTGCCCGGACTGCGATTCCTGGAACAGCTTCGCCGAGGAACTGGTTGAGAAAGCCGAGAAGGCCGAGAGCGGTGTCGACGCGGTCCCTCGGCTCTCCAAAATCGGCAAGCCGCTCGCCTACGACGACGTCACGACCGAGGGCGCGCTCCGGACCACGAGCGGGCTCGAGGAGTTCGACCGCGTGCTCGGGGGCGGCATCGTCGAGGGATCCCTGGTGCTCCTCGGCGGCGACCCCGGGATCGGGAAATCGACGCTTCTACTGCAGGTGGCCGGGAAAATGGCCAGGGACGGGGCGACCGTGGTCTACGTGAGCGGGGAGGAGTCGGAGCGCCAGATCAAGCTCCGGGGAGAACGTCTCGCCATCCACCCAAAATCCACGAAGGGACTCATGCTCTTCAGCGAGACCCAACTCGACCGCATCCTCCCGGAGCTCAGGCGGCTCACTCCCGCGCTCGTCATCCTCGACTCCGTCCAGACCGCTCAGTCCTCGCGATTCTCCTCGGCGCCCGGAAGCATCACGCAAGTGCGTGAGGTCGCGGCGGAGCTCCTCTATTACGCGAAGTCGTCGGGGACACCGGTGTTTCTCATCGGCCACGTGAACAAGGAAGGAAACATCGCCGGCCCCAAGGCCCTCGAGCACATGGTGGATACCGTTCTTTATTTCGAGGGAGAGCGCCACCACTCCCATCGAGTGGTGCGAGCGGTGAAAAACCGCTACGGCGCCGCGGGCGAGCTCGGTGTCTTCGAAATGACGGGGGGCGGGCTCGCGCCGGTCGCGAACCCTTCGGGGCTCTTTCTCTCCGAGCGGCCGGAGAACGCTCCGGGCTCCGTCGTGGTCTGCTCGCTCGAGGGGACGAGGCCGCTCCTCCTCGAGATCCAGGCGCTGGTCGCGACCTCGAGCTTCGGCTACCCGCGCCGCGTCGCCCTCGGATTCGACGCTAACCGGCTCTCGCTCCTTCTGGCGGTTCTGGAGAAGCGAGCTCAGCTCGCGCTCTCGGGCGAGGACGTCTACGTCAACGTCGCCGGGGGACTCACGGTGAGCGAGCCGGTCGCGGACCTCGGTGTCGTGGCCGCGGTCGCCTCGAGCTTCCGGGGCCGGGCCGTCGACTCGAGAACGGTTTTTCTCGGTGAGGTGGGACTCGCGGGCGAGGTGCGTCCCGCGAGCCAGCTCCCGCTCCGCATCAAGGAGATCTCGCGGCTCGGGTTCCGAAGGGTGCTGGCGCCGAGTGCGAACTGTCCGGTTTCAGGCGCCCCGCCAGATCTCGACATCGTGGGATTGAAGAACGTGGAACAGCTCCTGGACGTCATTTTCTAAAAAAGCAGGATCGAAGATATGTGGATTGCACTCGTTCGCGCGTTGCTGTTGGCAGGGATGGTCGCGGTCGCAACCGCCTCGCGGCCTCTTCCCTGGGGCCTCCTGCCGAACGCGGCTCTGGGAGTCGCCCTTTTTGTCGCCGCCATCTTCCTCGAGACCCGAATTCGTTCGGTGACGGCGAAGGAGATCGCGGGAGGTTTCCTCGGCGCTCTCGCTGGGGTTCTCTTCGCGCTCCTGGTCTCGGTCCCTCTGGCGAAGATTCCGATGGCGGTAGAGACTCAGGTCTTCCTGCAGTCGCTCGGACTGCTCCTCTTCGCCTACGTGGGCCTGATGCTCGGATTCACCCGGGGGGAGTGGTTCGATCCCCTCTCGGTGGTCGCTTACTTCCGCGGGACCACGACCACGAAGAACGTCAAGATCCTCGACACCAGCGTCATCATTGACGGCCGCATCGCCGACATCTGCGAGACAGGCTTCATGGACGGGACGCTGGTGATCCCCCAGTTCGTTCTGAAGGAGCTCCAGCAGGTCGCGGACTCGGCCGATTCGCTCAAGCGGAACCGGGGCCGCCGGGGCCTCGACATTCTCCAGAAAGTCCGCAAGATGAGCGGAATCGACGTCGAGATCTCGGAGATCGATTTCCCCGAAGTGAAGGAAGTCGACCTCAAGATCATCGAGCTCGCGAAGGAGATGGACGCCAAGATCGTGACCAACGACTTCAACCTCAACAAGGTGGCGCAGGTGCGCGGGGTACAGGTCCTCAACATCAATGAGCTCGCGAACGCTTTGAAACCGGTGGTCCTGCCGGGCGAGTTCATGCGGGTCTTCATCCTCAAAGAAGGCAAGGAGTACAACCAGGGTGTCGCTTACCTGGACGACGGCACCATGGTGGTGGTGGACAACGCCCGGAAGCTTCTGGGGAAAAACGTGGACGTCACCGTCACCAGCGTCCTCCAGACCACGGCGGGGAAGATGATCTTCGGCAAGACCATCGAGGGCCCTGGCGCGGCCGCTTCCCGGTAGAATGGCAAGTCGAGGTTAAAGCGATCGACTGGCCGAAGCTCCGCACGCTCTTCTGGTTCATACCATGGGTCACGGTTACGACCGTGGTGTGCGGTGCTTTGTCCCTCATTCTCGCGGTCGTCTTTCGGAGCGGCGATCCCTCCCACCGGGTGGCGAGCGTCTGGGCCTGGCTCATCCTCAAGACCTGCGGAGTTTCGGTCGAAGTCGAGGGCCGGGAGAACCTCGCTCCCGGGCATACTTACGTCCTCGCTTCCAACCACCAGAGTCTCTTCGATACTCCGATCCTCTTCGCCTACCTTCCTCTGTCGTTCCGCATCCTCTATAAGAAATCCTTGAACCGGATCCCTTTTCTGGGCTGGCATCTGTTCTTGAGCGGACACGTCGGAGTCGAACGCGAGAGCCCCGCGAAGGCGAGCGAGAGTCTGGAACACGCCGCCAACCGAATTCGTTCGGGGACCTCGGTTGCGGTATTTCCCGAGGGCACTCGGAGCTACGACGGGGTGATGCGTCGCTTTCGCAAGGGAAGCTTCCGTCTCGCGTTGAAGGCGGCGACGCCCGTCGTCCCCCTGACCATCTCCGGAAGCCACTTGGTGATGAAGCGCGGGAAGGTTACCGTGTACCCGAGAAAGGTACGGCTGACCATCGGAGAGCCCATGCTCGTCGACGGGCTCACCGAGGCCGACGCTGGACCCCTTTCCGAACGGGTGCGTGACGTGGTGCGAAGAAACCTCGAGGGGCCGGCCTCGCCCGCCTGACTATGGCGGAATCTCACGCGATCCTCGTCGCCGGCGGGTCCGGAAGTCGCTTCCATTCGGCAACGCCGAAGCAGTTCCAGACGGTCCTCGGGAAACCTCTCGTCGTGCATGCGCTGGAACGACTCCAGCGTTCCGGCTCGATCGCTCGCGTGATCCTGGTCCTCCCACGAGATGGCTTCGAAGATGCGAAGCGGGCGATAGCCCCTTTCGTGGGGGAGGCGTCTCGGGTCGAGTGCGTGCCCGGCGGGGACAGCCGGCAGGAGTCGATGATCGAAGGCCTCTCTCGGATGGAGGCGTTCGAGGGGATTGTCGCCGTGCACGACGCGGCGCGGCCCGCGGTTCCGCCATCTCTCGTCGCGAGGGTAGTCGAGGCGGCGGCGGCCGAAGGCGGCGCCATCGCGGCTCTCCCGGTCGTCGAGACCCTCAAGGAGGCAACGGCGGAATTTCTCGTAGTGCGGACCGTTCCCCGGGAACGTCTCTATCGCGCGCAGACCCCGCAGTGCTTCCGCTACGACGTTCTCGCGCGGGCGGTGAAGAAGGCCGTCGAGGACGGTTTTTCGGGAACGGACGAAGCCTCGCTGGTGGAGCGCCTGCCGGCACCGATCCGGATCGTCCCCGGGAGCGAGCAGAACCTGAAGGTGACGACGCTCGAAGATCTCGAGCGGCTTCTGTATTACCTCGCGAGAGGGGAGAGCTAACCAAGTGGTACGGGTAGGCATTGGCTTCGACGCTCACCGGCTGGCCGAGGGAAGGCCGCTCGTCCTTGGAGGCGAGCGGATCGAATACCCGCGCGGGCTCGAGGGTCACTCGGACGGAGACGCCCTTCTGCACGCACTGACCGACGCACTTCTCGGAGCGGTCGGGGCCCCCGACATCGGCGCCCTCTTTCCGCCAGGCGACCCGAAGTGGAAGGACGCGGAGAGCCGCCTCTTCGTGGAGCGAGCGGTTTCGATCGTGAACGAGCGGGGCTACCGTGTTTCATCTATCGACGTCGTGGTGATCGCGGAGGCGCCGAAGCTCGCTCCGTACGTGGGCTCGATCCGCGAGCGCCTCGCGAAGCTTCTGGGCATCGAGTCCGGCGCGGTCGGTTTGAAGGCCACGACCACGGACGGCATGGGATTCACGGGAAGGGGAGAGGGGATCGCAGTCCAGGCAGTGGTCACGGTCACGACCTGAGCGCCATGCAGACCATCCAAGGCTTCCATGCTGTCCGGGAAGCCCTCGAGGCCTCACCTCGCCGCATCCGGAAGATCGTCCTCGCCGAGGGGAAGCTCGATCCGCGCAACAGGGAGATCGCGGACCTCGCGCGGACCCACGGGATCCCCGTCTACCGGGAGCCTCGCGAGCGGCTCGGGCGCTTCGGCGGCCACCACCAGGGGGTCGTGGCGGAGCTGACGGGCCTGGAGTTTCGGGACCTCGATGACCTCCTCGCGGAGGCGCCAAAGCCGGAGTTCTTCCTCGCCCTCGACCAGATCGAGGATCCGCGGAACCTGGGAGCCGTGCTGCGGGCGGCGGATGGAGCCGGGGTCCACGGAGTCGTGGTGCCCGAACGGCGGACGGCACCTCCCTCCGAGGTTGCGGCCTCGACGTCCGCGGGAGCTCTCTTTCACGTCCCGATGGCTCGCGTCACGAACCTGTCGGACGGCCTGGTGCGCCTCAAGGAGCGGGGACTCTGGGTCGTGGGGCTCGCCCCTGAAGCTCCGAAACCCTGGTTCTCATTCGACTTCAAGGCACCCGTGGCTCTGGTCATAGGCTCCGAGGGACGGGGATTGAGGCCTAGGGTCGCCTCCCACTGCGATGAGCTGGTGAGCCTTCCTCAGCGAGGGAAAGTGGAATCCCTCAACGTATCGGTGGCGGCCGGGATCGTGCTCTACGAGGTGGTACGCCAAAGGATGGCGTTGCCGCAACGGTAGCGGAGCGCTATACTGCACTCTTTCCCGGGGCTCGCGCGAGGATCTTGACGCCCTTCATTTTGTGCTTGCCAGCCTGAGCTATGTCTGCTAGAATCGCACGTTTGCAAGCTGGCGTAGCTCAGTTGGTAGAGCAGCTGATTTGTAATCAGCCGGTCGGGGGTTCAAATCCCTTCGCCAGCCCCACGACGGAATCATAAGACGTGGCTACCCCCGGCTTCGATCAAAACTTCGATCCATCGGCTCGCTGGACGAGTGTCCCCTGTGCCGACGGCTCAGCGCCACGTGGGCCAAATGGGCCACGTAAGGATGCACCTCGGGAAAACGGAGTGGTAGCGAAGCGGTCAAACGCAGCAGGCTGTAAACCTGCCGGCCTTGCGCCTTCGGAGGTTCGAATCCTCCCCGCTCCACCAATTTGCGTGTCAGTCCTGAAACGACGGCAATCATATTCAGAAGTCATGAGCGGGAGTAGCTCAGTTGGTAGAGCATCAGCCTTCCAAGCTGAGGGTCGCGGGTCCGAGTCCCGTCTCCCGCTCCATGTGTTGGCTCTCGCATCCGGCCGCGGAGAGCGCCGACGGGTGCCTTCGCCCCCCTATCGCGACGAGCGCCCACGTGGCTCAGTGGTAGAGCACTTCCTTGGTAAGGAAGGGGTCACCGGTTCAATCCCGGTCGTGGGCTCCACTTCGTCGAACCGTACTTGAATTTGGAGAACTAATTTCATGTCGAAAGAGAAATACGCCCGGACGAAGCCGCACCTGAACGTGGGGACGATAGGTCACGTGGACCACGGGAAGACGACGCTGACGGCGGCGATCACCAAGGTGCTGGCGAAGACGGACAAGAACATCAGCTTCCGGAG
>Ga0184637_10000701_pt1 | contig 24201 bp, 47 predicted proteins | sample PLM3_127_b2_FD_133143 | JGI IMG/M metagenome (GOLD analysis project Ga0184637, IMG submission 133143) | Groundwater sediment microbial communities from an aquifer in East River, Colorado, USA - PLM3_127_b2 | ecosystem: Environmental > Terrestrial > Soil > Riparian zone | place: USA: East River... | reverse complement strand
TCCACACCCAGCCTCGTCGTCTCCGTTACGGGAGGGGCTAAGCATGGAAAACCTTGCATGGGCTGCTGGTCTGTTCGAGGGTGAAGGTTCCTGGTCTCTTCGCCACCAAGCCTACCCGTCCGCGCGGCTCGCCATGACCGACGAAGACGTAGTGCGACGCTTCGCTGCCACTCTCGAACTTCTCGGAGGGCGCGTTCACGGTCCCTATCGAGGAACGAACAAGCCCTACTGGGTGTGGCAGTTGTCCGGCTTCGAGCGAGTCCAAGCTCTCTACGCGATGTTGTGGCCCTGGCTCGGCAATCGAAGGCGCAGTCGCGGCGCCGAAGTAGTAGCCGCCGGACATCCGGACGGCAGAAGGAACTAGCCCATGCCACTAGCTGGACCTCTCGGCGGCTCCTCGTCGCTCTCCGGCGGACTCGAACCACGGGGTCTGCCGAACCCGAATCGGCTGCGCCAGACCGCGAACAACAACCAGGGTAGCCACAAGCCGGCGGCCTCCTCCGGCCTGGTCGCCCCGACGTATACGAACCCGGGCGGTATCACCGCCCTCCCCTCTCTCTCCCCCGCGGACACCGCCTCCTACTACTCCCAGCTCCAGAACCTCCAATACGGCTACGCGATGCAGGCCGCGGCCATCCGGGCCCAGCGCGTCGGCGTGAAGTCCGCGCTCCAGCCAATCCTGGCGGACATCAAGCGCGAGAAGATTCAGGGCCTCAATGACGTCCGCGCGGCCGCCATCGGACAGGGCCTCTACGGCGGCAGCGCCGCGCTCGAGAAGGAAGTTGGCATCCACGGCCTCGCCGCGTCGGCCCGCGCCGAGGCGAAGACGGGCGTCATCAACGCGCTCCAGGCGCTCAAGCTCCAGAACCAGGCCTCCGGCGGCGCCCTCCAGATTGGTCTGGCGGGGCTCCAGGCGCAGAAGCTCGCAATGCAGCAGTCTCAGCTTGCATCGCAGTTGCAGCAGAACACCATCGTGAGCGGCACCGAGGGCAGCGTGAGCTCATCGGGCAACATCCAGACCGGCGTACCGCTCGCGGCCGATAGCCCGCTCCTCCGGAACTATCAGGGTACAACGCTCCAGCAGCCGGCCATCCACACGCTGCGCGCCGCGACGAAGGCCGGCATCGACATCGTGGGCCACCTGACGTCCTCGTACCGGACGCCGGAGCAGCAGGCCGCCTTGTACGCCGCCAAGCCCGGCCTCGCGGCCCCTCCAGGGAAGTCGCTCCACCAGCAGGGCCTCGCCATCGACGTCGATAGCACCTGGCTCGCTGCGAACCCGAAGGCACGCGAGTGGCTCCTCGCGAACGGCTGGCACCAGTTCGATGCCGCCAAGGAACCGTGGCATTTCAGCTACGGTACGACAGGTTAGGAGACCAGATGCCCACGAAGCAATCGAAGCCGTCGGCGACGCTGAGGTCCAGTCTCGCCTCCCTCGAGAAGATGCGCGGGGCCTCGCACGCCGAGACCGTCGCCGACTACGGCGTGGCCTCCTCCGCCGCCCGGGCCGGCTCCGCGGGCTTGTCGAAGCAGATGAGTCGCATCCAGGCCACCACCCACGGCATCGACCGCCGGACCGTTCGGGGCGTCGCGAAGTTGTCCGACAAGGCCCGCGCCATCCAGCGCCAGACCATCGCGGCGCAGGACCGCATCAGTCAGAACTACGGCGGGATGTTCGGAGGCAGCGCAGCCCTGGAGTTCTACGGAGCCCGTGCAAGGGCCGGCGCCGGCGCACGCTCGGCTGAGGCCAACGTGCGCCTCGGCGTCGACCAGGCCAAGGCCGGCCAGCTCGCCATAGGCATCGCGCAGGAGGGCGTGGCCGCGGGTCAGGCCGCCGCGCAGTACGCCATGGCGCAAGCGATGCAGAGCCGCTTCATGGTCACGAACGACACCATCGCCCAGCTCGAAGGACAGCTCCAGAACACCGCCCTCCAGTACAACCTCCAGCTCCGCAACGCGAAGGCGTTGCAGGAAGACGCGGAGAAGCTGGCTGGGACCGACAAGGCGGGCGTCACGGCCCTCATCGAGCAGGGTACGGAGACCGCGACCTCCATCGGCAGGTGGGTCGCGGACTACAAGGCCGCGCACCCCGCGGGTGAGCCCGGAGCCTTCCAGGATGCGAACGTCACGGACCTCGTGACAGCGTGGGCCGCGAAGACCGGCTACTCCGACGACGCCCACATCGCCTTGTTCGTCGCGACCATGCGTCGCATGCAGAGCGGAGTCAACGCGGGCGATGCCTTCCGCGGCGCGCTCCAGGAGACCTACGGCGCCATGAAGGGCTTCGACAAGTGGGGTGTGCCGATGTTGGACTCAGTCCAGTCCAACCTCGGTGCGAACTACATCTCGGACGCCGCCAGCGGCGGCGGCGGCGAAGGCGGCGGCGAAGATGGGAAGAGCAACTGGAGCGGCGGGTTCTTGTCGGACCTGAACGCCGCCTTCAACCCGTTCATCAACTCTGAGCCCACCTCCGCTGAGGTCCAGGCCGCCATCGCCAGGGCGAAGGCCAAGGCCCGCTAGTGCCACTCCCCGGAATCGCCCCGCTCTCACTCCCTCCCATCGCGCCTGTCTTGCTACCACCTCCCTCGCCGCTCCCGAGCTTCGGCTTGACGAACGACCAGGCCCAGCTCCAGGCGCAGAGCGCGGCCGCCGGCGTTCCTCTCGGCGGAGCACCGACGGCATTCGGGAACAGCTTTACGCCCTCCGGCGACTCCTACCTCCGCACGATGCAGTTCCTCTCCTCGCAGACCGGGGGCGTCATCAGCGCGACGAACGACCCGCAACAGTGGACCCCGAACGAGGCCGTCCAGCAGACCGACAACGCCCTCGCGCGCATCGCCCAGGTGAACCCGGAGCTCGCCCAGCAGCTCGCCGCGGCCCGTGGCCGGCAGGCGGAGAGTGGCAGCGGCGGCGGCTTCTGGGGCACCCTCAAGGAGGGGCTCGGAACCGCCCTCCGCGTCACCCACCTTGACCAGGTCCTCGAGGTCCTCGGCCGCACCTCCCACATCCTCCCCGAGGTCATCCACGACTGGGGGAAGGAGAGCGTCTGGGACAACGTCGGCCAGGCCCTCGCGGGCCGGTCCACTATCTCCTGGGACGACGTCCTCGTCGACAACTTCGGGATGGAGCGCAACGCCTTCACGGCCACCCTGGGTTTCATCGGAGACGTCGCTACCGACCCCCTGACCTACGTCACCCTCGGAGCCGGCGGCGTCGCGAGGGAGGCCATCGGTACGACGCTGGCGAAGGCGGCCACGGTCGACGTCCTCGAGCGCGGCGCCGTCAAGGGTACGGGCGCCCTCACCGCGCAGATTCGCGCGTGGGCCGCGAAGGCACCGGAGCTCGCCGGCAAGACGCTCTCGAACGATGAGCTCGCCGCCATCATCTTGAAGACCGGCGACGTCGGCTCCTTCGCCGCCGAGAGGGCCAGCGGGGGTATCATCTCGAAGCTCAAGGGGGCGTTCGAGGGCATTCACCCCGACGCCATCCCGGGTGTCTTCTCGACCGCGAACAACGAGCTCACCTCGACGACCCTTCGCGAAATCCTCAGCATCAGTGACCTCGCCATGCGCCAGGGCACCACGGGCGGGTTCAAGAACTTGTCCGGGGAGCTCGCGACGAAGTTCGGAATCGACCGCGGGAACGTCGAGAACATCCTCAAGGGCTGGGTCAGCCGCGGCACGGGTGTCATGCCCGGAGCCACAGGGCGCGGCCTCTACCAGGCCGGCAAGGCCGCCTCAGCCGCCATGGGCGGCGTTCGCCTCCGTCTCTCCGTCCCGGTCCTCGGCATCCGCCTCGCGGGCGTTCGGCTCCTCCCGGCTTTCCTCCCCTCCCTCGACTTCCAGATTGGTCGGCGCTTCTTCGCCGGCATCTCCGGCGAGCTCCGGCTCGAGAAGATGGTCGCCACCGGTGCTGCGAGCATGGACGACCTCAAGGCCTTCTGGCAGGGTTCGGCCGGGGCGGCCTCCCTCTCGAAGGACGCTTTCCGTGGTGGCTTCGACGGCCTCAGGGCCTACAACCCGGGCGTCGCGAAGGCCATGGCCCACGGCCTGTACAAGCACGGCGGCTCGGCCCTCTTCTCCCTATCGGAGAACGTCGGCCGCCTGACGGCCCATCTGAGCCCGCACGCCGCGGTCCTGCGCGGAGGCGGCCTCCCCGCGAAGTTCGCCGCGGACCTGAGCCGCGTGATGACCCATGTGGAGGACCAGCTCCACGAGCAGATTGGGACCGTGACGCGGAAGCTCGCCGACGGCACGGAACAGACCCTCGACTCCAAGGCCTCCACGCGGTTCATCATCGACACCTTCAAGGACGTCGACCAGGCGGTGCTCGCGGAGAAGCTCGACCGCTGGCAGAGCCTCCTCCCGAGAGAGGCCGGCTATGGAGGCGTCAGCGACTACTTCGACAACATCCCCGTCTTCACCCCCCGGACCCTCGATGAGCGCGCCGAGGCCCTCCAGCTCGAGGCCTACTTCAAGGGCCTCGGACCGGACGGGCTTGAGGCCGCCCAGGCCACTCGCCGCGTCATCCACAACGGCAACGAGGTCCTCTCACAGAACGGCTTCCCCGTCCACATCGACGACAACCCCTTCCCGTGGCAGGACGAGCTGCGCGTCGACGATGCCCTCTCCGCCACGAGCGAGGCCGCCGACGAGTTCAAGGGCGTCACTCTCCGCTCCGTCGACGACGGCCTGAACGCCGACATCATCGACGAGGAGGCTCTGCGAGACGTCAGCGGCTTCGGTACCCCCGTCCGGGGCGTCCAGCTCAAGCTGACCCGGAACCCCATCGCCCACACCGCCCCCTTCGGAGCCCCGGACCCGGTCGAAGAGCTCGTCTCCGCCGGCGCGCGCCTCAACGACGCCCGGGCCCAGCTCCTCGAGCTCGACCGCCCCGGTCTCGTCGCCACGAATGCAGAGCGGCAGGCCGCCGCCGAGCGTGTTCGTGCCGCCGCCGGCGACGTCGACGGCCTCACGGGGCGGTCGACCGACCACGTCGTCCTCGCGAACCGCCCCTACCGCCGGAACCTCCGCACCGGTGCCGCCAAGGGTACCGAGGCCACGCAGCCCGTCGACTTCATCGAAGAGCTCAAGGCGCAGTACCAGCCCGTCCTCGACGAGATTGACGGCGCCATCACGAACCTCAAGGGCATCGCCGACCCAGACGTCGCAGCCATCGTGAAGCGGCTCGCGGAGCACCAGGAGAAGATGTCCGACATCATCTCCCGCGAGCTCCGCACCCGCGGCTTCGACTCCCTCATCGACGACACGGACCAGGGTGTCTTCGTCACCGTCCTCCAAAGCGCCGACGGCTCCATCCCCGTCTCCCGCCTCAATCCGAGCGCTCCCTGGGTCGGCCCCGGTCGGGGCCTCACGGCCCGCGCTGCTACGGACGAGGCCCTCGCGGCCGTCCGCCGCTCGAAGGTCCGCGACCTCCCCGGTGGCTCCATCCAGGAGCTCGAAGCAGCCATCCGCGAGACCGCGAACTTGACGCGCGCCGAGGCCGAAGCGGTCATCCGGAAGCGCCTCACGACCCAGGGCATCGAGCTTGTCCCGGGCCAGAGCATCCTCGAGAAGGACCCCTTCAAGGCCCTCGAGAAGCAGACCCGTACGACCGTCAGCCGCGTCAAGCGCCGCATCGTCGGCGAGAGCATGCGCCGCCTAGAGAGCCTGGGCTTCGGCGGCTCCGTCTGGAACGGCGGCGCCGTCGGAGTCTCGCGGTACAAGGCCATCGTCAACGAGACCGCAGACCTCGAGACCCTCGAGCGCCTCGGCCCGGACATCGCCGCGGCCTCGGAGCGTATCTCCCTCTTGTCGACGCAGAAGGCCACGCTCCTCGCCGATAACGCCGAGCGCGTCTCGCGCGCCCTGGCCGCGGAGTACGAGCGCGTCAACAGCCAGCTCGAACACGTCATGGGCATCATCACCCGCTCGACGGATGAAACCGCCAGCGAGCTCGTGCCGAAGGCCGCACGCCTCGCAGACGACGTCAACGATGACCAGGTCCTCTTCGACGCCGCATCGGTCGCCGGTCGGGTTCAGGACCTCGGAAACGGCGTCTTCCGCTCCGAGAAGGTCTACCGTACCGGAACCACGGAGGTCCGTTACTGGGCCGTCGAAGCCGGCAAGGTTCGCAGCGTCCGAGAGGTCGCGGTCAAGGCCGGCGAGCGCCCGCTACACGGGGCCGTCGGCGCCTGGTCGGCCCCCGGAACCAAGGGCCTCGGCGGGAAGCTCCACCGCGCACACTGGAGCGAAGCCGGCGTCTGGGACTCCGCGACGCCCTTCGACGACGCCGCAGAGATGATTGAGGCCGGCTACGGCGCGGGCGTTCGCCACCTCTCGAAGGGTGGGGCGGCGCTGAATGCCAGCCAGGTCAAGAAGCTGGCGGAGGACGTGCGGACGAAGGTCCCGGGCCGTATCCAGACGGCCTCCCGCGAGCTCGAAGCCTCGAACATCGAGCTCACGAACGCCATCAACGAGGTGAACCGCCTCAAGACCCGGATGACGACCGAGGCCGCGAAGGTCCGCCCGGCCCTGGTCCCGACCGAGGGCGCGATGAACATGACGGGACTCGAGCGCCTCGACGGCATCCCGGGCTTCGAGGACATGGCGATGCCGGTCTTCATGGCCCAGGAGTTCAAGCACGCCATCCAGGGCTTCGGGTCCCTCGAGGGCTTCCACGCGGAGTTCAGGAAGCTCAACGCATGGTGGAAGACCCAGGTCACATGGCTGTGGCCCGGGTTCCACATCCGCAACGCCTACGGGGGCATGTTCAACAACATGCTCGGCGGCGTCGGCATGGTCGACTACCGCTTCGCCGGCCGCGTTCGGCGTGCCGCCTCCGAGTTTTCCCACGGTGACTCGCGGCGCTGGGCCGACCGTACCCTCATCTCCGGTGGGGACGACGACATCATCAAGGCCCTGCGGGAGAGCGGGAACGTCAGCTTGTACGGGCGGAACATCGAGGACCTGACCTACGGCGACTTCGCCACCATGACGACGAGCCTGGGTCTCACCGCCTCGAACGGCCGCGCCTTCGCCGAGGCCCGCCTCATCACCTCCGAAGTCGAAGCCGGCGGACGCATGCTCGCGGAGCGCGTTCCTCTGGCCCGGAACTACGTCGCCGCGGCGAGGGGTGCCGGTACTCTGACGGAGAACATGATGCGCACCGCGGCCTTTGCGCGCGGCCTCCGCTCCCACGGTACCGTACAGGAGGCGCGCCTCTTCACGATGATGCGCCACGGCGACTACGCCGACCTGACCGACTTCGAGTTCAGCGTCATCCGCGACATCGTCCCCTTCTACAAGTGGATGCGGACGAACATCCCCTTCCAAGTCCACCAGCTCCTCGAGAGCCCCGGCAAGCTCCTGGCGGTGCAGAAGGCCCAGCGCGCCGTGTTCACCACGAGGGGTCTGGACTACGACGAGGAGAAGTACAAGATGCCCTCGTGGATGGGCAGCTCCTTCGTCATCCCGACGACCACGAAGGAGGACGGCTTCAACTCCATCCTCCTCGACCTCCCGATGAGCGACCTCTTCATGTCGACGCGGGAGTTCGTCTCCTCCGCCCTGCCGATGATTCGGCCGATGCTCGAGTCCTGGGTCTACCACCAGAGCACCTTCTCTGGGAAGCCCATCACGGGCAAGCCCATCCCTCTGAACCCCTTCTTCGACATCCCGGGCATCCGCGAGGTCCTCTCGGCGACCGGGCTCGCGAAGGCGGGCGAGGGCGGGAAGCTCTACATGAGCGACACGAACCAGAACCTCCTCGGCCTCGTCCCCATCTTCTCGCGGGCGAAGGACTGGCTGTTCTCCGACCCGGACCGCGTACCGTTGCGGATGAACGCCTTCGTCTCCGCCGGCTTCGGTGTTACCATCCGCCCCGTCGACAAGCGGGCGATGACGAACGAGGAGCTGAACTTCTACTACTCGCAGGTCCTCCCGCAGCTCGAGAACCTGCGCGCGATGAACTACCCGCTGCCGACGACCGATGACATCAAGGACGCCTTCGGCAGCGTGACCAATGTCCTCACCAGCCTCGGCATCGAGCCGAGCCCCATCGCCGAGCCGGAGCCCGCCGTCACCGCGGCCTCGGGTAGTCTCCTCGGCTCGTTGCAAGCCCTCGGATAGGGAGGCACCATGTCCAACTACCAGAACGGCGACTTCGCCACCAAGTACGGCACCGTCACCGTCCGCAACCCCGGGCGCGTCCAGGCGCCCCCGAACCTCCAGACGTACGCTCAGACGGGCTCACGACAGGTCGTACTCCAGGGCCCGGCCATCCGCGCGTTCAAAGCGGCCGAGCAGCGCATCACCCCGCGGTACATGCGGCGCCGGGGGAAGACGCGCCACATCCTCATCACGGGCGTGGGCTTCCGCAGCTACGCCTATCAGGCCTCCCTGTACCGGGGCGACTCCTCGGGGCGCTACGCCGACCCCGACGGCTCCCTGCACGTCGAGGGCCTGGCCGTCGACGTCGACACGAACCAGAGCTACCTCCGCCAGGCCGCCATCAAGAAGGCCCTCATCGCCGAGGGCTGGCACTACGGCGTCTCCGGCGAGCCGTGGCACGCCAGCTTCCGGTTGAGCGGGTAGTCATGACCACCCGACAGGCAGCGACAGGCAGCGAGCCCATCGACCGCAACGACCTCGCCATGTTCAAGGACTGGGTCGCCTCCGAGTTCAAGAACGTGGAGACGCGCCTCGTCGGCGTGGAGAAGGGCATCGACATCGCCGCGCACGAGCAGGAGCGGCGTGACGAGCAACTGAACGACGTCCGCCTCCGGTTCATCCCCCGCGCGGAGTTCGAGGCCTTCGAAACGGCCTGGACCAAGCGTACTCGGGCCGTCAACATCGCCCTCGCGACCGTCAGCGTCGGCCTCATGGGAGTCGGACTGACCGTCGTCGGCCTACTGACTCGATAGAGGGAGGTGAAGCATGGAGAAGTTCGAGAAACTCGCCATCAACGTGGGCCTGGCGTTCGTCGCCGGGTTCGTCACGGCGTTCGGCGCATTCCTGTCGGAGACCCCGAAGGCCGTAGGCAAGTCGGCCCTCATCGCCGCCGTCGCCGCCGCGCTCTTCGCCGGCGTCCGCGCCGCCATCGGGTACGCCGCACTAGTGACGCCGGCTGTTCCGGCCATTCCTGTAGACGAGTAGGAGGGAGGTGACATGAAATTCACCCTGAGGGTTGTGCTGCTCCTCGCCGCTGTAGTGTGCGAGGCGCTCGCAGCACTCAAGGTACGCCCGGACATCACGCTGCCACTCGGCATCGCGTGTCTCGCCGGAGCGTTCCTGGTATAGGCCTCGTCGTCCTCCCCGACGAGAAAGAGAAGGCCCCCGCCCGAGAGCGGGGGCCTTTCTCTATGCTCTGGCTCCGACCGACTACTCGACCGCGCGGTAGTCGGTGTAGATGCGCGTCGTCTGTTTCTTCTGGCCCAGGATGTCGGTGAGCCCCTGGATGAGCTCGGCGACTTCCACGAGTTTCAGCGACGCCCAGGTCCCGCCGTAGCCCGGAAGCTTGACGCCGACGTAGCCCACGGCGTCGTCACGGTAGAACTCCAGGGTGCCGCGGTCGGACGGACACACAACCTTCACCGCCGTGACCGGCCGCTCGTCCTGCGGTGGGACTTCTCGCTCGATGACTACTCCGCTCATGACCCGATACCTCCCGCCGGGCCGGTGGCAGCCGGCGCTGAACAGTCGACGGCCGCGATGGCCGCGATGAACGCCTCGCCGCGGATGAGACCGCGGGTCGGGATGACGCTGTAGCCGACGCCGAGATTGTCGCCAAGGGAGGCCGCGCCCGGTGTCTGGCGCGCCTTGTAGATGTACTTGCTCGCCACCGCTGTCGCGTTCTCCGAAGACGAACCGAAGGTCACCGTACCGCCAACGAACTTGCAGCCCGACGTGTCGTCGAACTCGCTGATGGCAGCCTTGATGCGAGCGTTCGCTGACCCGTCGACGTCGTCGCCGGCGATGACTACGAGGACGTCATCGACCACTGTGGTCGCCAGCGCCGTCGCCTTCTCATCCGGCGACTGTGAGTCGCGCGGTACGAGGAGCAGACCGCCGACGACGAGGGCTGCAGCTACCACCACCGCGAGTCCGATGCGGATGATGGGGTTCTTCTTCTGCTGTGGCGGGTCCGGCAGGTCGTTCAGTGCCTTGTTCTTCCTCACGAGTGCCTCCTCTCAACGTAGTGGGACAGCGCGAGAAACGCGATGCCGAAGAGCATCAGCCAGAGTACGGCGACCGCGGGCCAGAAGGTGCTCACTTCTCTTCCTCCTCCGCCGGTGATGGCAGCGTACGCGGTGGGATGCGGGTGACCAGGTCACCGATGGCGCGCCCCACCTGTCTCCTCGTCTGCCGGTCAGCGGACAGGATGAACAACCACTCGGGCTGGGTGAACAACCACGCGAGAAGCTTGCGCAGCAACGACTCCGTGGCCTTCTCCGCCGGCGTGGCGTGGTCCGGGCGCTGCGACGGCGGCACCGCAGCCTTGTGGCGGGCGGCGATGCGCTTCGCTACGGCACGGTTCCTCACGCCTCACCCCGCAGCATGACATGGAGGCTGTCCGAATAGGCGGTGATGTTGACGTGGAGGTCTGAGGCGCCCACCTCGTACATCTTGTCCATCTCCGCCTCGAGGTCCGCCACCAACTTCCGGAGGGCCCAAAGAACCACCGCCGGCGAGCCGGCGCGGTTCTTCATCAGCAGTTCGGTCGAGAGCTTCACAGTACCTCCCTTTCCACGAGCTCCGCCGGGTAAGCGCAGCCCTTCGTCATCTTCGCGATGGCCGAGTCGGACAGGTCGAGGCCGCGGGGAGAGTACCGCTTCCGGTACTTCTCGGGGAGGCGCCAGGTCCGGAGCTCGAACTCCTCAGAGACGGTGCGGACGCGACGCTTCTTCACTGTTTCGGGCTTTTTCACCTCGGCGGTGAAAGTACCGTCGGACTCGTCGAACTCACCCGGCTTAGGCCAGCGGTAGCGCGGAGACTTCACAGGACGCCCCCTAGCCAGAGCAGAGCGACGACCGCCACGATGTCCCCGAGGAAGCCGTACAACGCGACCTGGGCCGTGATGGGCGGCCGCGGCTTCCCGATGTACGCAATGCGAGCGGCGTTGGACGCGATGATGAGACCGACGAAGATGAACGTCACAAGCGTCCTCATCGCGCGTCCTCGATTTCCGTCTGGAGCAGCGCGAGGGCGCGCCACGCGACCTTCGCCGAGTGTCGGACGCCGTCGTCATCGAACCCTGGGCGCTCGAGGAGGTGGCGGACGAGGCTGTCCGCGTGGTCGGTCGACTTGCTCTTCTCCCAGTGGAGCGGCTGCCCCGGGTTGTGTTGGTCGTTGCCGACGCGCGAGACCTCCGCGACCGCCACGAGAGCGTCGGGGAAGTAGTCCAGTACGCCGGTGGCGACGGGCAGGGCCTTCCGCGACGCCGCTTCGGTCGGCAAGATGGCGTCCCTCGGGCGCGCGTCCGCGGCGAGCAACGTCTCCATGTTCACCACCACCATAGCGTCGCCTCCAACCGGTGAAATGCCGTCGTGACTACCCATTGAACTGCCTCCTGACACTCTCCGTTGCGTGGTCGATGCTCTCGACGAACCGCGTCTTGAGCATGATGAGGGTCGCGGCGAGAGTGCGGCTAACGCAGGCGATGTCGTCGTAGTCCATCTTGAACACGACGACGTGCTCCACATCAGTGCGAATGCCGGCCCGCGTGTAGTCGGTGAAGAACGTCAGGACGACCTTCGCCGTCCCGTCGGTGTACTCGATGGTCTCGATGGACGGACTCTCCGCATCCGCGATGATATCCTTCTTGAACTTGTACTTCACGACACGGCCTCCTCATAGGTGAGCATCTCGAGCGCCGTCGGCATGCTGCGCCAGTTGAACACGCGGTCCATGCCCGGGCGGAGCTCCGCGGAGCGGTTGTGTGGGCGGTCGAACATGATGGCCTGGCGACCGTCGTCGACGAAGTCGTCGCAGTTGCTCGGCTTGTCGTCGATGAGGATGTCGGCTTCGGTCCGGTCCGTCTTCTTCTCGCCCATGCCGATGATGGTGACCTGGTGAACCGGCGGGCGCCACTTCCCGAGCCAACGCCATGTCTGCGCTTCGGCCCACTCGGGCTTCGACGTCACGATTTCTAGGTAGTAGCCGAGGTCGCGGAGCTTCTGTAGGCCGCCGATGGCGCCAGGGATGGCGTCACACTGGGCCCACAGCCAGTCGCGCTTCGCCCACCACGCCCACCAGTCGCCCCCGATGATGGGGTTGAGGACCTTCCCGAGGTCCCAATCGACGATGTCCTCGATGACGAGGCCGGCATCGTACTCCCGGTTGACGCAGCGGATGACGCCGGAATCGACGAAGTCGAGGACGACGTCGTCCAGGTCCACGGCAAGGTGCTTAGGTTCGCTCACGTATTCCTCCTCTGCCACTGGTCAATCTCACAACCGAGACCTTTGACGTAGGCCGAATGGGGGACACAGCGCGCATTTCCCTTCTCTTAGTCCTTGGCTAAGATAAGGAGGGGGACTGGTTCTTCATCAAAGAGCCGTTCGGCGTAGGGCGAATGGGGGACAGATGGGGGGACATGGTTGTGCGTTTGCCCAGTGTCAGAGGGGGCAGACTCGAATGGGAAGCCGGCGCGGCGGGGCTCTGCCAGACCGGCTGATACCTCGAGGAAGTCGTCCCCCCGGCCGCGAGTGAGCCCGTGGTCCGGGGGGCCCTCTCACCCGACCAAGTGGGCCTCCAGAGATGAGGCCAGAAAGGGGACTCTCGCTATGAGCGACGAGTTCTTCCAGTCGTACGTCGACGACACTCCCTACGAGGGTGGGGACTACGTCACCGGCGAAGAGAAGGAGGAGCTGCTCAAGAGCGGCAAGTCCTTCGCCATCCGGAACGTCACTCTTGAGCCGACGGGCGGCTACAAGGACACCGAGCGGTTCCTGCTCGACATCACCCTCGAGGACGTGGAGCGCAAGCTCGGCTTCCAGACGGGGTCCGTCGACAGCCGAGACCGGATGCTGGCCGCGATGGCCGACTTCCTCGCCGCGAACCCTGGCAAGACCGTGCAGGCTCGCATCGAGGCGGCTGGTCGCGCGACGCTGGTGACGGCGGCCGCGTAGCACCATGACGACGACACGGGAAGACGCGCCGGTCGTGGACTCTGGGGAGGTCCTCGAGGCCGCCCTGGAGTACATCCGTGCCGGCCTGCGCGTCTTCCCCGTCGGCAGAGACAAGAAGCCCCTCACCCTGCACGGTTTCAAGGACGCCACCATGAACGAGGACCTCGTCCGGGAGTGGTGGCGCCTCCATCCCACGGCGAACGTCGCCCTGGACATCCCCGAGGGCCTAGTCGTCCTCGACTTCGACCCCCGCAACGGGGCGCCGGAGCCCGGCGAGTGCCTCCCGAGCGAGTCGCAGTTCACGCTCTGCGCCTACACCCCGAGCGGCGGGCAGCACTTGTACTTCCGGGTCCCCGAAGATAGCCAGCTCGTGACGAAGTGGATGCAGGGCGTGGACGTGAAGCGTGCCGGCCTCGGCTACGTCCTCCTGCCTCCGTCGGTCAACGCCCACGGCGACATGTACCAGTGGAACGGCGTCTTCGCCATCGAGTACCCGGGCATGCTGCGCCTTCCTGCCTGGCTCCTCCGGGCCCTCACGAGGCCCGAGCGCCCCGACATCGTCGTGGGCCCCCATCCGTCGAAGGCCAAGGCTCTCTTCCCCTGGGAGGCGGGTACCGCCTACGGCATTCGCGCCCTGGAGCAGCAGGCCGGCCACCTCTTCACGGCCCCCGAGGGCGAGCGCAACGTTCGCCTGAACCGAACCGGGTTCCGCATCGGTCAGCTCGTGGCCGCCGGCGAGCTCAAGGCGGACGAAGCTTTGCGTGTCATCGCGGCCGCGGCGGAGTACGCCGGCCTCGACCGGACCGAGGTCTACCAGACGTTGAAATCGGCGTTCGAGGCCGGGCTTGAGAAGCCCTGGGAGAAGGGTGGCAAGGATGCCTGAAATCCTCGTACCTACCGCGCTGACGCTCAAGAAGCACGGGTTGGACGAGCATGCGTGGCGCGTCATCCTGGACCGCCAGCGTGGCGTGTGCGGCGCGTGCGGGACGCTGCCCCCGTCGCTTCGGCTGAACCTCGACCACGAGCACGTCCGAGGGTACGCGAAGATGTCGGACGAGAACAAGCGGAAGTACCACCGCGGGCTACTCTGCATGATGTGCAACCGCTACCGCTTGGCCCGCGGTGCCACGTTCCAGAACCTCCAGGGGGCCGCGAACTACCTGCGCGCCTACGAGAACCGCCGCATCGACGAAAGCATTCGGGCGGCGATGAAGAAGCTGAATGCTCAAGCGTTGGAAGCATAAGGGCGGCCCCCTCCTCATCAAGGTTCGGCACGACCCAGGGGTTCAGCGCGGGTTCAAGGGCGGGAAGCGAAGCATCCGCGCCGGCGCCTTGTCGCGACGCGCGGTCAGCGCCCGCGACCGGAGCAAGCACAACGGTGGCGTGAGTGCGCTGAACAAGAGCGTCGTGTTCTACGGGCCGCCCCGGGCCGACGGACAATACCTGAGGAACGTGTGATGACCACCGAACCCTGGACCTTCCGCGTACGCTGCCCGCATGGGGTCGAGCTCATCGCCCCCTTCGATGAGCTCAAGTACGCGAAGGAACCGGTGACGTGCCCCGACGGTCCGCTCCACCAGGAGGCGCCGCCGGCGGAGATGCCCGGACGCTTCGCGCTGTGGCGCATGGAGCGCCGCTTCCGGAAGCAGCTCAAGAGCATTCACGAGAGGCTCGACTGATGGCTACGGAGGTGACCGTCGTGCTGCGCTTCGAGTCCCCTCCGTCGGAGGAGGAGCTGCGCGAGGTCCTCGAGTTCGAGTTCGATTGCGACGTTGTCGAGTACGAGGAGGAGGAGGTCTGATGGCCGTCGTCATCTTCGCGTGGGTGTGGGTCAAGGAAGGGGACTGGGACCGCATTCGCGACCTGCTACGCAACGACCCCGGTGTCGTCGAGGTCGATTACCAAGAGAGGCAGGAGGTAGACTGATGGATGTTCACTACGACGGCGGAGCGCAGGTGACGCTTTCGGAGCGGAACCTTCGCGACCTGGCATGGCAGCTCGAGCACCTGGGCAGGGCTGAACTCCACCGCATGACGGAGGAGGGCTTCTTGCGCGTCCTCGTCGAGGGCGACGAGCGTCACTACAAGGACCGCGAGCCCGGTCCTGGTACCGACAACCTGCGCGACATCGTCGTGCTGGGGTTCGAGACGTGACGGTCAAGTGGTTCACCCGGCTAACGCTGGTCCTCACACACCTCAGCGCGGTCGCCCTGGGTCTGGCTCTCGCTCAGCACAACCTCTGGCTGGTGAAGTAGATGCCACTCGTCGGCGTCGTCGAGCCGAGCCACAGTGAGCTCCGGCGGAAGGACAGGGTCGGGTACCTCCCGAACTGGCTCCCCCTCGAGGACGTGCTCGAGCACATCGGGCAGTCTATCAAGTGGGCGCCGTGGACCTACGAACTCGTCTCCGCCATGCTCGACGAGCACCAGGAGCGGCTCGAGCGCATCAGCGTGTCCGCCCTTGTGGCGCACTGTCCTCGGGCCGAGGTCATCAAGCGGAAGGCGGACTACATCACGAGTCTCGAGGACTTGTACGTTCCCTTCCGCGGGACGATGGTCCACCGCACGATGGAGATGAACCGCCACCCGCGGTCCATCGCGGAGGCCCGGTTCTACACCACGGTCGACGGCATCGAGTTCTCCTGTTCCCCCGACCTCCTCGACACGGAGGTCCTGTTCGACTACAAGGTGACGCAGACGCCGCCGGCGTACAACTACCCGTACAAGAACCACACAGAGCAGGTCGAGTTCAACGCCTTCATCGCTCGCCACGCCGAGAAGTGGGACCTGCCGAAGGGGGTGGTCGAGCTCCCCTTCGACCCGCGCGAGAACCCCGTGTCGCACGTCGCCGTCGTCTACCTGGGGCCGAAGTGGGCGAAGGTCCTCGAGGTCGAGAAGAAGGAAGAGGTGTTCCTCCCGACCGGGAAGTTCGCGAAGGTTCAGGTCCCCTTCGTGTGGCCCGACCCGTACGTCCTCAAGGTTCTGCGGCCGCGCCTCCACCTGTTCAAGAACGCGTTGGACTCCTACCCCGAGTGGCCCGACCCCTGGGTTGACGTCGATGACCTCGACAAGAAGACCGGCAAAGCGAAGGTCCACACGGCGGAGGGGTTGTGGGGCGGCGAAGCCGGATGGCAATGCCCCGGCCCGCCGCTCTGCAAGCTGCCCGACTGCGTCGCCCGCCGCTTTCCGAACCGTCTGACCTGGGTTCCAACGAAGAAGGGAGGCGGCGATGCCGTCGAAGAAGAAGACGACTAGGCCTCCGAAGGCGAAGCTCGGCGACGTCGTCTGCGTGACGTGGCTCGACGCCTGGACGGAGACGACGGAGGAGACCGTCGAACAGATGAGCGACACCTGCATCGTTACAACCACCGGCGAGCTCGTCCGCCTCGAGGAGAACATCGTGTCCGTCGGGCCGGAGGTCGTCGACTACGGCACCACCGGGAAGAAGTTCCGCGGTTGCACACACATCCCCCGGGCCATCGTCAAAGACATCAAGGTACTGGAGGCTCGCTGATGTACGACCTCTGGGAGGCGTGGAGGACGCCGATGCGGGAGCGGGCCGGTCGCCATCCGGGCGACCCCTACCCTGCTACAGGGCTCATGCGATGCAAGCGCATCGTACCGCTCGTCCACGGGTGGCTGGCTTGTCGGCGTCACGAGGGGCACACCGGCGTCCACCAGTGGGGGAGAGTGACCCATGGGAGTTGAACACGAAGCATCCGAATGGTGCTGGTGCCGGCCGCGTGTCGTGAACCAGGTCTACGCCATGACCGTCGTCCACCGCGACATCGAGCCGCCGCACTGGATGGCCCAACGACGCTTTGCCGGCGGCGAGGCGTACGATGGCTCAGGCTGTGCCGCTGCATGGAGGCAGCTCTACCCGTGAACCCGCCGAGCGAGCAGTTTCCCGAGGGCACCGTCACCATTCGGCTGCACCGCCGGAAGCCCCAGCACATCATCATGGACCGGCGAGACGTGGACCTGGTCCTGGCCGAGGAGCTGGAGATGCAGCGCACCGAGAACAAGCACCTCCGGCGGAAGCTGGGGGAGCAGGCGCGCTACATCCTCCGGCTCCAGGACGCGCTCATGCAGGACGGCTTAGACCTGGGGGCGCTTGAGGAGCTCGAACGGGAGCTCGAACGGGAGGCACCTGAGTGAGCCTGGCTCTCTACAGCGTCGGCATGCACGACTTCATCCTCGCTGAGCTCGAGCTCGGAGAGCGCGCCGCGCTGTACCTGGACGAGGAAGCGTACGACCCCGACGCCTGGTACTGGGACTTCAAGTTCGCTGAGCGTGTGGCGGGCCGGGAGGACGAGTGACCACCCTCTTCTTGGACGTCGAGACGAACGGGGAGTCGCATACCGGCGAGCTCCTCCTCGTCGGTTGGGCCGTCAACAAGGCGCCCGCCCAGGTCTGGACCGAGGAAGAGTTCCGGACCCGCGGCGAGACGCGCCACTGGCTCGCCAACCCCAACGTGACGAAGGTCTCCCAAACCCTGTACGACGCGGACTGGTTCACGCACCGAGGCTTCACCATCGAAGGCCCGTGGCACGACACGCGCGTCATGGCCTGGGCCATCAACGAGAACACTCCGCTCGACCTGGACTGGCTCTCCACGAACTACCTCGCGAAGACCATGGACAAGCGCCTCAAGCAGCGCGACAACCAAGTCTGGTTCCGCGATGACGAGGGCGATGAGTGGAACCTCGACGCGACCGACGAGTGGCCGCCCGTGGTGATGGAGCAGTTCAAGGCCTACTGCGGCCGCGACGTCGAGTCCCTTCGCGACCTGTACCTCGAGCTCCGGCGCGGCCTCGTCCGCACTGAGACCGAGCACTACTGGGAGGAGGAGGAGGTCCCCTGGACCTCCGTCATCATCGACATGCAGAGGTACGGCCTCCCCATCGACCTCGATGCCACCGCGGTCCTCGCCGAGAAACTCCGCATCCTCCGCGACGAGAGCGAGAAGAAGCTCCGACGCCTAGCGCGTCTGCCCGCCGACTTCAACCTGAACAGCCCGGACCAGCTCGCGCAGTACCTCTTCACGCGGGTGTTCAAGCTCCCCGCTCGGCTGCCGATGGACCTGGACCCGCTCCCCTCGGACCGCGACTTCGAGGTCACGAAGATAGCCAGGCTCTACATCCACGGCGGGTGGATTGTCCGCGGGCGCGGCCTTGCGCCGACGCCCCTGTCGAAGCGCCGCGTCGACGGCGAGGACGTCGAGGGGAAGCACGCATCGACCTCGACGCCGGAGCTCCTGTACAAGCACCCGAACGACCCCTGGGTCCGCGAGCTCTGCCTCGTGTGGCGCCGGCTCGACAAGCTCCTGAACGCGTACTTGCTCAAGTTCCCGACAATTGCGGTGGAGGTCAGCGGTGCACACGCAGAGGATGCCCGGAGGGAAGCGCCGGCTCCGACTGTGCCAGCATCGGGCGCCCTGACCTCCTCCGGTGTCGTCGGGGGACTCGAGTCGGAGAATGGACCACCTGCGCCCTCGGCATCGGCGGCGGGGCCGTCGCTCCCGACGACACGCATCTTCGGTTCGTTCAACCAGGGGGGGACGGTGACCGGCCGGCTCTCGAGCTCCGGCCCGAACCTCCAGAACATCCCGGTCCGCCACGAGTACGGGGCAATGGTCCGCGACCTGTTCCGCGGTCGCTTCATCATTGGGGACTACGACGCCCTCGAAATGCGCATCATGGCCCACTTCTCGAAGGACCCCGAGCTCCTCCGCATCTTCCGCGACGGCCTGGACCCCCACGCCCGGACCGCCTACGCCCTCTTCGGGGTCGAGGTCGGGCACGACGACGAGCGTCGGGGCATCGGGAAGACCGTGAACTACGGCGTGGGGTACGGCGCCGGCGCGAAGAAGCTCGCGCAGGTCCTCTCCCTCGAGGGCTATGCGACGGACATCGCGACCGCGAAGGGCTACCTCACAGAGGTCCGCGGTTTCTACCCGGTCTTCTTCCGCTACGCCGAGCGCCAGAAGTACCTCGCGAAGACCTACGGCGGCGTGGACACCATCGCCGGCCGACGGCGCCACCTCAAGGGCCAGTTCCTCGAGGTCTCCTCGTGGAAGAAGTGGATGTACGGCGAGCGCCAAGCCGTCAACAGCATCATCCAGGGCTCGGCCGCGGACATCATCCGCCGCGGCATGGTCCTCGTCCGCCTCCGTCACCCAGAGCTCCGGACCCTGGCGCAAATCCACGACGAGGCCATCTGGGAGTACGACGTACGACCGAGCGCGGCGACGCTTCGGGACATCCAGTTCACGATGGAGGTGGGCCACGGGCTCACCCTCCGAGTACCCCTCGTTTTCGAGCCGATGGTGTGTGACACCTGGGCCCAGAAGGGGGAGGGGTCGACCGCACTCGAGTTGTTGGAAGAGGAGGCCCGCAAGTGAGCGACGAGATGAGGTACGGTGTCGAAATCCAGTACGTCCCCGGACCCTTCCCCTACCATTGGAGGGTCTCAGCGTCCTCTCCCCGGGACAGCGGGTCCTACTGGGTAGTCAAGAGCGGTATGGCGGAGACCGAGAAGATAGCCCTTCGCCTGGCGCGCCGCGCTGCCGAGGAAGACCGGAAGTCGTACGCCTACGGTACGAAGAGAGTGAGTCTGTGATGGACGACGCAACGAAGCGGCTCATCGAGGCTGCGATGAACCAGCCGCCGCAGGTGGCGCAGGCGCCGCAGCAGCTCATGGTGACCGTCACGACGCCTGACGGACCGCAACAGGTCCCGGTACCGCTCGCCATGGTCATCATCCTCGACAAGATACTCGACGAGGTCATCGCCATCCGCGCGGCGCGGGCACCGAAGCCTCCATACGAGGAGCTGGGCCCGTGAACCCGCGCCCCGAAGACTTCCCGGAGTTCCCCGGGGAGTGGGACCCGAACGACCCGGAGCTCGGTGCCGTTCCGGACCTCATCCAGGAGGAAGAACCACCCGACCCGAACCACGTCATGCATGTCACCCCCGAAGAGGCCGGCTGGGACGACCAGATGCGCGAGGCGATATGGCTCCTCGCCCTCGCCATCCACCGCCTCGGAGGCGCCCTGGTCATCAGCAACGAAGAGCGGGAGCGGGAGCCGCACTACACACTCGGGTGGGACGTCAAGTTCACCCAGGACACCGGAGGAGGCATTCGCATCTTCTCCGTGCTCGAGGAGAAGACGGCATGAACGCAGAGGTGACCGTTCAGTTCAAGCTTCCAAACATCTGTGACGTGGAGGACCTCGAAGCGGCGCAGATGACGTTCGAGGAGATGGTCCGCTGGCTCATCCGAGAAGAGGGGCTACTGGGCCTGGTCAGCGGTCGCGGTCACATCATCAGCGTGGAGGAGGCGACATGAGCACCATCGCAGAACTCCAGGTCCGGGCCCGCAGGAACGCGGTGGCCCACGGCTTCACCGAGTCCAGCTTCGTCGAGCGCCTGGCTCTCGTCCACTCTGAGGTGAGTGAGGCGCTCGAGGAGTACCGCGATGGCAGTCTCCCAGCGGACGTCTACTGGAAGGAGTCGCTCAAGCCAGAGGGTGTTCCCATCGAGCTCGCCGATACCGTCATCCGCATCCTCGACCTCTGCGAGGCGTATGGCATCGACCTCGAATATGCCATCGAGGAGAAGATGAAGTTCAACGAGACGCGGCCGTTCCGCCACGGGGGAAAGGTGCTGTGAGCAACGAACCGCTCCGCGGCTGCCCGCTCTGTCATACGCCCATCGAGGACATCGACATCGGCCTACGCGACTACCGGTGGCTCGGCGACGCCCTGCCGGGGCGCGTCGCGCCGACGGACATCGACTTCCTCCTCGAGCGGCGCGGGAAGTTCCTCATCCACGAGTACAAGCCGAAGGGCATGCCCGTGAACAAGGGCCAGCGCATCGCCCTGACACGCCTCGTGCAGAAGGGCTTCGACGTGTGGCTCATCCAGGGCGACGGGCCCGTACGGGTCGAGGACCTCGGACCGAACGGGCGCCCACGCTCGGTGAAGGGAATGGCGGTCGACTACCTCGCCGACGCGGTCGGCGAGTGGTTCGAGAAGGCGAGCGAACTGAGCGCTAACGCGCGACTGGAGGAGCGATGACTGCGCCGAAGAAGAAGACAATCTCGTGGGAAGTTATAGACACGGCAACCTACACGGCCTGTGGTGCGACCGCGAAGGACGTCGTGAGAGAGCTAGCGGCGTACATCCGCGCGAATGATACGTGCGCGTCGTTGTCTGTGTGGTACGTCGGCCGCGACGACGCCGAGTACGAGGGCCTGGTGACCGTCGAGTGAGAACCCTCCACATGCTCCACTCACTCGACGTAGGCGTCGGACAGGTTGGGTCGACGGTAAGACTAGGCGGGAAGTGGGCCGACCTCGAACCCGATGACCAGCTCGAGCTCTGCGTCTGTACGCGAGACCCGGAGAGCCACGATGTCCAGGGCATGGGCGTCGTGCTCGACCTCTGGCTTGGGCGTTTCATCGACATCCCCGCGCGGCTGCTCAAGTACGAACACGAGGAGCGCTCGCGCGAGTACGACAGCCTTTACGACTCGATGGCGTTCGCCTACGGCGACAAGTTCGACCCGTCGAAGGCGGTCGTGGTCATCATCTACGTGCGGCAGGTCTGAATGCGCTGCTCCGTCGTCCGCGACTGCACAGAGGAGGCAGCGTACGTTCTGGCGCCGGTCGACCTGGAGCTCAAGGTCGAAGTAGAGCTCGGCATATTCGTCGTACCGGAACCGGGCGTCCTCGCCTTCGCCTGCCTTCATCACACGGAGCTCTGCCTCGACCGGGGTGTGTCGCCCACGGTCTTCTGGTCACTCAAGAAGGGGCCCGAACCGCCCCCCGAGAGGAGAACGGGATGAAGAAGTTCAGGTATTTGTGGCCGGAACAGGTGCAACAGGGGCTCCTGGCGTATCAGGTTCGGGACTTGCTCTACCTGCTCGTGACTCAGGCCGACGCGGAGCGCAGCGGGGGCTCGTGGCCCGCTCTCCGGCGGTTCCAAGACGAGTACATGGAGGAGGCCTGATGCTGGTCGTCAAGGTCGAGACCTGGAAGCACGGGGACCCGAACCAGACCGAGCTCCGCGGCGTCATCTGCATCGCGAACAAGGGCGAGTGGGACTCGGGCGATGGGAGCCCGGACCACTTCGAGTACCGGGTCGAGCTCCAGTCCCCGGATGGAGCGAGGCGTCAGGCCACCGTCGACCACTGGCGTCGGCACGGCTGGGTCACGCTAGTTGCCAAGGCGCTCGAAGCTCTTGACCGTCGTCGGGGCTGAGCCCGTACAGTAGTCGCAGACCCCCGCGTGCTCTACTGACGCGTGAGGTAGGTTACACTCGGCGTCGAGTCGGGTGGCGAGCCGGCCGCAGACGAGGCAGCGGACGAGGTAGTTCCGGTCCATCTTGTCCCAGAACGTGCCTCGGCCGAACGACTCATAGGGCAGCGTGTACGTGCCGGCCCATCGCTTCTTGCGCTTCGTCAGCTCTCGGGCCTTCTGCTGCGCCCACGTCGAGCGCCCTCCCGGACCTCGCTTCTTAGCCACGGGCGTCAGCCATTGAACCGCCGGCCGAAGCGGTCGTACCAGTAGGCTTGGAAGACGAACCAGGCGCGTTGCTCGCTGCTGGGGCGCTCGGGGTCGAGCTCGTTCTCCGGCCAGTCTTCGGCGATGCGTCGCATGAGGGCCCGGGCGGCCGCCCGTAGCTGCTTCGACACCGCCTGCTGGCTCACCCCCGCAGCACTGGCTATCTGCTCCTGCGTCCGCCTCTGACCGAGGTACTGGTCGAGGACGGACGCTTTCTCTTTGGGGAGGAGAGCGATGTACGGCGTGAAGAAGTCTTCGAGGGCCTCGATGAACTTCCGCTCTTCGTCAGTGCGCGGGCTCCAGATGGGACCGAGCTTCTCGCCGAGCAGTCTCTCGAGGTCGCGCATGGGGAGTAGGGTCACGCGGTCCGCGCGGTCGCCCCAGTAGGTATTGCCGACGTTCTCGAGGCCCTCACCCGTCGTCGGGTCGCGCCGGCCCCAGTCCTCCGAGACGACGTTCATGTCGTGGCCTGCGTACCAGCGGCGCACGAACTTTGGCGGTCTCACTCCTCCTCCAGTTCTCCGAGAGCTTGGCGGGCGGAACACTCCTCGATGCTTTGATGGCACGCGAAACACCACACATCGTCGTGGTCCCAGTGCTCCTCCAGCGCTGCCTTGAGGGCGTCGCGCTCGGCCTTGAGGGCGTCGCGTTCGGCTGAGACGGTGTGATACGCGAAAGTAGATGGGAAGTCACCGCTGACAGGACGAACCATCACTTCTCCTCCAGTTTCTTGAGGGCTTGGCCGGCGAACAACCGCATTTCCTCGCCCTCGGTTTGTGGGTCGTCGGGTTCCCAGCGCGGCAGCGACCAACTCGCCAGCTCTTCCAGCGCCGCTTCGAGGGCGTCGCGCTCCTGGCGCAGGTGCGTATTCTCGGCTACCGTTGCCATGTAGTGTCCGCCCTGCGCGAAGGCAAGTTCCGCCTTGAGGGCGTCGCGCTCTCTCTTGCACCGCGGACACCAAGGGGCATGTGGTAGGGAACACCACCGCTCACCCTGCGGCTTCTCGTTCATTTCCCCTCCAGCTCATTGAGGGCTTGGCGGGCGATGATATGAAGCCGTAGATAGGCGTGGTAGGCGGGGCCAGTGCGTTCAGGCACCGCCTCCATAAGCTGCCGGGTCAGGTTTCGTACTTCCTCCAGCGCCGCCTTGAGGGCGTAGCGCTCTTGTTTCAAGTCTTCGATGTAGGCGGGGCACGCATCGGCGTGGCCGACGAAAGCGCCGCAAACTATGCAGCCCTGGGTCATGGGGACCACCCCGCGTTCTTGTCGGCTTCGGCCCGCATCCCCTTGCCGTGGTAGCCCTCCAGTTCCTCGAGAGCTTGGTTGACGACAGCGACTATGTGCTGCTGCGCCACGGTTCCTCTTTCGGCCAGAGCGAGCAGATACTCCAGCACCAGTCTGAGGGCGTCGCGCTGGCGTCCTGCCTGGTCCGCTCCCCTCGCCTGCATCCCTGACAGTTCTTGTTCCTGTTCCAGGTGGCGAACTGCCTCTCCGTACGCGTTCTCGAT
>Ga0184637_10000700_pt1 | contig 24206 bp, 20 predicted proteins | sample PLM3_127_b2_FD_133143 | JGI IMG/M metagenome (GOLD analysis project Ga0184637, IMG submission 133143) | Groundwater sediment microbial communities from an aquifer in East River, Colorado, USA - PLM3_127_b2 | ecosystem: Environmental > Terrestrial > Soil > Riparian zone | place: USA: East River... | reverse complement strand
TGCGCCAATGGCGCGCCGCCGGCGACGCCCTCGATCTCTGCCCAGTGCGGGGCGTGCTGGACCGGATCGGCGACAAATGGAGCACGCTCATCGTCATCACCCTGACCGAGCGGCCGCTGCGGTTCGGCGAATTGCGCCGCGCCGTGCCCGACATTTCCCAGCGCATGCTGACCCAGACCCTGCGCGATTTGCAGCGCGACGGGATCATCAGCCGTCATGTGTTCCCGACCCGGCCGCCCAGCGTCGAATACCGGCTGACCGAGATCGGCCAATCACTGCTGGAGCCACTGGCTACCCTGGTGCGCTGGGCGGAGACCTATCAGGCCGCCATCCGCGGCGCCCGCGCCGATTATGACCGCCGGGTAGCTTAGGGGCGGGCAGCTTAGGGAGCGCGCCGCCTAGAGCCGCACTTTCGCCGCGACCCGTAAGCAGTTCGAATGATTGGCGGCCGCGGGGGCCGAAGGGCGGCTTTTACACTTCATTAACGCAATCGGTCCTAGTTTTAACCTTCGCGACTGCGTGTCGGAGCGGCTTCAACTTCGGCACGCCGAAGGCCGTTGGGGCAATCGCAAGCAGGGAAAGCGGGCTCGTCTTGGACCGGAGCACAGCCACGACGCAGAGTTGCCGCGCATGAGCGCCGGCGCAGCGGCCTCATCCAGGCCCGCCGGCCTGTTGGCGGCGCGTCCCGGCGTCGCGGGCGATCATGGCGCGCGGCATTGGTGGCGGCTCGCCATTCCCGGCGGCTGGGCCGCTTTCGTCATCGGTTTCGCCATCGGCATGCCGACGGAGGGTGACGCGCGCCATCTGTGGGTCGATGGCGCCTGGACCCTCACCTATCTCGCCACCACGCTGATCAGTCTCTATGCCGCGACCAGGCTGCAGGGCCGCGACCGCGTCGCCTGGGCCTGCTTCGCCGCCGCCTCGGGCGCCTGGTTCGTCGCGCAACTGATCTGGGACTATTACGAACTCATCGCCCATATCAGCACGCCATTTCCGGCGGTCAGCGACCTGTTCTATCTGGCCTTCGCGCCCTGCTACGCCATCGGCCTGATGTATTTCGGCGAGAAGCCGACCGGCGCCTCGCTAGGACCCAAGCTGGTCAGCCAGATGATCATGATCGGCGCCGCAATCTTCGTCGCCGTCGGGCTGCATGTCAGCGAGGCCATCGTCGCCAGCCGGGACGGCCCGCTCTATGTGGTGACCGCGGTCGCCTATCCGCTGCTCTATGACGCGGCGTTCCTGCTCGGCGTGCTCTCGCTTTGCCTCTATGTCTGGGGCACCAAGCGCGCGGTGCTCGTGCTGCTGGTGATCGGGCTGGGTTGCCACGCCATGGCGGAGACGCTGTACGGTCTCAGTCTGCTGGGCCGCGAATACGAGGTGGGCCAGGCCTACGATTTCCTGTGGCTGCTGGGCGGCGCCTTCCAGTTCTGGGCGGCGGCGGAGCATGTGCTGGGCACGCGCGGCCGCGATCTGGTCGAGCCGCCGGAAGAGCAGTTCCTGATCGCCGCCTATCGCCGGGCGCGCCGGCTGGAGCCAATGGTGCCGGCGCTCGGCATCGTGGCGATCTCGCTCAGCCTGGCGCTCGATTCCGACGGCCTGACGCGGCCGGAGGCGCTCACCATCCTGATGCCGGCCTGCCTGGTCTTCGCCGTCGCGGTGGCGGTGGCGGAATGGTGGAGCTGGCGCATCGAGGACGATCTGCGCAGGGTCGCGGCCAGCGCCGCGCTGGCGGCGCGGCGCTCGGAGAATCGATTGTCGGCGATGCTGGAGATTGCACCCACCGCGATCGTCGCGATCGACCAGACCTACGCGATCCGCCTGTGCTCCAAGGGTGCCGCGAAGCTGTTCGGCTATGCGGCGCAGGAGGCCATCGGCCTGCCGATCAGCATCCTGTTCAGCGACGAGGATCAGGTGCGCGCGGCGCCGAGCCGTCGCGGCCGATCCGCCGTAATCGAATCCGCCGTGGTCGAATCCGCCGTGGTCGAATCCGCCGTCGCGCGTGCGCCGCTGACCGGTGCCGACGTGATCGCGCGGCTGCGCCGCGGCGACATCAAGGGCCGCACCCAGGCCGGCACGCAATTCCCGGTCGAAGGCGAATCCTACGACCTGGCCGCCGACGGCGGCGAGGGCGCGCTCACCATCATCATGTTGAACGACGCCACCGAGCGGCGGCAGCAGGAGCGGGCGCTGCGCCAGGCCAAGGAGGCGGCCGAGGCGGCCAACCGCGCCAAGACGCAGTTCCTGGCCAATATGAGCCACGAATTGCGCACGCCCCTCAACGCCATCATCGGCTTCTCCGAGGTGATCTCGAACAAGCTGTTCGGCGACCTCAACGACCGCTACCGGGACTATGCCGGCGACATCGTCGCCAGCGGCCGGCACCTGCTGGGGCTCATCAACGACATTCTCGATCTGTCCAAGATCGATCTGGGCCAGACGACCTTGAGCGAGGGCGAGGTCGATCTGGAGCGCGCGGTGCAAAGCTGCCAGCGGCTGATGTACGAACGCGCCGAGCGCGGCGGCGTGCAGGTGGTGGCGAGCCTGCCGGCCGACCTGCCGAAGCTGTGGGCCGATGAAACCAAGGTGAAGCAGATCGTGCTCAATTTGCTGTCCAACGCGGTCAAATTCACCGAGCGCGGCGGCAAGGTCACGATCAACGCCGCGGCTTTGGCCGACGGCGGTTTGACGCTGACCCTGACCGACACCGGCATCGGCATGCGGCCGGAGGACATTCCGAAGGCGATGACGCCGTTCGGCCAGCTCGAGAGCACCTTCGAGCGCCGCTTCGAAGGCACCGGCCTCGGCCTGCCCTTGGTGCAGCGCCTGGTGGAATTGCACGGCGCCGAGCTGAAGATCGACAGCCAGCTTGGCGAGGGCACCAGGGCCCAGATCCGCTTCCCGCGCGGCCGCGTGGTGACGCGCAAGGCCGCGGCGGAACGCAAGACCGGCACCAGCTAGTCGCCGCCGCCGGCAAGGCGCCGCGTCTGCCCGTTGCCCTATCGCCGTCAACCCGATTACAGTTACCCCAGAGTTAACGATTGCGACTCGCGGAGTTCTGGGGATGACAGCGAAGAAGTCCGGACGGGCACCGGCGAAGGCGCCGCCGAAAAAACCCATCCATCTGAAATCCAAGGACAAAGCCTCGAAAATCGAGAAGCCGGGCAAGGCCAAGGCCGCGCCGGCGGCGGCGGTCAAGCCGATGCCCAAGCCAATACCGGCGCCAGCCGCCAAGGCGGCAGCGCCCAAGCCGGCACCCCTGCCCGCCGCCAAACCAGCCCCCTTCGCCCCCGCCGCCAAGGCCAAGAAGACCAACGGCGCGGTCAGGGTCGGCGTGGTCGGCTGCGCCGGCCGCATGGGCCAGATGCTGCTGAAGATACTGATCAATGCCGCCGGGATCGTGGTGGTGGGCGGCACCGAGCGCAGAGGCTCGCCGGCGCTCGGCCAGGATCTGGGCGCGCTGGCGGGGGCCGAGCCGCTCGGCATCTCGGTCAGCGACGATCCCAGCCTGCTGTTCGACAGCGCCGATGTGGTGGTGGATTTCACCAACCCGATTGCGACGGTTTCTCATGCGCAGATGGCGGCCAAGACCGGCTGCGCGCTGGTCATCGGCACCACCGGTTTCGACAGCGATCAATTGTCGGCGCTCTACCGGCTGGCGCAGCGGGCGCCGGTGGTGCTGGCGGCGAATATGAGCCTCGGCGTCAATCTGCTGCAGCAGGTGGTGGAAGAGGTCGCCCGCATCCTCGACCCCGATTGGGACATCGAGATCATCGAGATGCATCACAAGCAGAAGGTCGACGCACCCTCCGGCACCGCGCTGGCGCTGGGCGAGGCGGCGGCGCGCGGCCGCGGCCAGTCGCTGCGCCGCATCGCCAAGCGCGCCCGCGACGGCCAGGTGGGGCCGCGGATCAAGGGCGAGATCGGCTTCGCGGTCTTGCGCGGCGGCGACGTGGTCGGCGATCACACGGTGATTTTCGCCGCCGAAGGCGAACGGGTGGAGATCATCCATCGCGCGTCGAGCCGCGAGATCTTCGCCCGCGGCGCCTTGAAGGCGGTATTATGGGCGGCGGGCAAGAAGCCCGGCCTCTATTCGATGCGCGACGTGCTGGGCTTCAGCGTGCAAGGGCCGCAGGGTTCAACGGGGCCGGCGCCGCCGAACGGGCCTACGCCCGCGAGCTGATCGGCGGCTTCAGCCAGCGCGCCAGCGCCAGGCCGGTCAGGATCAGCAGCAGCGCCGCCAGCGCGTTCCAGCTTGGGTGCTCGCCGGCCAGCGCGAAGCCCCAGCCGACGCCCATCAGCGGCACCAGATAATTGTTGAACGAGCCGAAGCCGGCGCCGACCCGGCGCAGCAGCAGGAAGAACAAGAGATTGCCGCCGCCGGTCGAGAGCAGGCCGAGCCAGGCGACGGAGAACCAGGCCTTCGCGTCGGGCGCCAGCTCCCCCACCAGTTCCCAGGGCTGGTCATGGATCAGCCAGATGGGGATGAGCGGGATCAATCCTGCCACCAGGATCATGCCGACCAGCATCTCCGAGCCCAAGGGCGGCAGTCGCTTGGCGTTGATGCCGTAGAGCGAATAAGAGAAAGCGCCGCAGAGGATCGCCGTCTGGCCGATCACCACCTCGCCCAGGCCTTTCAGCGCATCGACACCGATCAGCGCCACCACGCCGGCGAAGCCGAGGATGCAACCCAACGCCTTGCCCAGGGTCATCGGCTCGTCGTGGGTGAAGAAATGCGCCAGCACGATGACGAAGCTCGGGATCGTCGCCATCAGGATCGCCGCGAGATTCGACGGCGTATATTGCTCGCCCCAGGCGATCAGGAAAAACGGCAGCGAATTGCCGATCACGCCGAGGAAGATCATGCGGCCCCACAGGCCGATTCCGCGCGGCACGTCCTGGCGCTTGGCGAAGGCGATGGCAAGCAGCAGCGCTCCGCCGATGGCGATGCGGCCGACCGCCAGCGACATGGGCGGCATGGTCGCCACCGCCTGCTTGATGAAAAGGAACGACGAGCCCCAGGTCAGCGCCAGCAACAGCAGCAGCGCGAAGTCGCTCGGCCCCGGTGGTCGCAATTGGGGCGGCCGCAATGTTGAACCGGGTTGCGCCATGATGATCTATGCGGCGCGCCAGCGGGCGAGGACCCGGGTCAGCTCCGCGGCGAACTGGCGGCGTTCCGCCGGGCCGAGGAAGGCGCCGATCTCCACGCTGCGTCCATGCGAGCGCAGCAACAGCGCCGGATTCTCGAAGCCGCGCTCGCGCAAGACCACCTGCAGCCAATAGGGCTCGAAGTCGCATTCGGCGACGGCGCCCTTGGGATCGATCCGCTGCAGCACCAGGCGGTCGGAAAAGAGCCGGATGCGCTCGGCGCGCCGGTCGCCGCGCAGATGCGTGCGCAGCAGCCACCAGAACAGCAGGCATTCCGCGCCGATGAAGCCGAAGATCGGCCAGGCGCCGATGATGACGAACATCGCGCCATAGGCGGCGCCGATGATTGCCGTGCCGATGGTGAGGATCAGGAACCCCTGCGCCGGCAGGCTGCGATGCGGGTAGAGCAGGGCTTCGAAGAGGGGGCGTGAATTTTCGCCAGCATCGTGCGGCGGCTCACCCCCACCCCTGCCCTCCCCCGTCAAGGGGGAGGGGGATCTTAGTTGCGGGGCTCGGTCTGCTCCTTCCCCCCTTGCGGGGGAAGGGTGGGAAGGGGGGTGTTGCAGCGCCGGGTGTTGCCCGCGCTTGTCCGTTTCATCCTGCATGGCGCGCAGTATAGACTGCCGCCGCATTGCTTCAACGCCGCCCAATTCAATAAACCGGGGGAGAGTGGATATTGCCGAAGCTCAAGCCGGATCAGGTGGCGGCATTCTTCGCGCGGCTGGCCAAGGCCAATCCGGATCCACGGGGCGAGCTCGACTACATCAATCCCTATACTTTGCTTGTGGCGGTGGTGCTCTCGGCCCAGGCGACCGACGTCTCGGTCAACAAGGCGACCGAGCCCTTGTTCAGAATCGTCGATACACCGGAGAAGATGCTGCGCTTAGGGGAAGCGAAGCTGAAAAGCTATATCAAGACCATCGGCCTCTATAACACCAAGGCCAAGAACGTGATGGAGCTCTCCCGCATCCTGATCGCGGAATTCGGCGGCCAGGTGCCGGCGGATCGCGCGGCGTTGCAGAAACTGCCCGGCGTCGGGCGCAAGACCGCGAACGTCGTCTTGAACATCGCCTTCGGCCAGCCGACCATGGCGGTCGACACGCACATCTTCCGCGTCGGCAACCGTACCGGCCTGGCGCCGGGCAAGGATCCGCTGGCGGTGGAACTGGCGCTGGAAAAGCGGGTGCCGGAGAAATTCAAGCTGCACGCGCATCATTGGCTGATCCTGCACGGCCGCTATGTGTGCAAGGCGCGGAAGCCGGACTGCCCGCTCTGCGTGGTGAACGATATCTGCGCCTTTCCCGGCAAGACCGTCATTGGCGGCGTGCCGGCGAAACAGAAGTCAGAAGTCAGAAGTCGGAGGTCAGACTAGCTGCTCTGACTTCCGACTTCCGACTTCCGAATCAGTGCAGCTTGATGCCGACCAGATGCTCGATGCGGCGGCCGAGTTCGGAGGCGGCGATCGGCTTGTTGGCGATGTCGAGGGCGCCGACCTGACGCGCCACCTGCAGCACCAGTTCGTCCGTCACCGCGGTCAGCAGGAGAATCGGCACATGCCGCGATTTCAGGCGGATGTCGCGGCGCATCTGGTTGCAGAAGGTGAGGCCGTCCATCACCGGCATCATCAGGTCGCAGATCACCAGATCGATTCCGGCATGCTCCGGCCTCCGCAACTGCTCCAGCGCCTCGGCGCCGTCGCCCGCCTCCAGCACGTCGCGGATGCCGTTGCTGGCCAGCAATTGCCGCACGATGCGGCGCATCGAAGGCTGGTCGTCGACCACCATCACTTTCAGGCCGACGCCAGCGCCGATGGCCGCGCTGCCGGTTTGGAGGTTGATTGGATTGGAATTCGTCGCCGCCACGGTCACCTCCAATTCCGTTCTGATGACCAATATGGCTACACCGACGTATATCGTCAAAATAAAATAGTTTCGACGAATTAGACTCTTCTGCTTCGTAAAATGCAGGGGAAATGCAGGAGAGATGCGTGACGAATATTTGGACGCGAGCATTCGCCAGTGACACCAATCGTCATCCCGGGCTTGCCCCGGGATCCATTGGGCCGCCGCAAGAACAGCGATCTCGAGCTTCGGCTCGTGCGGCGGAGGAATGGATCCCGGCGCTCGCTGTCGCTCGGCCGGGATGACGAGTGGATTCATGACGCGAGAGGAGCACAAAAGAAAACCGCCGCGCCTCGGCTGAGGACGCGGCGGCTTGGTTCGAACGATCTGTGTGACTACGCCGCGCTCTTGGCCAGGCCGCGGAGCACGTAGGGCAGGATGCCGCCGTTCTTGAAATACTCGATCTCGTCCAGGGTATCGATGCGGCAGGTGACCTGGATCTCCTGCGTGGCGCCGTTGCCGCGGGTGATGCGCACGGTCACGTCCATGCGCGGCTTCAGGCCGGCGGAGAGGCCGAGGACATCGAACACTTCCGAGCCGTCGAGGTTCAAGGTCTTGCGGCTCACGTCGCCCTGGAACTGCAGCGGCAGCACACCCATGCCGACCAGGTTGGAGCGGTGGATGCGCTCGAAGCTCTCCGCCACCACCGCCTTCACGCCCAGCAGGAACGTGCCCTTGGCCGCCCAGTCGCGCGACGAGCCGGTGCCGTATTCCTTGCCGGCGACGACGACCAGCGGCACGCCGGCCTTCTGGTATTTCATCGAGGCGTCATAGATCGACATCGCCGCGCCTTCCGGCATGTAGCGGGTGACGCCGCCTTCGGTGCCGGGCGCCATCTCGTTCTTCAGGCGGATGTTGGCGAAGGTGCCGCGCATCATCACCTCGTGATTGCCGCGCCGGGCGCCATATGAGTTGAAATCGACCGGCGTCACGCCCTTGGCGACCAGGAACTGGCCGGCGGGCCCATCCTTCTTGATCGAGCCGGCGGGCGAGATGTGGTCGGTGGTGATGCTATCCGCCAGGATCGCCAGCGGCCGGGCGCGCATTATGTCGCCGAAGCGGCCGGGCTCCTTGCCCATGCCGACGAAATAAGGCGGGTTCTGCACATAGGTCGAGGCCTTGTCCCACTGATAGGTCTGGCCCTTGCCGATCTTGACCTTCTTCCACAAGGCATCGCCGGCAAAGACGTTCTTGTAGCGCTTCTTGAAGGCGGCCGGGGTGACGCTCTTGCGCACCGCTTCGGCGATCTCCTGGTTCGACGGCCACAGATCCTTCAGATACACCGGCTTGTCGTTCTTGCCGTAGCCGATCGGATCCTTGGTGATGTCGATCTTCATCGAGCCGGCCAGCGCATAGATCACGCACAGCATGGGCGAGGCCAGATAGTTCGCCTTCACATGCGGATTGACGCGGCCTTCGAAATTGCGGTTGCCCGACAGCACCGAGACGGCGACCAGATCGGCGAGGTTGATCGCATCGGCGATCGGATCGGACAGCGGCCCGGAATTGCCGATGCAGGTGGTGCAACCATAGCCGACCAGATTGAAGCCGATCTTGTCCAGATAGGTCTGCAGGCCGGCCTTCTTCAGATAGTCGGTCACCACCTGCGAGCCCGGAGCGAGCGAGGTCTTCACCCAGGGCTTGGATTTGAGGCCGAGCTTCACCGCGTTGCGCGCGATCAATCCGGCGCCCAGCATGACGCTGGGGTTCGAGGTGTTGGTGCAGGAGGTGATGGCGGCGATGACCACGTCCCCGTCGCCCAGATCATAGTTCTGCCCCTTGACCGAGACGCGCGACTGGTTGGCGTGGCGGCCGAAAGTCTCGGTCAGCGCCTTGGTGAAACTCTCGGCGGCCTGGGTCAGCGGCACGCGATCCTGCGGCCGCTTCGGTCCGGCGAGCGAGGATTCGACGGTCGATATGTCGAGCTCGAGCGTATCGGTGAAGACTGGATCGGGGGTCTTGGCATCGCGCCACCACCCTTGCGCCTTGGCGTATTTCTCGGTCAGCGCCACGCGCGCCGGCGCGCGGCCGGTCGCCTTCATGTAGCGGATGGTCTCGGCATCGACCGGGAAGAAGCCGCAGGTGGCGCCATATTCCGGCGCCATGTTGGCGATGGTGGCGCGGTCGGCGAGCGACAAATCGTTGAGGCCGGGGCCGAAGAACTCGACGAACTTGTTGACCACGCCCTTCTTGCGCAGCATCTGGGTGACGGTGAGGACCAGATCGGTCGCCGTGGTGCCCTCGCGCAGCTTGCCGCTCAAGCGGAAGCCGATGACTTCCGGGATCAGCATGGAGATGGGCTGGCCCAGCATCGCCGCCTCGGCCTCGATACCGCCCACACCCCAGCCGAGCACGGCCAGGCCGTTGACCATGGTGGTGTGGCTGTCGGTGCCGACCAAGGTGTCGGGATAAGCGACGGTCTTGGCCGCAACCTTGCGGCCCTTGACAATGCGCGGGGCCTCCTTCGCGGTCCACACCACCTGGGCCAGATGCTCGAGATTGACCTGGTGGCAGATGCCGGTGCCGGGCGGCACGACGCGGAAATTGGCGAAGGCGGTCTGGCCCCAGCGCAGGAAGGCATAGCGTTCGCCGTTGCGCTGGTATTCCAGCTCGACATTCTTCTTGAAGGCGCCGGGACCGGCGAAATAATCCACCATCACCGAATGATCGATCACCAGATCGACGGGAGAGAGCGGGTTGATCTTCTGCGGGTCGCCGCCGAGCTTGATCATCGCCTCGCGCATGGCGGCGAGGTCGACCACGGCGGGCACGCCGGTGAAATCCTGCATCAGCACCCGCGCCGGGCGATAGGCGATCTCGCGGTCGGAACTCTTGGTCTTCAGCCATTTGGCGATGGCCTGGATGTCGGCCTTGCTGACCGAGCGCCCGTCTTCGTAGCGCAACAGATTCTCCAGCAGCACCTTCAGCGAATTAGGCAGCCGCGTGAGGTCGCCCAATCCGGCCTTTTCGGCCGCCTTCAGGCTGAAATAGTCATAGCTCTTGCCCCCAACCTTGAGGGTCTTGCGCGATTTGAAGCTATCGACGGACACGGTGGATTCTCCCAGAAAACTCGGCTGCGACCGAGGCGAAACCAAAGGAACGGCACCGGTGCAAAGCTGGGGCCGCCGGCCGGATGGCGGCGCGAACGGCTCCGAAGGCTGAGCTTTGGGGCGGATGATCCCAGAGACACAGGCGCCACGCGAAGCCGAACATACCATGTTCGCCCCCCACGTTCGAGCCGCACTATTCGTCGGCTCACCCCAACATTTCGTTAAGCGCCCGGTATGTCGCCCGGCGCCTGGGAGGGGCGCCGGCCCCAGGACAGGCGCAGCCCGGCCAGTCCCTTGGGCAGCAGGACCACGAACCCGGCCAGGATCAAACCCAGGCCGATATCGCGCCAATCGCCGACCTCGCGCATCGCCTCGTCGGCCAGCATCAGGAGGGCCGCACCCAGCAGCGGCCCCCAGACCGTGCCGATGCCGCCGACCACGATCATCGACAGCAGGAACAGCAGCACGGAGATGGAGAACACGATCGGTCCGACGGCGGCGAAATTGACCGCGTAGAAGGCGCCGGCGAGGCCGGTGAAGAAGGCGGACAGGCCGAACACCCAGAGCTGGTATTTGAAGCGGCTGATCCCGCGCGACACCGCATAGCCGGGATTGTCGCGCAGCGCCTGGAACGCCAGGCCGGCCGGGCCGCGGATGATGGCGACGGAAAAAGCGGTGGCGAGGGCCAGCAGGCCCAGGCCGACATAATAATGGCCGACATAGAATTTCGACCCGAACAAGGCGCGAAAGCCAAGATCGCCGAAGCGGGTGAAACCGCGGATGCCGCCGAACAAGGGCATGCAGCCGGATTCGGGATTGGTGAAACATTCGGTGTCGTTGGCGACCAGCAGATACATCACCTGCGCCACCGCCAGCGTCAGCAGCGCGACATAGGGACCACGCAGCCGCAGGCAGGCGAGCCCGATCAGCACGCTGACCAGCACCGTGGCGATTCCCGCCAGCAACATCGCCAACACCATCGGCATATGGAAGTAATAGCCCAGCATCGCGGTCGCATAGGCGCCGACCGCGAACAGGGCCATCTGCGCCAGCGAAAAGATGCCGCCGACACCCAGCACCAGATTCCACTGCGTGACCACGATGGCCCAGATGAAGAACAGGGTCGTCTGGGTGACGATGTAGCGCGTGCCGGTGAGGAGCGGCACCAGGATCGCGAGCGCGATCAGCACACCGCCCAGGATCAGGTCGCGTCTGACGCTGCTCGCGGCCCCGATGCTCACAGCGCCGATACTCATAGGCGCACCACCTGCTTGCGGCCGAACAATCCGTAGGGCCGCCAGATCAGCACCGCGATCACCAGCAGCAGCAGGATGGCGAAGCTGTAGCGCACGCCCAGCACATATTGCGTCGCCGCCTCCAGCAGGCCGAGAACGATGGCGGCGGCGACCGCGCCATAGACGTTGCCGAGGCCGGCGACGACGCAGATGATGAAGGCCTTCAGCATCGGATCGCCGCCCATATTGGGCAACAGACCGGACAGCGAACTTATCATGATGCCGGAGATGGCGGCGAGCGCGCCGGACAGCGCCAGCACCTGGGCATAGACGAAGCCGACGCGCACGCCCATCAATTGCGCCGCCTCGCGGTTCTGCGCCGTGGCGCGGATGGCGCGGCCGAGACGCGAATGCCGCAGCAGCAGCGCCAGCGCCGCCATCAGCCCCAGCGCCACGCCGAGGATCAGCAGATTCTGATGCGGGATATGCACGTTGCCGATCACCAGCGCGCCGGTCAGGTTCAGCGGCTGCGGCGTTGGCTGCGGCCCGAACAGGCGCAGGATGACATTCTCGATGATGGCGCCGATGCCGATGGTGGCGATGAAGATCTGGGTCTCGAAATTGGCCGAGCCCAGCATCGGCTGCGCCGCCGCGCAATAGATGACGAGCCCGACCGCGCCGCAGACGATCATCGCCGCCGCGACGCCCAGCAGTGGATGCAGGCCGAGCGTCGCCATCGCGTACCAGCAGACATAGCCGCCCAGCGCCAGCAGCGCGCCATGCGCCATGTTCAGCATGTTGAGCGAGCCATAGACCAAGGCGAGGCCGATGGTGGAGACGGCATACATGGCCCCAAGTGTCAGGCCGGACGCGATGATCTGGATCAGGACATCCATGCGTCAGGCTCCCAGATAGGTTTCGAGAATCTTCGGCCGGGCCATCAACTCGGCGCCCTGGCCGGTCCAGGCGAACTGGCCGTTATCCAGCAGCGCCACCTGCGCCGCCTTGTCGGCGATGCGCGCGGCATTCTCCTCCACCACCAGGATGGTGCGGCCGGCGCGGGTCAGTTCCCAGATCACGTCGTAGATCTGGTCGATGAGGATGGGTGCCAGGCCGAGCGACGGTTCGTCCAGCATCAGCAGCCGGCCGCCGGCCATCAGGCCGCGGCCGATGCCGACCATGCGCCGCTCGCCGCCGGAGAGCGTGCTGGCGATCTGGCTGCGGCGCTCCTTCAGCTTGGGCAGCAGGGCGAAGACTTCGTCAAGACGCGCGCGCATCTGCTTCGCCGCGTCCGGCAGATAGGCGCCCATCTGCAGATTGTCGATGACACTCATCTCGGGGAACAGCAGATCGCCCTGCGGCACATGCACGATGCCGGCGGCGACGATCTCATCCGGGCGCAGCGTCATCAGCGGCCGGCCGGCGAAGCTGATGGCGCCGGCGGTGAGCGGCACCAGGCCGGAGATGGCGCGCAGCAAGGTCGTCTTGCCGTGGCCGTTGGGTCCGATGATGGCGGTCAGGCTGCCTTCCGCGACGTCCAGCGAAACGCCGCGCAAGACTTCGTTGGCGCCATAACCGGCGCCGATCCGCACGAGGGACAGCAGCGCGCTCATGCGCCGGGCCCCGATTCGATGAGTGCGCTCAAGCGCCGGCTGGCGCCTTCGCCGAGATAGACGTCGATCACGGTCTTGTCGTTGACCAGGCCCTGCGGCGGGCCTTCATAGATCTTCTCGCCGTGATGCATGATGAGCACGCGCTGCGAGAGCTGCACCAGGAAGCGCATGACGTGCTCGATGAGGATGATGGTGACGCCGCCGGCGGCGATGCGGCGCACCGTCTCCATCATCAATTCGATCTCCTGCGGATTGAGCCCGCCCACCGGCTCGTCCATCAGCAGCAGCTTAGGCTTGGTGGCGAGCGCACCGGCCAGCATCAGCAGCTTGCGGTCCAGGACCGGCAATTGCCCGGCCTGGACGCGCTGGTCGCCGTTCCAGCCGACCGCGCGCAAGGCGGCATCGACATGATCCTCGATCTCAGCACCCAGGCGCAGGCCCGGCACGATGCGGTTGTCGCGGCCGAAATAGGCGGCGACGCGCACATTGTCGCGCACGCTCAGGCGGTCGAAGCCGGCATTGAGCTGGAAGGTGCGGGCGATGCCGGCATGACAGATCGCCTCCGGCCGCAGGCGGGTGATGTCGCGATTCTCGAACAGAATCTGTCCGGCGCCGGCCGGATTGAGGCCGGAGATGATCTCGAACAAGGTGGTCTTGCCGGCGCCGTTGGGGCCGCCGATGCCGAGAATCTCGCCCGGCACCAGATCGAAGCTCAGATCATGGACCGCCGCCAGCGCGCCGAAATGCTTGCTCACGTTGCGGCATGAGAGCAAGGCGGCGGCGGCGGCGGTCGTCATGTAATCGTCTTTCCGGGCGGACCTTCAGGCTGTCTCGATCACCCCTTGATCCAGGGCGGCGTCACGAAGCTGGCGGTGTTGTACGGCGCCGGCGCGATCAATCCGGCGCCCTTCGTGTAATCCTGAATCTGCAGGAACTGGTGCGGCATGCCAAGCGACGAATCGTTGGTCTGCGTCGGATAGGTATAGGCCGCCTGCTCGTTCGGGATGAAGCGGGTGACGCCGGTGACGCCCCGATAGATGAGCCCGCGCATCCGGGCCGCGACCTTGCGGTTCTGTTCCTCGTTGCCGGGTTCGCCGCTGCCGCCGGCCAAAGCCGCGGCGGTGGCCCAGACATAGGCGCCGTCATAGGATTGTGCGCCGGAATTGTGTCCGGCATTGGCGCCGAACTTCTCCTTGTAGCGCTTCTCGAAGGCGCTGCCGATCTCGTCCTGCAGCGCGCCGACGACGGTCGCATAAAGCACGCCGTTGGCGGCTTCCTTGGCGATGTCGCGGAAGGCCGGGATCGACGGGCCATACTGCATGTAGATCAGGCTGGGCGTCGGGTTGGGCACGAACTGCACCATGAACTGCGCCAGATCAGCGGGCAGGAAATGGGTGATGGCGATGACCGAGGGCGGGTCCTGCCGGATCTTGGCCAAGGTCGGGCCCCATTCGGAGATCGGCACGTTCACGGTTTCGAACAGGCTGATCTCCCAGCCGAATTCGGCGGCCTTTTCCCTGATCGCGTTGGCGATGTTGGCGGCATAGACGCCGGCGGAGAGGATCACCGCCATCTTGTTGTTGGTGCGCTTGTACTGGCCGTTCTCCTCCAGGACCTTCACGAATTTGAGAAAGCCGGGTCCGTACCAATATTCCGCCGGGTCGCCCTGGAACGAGCCGAAATAGCGCTCCGGGTCGGACTTGATCAGGTTGTTGTGGCCGATCGTGGTGTCGTAATGCACGTAGATGATGCCGGAATCGGCGATCACGTCCTGGATCGCCGCACCCGATCCGATGTTGTAGCCGTTGAGGATCGCATGCGCCGCGTGACGGTCGATCAGGCGCTGCACCGCCTGCACGTTGGTGGCGTCGCCCATCTGCTTGGTGTCTTCGAAATAAGGCTCCAGCGGCCGGCCCAGGATGCCGCCCAGCGCGTTGATCTCCTCGCAGGCCAGGGTCAACCCGTTCTTGAACTCGACGCCGTCGGCGGCGGCGAAGTCGGTCAGCGGCGCTGCCTGTCCGACCGGGATCGGATCGCCGGCGGCGCGCGCGCCGTCATTGATGCCGGCCAGCAGCGCGCCGGTGGCGCCCATCGCCGCGGCGCTTTTGATGAAGGCGCGGCGGCTTGGAATGATGTTCGGTTTCGCGATGCTCTTGCTCATGGTCCGAAGTCTCCCTTGTGCAGCCGCAGGGTTTGGTTGCTGGCGGCGGCCGGTCGGCTGTCCCGGCTCCGCCAGGCATTCAAAGTCTGGCATTCAAAGTCTGGCATTCAAAATCTGGCATTCAAAATCTGGCATTCAGGTGATCGATTTGACCAGTTGCGCGGCGGCGGCGATGACCGCCTGCTGGTGCGGCTGCAAGGCCTGGCCGCCCCAGTTCGCCATCAGCGGCGCCCAGGGATCGGTCACATGGGTCTTGATCCCGGTCATCTCCTCCAGCACCGCCAGGCCGCAATAGGGCACGTAGGTCTGCGAATAGCCGCCTTCATGCGACATGACCAGGCGGCCGCCGCACAGATCCGCCGCGGCCTTCATCAGCATGCGGGTCATGGCGCGATAGCCTTCGGAGGTGACCATCATGCGCCCCAGCGGATCGACGCCCGATGCGTCGAAGCCCGAAGGCACCACGATCAGCTCCGGCTTGAAGCGGGTCAAAGCCGGGATCACCACCTGCTCGAAGGCAGCGACATAGGCGCCGTCGCCGGAACCCGGCGGCAGCGGGATGTTGAGATTGAAGCCGGCGCCCTTGCCTTCGCCGGTTTCTGCCAACCCGCCCGATTGCGCCGGGAACAGATTGTCCTGGTGCAGCGAGATGGTGAGGACGTCGTTGCGGCCATAGAACGCCGATTGCGTGCCGTTGCCATGATGCACGTCCCAATCGACGGTGGCGATGCGGCCCACCTTATGCACCAGCTGGGCGCGCATGATGGCGATGACGGCATTGCCGAACAGGCAGAAGCCCATCCCGACATCGGCGGTGGCATGGTGGCCGGGCGGCCGCACCAGGGCATAGGCATTTTTCACGCGGCCCTCGATCACCGCGTCGAAGGCCGCCATGACGCCCCCGGCGGCCAGTTGCGCGATCTCGAAACTGCCGCGGCCGAAGGGGGTGAGTGCGCTGGCGTCGCCGCCATTCTCCGCGCTCAAGGTCTTGATGCGTTCGATATGGGCGCGGCCGTGAAAGCGCGCCAGCTCGTCCTCGGTGGCGTGGCGTGGCTTGATCTGGGTCAGGTGGTCGAGCAACCCGCTGACCTCGATCAGGTTGCGCAGGCGCCGCTTGGTCTCGGGATTCTCCGCGTGCTCGCCGGGCTGCACCGTCAAACTGGGCGGGAAGACCTGCGCCCAGTTCCAGGTGTTGTGCCACATATATAGCTCGTGCCAGACGAAACCCGTCGCCATGCCATTCTCCGTTTGACGGTGAGCATGGCCCGGCGCCGCGTCCTTGTCCCGCCCCCGACGGGTGGCAGGGGGTGCGCCCAAGCCACCCTTTTGGGTGGCGTGCCCCTTTTCTATTGCAGCCGGGCCGAGGTCGGGCCGAGGCCGATTTCCTGCAGCCGCAGCACCGCCTGGGTGCGGTTGGCGACGCCAAGCTTGCCGAAGATGTTCTTCAGGTGCCACTTCACCGTGTCCGGCGCCATGCCCAGGCTGCGCGCCAGGTCGCGGTTGCTGTGGCCGGCGGTCAGCAGGCGGGCGACATCGGCCTCGCGCCGGCTGAAGCCCGGATTGCGCCGGGACGCGGCGGGCAAGGCCGCGGCATTGCGCTCGGTCTTGGCGAATTCCTCCATCACCCGGTCGATATGGCGGCCCGCCGGCGTGTCGCCGGACCAGGTCGGCATGCGGCCGCGGGCGAAGGCGAGCACGTCGCGCAGGTCGCCGCCTTCGTCGATCAGGCTGCGCAGCGCGTTCTGCGGCGCGCAGAGCGACACCGTGTCGACCGCGGCGGCCAGCGCCGATAAGGCATCGCCGGCGCGATAGGCGGCGATGGCGGAGAGCGCGCGCACCTGAGCGAGGCGCCGCAGGCGGCCGTCCCGCCGTACGCGATCCGCGACACGATCGAGGATGCGCAGCGCCGCGTCCGGCCGCTCCTCCGCGATCAGCACCCGGGCCAGCGCCATGGCTTCCAGCTCCGCCGCCGTGTTCGAGATCCGGTTGCCGACGTCCTCGTCGACATTGCGCGCGCGCAGGGCCCAGCGCGCGGAACGCGCATCGCCGCGCGCCAGCAGCAGGCGCACCCGGTCGTTGAGCGCGCTGGCGGTCAGGCGGTGATAACGCTTCTCCAGGCCCAATCGCTCGGCGCGCTCCAGCACCGCCATCGCCTCGTCAGGACGGCCGCGCGCGGCCGCCAGGCGCGCGATGTGCAGCTTGCAGGCCATCTCATGCACCACCAGCCCGCATTCCTCGATGATCTGGCGATGGGTGTGCAGCAGGCGCTCGGCGGCGCCGAGCTCGTTCCATTCATAGAGCAGCTCGACCTCGAAAATCGCCACCATCGCCTCGGCGTAGGAGCCGGGGCCGAGCGATTCGCGAGACAGGGCAATTGCGCGTTCGAACAAACGATGCGCGCCGGAAAGATTGCCGGTCGACTTCTCCACCAGGCCCAGGATCAGGTCGCAATAGACCAGGCCGAACACCGATTGCGCCTGGGCATGGACGTCGCGCGCCTTGAGGCTGGCGGCGCGCGCCCGGTCCATGTCGCCCAGCGAATAGCAGCAGAAGGCGTAGATATTGCCGAGCGTGCCCTTGAAAAACGGCTTGTCCTCCGGCAGCGTGTCCAGCCATCCGGCGGCGAGCCGTGCCGCGGTGCGCGATCGATCGGCGGCGCTGATCACGCCGGCGGTCAGCGTACAAAGCTCCGCGCGCAAGGCGTTGCGCTGCACCACGTCGATGGCGCCGCTCTCGGCCAGCGCGGCGATCGACCGCTTCGCCGCTTTCAGCGTCCTGGCGGCTTCTTGCGGGCGGCTCATGTGGAACTGGATCCAGACCTGCGTCAATTGCAGGCGCGGCCGCCGTGCGATCAGGTCGGCGGGCAGCAGATTGAGCCACTGCCGCACCATGGTCAGGTGGCTCTGCATGATCAGAGGCATGGCGCAATCTTCGACCAGGGCCGCCGCCCGGTCGGCATCGCCAGCCGCCAGCGCATGGGTCACCGCTTCCGACGTCTGGCCATGCTCGGACAGCCAAGAGGCGGCGCGGCCGTGCAGCTCGACCAGACGTTGCGGCGTCCGCTGGCGCAGCATCGATTGCAGGAACTCGGCGAACAGATGGTGATAGCGGAACCAGGTCCGCTCGCGGTCGAGCGGGATCAGGAACAGGTTCGCGGCCTCGATCGCGTGCAGCATGGCAGCACCATCGTCACGACCCAGCACCGCATCGGCCAGAGGTGCTGAAATGCGCGTCAGGATCGAAGTCTCGAGCAGGAAGTCCAGCATCTCCGCCGATTGCCGCGCCAGCACGTCATGGGCCAGGAACTCGGCCACGTCGCGATGGCTGCCGGAGAAATGACGGATGAAGTCGGCGCGCTCCTGCCGCTGCTCCAGCGACAGGGAGGCAAGCTGCAATCCGGCGGGCCAGCCCTCGGTGCGATGCTGCAAGGTGACGATGTCGGCCATCGGCAAATCGAGCACCTGTGTCTCGTTCAGGAAACTCTCCGTCTCCTCCAGCGAGAAGCGCAGATGGGTGTCGTCCAGATTGATCAGTTGGCCCTTGACCCGGATGTTGGCGAGCTGGAACGGCACCGGGCCGCGCGTGGCAACGACCAAATGCAGGCAGGCCGGCGCATAGGCGAGCAAGGCCTCGAGGAACCGGCCGATCTCCGGCGCCGCCAGGAAATGGCAATCGTCGAGGATCAGGAACAGCGGCTGGGTACGCGGCGCCAGATCGTTGACGATGGTGGTCAGCACCGAATCCACCGGCAGGATCGGACTGGAGTCCAGCAAAGCCGGCACGCCGCGCGCCAGTTGCGGATCGGCGCGGCGCAGCGCCGCCACCAGATAGGTGAGGAACCGGCCGATCTCATCATCGCCCTGGTCCAGCGCCAGCCAGCCGAGTGCCGCGCCGCGATCCCGCAGGACCGAGATCCATTGCCCGAGCAAGGTGCTCTTGCCGAACCCCGCCGGCGCCGACAGCACGACCAGACGGGTGGCGAGCGCGCCGTCCAGCACCTTTAGCAGGCGGTTCCGCTCCACCAGCCCGGCGCGTAGCACCGGCGGACGCAATTTCGTTTCAATGAGCACGTCAGCCAACCCCGGTCGCCGCCCGGTTCCGGCCCGTTCTTGTTAGCCTGGAGCGGCGACGGCGCCAGTCTAAACGCAGCGCCGCCCGTGCGATAGGCGGCGCAATCGGATAGGCGCGGCATCGCGCCGCGGCCGGCAGTTCCCGGCATCGGGGCCCGAAAACACAATTTTGCCATGTTCCGGACGTAATCAGGCCATCGGGCGCCACGACGATCATCGGCGACAGAGATCATCCCCTCTGTTTGTCGCAGGGGCGTCGACCCGTCCCTGTAGGTGCCCCAAAGCAGCATCCGTCCCCCGCGGATGCGAGGTCGAACGAAGGCGTCGCGCTACCCCCGGTCGACGTCTTCACGGGTTGTGCGCCGCGGTCCCACTCCATCCCCGAGGATCGCGGCGCCGCCCACTTTTTTCTTTTCTCATCCATCGCGCGATTCCGGCAGTTGATGTAAGCGGCAGCGGCGCACTCGCTTTGCTCCTTCCCCCCAGCCGACGCATGTCGGCATTCGCCGACGGGGCGGGGGAAGGGTGGGAAGGGGGGTGTTGCAGCGCCAAGTCTTTGTGACCTATCGCCTCCGGCGATGCGCGCCTATCGGCGCGCTACCCCCCTTCCAGCTCCGGCTAAGCTCGGCGTTGCCTCGCTAAGCCTCCGCAACCTTCCCCCGCAAGGGGGGAAGGCGATAGAGCGTGGACGTTGCACCGCCGCGCATCCTAAGTTGGCGGCCGCATGGCGGAGCTTTCCTTCGACAATCTCTCCCTCGAACGCGCCGAGCGGCTGGTGGCCGAAGGGCTCAGCGCGCTCGTCACATCGGGCGCGGCGCTGCTGCTGCTGGGACCGAACGGCAGCGGCAAGTCCAGTTTGCTGCGAGCGCTGGCCGGGCTGATGCTGCCGGCGGCCGGGCGGATCGCATGGGACGGTGCGGACATTGCCAAGGCGGCGGACGCGCATCGCGCGCGGCTGGGCTTCATCGGCCATCAGGATGCGGTGAAGCCGGGTCTTTCGGTCGCGGAGAATCTCGGCTTCTGGGCCGGGTTCGGCGGCGGCGATGTCAAGGCGGCGCTGGCGGCCTTCAAACTGGCCAATCTCGCCGACCGGCCGGCGCGGTTTCTCTCGGCTGGCCAAAGGCGACGTTTGGCGCTATCGCGTTTGGCGCTGCGGCGCAGCGCTTTGTGGCTGCTCGATGAGCCGACGACGGCTTTGGATTCCGACTCCCGCCAGGCCTTCCTCGCGCTGCTGCGCGATCATCTGGATGGTGGCGGCATCGCCGTCATCGCCACGCACGAGGATCTCGGTATCGATGCACAGCGTTTGACCCTGCAGGCGCCGCAAAAATCCGTCCGCAGCAGCGGGGCCGCCGCGTGAGCGCGTTCTTCGCCCTCATTCACCGCGATCTGCTGCTGGCATATCGCCAGGGCATCGATGGCTGGGTGGTGGTGCTGTTCTTCCTGGCGGCGGGAATCCTGTTTCCCTTCGCCATCGGGCCGGAGCCGGACGCGATGGCGCGGGTCGCCATTGGCGTGGTGCTGAGCGTCGCGGCGCTGGCGGCGTTGCTGTCGCTGGACCGGCTCTACCAAGCGGATTTCGATGACGGCTCGCTGGACCAGATCGCCTTGTCAGCCCTGCCGCTGGAACTGACGGCGTTGGCCAAGGCGCTGGTCCACTGGCTCTCGACCGGATTGCCGCTGCTGGCGGCGGCTCCCATCCTGGCGCTGATGCTGAACGCGCCCAGCGCGCGGTATCTGCCGATGCTGGCGGCGCTGGCGCTGGCGACGCCGGCGCTCAGTCTGCTCGGCGGATTGGGGGCCGCGCTCACCATCGGCAGCCGGCGCGGCGGCATTCTGCTCACCCTGTTGATCCTGCCGCTCTATGTGCCGGTGCTGATCTTCGCCGCCGGCGCCGTTGGGTTCTCCGACGCGGTCCTGCCCGAGGACGCAACCAATCGCGGCTTTGGTGCGCATCTTTTATTGCTGGGGGGCATCGATCTGGCGCTGCTCGCCATCACGCCCTGGGCCACCGCGGCGGCCTTGCGCCAAGCTTTGCGGGCCTGACACCCGAATCTGTTGCACCTATGCAACGAGTATGGATTGTTCGTCACAGTGACCCGAAAATCCCTATGGATTCAACGCGCGGTTTGAACTTATTGTATGGCCGTTCAGCATCAGTCGGCGCGATCCGATTTTACCTGCAGAACGTGGGCCTTGGCGTAGCGCGTTGGATTTGAAGGGATTGCCGATCGATGATGCGGAGCGTGCAGTTGGCCTTGATCGGCGCCGCTTTGCTGATTCTCGCGGCTTGCGCGGTGCCTGACCGGCAGCCCGATCTCGACAACATCGCCGCCAATGTGGAGCAGACCCGCGAGGGCGATTTCGGCGAGTTCCTCGACAACGTCAACGAGGCCGGCGACAAAGCCCGCGAAGCCGAAGAGATCCACGACGAGCTGGCGGCGGTGCCGCCTTATCTCAACGCCGATGCGACCTTGCGCGAGCGCGGCGTGCGCCTGGCGGAAGAGGCGGCCGAGCATCGCCGCCGCGCCGAAGACGCGATCAACCGCATCCTCGATCCGCTGCGGGCGCGCATCGCCTATCTGGAATCGCTGCATGTGCCGCAGAATGTCGGCGCCGTCACCAAGTCGGTCTATTTCGACACCGGCTCGGCGGCTTTGGGCGACGACGACCGGGCGATCCTGGAGGAAGCGGCCAATTTCCTTAGTCAGTATCCGATCGCGACGGTGGAAATCACCGGTTATGCCGATACGGAAGGCTCCGTCGACGCCAATCGCGCGCTGGCCAAGCGCCGGGCGGACGCGGTGGCGACGGCGTTGCGCGGCGCCGGGGCGCCGCTCTCGACGAATGTTTCAATTGTGGGCGTGGGCGAACCGGACGGAGCGGCCGATGGCCAATCCGACCAGAATAATCGCCGCGTCGATGTCTTGGTCGCGCCGCACGGCACCTATAACAAGGGGCAGTAACGGCGCGCCCCGGACCGGTTCCGGGGGGACCGGTCCGGCGCGTTTGTGTCGGAAAATGGGGAGGCCCGAATGGGCCTCGGCGTTGGGGAACGCAAGAGGGTATCGCGCTCTATACAGTTCCCTTCATTGGGTTCTCTGGGGGTAGAGCGAGGGCGCTGCCGCAAGGCGGCGCCCTATTTTTTGTGGCCAGCTTCATCGGCTCTCGCTGCAATTCCCGCCACCGGAACGGGGGAGGGTTAGGGAGGGGGAAGCCGCGCCCCCCAGGCAGGAATCATCGCTCGCTGCCCCCACCCCATCCCTCCCGCCGCCGACGTATGTCGGCATTCGCCGACGGGCCGGTGGAGGGGGCAGCGGCCACATATGCGACCATCCGTCACCTGAGCCTTCTGGCCTTCCCCGCCGGGTGGCCTGTATAACTGGCCATCATGGCGATCAGCTTGAATCTGCACCGTTTCGCCAATCCCGGGCGGTTCCTGCGCCTGGCCGGCCGGCTGCTGGCCTGGCTGGCCTGGGGCGCCGGCCTGTCGCTGGCGCTTGGCCTCTATCTGGCGCTGATCGCCTCGCCGCCCGACTATCAGCAAGGCGAGACGGTGCGCATCATGTATGTGCATGTGCCGGCCGCCTGGATGGCGATGTTCGCCTATCTGCTGCTGGCATTGTGCGGCGGCGCGGCGCTGATCTGGCGCCATCCGCTGGCCGAGGTGGCGGCGGAGGCTGCGGCACCGCTCGGCGCCGGCTTCACCTTCATCGCGCTGGCCAGCGGCTCGCTCTGGGGCAAGCCGATGTGGGGCGCCTATTGGGTGTGGGATGCGCGGCTGACCTCGTTCCTGCTGCTGTTCTTCCTCTATCTCGGTCACATCGCGCTGAGCCACGCCTTCGACGACCGGCAGCGCGGCCGGCGCTCGGCCGCGGTGCTGGCGATCGTCGGCGCGATCAACCTGCCGATCATCAAATTTTCGGTCGATTGGTGGAACACCTTGCATCAACCGGCCAGCATCATGCGCCTGGACGGACCCAGCGTCGATCCAGCCATGCTGTGGCCGCTCGTGATCATGGCGCTCGCCTTCCAGCTTTTGTTTTTCGCGCTGCTGGCGGTGCGCATGAAGGCCATGCTGCTGGAAGCGCGCCATCGCGGCGCCGGTTTCGCGCGTTAGAATCGGGAGCGGCGAGCCATGAGCGACAGCGCTTTCTCTTATTTCGCGATGGGCGGTTATGCCGAATATGTCTGGCCGGCCTATGCCATTGCCGCTTTGGTGCTGGTCGGCTTCGCGCTCTCGAGCTGGCGGCGCCTCAAGGCGGCGGAACGCGCGTTGGAGCGGCTGAGCGAGGCCGATCCGAATTTGAGTGACGATGCATGAACCGCAAGCGGCTGCGCCTCTATCTGGTGTTCGCCAGCCTGGCCGTGCTGGGACTGGCGGCGTTTTTGGTATTGCGCGCGCTGGACAGCGAGCTGGTATTTTTCCTCAGCCCCAGCGACCTTGCCAAGACGCCGCCCGCTTCCGGCCAGCAGATCCGCATCGGCGGGCTGGTGGAGACCGGCAGCGTCGAGAAAGCCGGCGGCGACGGCACCATCGCCTTCGCCATCACCGATCTGGCGGAGAGCGTGCAGGTGAATTATCGCGGCATCCTGCCCGACCTCTTCCGCGAAGGTCAGGGCGTGGTGGTGCAGGGCGCCTTCGACGCCGGCGGCCAGTTCGTCGCCGCGGAGGTGCTGGCCAAGCATGACGAGACCTACATGCCGCCCGAAGTCGCCAAGGCGCTGAAGGAATCCGGCCGCTGGCAGGAGACCGGCGGCAAGGGCGACGCGGGGGTGACGCAGTGATGCGAAAGCGCCCCTATAGGCTCGGTGAGCCCCTTCCCCCCTTGCGGGGGAAGGTGGGGAAGGGGGGTGTTGCAGCGCCGGGTCCCTCCACAGGAAAGAGTCTTCGCTTGGTATCGCCTCCGGCGATGCGCGCCTATCGGCGCGCCACCCCCCTTCCAGCTCCGGCTAAGCTCGGCGTTGCCTCGCTAAGCCTCCGCATCCTTCCCCCGCAAGGGGGGAAGGTCGTACTAGGCATGACCCCGC
>Ga0184637_10000699_pt1 | contig 24223 bp, 13 predicted proteins | sample PLM3_127_b2_FD_133143 | JGI IMG/M metagenome (GOLD analysis project Ga0184637, IMG submission 133143) | Groundwater sediment microbial communities from an aquifer in East River, Colorado, USA - PLM3_127_b2 | ecosystem: Environmental > Terrestrial > Soil > Riparian zone | place: USA: East River... | reverse complement strand
TGGCTGCACAACTACCGCCGCCTCGTCATCCGGTACGATCGGCACGCCGAGAACTTCCTCGGCTTCGTTCACCTCGGGTGCATCTGCATCCTGTTTCGACATTTCTGAGATAGCTCCTAGCCCCTGATCACGCGTCCGTTCCGGGAGGCCGTCGGAAGCGCGGTGCGTGATGGTCCTCACCACGCCATTGCCGTAGACAAGCCGGTCAACCGCACCCTCGGCGTTGTGCCCGAGTCGGCTCACATAGAGGCGCCCTTGCCAGCCTCCCGAGCCATCCAACCCCTCGAAGACACGGTCCAGGCCGCTCTCGTCGTAGGAATACGTGACGATCTCGTCGTCGGGGTATCGGAGAGTCCTGGGCCGGCCGAGCCAATCGAAGGAGAATTTTCGCTGGAAGGTCGACCCGGTATCCTGAACAGTCATCTCGATACTGGTCGCCTGACCCCACGGCCCGTACTTGTATCGGTACGTGGCGGTCGGCGTTCGAGCAATGGCCAGCCGGTTCCTGCTGTTGTCGCTGCCGGGCGCACCGATCTCATCCCCGTAGTCGTAGAAGACGTCCGCTCCAGCCGATCCCTCGCAAGAGAGCGCCCCCGTCGGGTTCTCACAGGCCGGACGACCGAGCGAATCGTAGACATAGCCGACTGCACGGCCGTTCCCGTCGACCCGATGAATGACATTGCCCCACGCATCGGAAGTGAAGGTTATCGCTCCGGCGTCTGGATCGACTACCCTCGTCCTCCTACCCAGAGAATCGTAATCCGCGATCACGGCGTGCTTCGGATCTCCCCCGGTGGCGTCGCATCGCCCGGTCGAGCTCGAACACACTATCTCTGGGCAAGAGGACGCCTGCGCGTCGCACGTGAACCGGGCCCGACCAGCTCCGTCATATCCGTAGCGTGTCACGAGCTGCGCCGGTCCGTCAAACTCCGTCACGGCAATCACGTCGCCATGACCGTTTGCCGTCTCTCTGAGCTTCCGCCCTTCCGCGTCTATTCTCGTCGTCTCGAGCCTGTCGTACACCACACGCGAGACGCCGCCTGCGGGGTCTACCGCGATTTCGACGCGGCCGCGCTCGTCATGCATCGAACTCGTACCGGTCGATGGACCGTCCGAGAGGAAGAAAGCCCTCGTTTCGTGCGATCTCTGGCCGCGCACGCCATAAGTGGTCTCCAAGACCACGGTGTCTGGAACCTCGGAGCCGTCCGGCATTGTCTTCCTTCCGGAAGCCTCGGTTCGAACGGTTCGGCCGAAGCCGTCCACGAACTCTCGCGCGGTCGAAATCACATAGACGTCCTTGTCACTTTGGGTTACTACCGTCCGACGCGCCCGAGTCGCATCGAACCCGGCGAAGTCGTCGTATTGGACGTGTCTTATCAACGCACCGAGCGCACATGCGTCCGCGGCAGGTGGAGAGCCCTCCGTTGCGTCGTGGGTGTACGTCATGCATCGCTCCCGGCCGAAGGTGTCATAGGATCGTGCGTACCAAGCGCCGTTCTCGTCGATCACGCTTTTCACGAGGCCGAGCCCTTTTGGAGCCCCCGGCGGGTCGTACTGGGTCCTCCGTTCGAGACCTGAGTCCGCGTACGATTCGGCGACGATGAAGGTTTGCGAGGCGTCGAACGTCCGCTCTCGGACTTCTGTCGAACTTCCCGGGCTGTGGGGTTCGCTTACGGACGCTGGCACGCCGTAGTCGCCCGCGGAATACCCGTAGGTGACTCGAACTATTTCCCCAAGGCCGTGCCGCTCGCGCGTCAGATTCCCAACACTCGTCCAGCCGTTGGACAATCCATCGTAGAAGAACGCGGTGAGCTCCAGACCCGTAAAGAGCAATGAGCCGCCGCCCGCATTTGTCAGCGACCCCATGGAGGTTCCGCTCGGCCGGGAGTGCATGTTCTTGGGGAATGTCGCTCCGAAGCACTCCTGATTCGGGTCCGAGATACTTGCATAGCATGTGTCCTCTGCGAATGCATTGACTACTGCTCGGTCGTCATCCGGGTTGTCCAGGTCACCGAGCTCGAGCGCGAACTGAACGTTTCCGTACTGATCGTGATACTGTGTACGCTCCAGTCGGACGGGCTCGTTGGCTCCGTCGTAGAGCAGCTTTGCCGAGCCCGCGTTGAGCACCAAGCGCGCGAGCCACCGGTCTCGGTTCCCTGTTCCGAACGCCGCCCTGAATCGGTCGTATGGCAAGGGGCTCGGCAGGAAGCTCAGGTCCAGCGTCTCCACGTCGAAGTACGCCGTTCCCGTTTGCGTCGAGTCCGGGCCGCACTGCTGGACAGCCTGTTCATCGTCCACATCACAGGCAACCCGGAAGCTCAGCCCCTCCAGGAAATAGGTTCCCTCGTTGACGGGGCTCGTGACGAAGTACTTCGCGATCGTAGTCTCCAAGAGCCGTGGAACCCCGCCTTCCACGCCAAACAACGCAGACACGGCCGGCTGCCCTCGCAGGAAATCCCGCTGGTAGAACCGAGTCGCGCGGATCGGTTTGACTTCCCTGAGGTCTCCTGTTTCGGGATCCTGGTACGAATCCGGTTGGATGAATTCCGTGGAGAGCCCGAATCCGCGATGCTGCCGCTCCTCGCCGTCGTAGAGCCCGTGGTCCAATGCGCTGTTGTCGACTCGAACGTTCCCGTTCCCGTCGTCCGTGCGAATAGAAGCCACGGTTTGAACTGTGAAGGGAAGCTGTTCAGCCGGAAATACGCAGAGAGCGCCTCCAGGGGTCGGCTCTGCGTCGTTCTCCTCGCTGGCCTCTGCCTCGAGAAGCGGCGCGGTGCAACTCGTCGTGTTGATTACGACGAACTTTGCGTGGCAACCGCCTGAGACTGCGTCGTAGCAGTTGCCGGTGGAACTGGCGCGATAGCTCACAGTGATCCTCCCACCCGTGGGCATCTCGATCTGCGTCAGCAACCCGTCTGGAGGTACGGCGTTGCCTTGAGCGTCGCCATCACTCGATACTCTCACGGTGACCCCGGAGTCAGCGCTCCGGATGTGATCGAGTAGCCCGTCACCGTCGAGGTCGGCGACGCGATCCGTAGCCCCCTGGAAATCCGTAGCCCAGCTTGGCACCGGATAGCCAGACGTAACCGTCGGATTCAAGTCAGTTCCTCGGTTGTACAATGGTTGGGAACCCGCGTGATCGACAAGGCCATCTCCATTAAGGTCCACGGGTCGAAAGTCACTCGGAACATCGCCGTAGTAAGGCGAGGTTGCGATCCATCCCGTTCCGCTCGACCCGGAGTTCAGTCTGACGCTGGAGGCCTCATCGACGTCTCCGTCACCGTCGAAATCCTTGCCAAGGTCCAGCAACCCATCTCCGTTGAGGTCGAAGAACAGCGTCTGGATCAGAACGATCGCGTTTTGCGATAGATACTCGCCGAGCCGGGCCGACCATCCAGCATCGTGTTGCCAGCTCCAGCTGGTGATCGGTGAGCTGTTCACCCGTTGAGCTTTGCTCAGATAGACTTCAGTCTTCGTGAACTGCTGGATATACGCGAAGACGTTCGTCTCGAATGACGCGTACTGTTCGCAGCTCAGCGAGGCGGGATCAGGGATCGAATGCCGTAGGATATCGGGCCGTCCGTCGCCGTTCACGTCGACCGTTCGGATGAAGGCTGTCTGGGTGGTTGTCGCGACCTCGAAGTGGTAGCGCAAACCAAATGAAGGCTCCTCGAATACCCATTCGCCGCATTCGAAGCGAGACGTCGCTAAGGGAAACGTGGGACCACTGGACCAACTGGTGGGACCCATGCGAGTGCCGTCGTTGAGGTAGGTTATTCCGTCTGATTCTTCGGATACATAGTCGCATTCGTGGCAGTAGGGAGGGTCAAAAGGTCGTTCTGGGATCCCTTCGGTTGGTCGCGGAGGAACACGAACGACCGTCCTCGAGGGGTCTCGATAACGATCAGGCCGCCCGTCTCCGTTTAGGTCCGGGCTGGCTTCATTGATATTCGTGCTAGCCGGGTCCGTCGGACCGGTCGGGTACACCTGGCTCGCTGACGTCAGCTTCGGGTGGAATCCTGGAGCTGCTGGGTCCTTCTTGTTCAGGTACCGTCCGCCGGGAGCGACCAGGTCCGCCGCCGAGTCGGCGTTGATCTCTGCCAGCTCCCAACCGCGATTCGCACGGAAGTCGGCGCCCTGCGCATTGAGGAAACTCTTGAATTCCTGAGCCTTCGTTCCGGACGCCGAAAACGCCGGCGCAGTAACGGATCCTGCATAGCGATAGGTGGCTGCTGGCAACGTCGTTGTACCGTCGGCACCGATCGGAACGATCTTTTTCAACAACGAGCGGTAACTCGGACTACTGTCAGTCGCATCGAGATACTGGAGGTCGAAAGCGGCGACTAGAGCGCTACCTGCGAAGACGTCGATGCGTCCAAGCCTTTTCTTCATCTGGACGGGCATCCCGCCTAGAAACGCGATCGACGGATCTAGACGACCGGTCAGCGTGAAGGCGATTCGGCGGACGGTCGCCGATGCGGGAAAGGCGCTGCCGAGCGCCTCACCGCTATCGCCTCGATAGCTGTACGCAACCTCCCGAGGGTACGCCGTTCCCGAGTCGCCCGTGTCCTCAGTCCGGTAGTACCGGTAGCGAATGAAGTTCCCCTTGCGGTCGATGCTCCGGTACGGGAGCCAAGTCAAGGTGCCGCCCGCACCCGCAATTCGGGAGTTCTCATCGAATCCATACCACGTCGTAGAGCCATCCGTTCCGTGGAGCACCCAATAGTCGTCGGATCCGCTCAGCACCCTCTCAATCCGGACGAAATCCTCGATCGCGCGGCGGTAGTACCCGTTGTCCGCTCTGACGAGCAAGTCATCTCCAATGAAGAACGCATCTCCGGAGAGCGGATTGTCATTGAAAGCGGGAACGCCGTACCGAGTGTCCCGATGGATCGTGGGGAACGACAGATCCCATCCCTGCCCTAGCCACGAGTTTCCGCGGTGACTGTTGTAGACGACGGCGATACTCGGCGCGAAACCGGCAGTTCCGGCGGGCAGGACGATTGGGAACGACGTCGTCATCGCTCCCGTAAACTGGTCGGTCTTGAAGGACTCCTGCGCGGAAGTCGGGATCGATTGGCCCGGTGAGGTCGATTGGGCGCTGGCGAAAGAAGCGGCCGAGACAACCATCACGATAGAGCCGAGGGCACATGCCCATCGAAGCATCGTCTTTACCTCGCTCGAACCGCACGGTCGGTGCTACCGGAGCGCAACTTTCCTTGCGTGCCTTCTGATGCGGCACCACCTCGGTATTCAACCGGCCAAAGGCCGCGAAGAGCTGCTGCCTGAGGTGCCTGTCCCGACCGAGGCAAGGCTCCCTCTGGTATCTCTCGAGATCGGGCGAGCTCGTCACCGCGAGATTCTGGCGATGGCGCAACGTTCTGGGACGGCGGGCGGCGAACGAGAAACCAGAGCAACGCCATTCCGATCGCGACAACGCCGCACACGAGAACGAAACGACTCTTCGATGTGATGACCATGTTCGATCCACTCACTATTAGCCGAGATCGCCGGAGCCGATCGTTTCCTGCCAGCCCATATCAGAGCCCTCTCCCTGCGTGATCAAAAGAAACTCTGCGCCGTCGATCACGTCGTCGATAAACGCGCTGGGAACTCCGAGCGCGCCGAATGCCAGCAGCACGAGACCGGTGTCGAGAGCCGAGGCGCCATAGCTGCCCGCGAGCCCCCAGCCGGAGCCCAAGGACCCGCCAGCGCTCAAGAAGCTCCGTTCCGAGAAGCTCGCCTGGAGCGCGCCGCTGTCACGCGTGACATCGTCGCCGTGGGCCGCAAGGGCGACGACCCGCCGCGCCTTCGAGTCCACGCTCGTCATCGCCCTGTTCTCGAGCCACGTGATCCCGCGGAAGTACGCGGCGCTCCAGCGACCGTGCGCGCGAAGCGCAAGCACAGATTCGCTCGTGAGCAGCGGTCGGACCTCTGGCGCGTCGCCCCAGCTTCCGTCTGCGTTCTGATGGAGCTCCAGCCACACCGCCGCGGCACGGGCCGCGTCCTCCGGAGTCGCCGACGCATCTCCGGCTGGCAGGGCAAAAATGACAGCGAGCGCGATTCCGGGCCAAGGATGGATTCCGAGCCAGAACCGATGCGCTCTGCGGGTCCTCTCTTCGGTATCAGCCACGCCGGGTCGCCGCAGCGCGCGGCACCTCACGGATTGACACCCGCCGGCACGAACCTGCCGTTCGCTCGACTGAAATGAGCATCAAGTTCACCAATCCCACGACCGCGAGCAGGTTCGCGCTGATCAACAGCCAGCTCGCGGTTCATGATCTACTCCGAGAACTCCGGCACTGAGAACGCTGCAAGGGGCTGCAGTAAGTCAACTCATACTCACTGAGACGTATCTCACAATCATGAGTAGGAAGGCAAGCCGGAAAGATGTATCCGCACATAACCGTCGATTTGGATCGCCATTCTGTGACGGGACGGGAATCGTGGGTGTATCGTTCTACACCCGCAAGTGCAGTTGCGCGAGCGTCTTCGCACCAACCGCAAGACAGCTTGCGGTTGAGTAGTTGGTTTCACCGCGGGCGTAGTGCAGAGAAAACTCTATCGGCGCCTCCCGGGCCCGTGGTACGTTCGGGCGCGCGACCGGAGCAGATTGGGGTCGCCCCCGGCGGCCCTGCAGCGGGCTGCACTCGCTCAGGTCCGCCCAGGTTGCTCACTCCAGGAGGTTCAACAGCGATGCGACTTCTGGTCAGCGCCCTCGCGATTCCGCTCTACGCGATGCTCCTCTCGTGCGGAACCGCGTCGATACCGAAGGTCGCTGTGGAGGGAACGACAGTCACCATCGCGATCCCGAGAGACTTCGAGGTCGGTTACGGGCGCGCCCTATTCTCCAGTCCGCCTCACCCCGATGTCGTCGGCAACGACATCGGCAACGGGTCTTTCAACGGGCCCGCACTCAATTCCGGCAACCTGAACGCCGAAGATCTGCAGCGAGGAGAGCTCGTCGTTCGCCTCCTCGACGGCGGCACGGCGATCGCGACGCTGCCGGTCCGGTACGTCACGCGTGCGGCAGCCGATCCGGCTTCGAATCAGGGTCGAGTGCTCGACACGGGGCTCTCGGCGCAGAAGCTGTTGTTGGTCGATATCCCTCTAACCAAAGCTTCTGGCGCGGCTTTGGTCACCGATGGGGAAGGTCAGAAGACGTTCGGTATCGAAGTACGTCGCTTCCGGAGATCGAATCTCCTGCAGTCATCTACCAACTTTCTGGAGGTCCCCCAAAGCTTCTTCGGTGCAAGCGACTGGATCGGGTGGGGGCACGACACCTCGATAAGTCCCGTGACCCCCATTCCGATTCAGATTCGTGACGCGAACGGTCTGGACGGCGGCGAAGAGTCGACGACGACGAGCCCCACTCCCTTCGACGGGTGGAATGCCGCGATCGTTTCGGGATTCTTCTCGGGCGTCGCAAGACTTACGAATATCAACGTTGCGCTGGCCGTCCCCGATCCCGAGTTTCGCGTCGAGCTCGCTCCGCCGGGCGCGAGTCTTCCTGGGGCGTGGGAGGTCGATTTGACGTATCCATCCGAGAAGATGCGAATCACCGGAGTGACGCTGACACGGCCTAGCCAGAGCGGTGGGTTCGTCTCCTATGAGCCAGATGCGGAGGTGAGTTGCTCGACAACCACGGTGCCTGGGAACCTCCAGATCAGAGTGGTAGATCCCGAGGCCAGCGCGACCGGTGTCAAGGTCAGCTACGTCTTGAAGAATGATGTCGTCGGTTGCAACACGACGAGAGTCTTGGGCTCGGAAGTCGCTGTCGCGCAGACGTTGGCTTACGACCTCGACGGGGTGCTGATCACGACGATGCTGCCGTCGTCGGTCGTGGACTCCGATTTCAACTAGTGGAGGGAGCGAGAGATGCATCCGGAAACTCGTCCGCGGACCTACCTTCTTCTTGCGATCCTCGTCACCCTCCTCCCGCTGTCGGGTGCAGGGCAAGAGGCGGATCTGTCCGCCGGTGAGGCCGCAAGTCTCGCGAGAGACATTGCTGCCAGCGCTCTTTCTGTGGGCAGTGCAGAGCCCGTCGTCGAAGGCGGCGCCCCGGGAGCCGATTCTGATCAGCGATTCGTCGAGCTTGCAGGCGCGCTGGAGCGGTTGGCTGTGGCGCTGGAAAGCGGGGGAACGAAGGACGAGGCCCGCAAGGCGTATGACGAGGCGATTTTCGCCCTCGCGAGGCTCAGCCAGAAAGGTTCAGGACAGGTCACGAGTGTGGTCTCGAGTGAGGGCGCGGAGCTTCTGAAGTCGATTCAGGATCTCGGAAGCGCCGTCGCCAGCGCAGAGTCGGACCAGAAGTAGGGCGAGCGATCGCCGTCCGTCCGACCGGTCAGCGGGCGCGCGTCTCGGCGACGACGGCGCCCTGGGCGCAGCGGAAGCCGACGCTCTCGTGGCGGAGGCTCGGCAGCGCACCTTCGCGGTGGGAGGAGCGCACTGCGGAAGCGTCGTTCTGCCAGGACCCGCCGCGCAGCACGCGCGCTTCTCCGCCCGACTCGTGCAGCGTGCCAGTCCACTCGAGCACGTTGCCCGCCATGTCGAACAGGCCGTACGGGCTGCGACCGCTGTCTCGGCTGCCCACCGGTGCGGTCGAAGACTCGCCGCAACCTCCACCTGCGCCGGAGCTCATCACGGCCACGTCGCACGAAGCGCCCTCGTTGCCCCAGGGATAGGTGCGGCCGTCGGTTCCGCGCGCCGCCTTCTCCCACTCTTGTTCGGTCGGAAGGCGTTTCCCCACCCAGCTGCAATAACCCGCGGCCTGATCCCAGTCGATGCAGTTCACGGGATGATCGCCGCGACCGGGAGTTTCCCAGTTGCAGCCGCTGTCGGCGGCGGGAGGATCGCACGCGCCGCTGTCCACGCAGGACCGGAACTCGCTTACCCGCACCTCGGTCCGGTCGATGCGGAAGGCGGCTACTTCCGCGCGCTGGCCCGCGGGCTCGGACGGGGGACACTGGCGATCGACGATCCCGTTGCAGCCGTAGAGGAAGGTGCCCGCCGGGACCGTCACGAGCTTGACCTCGGCGCGCTCGCTCGCCGAAACCGGGGGCAGCGACGCGACATCGCTTCCCTCGCGCTGCGAGGCTTCGCGTGCCAGACGCTCCACCTCGGCGCGCGCATCCTCGTTCTCTCGCTCGGCCTCGAGCGCCTCGCGTCTCGCGGCCAGCTCGCGCCGTCCTTCGTCGAGCGCGGTGCGGAAGTGCAGTGACGCCCGGCGCAGCTCCGGGATCGCAGCCGTGAAGCTCCCCGCGTCGAGCAGGCCGTCGGCTTCGACCAGCCGCTGTCCCCCTTGCAACACCGCGTCGCCCGGCTCGAGTCCGGCCGACGCCGCGAGCGCGCTCCACGCATCGCGCGCATCGATCGCCTCGTAGCGGGCGCCGAGTGCGGCCTCGGCGTCGTCGAGGCTCGCGAGAGTGGCTTCGAGATTCGCGCGGGCCTCGGAGTACGCCGATGTCGCGCGATCGGTCTCGCCCGCGCTGACGAGCTCAGTGCCGAGCTCCATGTGCCCGTAGGCCTCGGCGAGCGCGCTGCTCGAAAAGATGTGGCGCTCGGTCAGCTCGAACAGGTGCTTCGCCAGTGCGGTGCGGGTTTGCGCCTGCTCCAGCACACCCTCCGCGCGCCCGCGCTCCTCGGGGGGGCTCTCACCCTCCGGCGAGACCTCGGTCTGCAATCGCGCAACCCGCTCGGAGGCCAGCTCGGCGCGCCGTTCGATGTCGCGGCGCTCTTCGGCGACGCGGCGTCGCAGGTATTCCGCCCCCGTCTGGGCCTCGACCAGCTCCGGATCCGGCGGGAGCGGCAGATAGCGCTTGAGCGAGTAGAGCCACTCAGGATCGGTCCACGACAGGTATCCGAGGATTCCTCCCGAAGCGAACAGCAGTATCGCCGTCGCGGCAATGAACCGCCGCAACGGGCGGCGACGACGGGGTCGCCTCGGCGCCGGATCGGGATCTGCGGCGATCCGGATCGGCACAGGCGCGGGTGCCGGAGGCTCGGGCGCAGGCGCTTCGAACGCGGCCCTCGCGACGTGCGTCTCGTACCCCGCCGACCCCGAGCCCGCGCCAGTCGACTCTGAAGCGAGTGGCGTCGCTGCGCAGTGCTGATAGGCGCCGTCGATCTCGGCGCGCGCTTCGAGGCAGCGGCGGCGCAGCGCTTCAGTAGAGGCCGAGGCAAGCTCGCGATCGAGCTCCTCGCACAGCGCGATATACGCCGACGCGACCTCGAGCGGCGAGGCCTCCGCGGCGAGGCCGAGAACAGCCCAGGCTCGCGAGACCGGACCGTCTACCGTTCCGCGCGGCGCCGCGCGACGGCGATGGGCAGCCTGGAGCGCGGCGGCGCGCGCCCCCTCGAGCTCGGCGCGCGCCGCGGCATAGCGATCTCGCAGCGCGAGGCTCGTCACGCGCCCGATCCGCGCGTCGAAGTCGTCGCACAGGCGGCGGTACGCCGACTCCACGTCCTGCTCGGACGCCCCGGCCGCGAGGCCCAGCGTGTCGAAGGCCCGCTCGAGGTCCATCGAAGGCTCTGATCCCCCCCACCATGCCATGTGTTCCGGGCCTTCGCGGGAGGGGATGCCCGGGCAGATCGGCCCGGCGGATTATGGAGCGACTGCCGGCGACCCGCTATCCCCATTGGGGCTCGCGATCAGCTCGCGATAGACCTCGAGGACGCGCTGGACGTGGTGGCTCCAGGGATGGCGTCGGGCGCTCTCGCGAGCGAGCGAGCGCAGCTCGTGGCGGCGGCCCGGGTCGAGGAAGGGGCGCGCGGCCGCGGCCCAGGCTTCCCCGCTGTCTTCCGGATCGAGGACCGACCCGGTCTTTCCCTCGCTCACCAGCTCGGCCGCGCCCGCGCGCCGGCTCACGACGGCGGGCACCCCGCACGCGAGCGCCTCGAGCACCGCGCTGCCGAACGCGTCGAAGCGGGTCGGAAACAGCATCAGGTCGGCGGCCGCGAGCCAGCGCTCGGGCTCGGGCTGCACGCCGAGCCAGTGCACGCGTGCGGCGAGACCCGCCGCGTGCGCCACGCTCTCGAAGTGCGCGCGGCGGTCGGCCCGCTCGCTCCCGATCACGAACGCGTGCGCGCCGGGCATGCGGCCCAGCGCCGCAAGGAACGTGGGCATGCCCTTGCGGTGATAGTCCGAGCCGAGAAAAGCGAGCAGCGGGACGTCGCGGCCGACGCCGAGGATCCGGCGGGTGGTCTCCCGAGCCGCTGCATCCGGCGTGAAACGCTCGAGATCGACACCGGGGTAGAGCCGCTCCACGTCGCGCGGCGGCAGCGCGTAGCGATCGAGGATCTGCGCCCGCACGAGCTCCGAGATCGCGAGCACGCGGCGGTAGTTGCCGGGCGTGTAGCGCGCGCGCTCGATCCGCGCGACGACGCGCTGGTGCGGGCTCCCGCGGCGCAGGCTCCGGCGCCACCGGGAGGCGATCGCGCCGTCGATCGACCAGGTCTGGAAGTCGGCGAGACAGCCGCTGCCATCGAAGTACACGTCCTGCCGCGAGGTCTTGCCGAAGCCGTGCACGAGATCGAAGGGGCCCGCGGCGGCCACCGCCCGTTCACAAGCCCGATCGAACCACCAGACCTTGAACCAACGCACCGGCCGCAACGGGTTCGAGACGCGGTGCACGAGGATGCGCGGGTCGACGGTCGGTTCGGCGCGCTGGCAGAAGAAGTGCACCTCGTGGCCGGCATCGAGCAGCGCCAGCGCCACGCTATGCGCCTGGCGCTCGACGCCCCCGACGTCGCTCGCGCGCGGGTGCGTGAGCGCTATCCGCATCGCTCGCCCTCCGCGCGCGAATCGCGCCGCGCCGCGCCGCGCACGTCGATCACCGTCGGCGCCAATGGCGCGCGGGGCGCCAGCGGATAATAGATGTGGAGCTGGCGGTCGCGTCCCTGCCAGCGCTCGAGCCGGCGCTCGACCCAGGAACGCACGTCGCGGATCAGCTCGCGGCGGCGGGCGTGCAGCCGCGGCTCGGATTCGAAATAGCCGCGCAGCACGCGCGCCCGATCGCTGCGCGGGAGCGCCGGATACAGATCGAACGCGTAGGCCTCGAGCTGACCCAATGCGCGCACGCGGCGCCGCCAGGTCGGCCGGCGCGGCGGAATCAGCGAGTCGAGATCGAGCAGCGCCACGCGGTCGTCGGCGGTAATCAAGAGATTCGAGTGCTTGAGATCGCCGTGGTCGAGACCCGCCGCGTGCAGCGCGCCAACGACGCGTCCGATCGCGAACGCGAGCGCCCGGCGGCGCCGCGGAGCGACCGATAGCTGCGGCATCAGCGCGGGCAGCGGAGTGGAGCCGGCCAGGAAGCGCGTGAGGAGATAGCTCTCCACCAGCTGACCCGGACGCCGCCGCTCGGCGAGCGCCACCGCTTCGGGGTGCGCAATCCCGAGGCCGCGGAGCCGGGCCGCGCCGCGCACGGCGCGCGCGGCCCGCGAACCGCGCAGCCACTCGGTCGCGGCCGCCCGGGGCCCGCGGGCGTGGTTCCACTTCACCGCCAGGTCGAGGTCGCCGTTTTCTCGGCGCAAGGAGATCCGACTCACCGACGACGCCGGACCCCAGTGCTCGCAGAACTCGCGTCCGCGGCCCGCGTTGTGTCGATGGGCTTCGATCGCCCGCAGCACGTGCTCCGCCGCGAAGTCGGGACGGTGGAGGATCCGCAGGCCGCCGGCCCGAGACCGGACGAAGAGACCGGCCCGATCCATGCGCGACACGGTAGCGCGGCACCACTCCGGGTATCCTCGCGCGCGCTCGACAGCGCGTCAGAACGGGGGAGACAGTGCAGCGTCCGACGGGATCGCCCCCGGAGTCGGTGGCGCGGAGCACCGCCGCAGGCACGGCGTTCGCGCTCGCCGCGTACGCGATGTGGGGGGTCGCGCCGATCTACTGGAAGCAGCTCGGGCAGATCCCGGCGGCGGAGCTGACGGCCTGGCGTGCGCTGTACTCCGCCGTGCTCGGAGTCGTTCTGCTGGGGGTGACCGGTCGGCTGCGCGAGCTCGGGCACGCGCTACGCAACGCGCGGCACGCGTTGCCGATCGCGCTGTCGGCCGCGCTACTCGGCGTGAACTGGCTCGTGTTCCTGTTCGCGGTGCAGACCGACCGCATCACCGACACCAGCCTCGGCTACTACGTGAACCCGCTCGTCAGCGTCGCGCTCGGCTTCCTCGTGCTCCGCGAGCGATTGGACGCCGCGCAGTGGGTCGCGGTCTGCGTCGCCGCTGCGGGCGTCGGCTGGTGGACATCGCAGCTCGGCGGGCTGCCGTGGATCGCCGCCACACTCGCGATCTCGTTCGCGCTCTACGGACTGGTGCGCAAACTCGCGCCGGTGCGGTCGCTGGTGGGCTTCGCACTCGAGATGCTGTTTCTCGCCCCGGTTGCGGTGGCGTTCCTGGTCGCGCAGCCGGCGGGAACGCTGGCGCTCTCGGATGGCGACGCGGCGCAGCACGCGTGGATGGCGGCGTCGGGAATCGTGACCGCGGCTCCGCTGGTGTGCTTCGCGAGCGCCACCCGCCGCCTGCCGCTGAGCGCGATCGGCATCTTCCAGTACCTCGCGCCGAGCCTGGCCCTGCTGCTCGCCGTGTTCTACTTCGGAGAGCCGTTCACGAGCGACCACGCGATCACGTTCGGGTTCGTCGCCGTGGCGCTGGCGATCTTCAGCGTCGACTCGTTCCGATCGACGCGCCAAGATTCCTCTGCCATTCCTGACCGGAGAACCCGATGAAGCGTCGCATCGTTCCTGCCGCCCTGCTCGCGCTGCTGGTCGCGCTCGCCTGCACTTCGGTCGAGCCGATCACCTCGTGTAATCCGATCGGCCCCGCGATACCGCTGTGCGGGTTCCAGAACCCGGAGGATCTCGCGTTGCTGCCCGACCGGCGCCATGTGCTGGTGAGCGAGTACGGGGGCGGAGACGCGCGCCCGGGGCGCATCTCGCTGCTCGACCTCGAGACGTCCGCGCGGCGGATCCTGTTCGCGGGCGGCGAACCAGTGGCGCCCGGCCCATGGGGCGCGCCCGATTGCATCGGGCCGCCGTCGCCGGCATTCAGCCCGCACGGCATCCACCTCGCGCAGCGCGCCGACGGCCGCATGCAGCTGCTCGTCGTGCAGCACGGCGAGCGAGAGTCGGTGGAGATGTTCGAGGTGTCGAGGGCCGGAGCCGACCGGGAGCTTGCGTGGCGCGGCTGCGCGCTGCCTCCCGACGGCAGCGCGCTGAACGATGTCGTCGCGCTGCCCGAGGGCGGCTTCCTCGTCACCCGGATGACCTCGACCGGATCCCTCGGACGGCTGTTCGGCTATGCGAAGGCCGCGCTGTTCGGCGGCGACACCGGGTGGGTGTACGCCTGGAGCCCGGAGACCGGATTCAAGGAGGTGCCCGGAACCCGCGCGCCGCTGCCGAACGGGATCGAGCTGTCGGCGGATGGCGAGAAGATCTTCCTGAACGCGACACTCGGCAGCGAAGTGCGGCGGATCGACCGGCGCACCGGTGCGCTGGAGGCGCGCGCCGAGATTTCGCAGCCCGACAACCTGACGTGGGCGAGCGACGGCCGGCTGCTCGTCGCGTCGCTGCGCGGTGCGTTCCGCGAGATCACCGCGTGCCTGGACCTCGAGCAGGGCTCGTGCCCGGCCGCGTTCGCGATCGTCGCATTGGATCCTCGGACGATGGCGACCGAGGTCGTCTACGAAGGCGGCGCCGGCACGCCGAGCGGCGCCGGAACCGTCGGCCTCGAGGTGGACGGCGCGCTGCTGGTCGGCACGTTCGCGGGCGACCGCATCGTGCGGGTGGAGACCAAGGAGCGTTAGGTGCCGATCCGGGCCGTGATCTTCGATCTCGGCGGCGTCGTGCTCGGCTCGCCGTTGCACGCGATCGCCGCCTACGAGCGCGAGCACGCGATTCCGTCGGGCTTCGTGAACCGGGTCGTCGCCGACACCGGCGCGGAGGGCGCGTGGGGGCGCCTCGAGCGGGGCCTGCTCGATCTGGAGGCGTTCATCTCCGCGTTCGAGGCCGAGTGCGCGGCGGCGGGGCGGGCCCTCGATGCACGCCGGATGATGGAGCGGATGGCCGCGGCTTCGCAGCCGCGCCCGGCGATGCTGGCCGCGATCCGCTCGCTGCGCGCGCGCGGCCTGCGCGTCGCGGCGCTCACCAACAACTGGGCTTCCGAGCAGCGCGACGACGGCACTCGCGCGCTGCGCGGGCACTTCGATGCGTTCTTCGAGTCGAGCGTGCTCGGCCTCCAGAAGCCGGACCCGCGAATCTATCTGCACGCCTGTGCTGCGCTCACGATCGAGCCGCGGGACGCCGTCTTCCTCGACGACATCGGGCGCAATCTCAAGACCGCCCGCTCGCTCGGAATGACCACGATCAAGGTCGACGACCCCGAGTCGGCGCTCGCCGAGCTGGCATCCCTGGTCGGGTTCGCACTGGATGGATCCCCGGGGGAATACATTGGATCAGGACATTGAGATAAGGTGATACTAAGCTAACCTGCTGGCCACCATGCGGAGCCCCAACGTGCAGACCCCGGAAGCGCGTCGATCGCTCGAGGCGATCTTCGCCGAGCGCATCCTCGTCCTGGACGGGGCGATGGGAACGATGATCCAGGCGCGCGGCCTCTCCGAGGCCGACTTCCGCGGCGAGCGCTTCCGCGCACACCCGCGCGATCTGCGCGGCGACAACGAGCTGCTGGTCCTGACGCGACCCGACGTGATCGGCGACATCCACCGCGCCTATCTCGCGGCCGGCGCCGACCTGATCGAGACCAACACCTTCAGCGCGACGCGCATCGCCCAGGCCGACTACGGGATGGAGGCTGTGGTGCCGGAGCTGAACCGCGAGGCGGCGCGGCTCGCGGTGGAGGCTGCCGCAGAGTGGTCGCAGCGCACGCCCGAACGCCCGCGCTTCGTCGCGGGCGCGGTCGGCCCGACCAACAAGACGCTCTCGATCTCGCCAGACGTGAACGACGCGGCGTTCCGCGATCTCGATTTCGATGCGCTGCGGCTCGCCTACGTCGAGCAGGTGCGCGCTCTCGTGGAAGGCGGGGTCCACGCGATCCTGATCGAGACGATCTTCGACACGCTGAACGCGAAGGCCGCGATCGTCGCGACGCGCGAGGTGTTCGACGAACTGGGGCGAGAGCTGCCGATCATGATCTCGGTCACGATCACCGACCGCAGCGGACGCACGCTCTCGGGTCAGACGGTCGAGGCGTTCTGGGCGTCGGTGCAGCACGCAAAGCCGATCTCGGTGGGCATCAACTGCGCGCTGGGCGCCAGCGAGATGCGGCCGTTCCTGGCCGATCTCGCCGCCGCGGCGCCGATTCCGGTCACCGCGTACCCGAACGCCGGCCTGCCGAACGCGTTCGGCGGCTACGACGAGGACGCACCGACCACTGCGCGGCTGCTGCGCGAGTTCGCCGAGAGCGGCCTCGTCAACGGCGTCGGCGGCTGCTGTGGTACCACCGATGCGCACATCCGCGCGATCGCCGAGGCCGTCGCCGGCCTTCCTCCGCGCCCGGTCCCGCCTCCCGATCCCGTCGTCACCTGGCTCAGCGGGCTCGAGCCGCTGGCACTGCGCCCCGACTCCAACTTCCTGACGATCGGCGAGCGCACCAACGTCACCGGCTCGCGCCGTTTCGCGAACCTGATCAAGGCGGACGACTACACGACCGCCGTCGAAGTCGCGCTCGACCAGGTGCGCGGTGGCGCGAACATCCTCGACGTCAACATGGACGAGGGCATGCTCGATTCCGAGCACGCGATGACTCGCTTCCTGAACCTGATCGCCACCGAGCCCGAGGTCGCCCGGATCCCGATCATGGTCGACAGCTCGAAGTGGAGCGTGATCCTGGCCGGGCTCAAGTGCGTGCAGGGGCGCGGGATCGTCAACTCGATCAGCCTGAAGGAGGGCGAGGCGGACTTCCTCGCCAAGGCCCGCACCGTGCAGCGCTACGGCGCCGCGGTGGTGGTGATGGCCTTCGACGAGGTCGGGCAGGCGGACACCACCGAGCGCAAGGTCTCGATCTGCGAGCGGGCCTATCGCCTGCTGGTGGACGAAGTCGGCTTCGACCCGAAATCGATCATCTTCGATCCGAACATCCTCGCGATCGCGACCGGCATCGAGGAGCACGCGCGCTACGCGCGCTATTTCATCGAGGCGACGCGCCTGATCAAGCAGCGCTGTCCCGGCGTGAAGATCAGCGGCGGCGTCTCGAACCTGTCGTTCTCGTTCCGCGGCAACGACCTCGTGCGCGAGGCGATCCACACCGCGTTCCTGTACCACGCGATCCGCGCGGGCATGGACATGGGGATCGTGAACGCCGGCCAGCTCGGCGTCTACGCGGAGATTCCGGCGGACGTGCTCGAGCACGTGGAGGACATCCTGTTCGACCGGCGCCCCGACGCGACCGAGCGGATGGTCGAGCTCGCCGAGACGGTGCGCGGAGCGGGCAAGAAGCGCGAGATCGATCTCGCGTGGCGGGAGGCCTCGGTCGAGCAGCGCCTGTCGCACGCGCTCGTCAACGGCGTCGTCGACTTCATCGAAGCGGACACCGAAGAGGCCCGGCAGAAGCTCGACCGACCGCTCGACGTGATCGAAGGCCCGCTGATGGACGGGATGAAGATCGTCGGCGACCTGTTCGGCGCCGGGAAGATGTTCCTGCCCCAGGTGGTGAAGAGCGCGCGCGCGATGAAGCGCGCGGTCGCCTACCTGACGCCGTTCATGGAGGAGGAGAAGAGGGCGTCGGGCCGCGCGCCGAGGAGCCAGGGCAAGATCGTGCTCGCCACGGTGAAGGGCGACGTCCACGACATCGGCAAGAACATCGTCGGCGTGGTGCTCGGCTGCAACAACTACGAGATCATCGATCTCGGCGTGATGGTGCCCGCGGATCGCATCCTCGACACCGCGGTGGCCGAGGGAGCGGACATCGTCGGCCTGTCGGGGTTGATCACGCCGAGTCTAGACGAGATGGCGCACGTCGCATCGGAGATGCAGCGCCGCGGGCTCACTTTTCCGCTCTTGATCGGCGGCGCGACCACCAGCCGCCAGCACACCGCGGTGAAGATCGCGCCGCGCTACGCGGAGAGCGTCGTGCACGTGAACGATGCGTCGCGTGCGGTGGGGGTCGTGTCGTCACTGCTCGACGCAGGCCGCAAGCGCACTCTCGACGTCGCGAACCGCGAGCAGCAGGAGCGCCTGCGCTTCGTCCATGACGGCCGCCGCGCGCAACCGCTGCTATCGCTCGACGCCGCGCGCGCGAACCGGCTCGTGCTCGCGCCGGATCCCGCCGACTTCCCCGTGCCGGCGTTCCTGGGCCGGCGCGAGCTCACCGACGTGCCGATCGAGGCGCTCGCGCCGTACATCGACTGGACGTTCTTCTTCGCGGCGTGGGAGCTCAAGGGAAAGTTTCCGGCGATCCTCGATCATCCCGAGCGCGGCCCGGCGGCGCGCGAGCTGTACGAGAACGGCCGCGCGCTGCTCGACCGGATGATCCGCGAGCGGCTGCTCTCGCCGCGAGCCGCGTACGGCTTCTGGCCCGCCGCCAGCGACGGCGACGATCTCGTGCTCTACAGCGACGCGTCGCGCGACCAGGAGCGGGTGCGCTTCCCGATGCTGCGCCAGCAGAGTCCCCAGCCCGACGGCAAGCCGAACCTGTGCCTGGCGGATTTCGTCGCACCGGTGGGCTCCGGCATCGCCGACCACATCGGCGCCTTCGCCGTCACTTCGGGCCCCGAGACCGACGACCTCGCGCGGGGCTTCGAGGCGGTCCTCGACGACTACAACGCGATCCTGGTGAAGGCGCTCGCCGACCGGCTGGCCGAGGCATTCGCCGAGTACCTGCACGCCCGCGCGCGGCGCGAGTGGGGCTATGGCGCGCACGAGAACCTCTCGAACGAGGAGCTGATCGGCGAGCGCTACCGCGGCATCCGCCCCGCGTTCGGCTACCCGGCCTGCCCCGACCACACCCCGAAAGGCCCGCTGTTCGCGCTGCTCGACGCGCCGGCGGTCGGCATCGAGCTGACCGAGAGCTACGCGATGCGGCCGGGCGCGAGCGTCTCGGGCTTGTACTTCGCACACCCCGCGGCCCGCTACTTCACCGTCGGCCGCATCGACCGGGACCAGGTCGAGAGCTATGCGGAGCGCACCGGAATGTCCCGGAAGGAGGCCGAGCGCTGGCTCGCGCCGAATCTGGGCTACGAGCCCGCCCCGTAGCCGGAGGTGAGATGAGAGACAAGGCGATCGTCTTCGAGACCGGCCACGGAAAGCTTCTCGCGGCGCGCGGCAGCACGATGTTCTTCAAAGCCACCCGCGCCAGCACGAACGGAGCGTTCTCGTTCATGGAGCGCACGCTCCCACCGGGCGGCAGGAAACCACCGGCGCACATTCACACGAACTGCGAAGAAGCCTTCTACGTGCTCGACGGCGAGATCGAATTCTTCCTCGGCGACGATCGGGTCATCGGCCGGGCCGGCTCGTTCGTGCATGTGCCAGGAGGCGTCTCGCACACTTTTGGCAACGCTGCGACCGTGCCTTCCCGCCTGCTGATCATTCATGCGCCGGCCATGGACGGCTACTTCGAGGAATTGCAGGCGCTATGGGCGGGTGCGGCACCCCCGAGCACGGACGACGAGAGGGCGCTGATGGAGCGCTACGGCATGGAGCCGGGATGAATTGATTGCGGCGGCAGGTACGTCGACCTGCGTACTCGATTGCGACTATTTGCGCCTATCCTGCCTATCATTGATATGCAGCTTCCGAGGCAAGTCTCCTGCACCTAGGGCGTAGCGGATGAGCAAGTCGTCTGCATCTTAGTTTCCGTGATTATTGTCACATGGAGTCGCTCCGGTGGGCCGATGGATTCAGAGCCGAAAGGCCTGCACCCGTGAGAGAACCCCCCCGTGGACACACATTCGACTCACTCGCTCTGCGCGCTGGCGAACCGCGCGCGTAACCGGCAGCAGGATCGCCGCGCGATCTCGCTCCACCGCCGGATCCTCTGCACTGTGGGCCTTGCCCTGCTGAGCTGGATCGGCGGCGCTCCGGCCGTCGCACAGACCGTCTCCAAGGATGCCTCCAAGGAGCAGATGCAGAGCCTGGACGAACAGGTCCAGGAGATCAAATCGGACGTCCTGAGCATCGCTGCGGAGCTCAGCCGTCTCGAGGAGAGGCTGCTCTATCCGTCCAACACCCAGGTCGCCGTCTTCGTGTCGCTTGCCGAGGGCGAGACGTTCCGACTCGACTCGGTGCAGATCCAGATCGACGGCGAGCTCGCCGCGCATCACATCTACAGCTTCAAGGAGCTGGAGGCGCTGCAAAAGGGAGGCGTGCAGCGCGTCTACACCGGCAACATCGCCACGGGCGAGCATCGCCTCGACGTCTCGGTTGCCGGGAAGTTGCCTGGCGGAAGTGACTTCGGCGGAACCCAGAGCTTCAACTTCAGCAAGGAGGCCGAGCCGAAGCTCGTCGGGATCACACTAGCCGGGCAGGGATCCGGGGATGCCAGCATCCAGCTCGGTGCCTGGTAGCTCGTTTCATGTCCGCGGTACTGGCCAGGTACATCGTGATCGCCGTCGCAGCTCTCCTCCCCGCCCGCTCGGTGATGGGCGGCGATCTGAGGGACCTCTATTTCGGAGAGGCGCTCTACTACGCGTTCCAGGGACACTACTTCGAGGCGCTGGAACGCCTCGATGCGGAGGTCGCTCAACACTACGGCGTCGACGAACCGCAGCTCGACTCTCTCCACTATCACATCGGCCAGGCGGAGTTCGACGTCGGCGACTTCGAGCTCAACTACCGGATGCACCACCGTGCGGGGCGCGCGATCAAGGCCGTACTCGAGGCCAACGTCGACGAGCCGGTGCGCAACGAAGCGGCCTTCCGGCTGGCGCGAATCCACTTCCAGAAGGGCCAGCCCGACGATGCGCTGCACGCGCTGGACGGGATCCGCGGCCGGATTCCCGAAGACATCCGGGACGACATCGAATTCCTGCGCGCGAATGTCTACATGGCGACCGGCCGACCGTCGGATGCCGTCGACGTGCTTCGGGACTTGCAGGGCTCGGAAGGACTGAAGGGCTTCTCGACGTACAACCTCGGCATCGCGTTGCTGCAGGACGGCCGGCCCCAGGAAGCGATCCCGCAGCTGGATCGAGCCGGGCAGGTCGGGGGCGGGGATCAGGCCACTCTCGCGATCCGGGACAAGTCGAACCTGGTCCTCGGCACGCTGTTATTCGAGGCGTCCGAGTTCGGTCCGGCGCAGCAGTCGCTGGATCGGGTTCGCCTCGAGGGACCCTTCTCCAACCAGGCGCTGCTCCGCGCGGGGTGGGCCGACGCTTCGGCCGCGAACTTCCAGAGGGCATTGGTCCCCTGGAGCATTCTGGCGGAACGCGAAGCCACCGACTCCGCCGTTCAGGAGGCGATACTGGCTCTGCCCTACGCCTACAGCAAGCTGAACGTGCACGGGCGCGCAGCCATTCTGTACGGGCGGGCCGTCGACGTCTTCGGCCAGGAGCTCGACAAGGTGGATGCCTCGATCGAGAGCATCGCGAGGGGCGAGTTCCTGAAGGCGCTGGTGCGGGAGGAGATCCGGCAGGACAAGGACTGGGTGATCCGTCTCCGCAGCCTGCCCGAAGCGCCGGAGACTTTCTACCTGATGGCCTTGATGGCCTCGCACGACTTCCAGACGGCGCTGCAGAACTACCTGGATCTAGAAGACATGCGGAAGAGACTGGTCTCGTGGCAGCGAGGACTCGACTCCTTCGAGGATCTGATTCGCCTGCGGCGGCAGTACTACGAGCCGCTCCTGCCCGAGATCGACCGTCAATTCAGGAAGCTCGACGCCCAGATGCGATTGCGCCTCGAGCAACGCAAGCACCTCGATCAACGCCTCCAGCACATGCTGATCGCCCCGCGACCCGACTATCTGGCGACCGCGGACGAGCAGCGGGTGGGAGCCTGGATCGAGCAGGTGGAGGCGGGGCTGCAGGACGCGGGGAATCCGGAGGCGGACGCGCTGCGGCTTCGAATCCGCCGCCTGAAGGGCGTCCTGACCTGGAGCCAGGAGACGCAGTACCACCAGCGCCTGACGGATACCCACGCGCATCTGCGCGATCTGAACGCCGACGTGGACAAGCTGACCGCGCAGTACGACGCCTTCGTCCGGACGCGACAGGCGGCAACGCACAGCTGTGTCGGCTACGAGGCGCCGATCGAGAACCTGCGCGGGCGCATCGGCGGCGCGCGCGAGCGCCTCGACGTCCTGATGACCGCGCAGGGGCACGTCCTGGAAGCGGTGGCCAGCCGCGAGCTGAAGGCGCGCCGGGAGCGGCTCGATGCCTATCAGAACCAGGCCCGTTTCGCGTTCGCCGACAGCTACGACCGCGCTTCAAAGGCGCAGGCGCAGGCCGAGTGAGGATCGCGGCATGACGCGCTGGGCCCGCACCGCCTTGATCCTCGCGCCGACGTTCGCCGCCGCGTGCGCGGGGAATCCCGACCGGCAGACGCTCGCCAAGCTCCACGACGTGGAGCCCGACACGACCGAGGTGCACGTCGAGAACAGCCTCGACCAGGCGATGCAGGGCTACCGGAAGTTCCTCGACGAAGCGCCGAAGTCCGCGCTGACCCCGGAGGCGATGCGGCGTCTCGCGGACCTGAAGCTCGAGAAGGAATACGGGATCTTCGGCGACGGAAAGCTCGTGGAGCTTCCTGCTCCGGCGCCCGCCGCCGCGACCGCGCAGGCCGAAGCGAAGTCGTCCGATCGTCCGCGGGCGGCGGGCATCGCCGACCACTCCGAGTCCGAGCAGGCCTTCGAACGACGCGCGGCCGGCGAAGCGACCGCGACGCCCTCGGACGCAGGCCCCGCTCTCGAGCTCCCGGGAGGGAAGCAGGCGCCGCCTGAAGGTCCGCTGCAAGCGATCGAGCTCTACGACCAGATCCTCACCACCTATCCGACCTATCAACACAACGATCAGGTGCTCTACCAGAAGGCGCGCGCCTTCGACGAGCTCGGCCGGGTCGACGAGGCGATCACCGTCACCGAGCGCCTGATCGCCGAATACCCGCAGTCGCGACACATCGACGAGGTGCAGTTCCGGCGCGCGGAGTACTTCTTCACGCGCAAGAAGTTCCTCGATGCCGAGAAGGCCTACTCCGCGATCACGCAGATCGGCGCAAAGTCGGAGTACTACGAGCTCGCCTTGTACAAGCTCGGCTGGACGCTCTACAAGCAGGATCTCCACGAAGAAGCCCTGCACGAGTACATCGCGCTGCTCGACTACAAGGTGTCCACCGGATACGACTTCGACCAGTCGCAGGACGAGGACAGCGAGCGGCGGATCGCGGACACCTTCCGCGTCATCAGTCTCAGCTTCTCGAGCCTCGGCGGACCGGAGTCCGTGTCGCAGTATTTCGCGGCCAACGGACACCGGAGCTACGAGGATCGCATCTACAGCCACCTCGGCGAGTTCTACCTCGAGAAGCTCCGCTACGCCGACGCGGCGGCCGCCTACAACGCGTTCGTCGCTCAGAAGCCGCTGCACAAGGCATCGCCTCACTTCAGCATGCGGGTGGTCGAGATCTACGAGAAGGGCGATTTCCCGAAGCTGGTGCTCGAATCAAAGAAGCAGTTCGCGGCCACTTACGGATTGGATTCCGAGTACTGGCGTCACTTCGACCTCAACGCGATGCCCGAGGTCCAGAGCTACCTGAAGGCCAATCTGAAGGACCTGGCGCAGCACTACCACTCCCTCTACCAGAACGCGGAGCTCGCCGAGGAAAAGCCAGCGAACTTCCAGGAGGCGCTGCGCTGGTACCGCGCATATCTCACGTCGTTCCCCAAGGACGTGGAGACACCCGCCGCCCATTATCGCCTCGCCGATCTGCTGCTCGAGAACCAGGACTTTGGCGACGCAGCCCGGGAATACGAGCACACGGCCTACGACTATCCGGAGCACGAGAAGGCCGCCGCGGCTGGCTATGCGGCGATCTACGCGCATCGGGAGAACCAGAAGCGGACGACGGGCGCGGCGCAAGACGTCGTGAGGCGGGACGCCGTCACGAGCACGCTCCGTTTCGTGGACGCGTTTCCGAAGCACGAGCACGCCGCCGCAGTCATGGGCGCCGCGGTCGACGACCTGTACGAGATGAAGGACCACGAGCGCGCGATCGCCACGGGCCGGAGGCTGATCGATGGCTATCCGGACGCGGACGTGTCGATCCGCAGGTCGGCGTGG
>Ga0184637_10000698_pt1 | contig 24302 bp, 19 predicted proteins | sample PLM3_127_b2_FD_133143 | JGI IMG/M metagenome (GOLD analysis project Ga0184637, IMG submission 133143) | Groundwater sediment microbial communities from an aquifer in East River, Colorado, USA - PLM3_127_b2 | ecosystem: Environmental > Terrestrial > Soil > Riparian zone | place: USA: East River... | reverse complement strand
GAATGGCGGTGTAGAGCCACTCGCTCCCGAGGCGGGCTTCGGTCACCGAGAGCTCGATCGGGAACACTTCGCCGGTCGCACGGCGACCCTCCACGTTGCGAATGCGTCCGATCGCGCGCGCTTCGCGGGTCCGGCGGTAGTGCCTCAGATATTCCTCGTGCTCGTCGCGGTAGGGGGGCGGCATGAGCCTGTTGACGTTGAGCCCAAGCACCTCCTCGGCCTGATACCCGAACATCGTCTCGGCCGCCGAGTTGAAGAGCGTGATCCGCCCGTCCCCGTCGATGGCGATGATGGCGTCGCGCGTCGCGGCGAGGACCGCCTGCCAGCGCGCGTCTGCGACCCGGAGATCGTGTAGAGCCTCGCGCATATCCCGCATGACAACTCCGACGGATGGGGAGCCGGGCTCACTGCGCGTCGAAATCAGCCTAGCGACCCGCCGCCCGAGCAGCGATCCGCAAGCAAGATTGCAGGCACCTCCGGGCACCGGACCACGCGCCTGCGAGACCGAGCTCGTGTGCACGCGCGGTGTCGGCTCGCGGATGCGACGGGTGCAAGCACGCTTGCGGACGAGCGCGCCTCCTCGGAGTCGCGCGTAGCGGCGGCTCAAGGCTTGCGCTCCGACGGCGATAAGGAGTGACGGCTAAACACACGGCTTGCGCTCTCGATGCACGCCGGTCTCTCGGGCCCGGGCTTCCCGGCCCTTGCGCTGGGTATCGCGTGAGGCCGGATTCCGCCGCGCCGATGTTCTACCTCCGCCGCTGCAATGCCAGAGCGAGAAGGCCGAGACCGATCAGCGCCGCGGTTGCGGGCTCCGGGATCAGGAGCGGGACGTCCCCGGAGATCGTGAAGTCGAGCGCGTCCGGTCCGGGGCCGTTGGGGTTCACGATCGTGATGGTGTTCTGTCCGTCGGTAAAGACCGGGTTGGTCGTGGGCTGTGCGTAGATGAGCCCCGAGGTGATCACGGTCGATCCGGTCGTCTCGGCGGCCTCGAACGCGATCGCGCCTTCGTCGAGCGTGATATGCATGCGCGGAATTCCGTTGACGTTCGGCAACCACGGCTGGACGATCGCCGGTGTGAAGACGGCCGGATCGTTCGGATCCAGCGGCACCACGGTGACGCCGTTCAGCACGAGGATGAAGTTGTTGTCCCAGACGGTGAACGTGATGTCGAGCGTGGCGCCCGAGATGTTCTGCGTCCCGGCATCCAGATCGAAGGCGTAGTCGTAGGTCGCGCCGCCGTTGCCGTTGGCACCTCCGGTCCGCTCTTCGCCGGCGCCATAGTCGCCGCTCAGGTCCACGTCTTCGTAGATCGTGATCGGAGCCGCTTGCGCCGGCAGCGCACCCAAAGCGCATGCGAGCACGAGCGTCGCCATCACCGAGCCGCTGCGTAGTCGCATGTGCATCGCATTCTCCGTCCTCGCCCGGCATCGTCTGTTCCGTGAGAAAGCTTGAGGCGGCTTGCGCGAAGTACCGATGGAACGCGATCCAGTATCGCTATGAAGTGTCCGCTGGGCAGGATGATCGGAGAAACCGGGGTCGGCCGGCGAGGATCCTACGGATGTCACTCAGTAGAAATGCGGATCACGCTTCTGATCACCTCGCTCTGGTGCATCAGCTCGAACGCTTCATTGATGCGCTCGAGCGGAAGGGTGCGTTTCACCCTCTCGTCAAGCTCGATGTGGTCGAGTTCATTGCGGTTCTTAAAGACAAGCGGGTGCGTGTCGTCGTGCTCCATCTTGAAGGCGCGACGCCGCAGTTCTGGAGTAGCATGCCATGGTGGGGGAAGAATCCGGTGACGGGGAAACGAATCCTCCACTCAGGCGATCCTGAAAATGACTGAAAGCGATTAGATGCAAACGGCAACGCCCCACCATTGGTGGGGCGGTCTCGTGGTACCTGTGCACAGTGTGATAATCATTGACCGTGCGAGAGCCGAAACCCTCCAGATACAGGTCAAGAAGAGGCTATGGATCGGCTTGGATCAATTCGAAACGGGGCCGGGCCTATTGATCCATCTGGGTGTAGTCACGTTCCGCGTAGAGTGGTCAAGCGGCTTTGAGTGTGTAGAAGTGCTTCGGCTTGGAGAGCAGGTACTTCTTCCAGTTGAGGTTCATGGTGAGGGCGACGTAGGCGAGCAGGCGATACGTCGTGGTCTCGCCGCCCGTGATCTCCATCGCCTTCGTCCTGCGCTTGAACTCCTTGTTCAGTCGTTCGATCGGGTTCGTCGTGCGTAGGCTCGGCCAGTAGCGCTCCTCCCAGGCGAAGAAGCGCAGCGAGCTGTCGAGATCCCGGGCGATGACATCGACTGCCGTCGGGTACTTCGCCTTCCAGGTCGAGACGAGATGAGCAAAGGCCTTGCGTGCCCTGGCCTCGGTCTTCGCATAGAAGACCTCATCCAGATCCCGGCGAAAGCCGTCGCGATCCTTGATCGAGACTCGCTTGAGCGCGTTGCGCTTCGCGTGCACCTGGCAGCGCTGGGTGCGCGCATTCGGGAAAGCCGCACAGAAGGCGCTCTCGAGCCCCGCCAGCCCATCCATGATCCCGAGCTCGACCGCCTGCGGGTCGAGGCCCCGTCGCAGGAGGTCCTGGAAGCACCTCCATCTTCTCGTCGTCGGTGTCGCGCGACAGGGTAGTTAGGGGCTAAGTCGGGGGCGCCGTTCTGCCGATCCCTCCGGGTATGCGCAGGTTCGCCGTCATCCTCGCGTCGATCCTCTGTTGGGGCTGCTTCGTGCTCGACGAGATCGACTCCGGTCAAAGAGAAATGGACCGCTACGGCGGCAAGGGCAAGGCCGCGACGGCCGAAGCCGCGGCCTCGAAGGAGGAAGAGCCCTCGCCGGCCGAGCGCGCGCGCCAGTGGTGGGACAAGGCGCGCACCTTCGAGCCGCGCTCCGAGGACGCCAAGAGCGACATCGTGAGCTGCAAGCTGGATGGCGCCGTTCGCTTCACGAGCCAGGCCGACTGCCAGAACAGCGGCGGTCGCGTCAGCGGCGGCTAGCCAGCTCGAAGCGCAGCGGCAGGCGCCGGGGCCCGCGTACCAGATAGGAATCGATGTACTCGACGGCGGGATCCGTGCCTTCGAGAGCATGGAACCGGGCCAGCAGCTCCTCCAGCGCCACCCTGGCCTCGAGGCGCGCGAGCGAAGCGCCCAGACAGAAGTGGATGCCGAGGCCGAAGCCGAGGTGGCCTTGCGAATCGCGCGTGACGTCGAATTGCGCCGCGTTCGGGAACTGCGCGTCGTCGCGATTGGCCGAGGCGAGCAGCGGCATCACGGTGCTGCCCTCCGGGATCAGGGTTCCGGCGAGCTCGACATCCCCGGTGACCTTTCGGTAGACGAACTGGGCGGGCGGGTCGTAGCGGAGCGTCTCCTCCACCAGGGAAGGAACCAGGCCCGGGTTCTGCTGGACGCGGGCCAGCTGGTCCGGGTGATCGAGCAGGGCCAGGGTCGCGTTTCCCAGCAGGTTCGTGGTGGTCTCGTTTCCCGCGACCAGCAGGAGCAGGGTGAAGCCCATCACCTCGACGGGGCTGAGCGCGGTCTCGCCCTCTCCGGCCAGGATCATGGTCGAAATCAGATCCTCTCGGGGCTGCGCCCGGCGCTCCTCGATCACGCGGGTCACGTACTCGCTCAGCTCCGCGAAGGCGTGGAGCAGCGTTTCGGGGCGCATTCCCTCGGCGGCGCCCGTGATGCCGGAGACGATGCAATCGGACCAGCGCTTGAAATCCGCGTGTCGCTCGGTCTCGACGCCGAGCATCTCCGCGATCACCGTCACGGGAAGCGGGATCGCGAGGTCCTCGACCAGATCGAACTCTCCCTTTTCCTCGACGGCGGCGAGCGCATTGCGGGCGATCTCCCGGATCCGGGGCTCGAGCGCGGCGATCCGGCGCGGCGTGAAGCCGCGGTTCACCAGGCTCCGCATGGGTCCATGCACGGGCGGATCGGCGGCGATCAGCGATCGGGAGGCGAGGAATTCGGGAATCTTGATCGGCAGCTGCTGGAGCAGCGCGCCGAGGCGGGCGGCATCCGTGCCGGAGAAGCCCATTCCCAGGTTTCCGCCGCCGCCGGTGAAGCCCGCCGTCAGCACCGTCAGCATGGCGCTCGACGAAAAAAGATCCGGGCGGCGCAGCGCGAAGAGCACGTCGCGGTAGCGGGAGATGGCATAGACGCCCGAGCTTTCGATGCGATGCACCGGCGAATGCCGGCGCAGCTCGGCGTAGGCCGGGTAGGGGTTCGCGCGCAGCTCGGGGCGAATCGGGTCGAACTGGATGCCGGTCACGGATCCCTCCTGCTGTGTCGGCGACCGCCCGGGGCGTCGCGTTCGATCGAGGCGACCAGCTCCGGCCACGCCTCGGGGCGGAGCAGCCCGTAGAGGAGCAGGCGCTTGAGCTCGCGCGTCAACCGGCCAGTCGCCTGGCGCGCCGCGCGCGGGCTCTCGTACTCGATGCGCGCGTGCAGGGGCCAGAGAATGCCGACGGCCATCAGCACGTGTACGAGCATCTCGGGATCGACGCCTTCGCGACCGCCTTCGCCCTCGGCGAGCCTGCGCACCTCGCCAATCGCTTTCTTCCAGCCCTCGGCCGGGAGGGGCGTCTCGGAGAGCATCAGGTGCAGGGCGAGCCGCGCCAGCTCCGGGTGCTCCAGGAAATAGCCGGCCAGGAAATCGATGCGCTCGGGCAGGGGGCGCGGCTCGGCTAGCAGGCGGCCGACTTCCTCGACCAGCTCCTGCATCACGACGCGCACCAGCTCGTCCCGGGTGCGAAAGTGCTGATAGGCGGTGGTGCGGTTGATCGCCGCGGCATGCGCGACGGCGGAAACCGTCAGGCTCTCGGGTCCGCGTTCGGCGATCAACGCTCGCGCGGCGGCCAGGATCCGCCGGCGGGTGCGCGCGTAGTCCAGGCGGCGGGGGCGGCGCGGGGCTGCGAGGGCCGATCGAGCCATCTCGCAGGGGTAGCCGAGGCGGAGTTTAAAATCAACACCGATGTCGATTTTATTGCCGCCTCGCTCAGAGCCCGTGGCGGTACTCGGCGACCACCTCGAGCAGCGCCCCGAGCACGCGCTGCGCGGCGGCGCTCTCGGGGCGCGGCGCGGAACCGTTGCTGGCCGCCGGCACCCGGCGGTCCTGGTGACCCACGAGACCCTCGATCACCGCGTGCAGCGCCTCCTGGCCGAGGCTCCGGCGGCTGCGGATCAGGCGCGCGGCCGCATACTCGACCGCGTCGCCGGTGATGCGGTCGTAGCGGTTGATCACGGCCGAGCGCCGCGCCACGCGATCGAGCAGCGACGCGAGCGGGAGGCGGCCCGCGCGCGCGGCCGCGCCGAGCAGCGCGAGGTACGCGCGCTGGAGCTCGCCCGCCATCCGGCGGCGCTGCGGTGTCAGGGTGCGATCCGCGCGCGAGGCGTAGCTCGACGCTGCGATCGCGAGCAGCTCTTCGGCGGCGATCGGCACGGCCGCGGCGCGATAGCGGCAGGGCAGCTCGCGCAGCAGGTCGCGGGACGAGTAGACGGCGTTCCAGGAGAGACCGTCGGAAACCATCTGGGGGCCGCGCGCAGCCCGCGCGCGCTCGAAATACGCGTGTGCGCGGCGGAAGCGCTCGACCAGGCCGCGCCGCCGCGCCAGCAGCTGCTCGGCGATCGAGCCCGGCAGCCCGATCCGGCGCAGCAGCAGCCGGCGGCTCTCGGCCTGGAACTCCGCGTCGAAGCGACGCAGCACCGGATCGTGCGCGTAGGAGGCCAGCGGAGCCTTGCGGCCGCGGATCAGGAAGTCCCGGATCTGCGCGAAGTTCTGGACGATCGCGCGCGCCTTGCGGCGCTGCTCGGGAAGCGTGGTCGAGAGCCGATCGACGTCATCGAAGCGGTACTCGCGGTGGTAGAGTCCGAACTGCCGCACCGAGCCGTAGTCCACGATCCCGCCGTCGGCGAGAATGTTGTCCCCGTCCCAGGCGAGCCAGCAGAAGACGTACTCGGACTCGAAGCTGGCGGCGATCCGCGCAAAGGTGCGCGCGGCCTCCTCCGCGAGGTGGCGATAGCGCGCCGCCGCGCCGCGAAGCTGCGGCCAGCTCCGGTTGCCGATCTGGCGCGCGATGAAGCTGTCGGCGACGCCCCGTAGCGTCGCGAGGTCGTTCTGTTTCGAGTGGACCAGGAAGTGGGAGGGGCGGAGCAGATTGCGGCCCGCGCGCACGTTGATTGCGAAGCCGCCGGGCAGCGCGATCACGGCCAGCACGCGCTCGGTCGCGATGCCGTTGCGGTGGAAGGTCTCCGAGAGGAGCGCGGCCGCGAGGCCCTCGGCCAGGGCTGCCGTCCCGCAGCCGTAGGACGCCACGCGACTGCCGGACTTGTAGAAGCGCCCGGTGTGAGCCGTGGCCGGGCAGAGCCTTGTCACGCCGGTGCCGCAGCTCGAGACGTCCCAGGTGACGCCGCGGTGCGTGAGCGTTCCATTCCAGATGCTGCGGCCGTCGCCCGAGGTGCGCCCGCTCCGGTCGGGATGCTGGAGCTGGAGGTAACGCGTCGCCATATACAAACGTGGCATCAGATCGCGCTGTGCGAAGCGGGTGCCGCGCCGTTGGTCGTACTCGTTGATGATCGCGAGTGCGAAGGTCTCGAGGATGGCCCGGGCCAGGGCGGCGTTCAGGCGCTCGGGGTGATGCTCGGGGACGAGGCCCATTTCCTTCGCGAGCGCGAAGTTGAAGAAGGTCACCTCGCCGTCCCGGCGTCGGCGCGCGCGGTAGCAGACCGTGGCGCGCGGCGCGCGGCGCTGGAGGGGGTGGCGACCGTCGAGACGCCGGAAGCGCGGGTAGCGCTCTGGCTTGGAACCCCGGACCCGTTTCGAGCGCGCCATTCCGACCGTCTCATCGGTGGCCCCGCGGGTGCACTTGAAAACCTCAGTCCGGCTTCAGGTGTTCGAGCAGGATCCTGCGGACCTCTTCGATGGTGTGGGGGTTCGACTGGCAGGAGTGCCCATCGCGGACGACCAGCTCGGATTCGGTGTCGTCGAGGTGGGCGCTCTGGTACTCGACGACGCCGTCGTCGCCCTCTTCGGGCGGCCCGTCGCCGCGCACGGCGATGATCGAGTGCGAAGGGACACCGGGGACCACGGGGATCTCCGCGAGCGTCTCGATGAAGCGGTTTCCGGGTCGCATGTTGTCGACGCTGGTGGGGGGCTGCCCGATCGCGGTCAGGGAGATGGCGTCCCGGTTGAAGGTGACCACGTCGCTGGCGGCGCGCACCACATCGAGGGGCAGCGTGACGAAGCGGGCCACCCAGTGCGCGATCACGTTGTTGGCGACGTAGCTCCCGTGCTGAGGCGTGGCGATGAAGACCACCCGGCTCACGAAGGGGACCGGCTCGATGAAGGACATGCCCCGGATCAGCTCGCGCGTGTGGTCGGGCATCACCAGCTTGTCGAACGGAAGGCGGGTGATGATCTGCCAGAAGCGGTCGCCGCTCTCGATCGCCGTGAGCTTGGCGAGCAGTCCCCCCTGGCTGTGTCCGATCACGACCATGCGATCCAGCGCCGGGTCGGGGCCGCCGCGTTGCATGCGCTCGCGAGCGCTCAGAAGCGACCTTCGCAGCAGCATCGCCGAATACAGGATGGGATTCCCGGTGTCGTAGCTGAACAGCCAGAACTGGTAGTGGTCGCGGATCCGGGGGTCGTTGCCGAGCTCGTTGAGCATCTGCGCCCAGCGACCGGCGCTGGAGACAGTTCCATGCACCAGCACGACGGGGATGCGTCCGGGCTCGTACGGCGAGAGCGCGGCCAGCTGCGTCTTCTCGTCCAGCACGCCGGCGCCCTGCAGGAAGCCCTTGATCTCCTGCTGCCAGACGGGGGACTCGGCGAGCGTGTAGGCGAGCGCGGCCGTGGATTCGATCTCGAGCGGGACCTTGCGTCCGTCGATCTCGATGCTGGTGGGGCTGGTGGCGTCGTCGATCTCGATCGTCGCCTGGATGCGGCCGGTCATGAGCGCCTGGCGCGGCTCCGGAATCCGCAGCACCGCGGTGATCGGCACCTTCACCCACGGCTGGACGAAATCCTCGAAGCCGCGCTCGGGATCCAGCGGCTCGGTGCTGGCCGCCAGCGGGGCGCCGATCCCCGGCCAGCGATAGCGGGCCCACATCCCGCGCACCTCGAGATCCGCGACGGGAACCAGGCGCACCAGCCGCCGGCTGCCCCAGCGCAGCTCCGCGTCGTCGAAGCCGACGTCGAGCGCTCCGAAGGGCAGGGCGTAGCTGCCTCCCTTCAGCTCCACCAGCTCGCCGTCGTCGGAGGAGAATCCCTCCGTGATGCCGCGGTTGTAGAGGTCGCAGGCGAGGCGGAAGCGGGGGTCGAACGGGTCTGCCGGCGTGCGCCCGGTTCCCGGGAACAGGAACGCATAGGCGTACACCATCGACGCCAGGAAGTAGTGGCGCTGGCGCGTGCGGCTGGCATGGCGGAAGGAGAGCTCGGCCAGCGCGAAGACGTCGTCGCGGCTGCCGCGGTCGGCGGCGATCTCTGCGTGCAGCTCGCCGATCACGACCGCGGGCTCGCTCTCGAAGCGAGCCGAGAGATCGCGGCGGTGCAGGACATTCGACGTCGGGTTGCTGAGTGCGCCCGTCGAGAGGACGTTGCTGGTCAGCGTGCGGTGCACGACGCGCGGATCCACGCGCTCGACACCGACGGGCGTGGCACAGGCGAGGCAGCACCCGAGGACCGACGCCGCCAGCAAGCCCGCGGTCCCGCGCCTCGCGGCTAGGGCTTTTGCGTCCATTGGGCGTCCGTGAGCTGCCAGCCGCCGCCGAGAGCGCGATACAGAGTGACGACCGTGAGGAGCTGGTCCAGCTGGATCTGGGCCAGCGCGATCTCCGCCGGGAAGAGCTGCTGCTGCGCCTCCAGGACCTCGAAGTAGCCCGCGAGGCCCGAGTTGTAGCGGAGCAGCGAGAGCCGAACCGATTCCTGGTAGGCGTAGACGGCGCGCTCCTGCGCGGCACGCGCCTCGGCGAGCTTGGTCTGCGCCGTGAGCACGTTCGAGACCTCCGCGAAGGCGGTGATCACGGTCTGCCGGTAGAACGCCTTGGTCTCTTCCCAGCCCGCCACTTGCGCGCGGTACTGCTCGAGCAGCGCGAAGCCCTGGAAGAGGGGGCCGGCGAGATTCCCGGCCGCGTTCCAGAGGCTGAAGCTGTCCTTCACGATGTCCTTCAGCTCGGTGCTCTGGCCGCCGTACAAGGCCGTCAGGCCGATTCGCGGAAAGAAGCTGGCGACGGCGACGCCCACCTCGGCGTTCGCGCTCGCGATCACGTGCTCGGCCTCCAGCACGTCGGGTCTCCGCTCGAGCAGGGTGGAAGGCAGGCCCGGGGGCGTGGGCGGCGGAGCCGGGCGCTCGGCGAGCGCGGTGCCGCGCGGGACCTCTCCCGGGTTGCGGCCGAGCAGCACGCTGATCGCGTTCTCCTGGATCACGATCCGGCCCTCCAGATCCGGGATCTGCGCCAGCGTTTGCGCCAGCGCGGCCTCGGCGCGCGCCACCTGCAGCTTGTCGCCGACGCCACCCTGGTAGCGACGCGTGAAGAGGTCGAGGGTCTGCTGAAACGAATCCGAGGTGTCGCGCGCGATCTCGAGCTCGCGGTCGAGCTCGAGCAGCTCGAGATAGGACTGCGCCACGCGGCTCACCAGCGAGAGCAAGACCCCGCGGCGGAACTCCTCGCTGGCGAGCAGCGCCTCCTGGGCGGCTTCGTTCGAGCGGCGGATCCGGCCCCAGACGTCGATCTCCCAGGCGAGCGCAAAGGCGCCATAGAAAAGACTGAAGGTATCCGCCGGCTGGCTCCGGAACCTGGGCTGCCGCTGCCGGCCCGCGCTGCCCTGGACTTCGATCTGCGGATAGAAGGGCGCCTGCGCCACGCCCACCAACGCATCGGCCTGCGCCACGCGATGGACGGCGACCTGCAGGTCGTAGTTCGCGTTCAGCGACTCGAGGACGAGCTGCTGAAGGACCTCGTCCTCGAACACCTCCCACCAGGGAAGATCGGCGATCGAGGCCGCCTCGGGCGCGTCCACCTGGCCGCGGTAGTCCTCGGGCGCCTCGACGACCGGGCGGACGTAGTTCGGCCCGACGGCGCAGGCCGACCCGAAGGGGAGGACGAGCAGCGCTGCGAGAATCCGGCGGGCGCGCATCAGTGGCCGGCTCCCGGGGTCGGTGTCGCTCCCTGCGGCGGCGTGTCTCCAGCGTGCGCGCCGCGTTTCGCGATCCGCTCCACCAGCACGAAGAGCACGGGCACGATGAAGATCGCGATGCCGGTGGCGGCGAGCATGCCGGTCACCACGGTGGTGCCGATGCTCTGCCGGGAGATCGCGCCGGAGCCCGAGGCGATCCAGAGCGGCACGCAGCCGAGGATGAAGGCGAAGCTCGTCATCAGGATCGGACGCAGCCGCAGCTTGGCGCCGATCAGAGTCGCTTCCACCAGGGTCTTCTCGCCCTTTTCGAGCTCCAGCTTCGCGAACTCGACGATCAGGATCGCGTTCTTCGCCACCAGGCCGATCAACATGATCAGGCCGATCTGGGAGAACACGTCGTTGTCGAGCCCGCGCATCCAGATGCCGAGAAACGCGCCGAAGATTGCGACCGGGGTGGTCAGGAGCACGCTCCACGGCAGCGACCAGCTCTCGTACATGCCCGCCAGGATCAGGAAGACGAAGAAGATCGAGAGCGCGAAGGTGCCTGCGCTGCCGCCTGCTTTCTTCTCCTGATAGGACATCGCCGTCCACTGGTAGGACATGTCGGTCGGCAGGACTTCGCGCGCGACCTCTTCGACCGCGGCCATCGCCTGGTCGGAGCTGTAACCGGGGGCAGGGTTCCCGAGCACCTCGACGCTGCGGAACAGGTTGTAGCGGTTCGTGAAGGCCGGGCCGAAGGAGGGATCCGTCTTCACCAGCGTGGAGAGCGGGACCATCTGCTGGTCCCGATTGCGGACGTAGAACTGTCCGATGTCCTCGGCCCGGACGCGGAACTCGGGCTCGGCCTGGAGGAAGACCTTCCACTGGCGGCCGAAGCGGCTGAACTGATTCACGTAGGCCGAGCCGAGCAGCGCCTGCAACGCGGAGTAGACGTCTTCGATCTTCACGCCGAGCTTGAAGACCTTGTCGTCGTTCACGCCGGCGAAGAGCTGCGGGACATCGGGTCGGAACATGCTCACCACGCCGCTCAGCTCGGGACGCTGGTTGGCGGCTTCGATGAAGCGCTGCGCGTTCTCGGCCAGGTAGGCGACGTCGCTCCGGCCGCTGCGATCCTGGAGCATCACGTCGAAGCCGCCGGAGCTTCCGATGCCGGGAATGGAGGGCGGTCCGAAAGCGAAAGCCTGGGCGCCCGGCAGCTCGCGCAGGCGCAGGTTGAGCTCGTGCATGATCGCGTCGGCCGTGCGATCCCCGCGCTCCCCCCACGGATCGAGCTGCACGAAGTAGAAGGCGTTGTACGAGGCCGAGATGTTCGCCAGCAGGCTGTAGCCGACGATCGTCGTGTAGCTCTGGACGCCGTGCGTGCCCCCCAGGATCTGCTCGATCTCGCGGGCCACCACGTCGGTTCGCTGGAGCGAGGCGGCATCCGGCAGCGAGACCTGGAGGAAGAAGTAGCCCTGGTCCTCGCTGGGAACGAAGGAGGTCGGCAGCACGCGCCCGATCCCGAGGCCGATTACGGTGAGCCCGGCGAGCAGGAGCAGGGTCCGCGCCGCGCGCTTGATCGCGCTAGCCGACAAGGTCACGTATCCCTGCGTGACGCGCTCGAAGAAGCGATTGAAGGCGGCGAAGAAGCGGCCGAGCGGCCCCGAGCTCGGCTGCTTCGGCCGCAGCAGCAGGGCCGAGAGGGCCGGGGAGAGGGAGAGCGCATTGAAGGCCGAGATCAGCACGGAGATCGCGATCGTGATGGCAAATTGTTGGTAGAGGCTTCCCGTGATCCCCGTCATGAAGCCGGCCGGGATGAAGACCGCCGCCAGGATCAGCGCGATGCCGATCACGGGCGCCGAGACCTCTTCCATCGCCTTGATGGTGGCGTCGCGGGGCGAGAGGCCGTGCTCGATGCCGTGCTCCACCGCCTCCACCACCACGATGGCGTCGTCCACCACCAGGCCGATCGCCAGCACCAGTCCGAGCAGGGACAGCGTGTTGATCGAGAAGCCCAGCATCGGGAACACCAGGAAGGCGCCGATCAACGAGACGGGCACCGCGATCAGCGGGATCAAGGTCGCGCGCCAGCCCTGCAAGAACAGGAAGACCACCAGGATCACGAGCACCATCGCCTCGACCAGCGTGTGCATGATCTCAGTGATGCCTTCGCTGACCGGCAGCGTGGTGTCCAGTGCGATGGCGTATTCCAGGCCGGTCGGGAAGCGCTGCGAGAGCTCCTTCATCTGCGCCTTGAGGGCGTCGGCGGTGGCGAGGGCGTTCGAGCCCGGCGCCTGGTAGATGGCCAGGGCGGCGGCTGGCTTGCCCTGGTAGCGACCGATCTGCATGTAGTTCAGGGAGCCGAGATCGATCCGCGCCACGTCGCGCAGGCGCACCAGCGAGCCGTCCGGATTGGCGCGCACGATGATCTCGCCGAACTGCTCCGCCATCACGAGGCGGCCCTGGGCCGTGACGTTGTAGGTGAACTCCTGGCCCGGGGGCGCGGGCTCGGCGCCGATCATTCCGGCCGGGTTCACGATGTTCTGCGCCTGAACGGCAGCCAGCAAATCGGTGACGGTGAGCTGGAGCTTCGCGAGCGTATCCGGCCGCACCCAGATCCGCATGGCGTAGTCGGAGGTCCCGAACAGCTTCACCTGGCCCACGCCGGGGACGCGCGCCAGGGCGTCGGTGACGTTGATGGTGGCGTAGTTGCCCAGGAAACCGGCGGTGTAGCTGTCGTCGGGCGAGAAGATCGGGATCACGAGCAGGGGAAGTCCGACGGTCTGCTGCACGGTGACGCCGTAGCTGTTGACGCTGGGCGGCAGCTGCGAGGTCGCCTGCGAGAGCCGGTTCTGCGCGAAGACCTGATCCAGATTGACGTCGGTGCCGACGTCGAAGCTCACCTGCAGCGTCATGGTGCCGTCGCTGCCGTTGATGGACTTCATGTAGATCATGCCCTGCACGCCGTTGACCTGCTGCTCGATCGGCGTGGCGACCGACTGCTCGACGGTGATGGCGTCAGCGCCGGTGTAGGTGGCATTGATCTGGATGACCGGAGGCACGATGTCCGGGTACTGCGCAATCGGCAGGCGCTGCAGCATCACGAGGCCGCCGACCACGGTGAGGATCGCGATCACGATCGCCACGATCGGGCGGTCGATGAAGAATCGGGACATCGACTACTTCCCGGCGGCGGTCGGAGACGACGCGGCCGCCGCAGCGGCCGCCCTGGCAGGCGGGGGCACCGGCTTCACGACGACGCCATCGCGGATCTTCTGGAGGCCTTCGACGACGACGCGTTCGCCGGCCGCCAGGCCCGCGGTGATGACGTAGTCGCTGCCAGTCGCGGGGCCGAGCGTCACATTCTTGAACGTCACCTTGTCCTCGGCTCCGACGACGGCCACCTGGCTCAAGCCTTGGAGGTCGCGCACCGCGCGCTGGGGAATCACGAGCGCGCCGGGAATCCGGTCCGTCACGGCGCGGACCTTCGCGAACTGCCCCGGACGCAACAGGTTCTGGGGATTCGGAAACTCGCCCTGCACGTCGATCGTACCGGTCGTCGTCGTGACCGCGAGGCCCGCGACGCGGAGGCGTCCGGGCTCGGGATAGCGCTCGCCGTTCGCGAGGATCAGCTCGAGGCCGGCCGTCTGGCTGGGCTGTCCGGTTGCCTCCAGCTCCCGAACCCGCTTCGCGAAGCGCAGGTAATCGATCTCGCTGATCGGGAAGGTGACCTTGATCGGGTCGAGCTGCGAGACGCTGGTGAGCAACGTCGGCGGGCTCACCAGGTCGCCGACCTGCGCGCTGGCGATCGCCGCCACCCCCGTGATGGGGGACTTCACCTGAGTCCACTGTAGATTGAGCCGCGCCTGCTCGACCGCGGCACGCGCGGAATCCACCTGCGCGGTGCTGGCAGCGCGCGCCTGGATCGCATTGTCCAGTTCTTGCTGGCTGACGGCGCCCTCGGCCGCGAGCGGCTCGTAGCGGCCCACGTCCATCTGGTTCTTGACCAGGGTGGCTCGCGCGCGCGCGAGCTGGCCCGCCGCCTCGTCGAGCGTCGCCTGGAACTGGCGGGGATCGATCTCGAAGAGCAGATCTCCTTCCTGCACGAGGCTGCCGTCGTGGTAGGCCTGCTTGACCAGGTAGCCCTCGATCTTGGGATAGATCTGGGCGTTGACGTAGCCGGTGGTGGTCCCGACCCATTCCGAGTAGATCTCGACGTCCTGCTTCGCGACCGTCGCGACGACGACTTCGGGCGGAGGCCCCGCCAGGCCGACGTCCTGCTTCTCGCAGGCGGGCAGCAGGCCGGCGAGCAGCAGGAAGACGAGGGGGGGCAGGCGATTCGACACTACGGGCCTCCTACCGACACTAGAACTCATCCTTGATGGCAACGGGCTTTCGATGGGTGTCCACCTGAAAGAACTTCGCCCAACCGTTGGTGAGCGAGAAGAGCGCCGGCTTCCCGATCACCCTCGCGAGTCCACTGGGCAGGACGAAATGTCGCCGGTCCGAGAAATAGGGGTAGTACATCGCGTAGTCTTCGTCCGCTTCGCCCAGCACACTCCTGGCGGCGAAACTGCCCGCGAAAGCGGCCCAGGGCAGTCCCACGATGCCCAGGATGAACTGCAAGTGCGGTTGGTCCGGTGGCTTGACGATGATGGGCAGCAGGTCCCGGGTGGTGTCGATGAGGCCCGGCCAGAACTGGATGAACGACAGGTCCCGCAAGCTCGGGAAGTGCGTTCTGAAAGCCTTGATCACCGTGTCGATCACGGAGTGGTCGTTGTAGGCGTCCCGGAGGAAGGTGGTCAAGGCGCTTCCGCCTCCCAGCAACAGCCGGTTGTCTCCCGTCAATCTGAAATACGAATACACGAGCTTCGAATCCCAGCATTGCATCTGTTTCCCGCCCGGGAACAGCGAAACCAGCTCTTTGTCGGTGAGGGGTTCGCTGACGCTCATGAAAGTCTGGGCATGAAAGATCTCCCCAGCCAGGCAACTGATGGACCCGCTCAGCTTGTCTACGGCGATGATGATGCGGTCCGCTGTGACACTGCCTCCGTGGGTGTAGGCCGTGTGATCCTCCAGCCGTTCCATCTCCGTGCTCTCGAAGACCTGCATGCCGTTCTCGATGAAGAGGTCTTTGAACCCCTGTAGACAGAGCAACGGGTTGATGCCATACGTCCCTGTGTACCGGATGCCGGCGGTGTACTTCTCGGCGCCGAGAACGCTCTTCAATCCGCTCTCGTCGAAGACCTGCTGATCGGTGAATCCCACGCTCTTCCTGCATTCCAGCTCCGAAGCCACCGCCGCCTTCCCGCTCCGGCCGATGCCGAGAAAGAGCGAATCCTGCTCCAGCAGCCCGCATTCGATCTCTTCCTTCTTGATGGCCTGCACGATGCGATCGATTCCCCGGCAGGGCATCTGCCAGATCTCCCGGGCCGCGTCGGTTCCGTACCTGCGGACGAGTTGATGCAGCTCCAGCTCGCTGTCAGGGGTGAGGAAGCCGGCGCTGCGGCCCGAGGAACTTCCGCCCACGATGTTCTTTTCGATCAGCACGACGCTGAGCCCTTTGCGCAGGAATTCCGCCGCGGCGCTGACGCCGCTGAAGCCTCCGCCGACGATCAAAACGTCGCACTTGATGGACTGGCTGAGCGGAGGGCAATGTTTGAACTGCTTCACCAGCAGGGTGGTGAACCACCAGTTCTGGTTGATCATGGAGTGGCCTTTCAGCAGGGCGGATGGGTAGCTACTTCGCCAGCAGGCTCCGCAGCATCCACGCGGTCTTCTCGTGGATCTGGAGGCGCTGGGTCAGCAGATCCGCCGTGGGCTGGTCGTTGGCCGCATCGGCCACCGGGAACACCCCTCTCGCTGTCTTCGCCACCGCCTCGTGTCCCTTCACCAGGCTGCGGATCATCGCGGTGGCCGCCGGCACACCTGCCTCTTCTCGAATCGTCGATAGTTTTGCGTAGGCTGCGTAGCTTCCCGGGGCGACGTGGCCGAGGGCGCGGATCCGCTCGGCGATCAGGTCGACCGCCAGCGCGAGCTCGTTGTAGTGGGTCTCGAACATCAAGTGCAGGGTCTGGAACATGGGCCCCGTCACATTCCAGTGAAAGTTGTGCGTCTTGAGATACAGGGTGTAGGTGTCGGCGAGCAGGTGCGAGAGCCCGTCCGCGAGCTGCTTGCGGTCCTTCTCCGAGATTCCGATGTCGATCGCGATGCTCGTCGTCGTGCCGGCCATGAATCCTCCCAGCTGGGGTCGCGGTTGACGAACTCGAACCCCGGACAGCGTGAGTCTAGCCGCCTGGGCCGGGCGGCCGAGGGCCGCGCCCGGAAGGGAGGGTGCGCCAGAAGGGGCGGGCTGGCGGCTGCGGTGATACGCTGCCTCGGCGCAGAAGGAGGGGGTACCTCGCGGTTCGCGCCGCGGCCGATGTCGGTACGGCGATCGCCGTCTCCTGAGTCCGGGCAGGGGCGGCCGCGATGAATGCCGGCCAGCGGCGGCTGCTCCTCGCCATCCTCGCGGTGGCGGCCGTGCTGCGCCTCGCCGCTCTCGACGCCCAGTCGCTCTGGCTCGACGAGCTCTTGAGCTGGCAGCAGGCGAGCGCCCCTGGCGTGCGCGACGTGATCGCGAGGCTGCGGGGCGACGTGCATCCGCCGCTGTTCGCGATCCTGCTCCACTTCGTGATCGGCGCCTTCGGGGATTCCGAATCGGCGCTGCGACTGCCTTCCGCGCTCGCCGGAATCGCCGCGGTCTACGCCATCTTCCGGGTCGGCGAACAGCTCTGGTCGGTCCGCGAGGGGCTGCTGGCAGCGGCCCTGCTCGCGGTCTCCTGGACACCCGTGCAGTACGCGCAGGAGGCGCGATCCTACTCGCTGCTGATGCTCGCGACGCTGGCGGCGTTCGGCTGCGCGCTCGCCTGGCTGCGCCGGCTCGAGCGCGGGGAGCGTGTTCCCGTCCGCGTGCTGGCGGGCTTCTGGCTGGCGGCGACTGCGGCCTGCTATCTGCACTACTTCGGGCTGCTCTTCGTCGCGCTGATCGCTCTGGGCCTGGGCCTGCGCTCGGTCGCGCGACCGCGCGCGCTCGCGGACGCGGCGCTGCTGCTGGTGCCGGTCGCGGTCGCCTTTCTCCCCTGGGTCGGGTTCACGTACGAGGACGCGACCGGACCGCCGGGCTGGATCCCGCCGGCGCCGCCCGACGCGCCGCTCGACTACCTCGAGTTCCTCTTCAAGCGGCCCGGAGACTTGAAGCGTGTGGTGGTGGTGCTGCTGTTCGTCTTCGCGCTGGTGTCGTGGCGCCGGAGGAGCGAGCCGCGTACGCGCGGTGCAGAGGCTGGTGCGCGCGCTGCGGGAAGCAACCGGCGGTCGGCCGAGCTTCCCGCGACCGCGCTCGTGTGCGCGTGGCTGGTCGTCCCGTTCGCCGTTGCTCTCGCGATCTCTTTCGCGCTGGTACCCATTTTCACGGTCAGGAACCTGATCGTCTCGCTCCCGGCTGCGTACCTGCTGCTTTCGCGGGCGACGCTGCAGCTGCCGCGCCGCCCGCGGCTGGGAGTGGCGCTCGCTCTCGTGCTGGTGGGGATGAGCGCGTTCGGCCTGCTCGCGAACGGACGCTACTGGCGCCGGCCGCAGAAGGAGCAGATCCGCGAGGCGGCGGCGGCGCTGGTGGCCCGGTCGTGGGATCCGGCGGCGACGCGCATCCTGGCCTACCCGGCCGTAGGCTTCGACTACTACCTCGCGAGGCAGGGCGCGCCGCGGTCGGTCGATTTCGCGCTCGCGCCGCGGCCTCGGCTCGAGGCCGCGGCTCCCTTCCTGGCGCGCGATCGGTCGCAGACGCTCTGGCTGCTCACCGCGCACAGGGACGCGGAGCCGGAGCTCCTGCTCGCACTCGAGCGCGACTACGAGCTCGTCCTCGAGGAACGCTTCTACTACGCGTGGCTGCGCCGCTACGAGCGCAAATAGCGTCCCGGGCCGGGCGCGAGAGGGTTGACGGAACGCCCCTACCCGGGCGTAGAATGCCCGCACGAAACGACCATCGCGCGCTCGCCGGCGCGGGAGAATGCGGCCCGATCCAGGGGAGGTGACGCGCGTGGCGGAGCCCTTCGTGCAGAAGCGGTCAGGCGGCGTGCTCGCGCGGCTGGTCGGCAGCGGCCGCGCCGTCGCGGAGATCGAGGCTCTGCTCGCCGGGGCGGCCCGACTCTGCGAGGTGTCGCCCGAGACCGTCGAGCAGATCGCCAAGCGACACGGCATCGATCTCGAACGACGGATCGCGGGTCCGCGCCGGAACCTGTACCGCCGCTTCCTCGAGCACTGCCTGTTGGATTGGGCGCTGAGTCCCGAGGAGAACGTCGATCTGGCGCACCTCCAGCGGCTGCTCCGACTCGACCAAACCGACGCTGCGCGCATCCACGACGAGGTGGCGCAGGCGGTCTACGGCCGAGCGGTTGCAGAGGTGCTGCGCGACCAGCAGCTCGATCCCGAGGAGAGGAGCTTCCTCGAGCGGATCAGCGCGGACCTCGCGCTGGCTCCGCAGGTCACCGCGCAGATCTACGAGAAGGGCGCGGAGCAGAGCCGCGAGCGCTACCTGGCGCGCGCGCACACACGCCAGAATTCCCTGTTGAGCTCGCCGACGGCGAAGCTCGAGCTTCCCGGCAGCTCGGAGAAGTCGCTCGAGGACGCGATTCGCGCGGCGCTCGAGCAAGCCGCGCGCGCGCTTCCCGGCCTCGCCTCCGCTCGGCTGCGCGAGATCCGGACCGACGTGCGCGAGGGGCGCGTCGCGCGCTGGCACGTGGTCCTCGAGTCCGAGATCGACCGGAAGTCGTAGGCCTGGTTTCTCGGCGTGAAGCGAGTCTCCGCCGTCGCATTCGAGTGGAGTCTGGTCGCGGCCGCGTCCGCGATCTGCGCCGGGCTCGTGCTCCTGGTCTCGGCGATCGAGATCCCCGCGCTCGACGCGGACGGTCTCCACAGCTACCTCCTGGTTCGGGATCTGATCGATCGCCAGGGCGACGTGATCTGGCAGTGCACGACCAACTTCTACTTCTTTCCCGCGCTCATCTTCGTCGCGCTCGGAGAAGCCCTCTTCGACGACCTCGGGCTCGTGCACCTCGCGAGCTTCGCGGCGCAGGCGCTCGCCCTGGCGGGCGCGGGCGTGGTGTACGCTCGCATCGCGGCGCCCCTAGCTCCCCCCCGTCGCTGGATCCTGGCGGCGCTCTCGCTGCTCTGCCTGTACCTGGTGGCGCTGATCGCGTGGCCCTTCTTCGGGCACACGGCCTTTCGGCCGACCTCGCACGGGATGCACTATCCGGTGGCGGTGCTGGTGATCGGCGCCTTCCTGGCGACCATCACCCGGTCGTCGCGCACGAGCACCGCGAGCTTCGTCGGGCTGGGTAGCCTGCTGCTGCTCTCGGACGTGATCTTCCTGAACTGGCTGTTCGCGCCGCTCGCGATCGCGAGCTTCGCGGCCTTCGGCGTCCTCGAACGCGACCTTCGCAAGCTCCGGCGCGCGACGCTCCTGATCGGTGCGCCGTTCTTTCTCAGCATCGCCGGGAAGCTGGCCGTCGAGTGGACCGGGCGCTTCAACCGGCGCACGCTGCTCGGAGCGCACAGGCGGTCCGAGGTTTTCGGCGCCTTCCAGCAGCTGGTCCACGATCTTCCGAGCGTCGAGGGCGCGCTGGCCCTGGCGGCGCTGGCCGGTCTCGCGCTGCTCGCGGCCGGCGCCTTGCTGCTGGCGGCCCGCCGGCCGCGCGTGCGCGAGGGGCTCGACCTCGGCCTGGGACGCCTGGGGGCCTCGCGGTTGCTGTGGATGAGCGGGATCCTGGCGGCAGGCATGATCACGACGCTGCTGGTCCCGCTGGCGACAGGAGCCTGGAATGGCCCGGGATCGACGCGCTACTTCACGAACCTCGCCTTTCTACCGGTCTTGTGGCTCAGCCACGTCGCACTCGCGGCGGCCGCGGCGGGGCGGGCAGCGGTGCTGGGCGGCTTCGCGCTGGTCAGCCTGGTCCTGGGGATCGCCAGCGCAGTGTTCGAAAGGGACGCCTTCGACCCGCGCCGCCTGCTCGCCCCGTACCCGGCGCGGATCGCGGCGCTCGACGCCCTCGCGCAGAGCCACGGCCTGCGCTTCGGCCTCGCACATTTCGATCTTGCGAACCCGGTGCGCTCGCTCAGCCGGCAGGGGTTGGTCGTGGTGGCGGTCAAGCCGAGTCTGCGGCCCTACCTATGGAGCACCAGCGCCGACGTCTACTTCCAGACCACCGGCTACGACTTCGTGATCCCCCAAGGACTCGACCGGGAGGCCGTGCTGCGCAGGATCGGGCCGCCGCGTCGGATCGAGAGCGCGGGGTCGCTCGAGGTGTGGATCTACGATCGCGAGGCCGACGCGGCGCGCTTCGCTTCCTTTCGCGAGGCAGCGGCGGCCGAGGTCGCGCGTCGCGGGCTGATGCTGCGCGAGGAATGGACGCAGGAGCCGCCGGACGCTCCGCTACGATGAAGAGCAGGGGAATAGTGGCGTGAGCGCGGAGCTCGCTGCAGACCTTCGTCGCTTCGAGGATGAAGGCTATCTCGTCGTCCGTGGCCTGCTCGATGCTCGCGGCGACGTCGATCCTGTGACGCGCGCGTATGACGCCCTGATCGAGGCGCTGTGCGCCGTCTACGAGTCCGGGCTGGAGCGACCGCAGCTCACGGCGCGCGAAGATACCTCGGCGGGAGAGCGGCTCGCGTTCGCGCTGGGGGCGAGTGGCGGCGAGGTGCTCTGGCATCTTGCCCCGGTTCTGAGCGTCTTCTCGCCGACGTTTCGCTGGCGAAGCGATCTGCCGTCGGCGCAGCTGCCGGAGCTGTTCAGATTGATGCGCAACCCGAGGCTTCTCGATCGCGTCGAGGCCCTGATCGGACCCGAGATCTACGCGTCGCCGATCTACCATCTCACCATGAAGCTCCCGCGGCGCCACCTGGAGCTCGCGGAGCGCATCGCGAAGCAGGCGGGACGCGCCCGTCCGCGTCAGGCGATCCACTACGGGTTCGAAGTCGGTCAGACGCCGTGGCACATGGATGCGATCACCGGCCTTCGCGATTCCCACGACAGCAAGATCGTGATTGCCTGGATTCCCCTCAGCACCACGGACCGACTGCTCGGCTCGTTGCTGCTGATTCCGCGGTCGCATCGCAACGGCGTCCAAGGCGGACCGTATGCCGACGAGCTCACCCGACAGGCGATCGAGATCGAGGCCGCCCCCGGCGACGTGGTGTTCATGGACAACAAGCTCGTGCACGGTTCGAGCGAGAATCGCAGCGACGACGGCGTTCGCTGGGCGTGCAATCTCCGCTACCTGCCGATCGGCCAGCCGGACGGCCGCCCGTACCTCCCCGGGTTCGTCGCCCGCAGCCGATCGGCCCCGCAGCTGGAGCTCGCCAATCCGTACCTCTGGATGACGATCTGGATGCGCGCGCTCGAGAATGTATCGGCGCATGAGTTCCCGGTGCCGAGTGTCGCCACGCATCGCAGGCGCGCCGAAGCGATCACGTGGCGCTGGCGAGAGACCGTTCCCGACGTGCGGGGATGGCTGCGGCTGGGCGAGCACGCGCCGCCAGGAGTCTCGACACGGATCGCTCGGCAGCTCGCCGCCGGCGTGGGACGCTGGCTCGGCAGCGCCGCCCGGCGCTGAGCCCTCGCCCGGAGCGGGGCGACTTCTGATAGGTTGCCTGCGCAGCGATGGACACGCCCACCGCGGCGAAAATCAAGGAGAGCGCCATGCAGGACGCCATCGCCCGAGAAGCCCTTTCGACGTACGCACGCTTCGTCGCCATGCGCGACGAGATCGACGAGGGGCGCCGGGGGTGGGCGGACCTGGCCGGGTTCTTCACGCAGGACGCGGCGTACATCGATCCGGCCTGGGGACGCATCGAGGGGCGCGAGAAGATCCGCGAGTTCTTCGTGAAATCGATGGCCGGCCTCACAGGCCACGGCTGGTCGACGCCCGAGCACTGGATGATGGCCGAGGGTCATCGCCTGGTGAGCCAGTGGGACCAGGTTCTCGGACAAAAGCCGGACGGCACTGCCTGGCGGGTGCCCGGGCTTTCGATCCTGTATTACGCCGGCGACGGCTTGTTCTGCTACAGCCACGACATGCTCAACATGACGCACATCGGCCAGACCATGCGGGCGATGGGCTGGAAGCCGCCGGCAAACTTCAACATGCCGCCGCGCGAGCCGAATCGCGACGTCTCACTTCCCGCCGCCTGGGCACACCTCGCGCGCGGGTCCGCGGCCTGATTCGCGGCGCAGCCGCAGATCGTGCGCAAGCTCCGCTACGCTCGAGCGCGTGGTGCATCCGCCCGACGCAGAGAGTCGTAAGCAGCGGGACTATTACGCCGTGCGGGCGGCCCACTATGACCACGCGCACCTGCAAGCCGGCGATGAGCACCAGCTGGCGTTGGCGTTCATGGTCGGGGCGATCCAGTTCCTGGACGTGCGCTCCGTGCTCGATGTGGGCTCTGGGACCGGCCGCGTCCTCACCTATCTGAAGACGCACGCGCCATCGGTCGCACGAGCCGGCGTCGAGCCGGTCGAGGAGCTGCGCCAGGTCGCCTACGGAAAGGGTGTCTCCGAGGCCGAGCTGCGCGACGGCGATGCGACGCAGCTCGCGTTTCCGGACGGATCCTTCGACCTCGTCAGCGAGTTTGGAATGCTGCACCACGTGCGCGACCACGCGCGGGTCGTGCGCGAAATGCTTCGCGTAGCCAGCAAGGCGATCTTCATCTCGGACTCGAACAACTTCGGCCAGGGCTCGCGCTGGATGCGCGCCGCAAAGCAGGCTCTGCGCGCGGCCGGCTTGTGGCGCGCGGCGGATCTGGTGAAGACGCGAGGCAAGGGCTACTCGATCACGGAAGGCGACGGCCTGGCGTACTCGTACTCGGTGTTCGACGATTACGCGCTGATCAGGGCCAGCTGCCGCACCGTGCACGTGCTCAACACACAGGACGCGGACGTGAACCCGTACCGCAGCGCGTCGCACGTGGCCCTGCTGGGCATCAAGTAGAACCGGCGTCGGTCGCAGTGTCTCTTCTGAGGCGCTAGCTCGCGCCGGCCGCGAATTTCCGCGCCTCGGCCAGCTCGGGCCGCGGCGAGTCGGCGACGCACTGCGCGAGGAGCGCGGCGTAGAGCTCGCGCGCGCGACCCTGATTCTGCGAACGCTCGGCCGCGCGGGCCGCGCCGTAGAGGCTGTTGAACCGGTTCGGCGCCTCGCGCAGCGACGCCTCGTAGGCGGCGAGGGCCTCGCCGGGCTGTCCCATCTCGAGGAGCATGTCGCCCAGAAGCTCCCGGGCCGGCAGCAACGCGCCGGGGGTGACGGGATGCTTGCCGGTCTTCTCCTCGAGCTGCGCCGCGGCCCGCGCCAGCTTCACGGCCTCGTCCTTTTGCCCCTCGGCGTAGGCGAGCCAGGCCGCCGCTGCCAGGCGCGCCGACTCCACCTGGCTGGTCCAGTCGTAGGGACCGGAAATGGGCGCCTTCTGCAAGCCGGCGTGGATCGTCTCGATCTGGCGGAGCGCCGATCTCGCGCGCCCCAGCTGGCCCAGCCTGGAAGCGCCGATCGCCTGGGCGAAGTACGTGATCGCGGGGGCGTACGGAAAGCTCGCCCAGTCCAGCGTGACGGACGGTGGCTCGAGCTGCGCCGCGGCCTGCCAGTCTCGCCGTTCCAGCGCAAAGCGCGCGGGAATCGCCGCCAGCGCGTAGCCCGCGGCAAACCTGGGATCGTCGAACGTCTTCGCGGCGGCGGGCTCGGCGACGACCGCGCGCGCGGCGGCGTCGTCGCCGATCTGAAGGTAGGCGTACTCGAGATAGTCGAGGGCGTGCAGCGTGTCCATCGAGGCCGCGCCGGGGTGGCGCAGGGCGACCAGTCGCCGGCCCGCGTCGGCCGATGCCAGGTTCGAGGCGATCGAATCCTGCCAGAGCCCGAGCCGCGTATAAATGTGTGAGGGCATGTGGAGGGCGTGCGGCGAGTCTGGCGCGATCTTGGAGTAGGCGCGGGCCGCGGGAAGGGCATCGGCGGCGAGCTGCGGATAGTCGAACGAGTGGATCATGTAGTGCGCGATGCCGGGATGCTGCGGCTCGAGGGGCAGCAGGGAGTTCAGGATCGCGGCCGCCTGCTTCTCGTTCGCGAAGCTCGCATCGGCCGGCGGCGCCGTGCCGAGCAGCGACAAGGCGTAGAAAAT
>Ga0184637_10000697_pt1 | contig 24307 bp, 20 predicted proteins | sample PLM3_127_b2_FD_133143 | JGI IMG/M metagenome (GOLD analysis project Ga0184637, IMG submission 133143) | Groundwater sediment microbial communities from an aquifer in East River, Colorado, USA - PLM3_127_b2 | ecosystem: Environmental > Terrestrial > Soil > Riparian zone | place: USA: East River... | reverse complement strand
TCGGCAGCGATCTCGGCGCGCGTGGGGGGCGAGCCGGTGCGCTCGATCGAGCTTTGCACGAGATCGAGAATCTGCTGCTGGCGGGCGGTGAGTTTTGGGCTTTCTTGCACGGTCACCTCGGCTGTTGCTTCGCGCTGGTGCCGAAGAACTCACTCGCTTTCAACATCCGGCTGAGCATTCGTCCAGTACCTGTATTTTTATCCAGCTTTAGAAAAAATGCAAAGCGCATCCAACACCATCGTCGTGCTCGGGACCGGCGGAACGATCGCCGGCACGGCGGCAACGGCCGGCGACGACATCAACTACGCCGCCGCGCAAATCCCGGTGACCGACCTCGTGGCCGGCGTGCCGGCGTTGGCAGGCCTGCCGCTCGAGTGCGAACAGGTCGTGCAGATCGACAGCAAGGACATGAGCTTCGAGGTGTGGACAACGCTCGCGCATCGGGTGGCGCACCACCTTGCGCGCAGCGACGTCGCCGGCATCGTCATCGTGCACGGGACCGATACCCTGGAAGAGACGGCCTATTTCCTGCAGCGCCTGCTCGCGCCGGCCAAGCCGGTGGTGATGTGCGGTGCGATGCGCCCGGCGACGGCGACGCAGCCCGACGGGCCGCCGAACCTGCTCGACGCGATGACGGTCGCCTCGCACGTGGGGGCCGCGGGCGTGGTCGCCGTCATGGCGGGCGAGATTCACTCGGCGCTCGACATCCGAAAGACGCACACGACGCGCGTCCACGCTTTCTCGTCGGGCGATCCGGGGCCGCTAGGGTGGGTGGAGGATGGTCGCGTGCGGATGGCGCGGCCCTGGCCGCAGGGGCACGCGCTCGGGATCGAGCGCCTTGGGGCTGCATCACGGTGGCCGCGCGTGGAGATCATCGTCAGCCATGCGGGCGCAGACGGCCGAATGATCGCCGCGCTGGTCGAGCAAGGTGTCGACGGCATCGTCGTGGCCGGTACCGGCAACGGGACCTTGCATGGCGCGCTCGAATCGGAGCTGGCGCGCGCGCAAGCAGCAGGCGTCGCGGTGCTGCGCAGCACGCGCGTCGGCGGGGGCACCGTGCAGCCGAGATCCGATGACGTGCTTCCTTCAGCGGGCGCGCTGACGCCGGTGCAGGCGCGCATCGAACTGCTGTTGCTGCGGCTCGTGCCCGGCGAATGACGGGGGCCGCCACGGGGGCGGCCCCTTGCGATCAAACGATCGTCAACTGCACGTCGATGTTGCCGCGCGTTGCGTTCGAATACGGGCAGACTTGGTGCGCCGCCTTCACCAGCGCCTCGGCCGCCGGGCGCTCCATGCCCGGCAGCGAGATCGCCATGGCGACCTGGATGCCGAAACCGGTCGGGATCGGGCCGATGCCGACGTCTGCGGTGATCGACAGGTCGGCCGGCAGCGGCAACTTCTGCTTGGCCGCGACGGCCTTCATCGCGCCGATGAAACACGCCGAATAGCCCGCGGCGAACAGTTGCTCGGGGTTGGTGCCGGGGCCGCCGGCACCGCCAAGTTCCTTGGGCGTGCTGAGCTGCACCTTGAGCACGCCGTCGGACGATTCCGCCGTGCCGGTGCGGCCGCCCGTCGATGTGGCGCGGGCGTTGTAGAGGACTTTTTCGAGAGCCATGATGTTTCCTTTCGAGGGTTGGGGGCGAAGTTCAGGCCGCTTCGTCGGCGGATGAATCGAGTTGTGTGGACAGATTTCTTCGCAACGTTTGCAGTCGCTTTTTCAGGTCGTTCAATTCGGACAGGCTGCACTGGGTTGCCGAAGCCACGATCTCGGGCACGACGGCGGCCTTCTCGCGCAGGCGGCGACCTTCGGGGGTCAGGCTGACGATCACGCGGCGCTCGTCTGCGGCGTCGCGCTGGCGTTTGAGCCAACCAGCAGACTCCAGGCGCTTGAGCAAAGGGGTCAGGGTGCCGGAATCGAGAAACAGCCGTTGGCCGAGTTCGCTCACGGTGAGCTCGTTCGCCTCCCACAGCACGAGCATCGCGAGGTACTGCGGGTAGGTAAGGCCCAGGCGGTCGAGGACCGGCTTGTAGAGCTTGGTCATCGTCAGCGACGTCGAGTACAGCGCGAAGCACAACTGGTTGTCGAGCTGCAGCAGTGCCGAGCGAGGCATTGACGAGAGGGTGTTGCGTCTGACCATGGGTGATACTGTATCAATGACGCAATTAAATTGCACGCAATTTAAAAGTACCCGACAGAAATGGAGGGCTAAAGGCCGGGTTCGGCGCGCCGAGCTTGGCGCTCAGATCGGAGACAGCGCCTCGATCCGCGCACTCAGCTCGAGCCAGCGCGTTTCCAGCCCATCGACCTCGTCGTCGAGTCGCTTGAGTTCGCGTCCCTGCGCGGCGCGCTCGCCCGCACTCAAGGTCGCGCCGGCGAGCGCTTCCGAGAGCCGTTGGCGTTCGGCATTGGCGGCGGCCAGCCGCTGCTCGAGTTTCGCAAGCTCGGCCTTCAACGGCTTCGCGCGGTCGGCCAACTTCTGTCGCGCGCTGGCAGCCGCCTTGCGATCCTCGCGCTTGGCGCTTGCGGGCGCCGCAGCGGTCGGCGCGGGTGCCGGCGAGATCGCGGGAGCGGATTCGATCTCGCCACCCCCGCTGCGCGCAGCGCGCGCCGCCCGGCTCGCCGCGCGCGACTGCTCGAGCAGCCACTGCTGGTAGTCGTCCAGGTCGCCGTCGAAGGGGCGCACGCTGCCGCTGCTGACCAGCCAGAACTCGTCGCACACTTCGCGCAGCAAGGCGCGGTCGTGGCTCACGAGCATCACCGTTCCCTCGTACTCGTTGAGCGCCATCGAGAGTGCTTCGCGCGTCGCAAGGTCGAGGTGATTGGTCGGCTCGTCGAGCAGCAGCAGGTTGGGCCGCTGCCACACCAGCATCGCAAGCACCAGTCGGGCCTTCTCGCCACCCGACAAGGAGCCGACCGGTTGATGCACCATGTCGCCGGTGAAGCGGAAGTTGCCAAGGAAGTCTCGCAGCTCCTGCTCGCGTGCCATCGGTCCGACGTCTCTCGCGAGGCGGATCATGTGCTGCATCGGCCCGTCGTCGAGCTGCAGCACGTCGAGTTCCTGCTGCGCGAAATAGCCGATCGAAAGGCCCTTGCCTTCGACGATGTGGCCGTGTAGCGGCGGCAGCACGCGCGCGACGGTTTTGACGAGCGTCGATTTGCCCTGGCCGTTGGCGCCGAGGATGCCGATGCGCTGCCCGGCGAGCACCGAGCGGTCGATTCCACTGACGATGATCCTGTCGCCGAGCCCGGCGACCGCGGACGCCGCGTAGCCACAACTCATGCTGTCGAACGAGAGCATCGGGTTCGGCAGGTTCAACGGCTCGCGGAATTCGAATTCGAAATCGCTCGCGGTCAGCACCGGCGCGAGCCGCTGCATGCGCGCGAGCGCCTTGACGCGGCTTTGCGCCTGCTTGGCCTTCGACGCTTTCGCCTTGAAACGATCGATGAAGCGCGTGAGCTGGGCAATGCGTTCCTGCTGTCGGCCGAACGCGGCCTGTTGCTGTGCGATGCGCTCGGCACGCATTTCCTCGAAGGCGCTGTAGTTGCCGCCGTAACGCGTGAGCTGCGTGTCTTCGAGGTGCACCGTCACCTTCGTGATCGCGTCCAGGAATTCGCGGTCGTGGCTGATCACGATCATCGTGCCTTCGTAGCGCTGCAGCCATGCCTCGAGCCACACGAGCGCGTCGAGGTCGAGGTGATTCGTCGGCTCGTCGAGCAGCATCAGCTCGGCCGGGCACATCAGCGCGCGCGCGAGTTGCAGCCGCATGCGCCAGCCGCCCGAGAAGCTCGCGACCGGTGCGTCGAGCTCGTCGGTCCTGAAGCCGAGCCCGAGCATCAAGGCTTGGGCACGCGGGCGTGCGTCGAAGGCGCCGGCGTCGGCGAGGTGGTGGTGTGCCTCTGCCATCGCATGCCCATCGTCGGCCGCTTCGGCCGCGGCGAGCGCGGCTTGCGCTTCCATCAACCGAGAGTCGCCTTCGAGCACGAAGGCGGTGGCCGGTTGATCGGTTTCGGGCATGGACTGCGCCACTTCGGCGATGCGCCAGCGCGGGGGGATCTCGACATCGCCCGCGTCGGCGTGCAGCCGGTCGGTCAACAGCGAAAACAGCGATGACTTGCCTGCCCCGTTGCGCCCGATCAGCCCCACCTTCTCGCCGGGGTTGAGCGTGACGCTCGCCTGGTGCAGCACGACCTTCGTGCCGCGGCGCAGCGTGATGTTTCGAAGGGTGATCATGCTTCGATCCACCCGCGCAGTTGCTCGCGCGTGAGCAACAGCACCTGGTCTGCGCCGGCGGTGGTTTCGAGCCAAATCGCTTCGAGTCGCGGGAAGGCACGCTCGAAGTTGTCACGTTCGTTGCCGATTTCCAGCACCAGCGCGGCATGCTCGCTCATGTGCGGCGGCGCCTCGCGCAGCACTCGACGAACCAGGTCCATGCCGTCGCTGCCGCCTGCCAGTGCGAGCGACGGTTCGGCGTGGTATTCGGCCGGCAGGGCAGCCATCGAGACGGCGTTGACGTATGGCGGATTGCAAAGGACGAGGTCGTAGGAGCCGTTCACGCCATCCATCAGGTCGCTGTGCAGCAAGGTGATGCGCTCGCCGAGCTCGTGCTTGTCGACGTTGACGCGTGCCACCATCAAGGCTTGCTCGGAGACGTCGGCGGCGTCGATTGCGAGCTGCGGCCACGCGAGCGCGGCGAGCACCGCGAGGCTGCCGTTGCCGGTACACAGGTCGAGCGCGCGACGCGCGTTCGGTTGCAGCCAGACATCGAGTGTGGCGTCGGCGATCAACTCGGCAATGAACGAGCGCGGCACGATCACGCGCTCGTCGACGTAGAACGCGACGCCTTGCAGCCAGGCCTCGCGCGTCAGGTACGCGGCGGGCTTGCGGGTTTCGATGCGGCGCTTGACCAGCGACTCGATGTCTGACTCTTCGAACTCCGACAGCGGGCGCTGCGCATGCTCGTCGAGCGCATTGAGCGGCAGATCGAGCGCCCACAGCGCGAGCCATGCGGCTTCGTCGAAGGCGTTCGCCGTGCCATGGCCAAACGAAACGCCCGCCTGTTCGAGGCGGGCGCTTTGCGCTTGCACCATTTCGATGAGCGTCATTGGAGCAGCCTCTCCAGCACGCGGCGGTAGATGTTCTTCAGCGGCTCGACGCTCGCCACTTCCACATGCTCGTCGATCTTGTGGATGCTCGCATTCAACGGGCCGAATTCGATCACCTGCGGGCAGATCTTCGCGATGAAGCGACCGTCGGAGGTGCCACCGGTGGTCGACAGCACGGGCGTTTGCCCGGTCTCGGCGCGGATGGCAAGCGCGAGGGCCTCGCTCAAGGTGCCGGGCGCAGTGAGGAACGGCTCGCCGCCGAGCGTCCATTCGATGTCGTACGCGAGCTCGTACTTGTCGAGCGCGGCCTGAAATCGCTGCTTCAGCGACTCGGGCGTCGACTCGGTCGAAAAGCGGAAGTTGAAGTCGACGACGAGGTGGCCCGGGATCACGTTGCCCGCGCCGGTGCCGGCGTGGATGTTCGAGATCTGAAAGCTCGTCGGCGGAAAGTGCACGTTGCCGCCGTCCCATTCGAACGCCGTCAATTCGGCGAGCGCCGGCGCGCATTGATGGATCGGGTTTCGCGCCAGGTGCGGGTATGCGATATGGCCTTGCACGCCCCGAACCGTGAGCTTGCCCGACAGCGAGCCGCGACGACCGTTCTTCAGCATGTCGCCGAGCGCGTTCACCGAAGTCGGCTCGCCGACGATGCAGCAGTCGAGTCGCTCCCCGCGCGCGGCCAGCACTTCGCACACCTTCACCGTGCCGTCGAGGGCAGGGCCCTCTTCGTCGCTCGTGATCAGAAAGGCGATCGAGCCCGCCGGTTGCGGATGCGCCGCCAGGAATTCGTCGACCGCGACCACCATGGCGGCGATAGAGGTCTTCATGTCGGCGGCGCCGCGGCCGTACAGCAGGCCATCGCGATGCGTGGGCACGAAGGGATCGCTCGCCCATTGTTCGAGCGGGCCGGTCGGCACCACGTCGGTGTGACCGGCGAACGCGAGCGTCGGGCCTTTGCCGGTGCCACGGCGGATCGCCCACAAATTGCTGACCCTGAAATGCTCGGGCCCGCTTTCGATGCTCTCGCAGGCGAAGCCCAGCGGCTCGAGCTGCTTCGCGATCAGCGCCTGGCAACCGGCGTCGGTGGGCGTGACCGAGCGTCGCGCGATCAATGCCTCGAGCAGCTGCAGCGTCTTCGACATCAGTGACCGGGGCTTTCGTGATGCGAACAGGCTCTAGAGCCTGCCCGCGGTGGTGGTGCGCTCGTCGTGCACGTCCAGCGTGATCTCGGTGAATGACGCGTTGTCGTCGACCTCTTCCTTTTTCGGCACGATGCGCGACTGGGGCGACATGTCGTTTTGCAGGCGCCACATCAGGTTGGTCGGCGAGTCGGCGTACGCGAGGCCTTCTTCGCGCGTGATGCGGCCCTCGGTGATGAGCCGCGCCAGATCTTGCTCGAAGGTCTGCGAGCCTTCGGCGAGCGACCTCTCCATCGCTTCCTTGATGGCGGTGAACTCGCCCTGCTCGATGAGCTCCGACACGAGCTTGGTGTTGAACATCACTTCGACCGCCGGGATGCGCCCACCGGAGCTTGCGCGCACCAGGCGCTGGGAGACGATCGACTTGAGGCCCGACGACAGGTCCGACAGCAGCGCGGGTCGTGCCTCGGGCGTGTAGAACGACAGGATGCGGCCGAGCGCGTGGTAGCTGTTGTTGGCGTGCATGGTCGACAGCACCAGGTGGCCCGAGAGCGCATAGCTGATCGCCGACGTCATCGTTTCGCGGTCGCGGATCTCGCCGATGAAGATGCAGTCGGGCGCCTGGCGCAATGCATTGCGAAGCCCGATCTGCAGCGACTGCGTATCGCGGCCCACCTCGCGCTGGTTCACGACCGAGCGCTTGTTGCTGAACAGGAACTCCATCGGATCCTCGATGGTCAGGATGTGGCCGGCCATCTGCTGGTTGCGCTGCTCGAGCATCGCGGCGAGCGTCGTGCTCTTGCCGGTGCCGGTGGCGCCGACCATCAGGATCAGGCCGCGCTTCTCGAGCACGAGCGTGCTGAGCAGCGGCGGGAGCCCGAGCGAATCGAGCGACGGGATGTCGTGCGGGATGTGGCGGAACACGGCCGCGATCGTGCCGCGCTGGCGAAACGCGCTGAGCCGGAAGCTGCCGACCTTCGCGAGCCCGATGCCCATGTTCAGCTCGCCCGTCTCCTCGAGCTCCTCGAGCTGGCTGGGCGTCAGCAACTCGGCGAGCAGCTGGCGCGGCTGCGTCGGCGACAACTGCTGGTCGCTGAGCTGCAGGAGCTGCCCGTTGATCTTGATCAGGATCGGCGTGTTGGCCGACAGGTAGACGTCCGAGGCATGCTTTTCGGCCATCAGCCGAAGCACGCGTTCCATGTTGCCGCCGCTCATCGCTTCTCTCCCCAACGTGACGCTGAAAAACTCTCGAGGCTCAGCTGCGCAGCAGCTCGTTGATGCTGGTCTTTGCGCGGGTCTGCGCATCGACGCGCTTGACGATCACCGCGCAATACAGGCTGTACTTGCCGTCGCTGCTCGGCAGGTTGCCGCTGACGACCACCGAGCCCGCGGGTATGCGCCCGTACGACACCTCGCCCGTGGCGCGGTCGTAGATCTTCGTGCTCTGGCCGATGTACACGCCCATCGAGATGACCGAGTTCTCTTCGACGATCACGCCTTCGACGACTTCGGAGCGCGCGCCGATAAAGCAGTTGTCCTCGATGATCGTCGGGTTGGCCTGCAGCGGCTCGAGCACGCCGCCGATGCCCACACCGCCCGACAGGTGCACGTTCTTGCCGATCTGCGCGCACGAGCCGACCGTCGCCCAGGTGTCGACCATCGCCCCCTCGTCGACGTAGGCGCCGATGTTGACGTACGAAGGCATCAACACGACGTTCTTCGCGATATAGCTGCCGCGCCGTGCCACCGCGGGCGGCACCACGCGAACCCCGCTCTCGCGCATCGCTTTCTCGTCGAGGTGGGCGAACTTGACCGGCACCTTGTCGTAGAACCCGAGATCGCCGGCGCGCATGAGCTTGTTTTCGTTCAGGCGAAAGCTCAGCAAGACCGCCTTCTTGATCCACTGGTTGACCTGCCACTGGCCCACGCCCTTGCGCTCGGCCACGCGCAGGCGCCCCTTGTTGAGATCGGCGATCACCGTCTCGACGGCCTCGAATACCTCGGGCGAAGAAACGGCGCTGATCTGCGCGCGGCCTTCCCAGGCCAGATCGATGATGTCTTGCAGTTGTTGAGTCATGTGTGCCGGAGAGATTTCGTGTAGGAGACGATGCGTTGCGCGGCTTCGAGGCATTCATCCGGCTCGGCCACCAGGGCGAGCCGGATGCGCCGCACGCCGGGGTTGGTGCCATGCGCCTCGCGGGCGAGCAGGCTGCCGGGCAGGACCGTCACATTGTATTGAGCCAACAGCCCGCGGGCGAACTCGATATCGTCGATCGGTGCACATCTCGACACATCGGCCCACAGATAGAAGCCGGCGTCGGGCAGCGCAACACCGAGCACCTCGGCGAGCAGCGGCGTGACTTGCGCGAATTTCGCGCGGTATTTGTCGCGGTTGGCGATCACATGCGCCTCGTCGTTCCATGCCGCGATGCTCGCCTGTTGCACCGCCGGGCCCATCGCGCTGCCGTGGTAGGTGCGATAGAGCAGGAAGTCGCGCAGCAGCCTGGCATCGCCGGCGACGAAGCCTGAGCGCAGGCCCGGCACGTTGGAGCGCTTCGACAGGCTCGTGAACGCAATGAGGTTGCGGAAGTCGCCGCGCCCGAGCTTCGCCGCGGCTTCGAGCGAGCCGAGCGGAGCGTCGTCACGAAAGTAGATCTCGGAGTAGCACTCGTCGGAGGCGATGACGAAGCCGTGGCGGTCGCTCAATTCGAACAGCCGCTTCCACTCGTCCAGCGGCATTACCGCGCCGGTGGGGTTGCCCGGCGAGCAGACGTAGATCAATTGGGTCGCGGCCCAGGTGGCGTCGTCGATGCTCGACCAACCAGCCGCGAAGTTGCGCTGCGGGTCGCTGTTGACGAACGCTGTGCGCGCCCCGGCGAGCAAGGCTGCGCCCTCGTAGATTTGATAGAACGGATTCGGACAGACGACCGTCGCGCCTGGCCGGCTCGCGTCGATGACGGTCTGCGCCAACGCGAACAGCGCCTCGCGTGAGCCGTTGACCGGCAGCACCTGCGTTGCCGCGTCGAGATCGACTCCATAGCGGCGCTGCACCCATCCGACGCAAGCCTCGCGCAGCGCGAGCGTGCCGGCCGTGAGGGGATAGTTCGAAAGCCCCGCCAGCGCGCCGCTCAATGCGTCCTTGACGAGCGCCGGGCTCGCATGGCGCGGCTCGCCCATGCCCAGACTGATGGGCCGGTGCTCGGGGTTGGGCCGGATGTCGCGCGTGAGTTCGCGCAGCCGTTCGAAGGGGTAGGGATGCAATCGCCCCAACAGTGGATTCATGCGCGAATTATCCGTTCCGCCCGCGCGCACGCCTTGCGTCAATGCAGCAGTGCGTCGTACACCGCCAGATCGCGTGCGGAGAAGCAGCAAAACAGCACTTCGTCGATCGTCGATGGTTGCGCGACAAACTCGCGTACGCTGCCGACAGCCACCTGCGCCGCTTGCTCGATCGGGTAGCCATAAACCCCGGTGCTGATGCTCGGGAATGCGATCGAGCGCAGCTTGTGGGCAACTGCCAGCACGAGCGATTGCCGGTAGCACGACGCAAGCAGTGCAGGCTCGTCGCGCGCGCCACCGTGCCATACCGGTCCGACGCTGTGAATGACGTGCTTTGCCGCGAGCCGGTAGCCCTTGGTGATCTTCGCCTGCCCGGTTTCGCAGCCGCCGAGCGAGCGGCACTCCTGCAGCAACTCAGGGCCCGCCGCCCGGTGGATCGCGCCATCGACTCCGCCTCCGCCGAGCAGGCTCGAGTTCGCCGCGTTGACGATCGCGTCCACTGCCAGCGTCGTGATGTCGCCCCGGATCGCGCGCAGTTCGGCGGTCACGGTCAACCTCGTTGGCAGGTCTCGCCGCGCGAGGGCTGATAACACGCGTCGCCGCATGCGAGCGCTCCGGGCGGACAGACAGTGCCGCCGGGGAAGCAACGCTCACCCGCAGCAGGCTGAAAGCATCGTTGGCCGCATGCCACAAAACCCGGCGCACACACGGCACCGCTTGCAAAGCAGCTCTCGCCGCGCGAGGGCTGGTAGCAGCCCAGGCCGCACGCCTGCGAGCCGGCGGGACACACCACACCGCCCGGAAAGCAGTGCTCTCCACGCGAGCGCTGATAACAGCGCTGACCGCACATTTGCATGCCGGCAGCGCACACGATGCCCACACCGCAGGTTTCGCCCTTCGCGGGGCTGTAGCAACCCTGCCCGCAGGCACGCATGCCGGCCGGGCAGACGACGGCTGCGTTTGAGGTCACCATGGTCATGCAAGCCAGCATGGCCATCAAGGCATGCAATGACGCCGACATGCGCACTTTGTACATGGCCATTCAGTGAACGCTATCTCATCGCCCTGCAAGCATACAACCCGGCGTCGACGCACCGCGACGTCGTGCTTCGCTTGGCGCAAGTTCGCCCGATCGCAGATCAGCTCATGAGACGCCTGGACCCTGCGATCGGTTCGGCGGCAGGGCGATGACCGGCTGCGGTTTCCATCCCTTCTTGCGGTGCTCGGCGACCACGGTCGTATAGATGCCGCCGCGCACGTACCACCGCGCCGTGATGCGCATGAAGCGCGGCTCGATCGCCTTCGCAATGTCGTCGAGGATGGTGTTCGTCACCTTCTCGTGGAACGCGCCCTCGTTGCGGTAGCTCCACATGTAGAGCTTCAGGCTCTTCAACTCCACGCACAACTTGTCGGGGATGCAATCGATCTCGATGTGCGCGAAATCGGGTTGCCCGGTGAGCGGGCAGTTGCAGGTGAACTCGGGGATGTCGAAGTGGATGACGTAGTCGCGCTTGGGCTGCGGGTTGGCAAAGGCCTGCAGTTCCTTCGATGGCAGCGTCGGGGGTTTCGGCGGCGCGGATCGCTGCTGCGGCGCGCTCGCGCCGCGGATCACCTTGGTGTGTGTCTTGGGCATTGAAAAGCTGAGGCGGCAAGTGCGTTTCGAGGAGGGTGCGATGGTATCATCGCGCCTCGCGGAAACTTCGCAGAAACGCGAAATTCATCAAATAAATCAACCACTTAGAAGGGCGGCTGGCGGTTACGACCGGCCTCCCGAGCGGCTCGCCACATGCGTCTGAATTCGATCAAGCTCTCGGGCTTCAAGTCCTTCGCCGAACCGACGCACTTTCAACTGCCGGGGCAACTCGTCGGTGTCGTCGGGCCCAACGGGTGCGGCAAGTCGAACATCATCGATGCGGTGCGCTGGGTGCTCGGCGAATCGAAGGCCTCGGAGTTGCGCGGCGAGTCGATGCAGGACGTCATCTTCAACGGCTCTGGCACGCGCAAGCCCGCAGGGCGCGCGAGTGTCGAGCTGGTGTTCGACAACGCCGCCGCGCGCGCAGGCGGCCAATGGAACCAGTTCAGCGAGATCGCCGTCAAGCGCGTGCTGACGCGCGACGGCACGAGCAGCTACTACATCAACAACCAGCCGGTGCGCCGTCGCGACGTGCAGGACGTCTTCCTCGGCACCGGGCTCGGGCCGCGCGCCTACGCGATCATCGGGCAGGGCACGATCTCGCGCATCATCGAGAGCAAGCCCGAAGAGCTGCGCATGTTTCTCGAAGAGGCTGCCGGCGTCTCGAAGTACAAGGAGCGGCGCCGCGAGACCGAGAACCGCTTGAAGGACACGCGCGAGAACCTGACGCGGGTGGACGATATCTTGCGCGAGCTGAACGCGAATCTCGAAAAGCTCGAAAAGCAGGCCGAGGTCGCGACCCAATACCACGGGCTGCAGCAACAGGGCACGCTCAAGCAGCAACAGCTCTGGTTCCTGAAGCACCGCGACGCCGCGATCGAACAGCAGCGCGTGCAAAAGGAAGTTGCCGAGGCGACGACCGCGCTCGAGTCGCGCATGGCCGAGTTGCGCCATGTCGAGGCGGAACTCGAGAACGTGCGGCAGCGGCACTACGCGGCCAGCGACGGCCTGCACACGGCGCAAGGCTCGCTGGCACAAGCCTCGCTCGAAGTGAGCCGACTGGAAGAGCGCATCCGCTATGTCGTCGAAGGCCGTCAGCGACTCGAGCAGCGGCTGATCGAGTTGAATGCGCAGAACGCGCAGTGGTCCGATCGCCAGGGCGAGGCCGCTCGCGAGGTCGAGCAGATCGATGCGCAGTCCGCGAACACGCAGCAGCACAGCGATGCGCTCTCGGCCCAAAGCGAGCAACAGGCCGCGCGTTTGCCCGGCTTCGAAGACGGGTTGCGCGCCGCCCAGGCGCAAAGCAACGAACAGCGCGGCGTCGTTGCCGGCGTGCAGCAGCAGATCCAGGTGCTGGCCGCCGAGTCGCGCAACATCGATGAACAGGTGGGCCAGCTCACCACGCGGCGCGAGCGCCTGACCAGCGAGCGCCAAGGTCTTGCAGCGCCCGACGCAGCGAGGCTTCTCGAGTTGCAGCGCCAGCACGCCGATGCCGGGCAGGCGCAGGAGGCGGCGCAAGCACGGCTGCAGGAGTTGACGGACTCCGTGCCGACGCTCGACACGGCTCGCCGCGAACAGCAGGAGGCGGTGAACCGCGACACGAGCAAGCAGGCCGATCTGCGCGCCCGTCTGGACGCGTTGCGCGCGTTGCAGGAGAAGGTGCAAACCGAGGGCAAGCTGAAACCCTGGCTCGGCAGGCACGGTCTCGATGGCCTGCAAGGCCTGTGGACCCGATTGCATATCGAGCCGGGCTGGGAAAGTGCGCTCGAAGCGGCCCTGCGCGAACGGCTCTCGGCGCTCGAGGTGGGCCGGCTCGAGACGGTGCGCGCCTTCGCGGCGGATGCGCCGCCGGCGCGCCTTGCGTTCTACACACCGCCGAACACGTCGACCGCGAGCACGCACCACACACTGCCGCGCCTGAGCGACCTGCTGCGGCTTAACGGGTCCGGCGACGCGAGCGCACTGAAGGCACTGCTCGGCGATTGGCTCGAAGGCGTCTACACGGCAGCGTCGCTCGACGACGCGCTTGCGGCGCGCGCCAAGCTCACGCAAGGTGAAGTCATCATGACTCGCGAGGGCCATGCGGTGAGCGCCTTTGCGGTGAGCTTCTACGCGCCCGATTCCGAACAGGCGGGCATGCTTGCGCGCGCGCAGGAAATCGAAAACCTCGAGCGTCAGTGGCGTGCGCAATCGTTGATTACCGAGGAATCGAAGAGCGCACTGGTGCGCGCCGAGGCGCTATACACCGAGGCGTCGCTGCGGCTGGCCGACGCGCGGCGCGAGGCGGGCGACGCGCAAACCCGCGCGCATCAATTGCAGGTGGAAGCGCTGCGGCTTTCCCAACTGTCCGAAGCGGCGAACACGCGGCGCGGCCAACTGGAAGGCGAGCTGGCCGAGATCGATGCGCAGCTCAAGGAGCTGGATCAGCGGCGTGCCGGTGCCCAAGGGCGCTTCGAGGAGCTCGACCTGCAACTCGCGACCACGCAAGAGCGCCATGCCGAGCTCGACGAGGCCGTGCTCGACGCAGAGCGACACCTCGCGCAGGCGCGCGAGCAATTGCGCGCGATCGAGCGCGACGCGCAGGAAGCGCAGTTCTCGGCACGCGCCCTGCAAGCGCGCCGCGCCGAGCTGGAGCGCTCGATCGAAACGGCCGTGCAACAGGTGGCTTCCAACCAGCAATCGGCGTCGCAACTGCAGCAAGAGCTGGAGCTGTTGACCGACGCCGCGGCGCAGGCCGAGTTGCAGACGGCGTTGGCCGTGCGGCTCGAACGTGAACGGGGCCTTGCCGCCACGCGCAGCGAGTACGACGACCTTTCTGCGCAACTGCGCCGCGCCGACGAGCAACGCATGGCCTTCGAGCACAGCCTGCAGCCGCTGCGCGAGCGCATCACGAAGCTGCAGCTCGAAGAACAGGCAGCGCAGCTCGGCGGTGCACAGTTCCTCGACCAGTTGACGCAAGCGCAGGCTGATCTCGAATCGCTTTCGAAGTCGATCGAGGAGGGCGGTGTGCGGCTGTACGGCCTGCAAGGCGAGATCGATCGCATCAGCCGCGAAATCGCTGCGCTCGGCGCAGTGAACCTTGCGGCGCTCGAAGAGCTGACGAGCTCGCGCGAGCGCAAGGCCTTTCTCGACGCGCAGACCGCCGATCTCCGTGAAGCGATCAAGACGCTGCAGGACGCCATCCACAAGATCGATCTCGAAACGCGCGAGCTGCTGGGCCAGACCTTCAATCAGGTCAACGAACACTTCGGGCGCATGTTCCCGACCTTGTTCGGCGGCGGCACCGCCCGGCTCGTGATGACCGGCGACGAGATCCTCGATGCCGGCGTGCAGGTGATGGCACAGCCCCCGGGCAAGAAGAACAGCACGATCCACCTGCTGTCGGGCGGAGAGAAGGCGCTCACCGCGATCGCGCTGGTGTTTGCGATTTTCCAGCTCAACCCGGCACCGTTCTGTCTGCTCGACGAGGTGGACGCTCCGCTGGACGACGCCAACACCGACCGCTACACGAAGCTCGTCACCGAGATGAGCGAGGGCACGCAGTTCCTCTTCATCTCGCACAACAAGATCGCGATGGAAATGGCCGAGCAACTGATCGGCGTGACGATGCAGGAGCAGGGCGTTTCGCGCATCGTCGCGGTCGACATGGACGCCGCCGTCAGCATGGCGGAAGCGGCTTGAAGAAGGCGACGAGATGAGCCTGACGCCGAGCCGCCTCAAGTCAGGCGAGCGCCCCCTCGGGGGGCCGGCGCGAAGCGCCTTGGGGGCTCCATGAGCTTGACGCTGGCGCTGGCCATCGTTGGAGCCCTCGTGCTGGCGGCGCTGGTTGCGCACAGCGCGTGGACGGCGCGCAAGCTCGGCGTCAAGCGTGCCGAGCTGCAGCCGTCGTCGCCGACGGAGCGTCACGAGCCCGATCGTGTCGAGCCGGCCTTCGAACTGCCGGCGGCGCCTGGCGACAAACCGTTCGTGGCTGAACCACGCGCCTTGCGCCGCCGCGCGAACGCACGACTCGATGCATTGATCGACGCGATCACGCCGCTGACGCTCGAGGCGCCGGTGAGTGCGGAACTCGCGCTGTCGCACCTGCCCCCCACACGGCGCGCCGGCAGCAAGACGTTCATGATCGAAGGGCTGAACGCCGAGAACGGCGAATGGGAGCCGATCACGCTCGGTCAGCGCTACGGCGAGTTCCAGGCCGGCGTGCAGCTGGCCAACCGGGCGGGCGCGATCAACGAGATCGAGTATTCGGAGTTCGTGCAGAAGGTCGAAGCCTTTGCCGAACCGGTCAGCGCAATGGCCGACTTCCCGGACATGCTCGACGTGGTGGCGCGGGCGCGGGAGCTCGACAACTTCGCAAGTGCACACGACGCGCAACTCGCCGTGCACCTGAAGGCGCAAGGCGCTGCCTGGTCGGTAGGCTACATCCAGCAGCTGGCGTTGCGCCACGGCTTCGTGCCTGGTGTGGTGCCCGGCCGGTTGGTCCTGCCGTCGCCGACCGAGGGGGCGCCGGCCGTGCTGACGCTCAGCTTCGACTCGCAGGCGGCGCTCGCGGACGACCCCAACCTGACTGCGGTGCGCGACCTGACGCTCGCCTTCGATGTGCCGCAGACAGAACAGAGTGCCTCGCCCTTCGCCGCATGGCGGGCCAGCGCGCTGGCACTGTCGCGCGATATGGACGCTGTGGTTGCCGACGACAACGGTCAGGCACTCGATGAGTCCGCCTTCACGCAGATCGACGCTGAGCTGGGCCGGCTGTACGAAGCGCTGCAGGAGCGCGACCTGGCCGCCGGTTCGCCCGCCGCACGACGCGTGTTCAGCTAAAGGAACCTCTGAACAAGTCCGCGCCGTGCGCGGCGTGGCTTGGCGGGATTCCTTGCTACGCGCGCGCCGCGCCGTGCACGCGCGAAGGCTCGCGCATCAACATGAATTCTTCGGCCGCCGTCGGGTGCACGGCGATCGTGCGGTCGAACTGCGCCTTTGTCGCGCCGCAGGTGAGTGCCACAGCAAGGCTTTGCACGATCTCGGGCGCGTCTGCGCCGAGCATGTGGACCGCGATCACCTTGTCACTGTCGGCGTTCACCAGCAGCTTCATGTAGCTGCGTTCGTTCGAGCCGATGAACGCCTGTCGCATCGGGCGGAAGTCAGCCTCGTAGACCTTCAGCGGCAGCCTCGCCATCACTGCGTCGGCCTCGCTCGGGCCGATGGTGGCGATCGGCGGCAGGATGAACACCGCGCTCGCGACGAGCGTCAGGTCCACCTCGCGCGGTGACGGGCCGAACAACGAATCGGCGAGCGCTCGGCCCTCGGCGATCGCAACCGGTGTCAGGTTCTTCTTGTTCGTCACGTCGCCGATGGCATAGACCCCGCGCGCGTTGGTGCGCAAGCGTGCATCGACCGGTACCGCAGCCGCCTTGTCGGTCACGATGCCGATCGATTCGAGACCGAGCCCGGCCGTGTTGGGCCGCCGGCCAGTGGCGTTGAGCACAAAGGGAAACTCGCGCACCCGTTCATCGTGCGCGATCAGCGCGTAGCCATCGCCGGCGCGCTGCACGCGGCGGGGCGCCGCGCCGGGGTGCAGATCGACGCCGGCGGACTGCAGCGTCGCCACGGCGCGTGTGCGCAGGTCCTCGTCGAAGCCGCGCAACGGCAGGCGGTCGCGGTAGTACTGGCTCACGCGCACCCCCAGGCGAGCGAGAAAGCTCGCGAACTCGACCGCGATGTAGCCGCCGCCGATCACCGCCGCCTCGGTCGGCAGGGCCGTGAGGTCGAGCAGGTCGTCGGAGGTCGGGCAGACGTCGATGCCTTCGATGCTGTCGCGCACCGGCGAGGCGCCGGTAGCGATCAACAGGTGCTGCGCGGTGAGCCGCCGGTTGCCGACGCGCACGGTGGTCGCGGCTTCGATGCACGCGCGGCCTTCGATCAGCTCGACCTTCGATGCGGCCAGCAGTTGCCGGTACGCCTCTTCGAGGCGTTGCGTCTCCGCGGCCTTCGCCGCCGCCCACTGCGCCATCTCGAAACGCGCGTCACCGCCGTTCGCGCCGATCGACCAGCCGTAGCCGGGCGCCTCGCGCAACAGGTCGCCATACTGCGCCGCGTACATCAGCAACTTCTTCGGCACGCAACCGCGGATCACGCAGGTGCCGCCGACGCGGCTGCTCTCGATGATGGCCACCTTCGCGCCGAGTGCCGCTGCGCGCCGCGAGGCCGCCACGCCGCCGGAGCCGGCGCCGATGGTGATGAGGTCGAAGTCGTGGTTCATGCGAGTCCTTTGCCGCGACGCTGCCCGACAATGTCGCACATGAAGAGCGACAAGGCCGCCACCGATCAGACGCCCGAGCAGCGCGCGCGCGCATTGCGCGAGCTGCTGCAACACCACGCGCACCGCTACTACGTCCTCGACGACCCGCAGATCCCCGACGCGGAGTACGACCGGCTGTTTCAGGAATTGCAGGCGGTCGAAGCGCTGCATCCGGAATTCGTGACGCCGGACTCGCCGACGCAGCGCGTGCTCGGCACGGTGCTCGAGGGATTCACGCCGGTGCGTCATGCGGTGCCGATGCTGTCGATCCGCACCGAGACCGACACCACCGAAGGCGGTGCGCGCGCCTTCGACGCGCGCGTGCGACGCGAGCTGGGCTTGACTGCGGCCGATGCGCCGGTCGAATATGCCGCCGAGCTGAAGTTCGACGGGCTCGCGATCAACCTGCGCTACGAGGACGGCATTCTCGTGCTGGCTGCCACGCGCGGCGATGGCGAAGTCGGCGAGGATGTGACGCAGAACATCCGACGCATCAACCAGGTGCCGCTGCGCTTGCGTGCGGGCAAGGGCGCGTCGCTCGCCGGATCGGTGATCGAAGTGCGCGGCGAGGTCTACATGCGGCGCGCCGACTTCGACCGACTCAACGAGCGGCAGCGCGAGTTGATCGCCGCCGGCGCGAAGAACGAAAAGACCTTCGTCAATCCGCGCAATGCCGCGGCCGGCGCGGTGCGGCAACTCGATCCGTCGATCGCGGCGCGCCGCCCGCTCAGCTTCTTCGCCTATGGCCTGGGCGAGGTGCGCGGCTTCGACGTGCCCGACACTCACAGCGCAACGCTCGACGCCCTGGATTCGCTCGGCGTGCCCGTCGATGCGCACCGCGAGGTCGTTGCCGGCGCGGATGGCCTCGTGGCCTTTCATCGCGACATCGCGGCCAAGCGCGACGACTTGCCGTTCGATATCGACGGCGTGGTCTACAAGGTCAATCAGCGCGCACTGCAGCAGCGGCTCGGGTTCGTGACGCGCGAACCGCGCTGGGCGGTGGCACACAAGTACCCGGCGCAGGAGCAGATGACCACGCTGCTCGACATCGAGGTGCAAGTCGGCCGCACCGGCAAGCTCACGCCGGTGGCCAAGCTCGCGCCGGTGTTCGTCGGCGGCACGACGGTGACGAGTGCGACGCTGCACAACCAGGACGAGATCGACCGCAAGGATGTCCGCATCGGCGACACGGTGATCGTGCGGCGCGCGGGCGACGTGATTCCCGAAGTGGTCGCGGTCGTGCTGCCGCCGCCGGCCGAGCGCACGAGAGGCGAGCGCTTCGACCTGCACGAACGACTGAAGGGTCGTTGTCCGGTGTGCGGCAGCGCGATCGCTCGCGAAGACGGCGAGGTCGATTGGCGATGCTCGGGCGGGCTTTTCTGCGCCGCGCAGCGCAAGCAGGCGATCCTGCATTTCGCGAGCCGGCGCGCGATGGACGTCGAAGGCCTCGGCGACAAGCTGGTCGACCAGCTCGTCGACGCCGGTCTGGTCCGCACGCTGCCCGATCTCTACAAGCTGGGAGTCGACAAGCTGGCGGCGCTGGAGCGCATGGCGAACAAGAGCGCGCAAAACCTGATCGACGGGCTCGAGAAAAGCAAGCGCACGACGCTCGCGCGCTTTCTGTACGCGCTGGGCATCCGACATGTCGGCGAGACGACCGCGAAGGATTTGGCCAAGCACTTCGGCTCGCTCGACCGCATCCTCGATGCAAGCCTCGAGCAATTGCTCGAAGTCAACGACGTCGGTCCGATCGTCGCGCACAGCATTCGAACCTTCTTCGACCAGCCGCACAACCGGGAAGTGGTCGAGCAGTTGCGTGCCTGCGGCATCACATGGGCGGAGCACGCCGGCAGCGCCGACGCGAAGCCCAAGCCGCTGGCCGGCAAGACCTTCGTGCTGACCGGCACGCTGCCGACGCTCACCCGCGAAGAGGCCACCGAACTGATCGAGGCGGCGGGCGGCAAGGTCGCCGGATCGGTGTCGAAGAAGACCGACTACGTGGTCGCCGGAAGCGAGGCCGGCAGCAAGCTGGACAAGGCGCTCGCACTCGGCATCACCGTGCTCGACGAAGCGGAATTCAACAAGCTGCTGCGTCCTGCGGCATGATCTTCATTGCGCATCCCAGTTGAAGTTCACACGATGGCCATTCGCGAAATCCTGAAGATGGGTGATCCGCGCCTGTTGCGTGTTGCGCCGCCGGTGCAGCGCTTCGACACACCCGAGCTGCATGCGCTGATCGCGGACATGTTCGACACGATGGAAGCCGCCGACGGCGCCGGTCTGGCCGCGCCGCAGGTCGGCGTCGACCTGCAACTCGTGATCTTCGGCTTCTCGAAAAGCGACCGCTACCCCGACGCACCACCGGTGCCGCGTACGGTGCTGGTCAACCCGACGATCACGCCGCTGTCGGAGACGATCGAGGAAGGCTGGGAGGGCTGCCTGTCAGTGCCGGGGCTGCGCGGTGTGGTGCCGCGGTACGCGCGCATCCGCTACACCGGCTTCGACCCCAAAGGCCAGCCGATCGATCGCGTCGCCGAAGGTTTCCATGCGCGTGTCGTGCAGCATGAATGCGACCACCTGCTCGGCACGCTGTACCCGATGCGCGTTCGCGACTTCAGCAAGTTCGGCTTCACGAGCGTGCTGTTCCCGGATCTGCCGGACACGGGCGACGACTGATCGCGCCCTCTGACCAAAAGCCGCGGCCACAGCTTTACAAAACTTATCGCTGATTCGGGATTCCAAGCTGTCAAGCCTGTTCGCCTCCCGTCGGCGGCGTGGCGGTCTGGCGCGTTGGAGGAAGTGCACCACCTTGGCGGTGGTCGCTTCGCCTCACAACTGAAGGGTTCGGATCATGCACGCGTCCTCTCTGGCTGTCCTCTACGCTGCGCGCCGCGGGTTGCGCCTTGCTGCGGCCTGTCTGGGACTGTTGTTCGCGTCGTCGATTGCCACCCCTGCGATGGCAGACCCACCCGGGCGCGTCGGCCGGCTGGGTGACCTGCAGGGCCAGGTGTGGATGTTCAGCCCCGAATCGGGCGAATGGGTCACGGCACAACGCAACCGCCCGGTCACCACGGCAGATCGCGTTGCCACCGACCGCGGCGCACGTGCGGAAATTCAAGTCGGTTCGACCACGCTGCGACTGGACGGCAGTACCGAACTCGAGGTGCTGCAGCTCGACGACGACACCATGCGCTATCAACTGCACAACGGCAGTGTCGCGGCACGCCTGCGCACGCGCGAAGCGGCGCGCGAGTTCGAGCTGCACACGGCAGAAGGGCGCTTTCGCCCGGAGAGCGCCGGGCGCTTTCGATTCGACCGCATCGACGAGACGAGCCATGTCACTGCGTGGCGCGGCCAGGTGTTGTTCGAAGGGCCCGACACCGCGGTCACGGTCCTGAGCGGCCAGCGCGCCGAGGTCTGGAAGGATTCGCACACGCAGTACACATTGACGAGCCCCGCACGAGATGCATTCGCCGACTGGGTGTCGGCACGCGACCAGGCCGACGAGCGCAGCGCCTCGACGCGCTATGTCTCGCCTGAGATGACGGGTGTCGAAGACCTCGATCGCAACGGCCGCTGGGAACAGAACCCCGAGTACGGACCGCTGTGGATTCCGTACGCGGTGGCGCCTGGCTGGGCGCCGTACCGCTATGGTCATTGGACCTATGTGCGACCGTGGGGTTGGACCTGGGTCGACGATGCGCGCTGGGGCTTCGCACCGTTCCACTACGGCCGCTGGGTCTGGCACCGCAGCGTGTGGTGCTGGGCGCCGGGCAGCTACGTCGCGCGTCCGGTGTACGCGCCCGCGCTGGTGGCGTGGGTGGGAGGGCCGCGCGCGAGCTTCTCGATCAGCGTCGGCTCGGGCCCGTCGGTCTGCTGGTTCCCGCTCGGCCCCCGCGAGGTCTACGTCCCCGGCTATCGAGTCAGCTCGGGGTATGTGCGCAACGTCAACGTCACGCACGTCACCAACATCACGAACGTCAACAACATCATCAACAACCCCGAGACGGTGGTGCAGCGCACGCCCTACGTGAATCGTGGCCCGCATGCGGTGACGGTCGTTCCGTCCTCCGTCATGATGAACCGCCAGCCGGTCAGCCAGGCCGTCGTGCGCGCGGTCGATCCGAGCTTTGCGCGTCAGCTGACGAGTGCGCCGGTACAAGCGCGGGCGCCGGTCACTGCGCCGCCGGAGCCGCCGCGCATCGACGTGAACCGCGGCGTGCCGCGCGAGCGCGTACGGCCGCCGGGGGCTGCTGCAGCGGACGCCGTCCGTGCGCCGGACCATGGATTCGGCCGCTCGCGTATTCCGGGTTCGAGCACGCCGCTTGCGGCTCCGACGGCGCCCAGCCCCGCCGCGACACCTCCGGCTCCCGGCACGCCCCCGGCTACTGGGACGACGCCGCCTGCTGCTGCGGCCATGGCCGCGCCGCCAGGCCGCGTATGGCGAGGTGATGAGCATGTCGGGAATGCGCCACCGCGGGTGCGTCGCGGTCCCGAATCGCAGCCGATGACGAACGCCCCGGCCGGCGCTGTCCCCACCATGCCGGCGCCGGCTATCACACCGCCTTCACCGGTGAGTCGGGTCGCCATACCACCTGCTGCCGTCGCCGTCCCGCCGGTCGCGGCTCTTCCACCGCCGAGTCGTGTCGCCACGCCGCCGCCGCCCGCTCAGCCTGCCGCTCTCCCGGCTGCCGCAGTGCCCTCACCCTCCGCGCGGCCCGCCGCGCCCCCGCCGACCGAGGGGCGCCACCCGGCGCCGCCGCAGACAAGGCAAGAACAGATCCGGCCCTTCGTCAGCGCACGGCCCCTCGCCCAGCCGCATCCGGCGCCGCCTCAACCGGCAAACCCGGCCCCCGCCAACGTGCAGCGCGCAACGCCAGCGGCGCCCGCTGCGCAGGGTCGCGAGCGACGCGGGGACCAACCGGAAACGAAGTCCGAACGTGAAGAGCGCCGCGATGATCGAGGCCGGCGCGGATAGCCGGCCTGTGCCCTTCAGCGCAACAGCGGCTTGAGCACCGGCCAAACGTTGTCGAGCATCGTCGTGTGCGCCCGTTCGTTCGGATGGATGCGATCGGCTTGAAACAGGCTGTCGGCATGATCGACGTCGGCCACGCCCTTCAGCAGAAACGGCACCAGCGCTGCGCGCTCGGTGCGCGCGACAGTTGCGAACAGGGCTGCAAAATCCTCGCCGTACTTCCTGCCGTAGTTGGGCGGCACTTGCATCCCGACGACAAGCACCTTCGCACCCGCGGCCCGCGCAGCGCGGGTCATCTCGACCAGGTTCGCCTGTGTCATCGACAGCGGCAACCCGCGCAATGCATCGTTGGCGCCGAGCTCGAGGATCACTTGCGTGGGCTGATGCTGCTTGAGCAGCGCCGGCAGGCGTGAGCGCCCGCCCGACGTGGTGTCGCCGCTGATGCTCGCGTTGATCACGCGTGCTGCGATCCTTTCCTGCGCCAGACGCCGCTCGAGCAATGCCACCCAGCCGGCGCCACGCTGAAGGCCGTACTCGGCCGACAGGCTGTCACCGACGACGAGCACATTCAGCGGCGCTTGATCGGCGCCTGCGTGTCCGGCTCCAAGCGCGGCGCCGAGCGCAAGCGCGGTACAGTGCCCGATCGCTTTGCGGCGTCCAACCATCATCTGCCAAAGAACCTCAGCCATGCCCGAGCCCATCATCGAAGTCGAGCGCGTCACGAAGCAAGTACGCGACTCGACCGGTGTACTGACGATTCTCCACGAGATCGATTTCAGACTGCGCGCCAAGGAATCCGCGGCCATCATCGGCGCATCGGGTTCCGGCAAAAGCACGCTGCTGTCGATCATCGCCGGGCTGGACACGCCCACCGCGGGGCGTGTGCGCCTCGCCGGGACCGATCTGTTCGCGCTCGACGAAGATGCGCGCGCCGCCGTGCGCGCCGCCAAGGTGGGCTTCGTGTTCCAGAGCTTTCAATTGCTCGGCAACCTGACGGCGCTCGAGAACGTGATGCTTCCGCTGGAACTGCAAGGGCGAAACGATGCGCGCGCCGAAGCCACCGAAATGCTGCGTCGCGTGGGCCTCGGCGAACGGCTCTCGCACTATCCGAAAGTGCTGTCCGGCGGTGAGCAGCAGCGTGTCGCGCTCGCGCGCGCCTTCGTGGTGAGGCCGGCGGTGTTGCTGGCCGACGAGCCCACTGGCAGCCTCGACTTCGCGACGGGCGAGACGGTGATGCAGCTGATGTTCGACCTGAACCGCGAGGCGGGCACGACGCTCGTGCTGGTGACTCACGACCCCGGCATCGCGGCGCGATGCGATCGACAGCTGCACATCGAGGCTGGCCGCGTCGACAGCGGCGCCGTGCGTCTGGAGCCTATTGGCTGAACTTGTAATCCGTTTTCGCCTTCGCCTTCAACTCGTCGCGGAACTGGCTGAGCTTGACCTGACCGAGCCGCTGCAGGATCTGCGGCTTCACGTCGGCAAGCGGCGGGAACTGCGCTTCGCGCATGTCTTCGAGCTTGATGATGTGGTAGCCGAACTGCGACTTGACCGGCTTCTCGGTCATCTCGCCCTTCTTCAGCGCGATCATCGCCTGCGAGAACTCGGGCACGTACGAGCCGGCGTTGGCCCAGTCGAGATCGCCGCCGTTCTCGGCTGAACCCGGGTCTTTCGAGTTCTTCTTCGCCGCCTCTTCGAACTTCATGCCGGCCTTGATCTGCGTGATCAACGTCTTGGCATCGTCTTCCTTCTCGACCAGGATGTGGCGAGCGCGGTATTCGGTGCCGCTCGCCTGGGCCTTGAACTTCTCGTACTCGGCATTGATTTCGGCATCGGTCACCGGGTTCTTCTTCTGGTAGTCGACGAACAGCGCCTGGAT
>Ga0184637_10000696_pt1 | contig 24343 bp, 20 predicted proteins | sample PLM3_127_b2_FD_133143 | JGI IMG/M metagenome (GOLD analysis project Ga0184637, IMG submission 133143) | Groundwater sediment microbial communities from an aquifer in East River, Colorado, USA - PLM3_127_b2 | ecosystem: Environmental > Terrestrial > Soil > Riparian zone | place: USA: East River... | reverse complement strand
CGCAGCTTCAGCATGACGAACACGTCCGTCTGCTCCGGCCCCATGGGATCCTCGGAGATCTCGGCGCGGCCGGTCTTCGAGACGACGGTGTCCACCTCGGGGAAGTCGCGGAGCCGCCTCTCCATGTAGCTCGCGACGTTCACCGAGCCGGCGAGCGACGCGTTCGGCAGCCGGACGACGTTGATGGCGATGGAGCCTTCGTCGAGCGGCGGCATGAACTCCGTCCCGATGAGGGGGACGAGCCCCGCCGACGCGACCAGGACCGCCGTGCTGATGGCCATCGTCCAGCGCGGGCTCGCCACGGCGCGGCGGAGGAGCCGCAGGTAGCCGTCGTGGAAGCGCCGCACGAGCCGGAACTCCTTCTCGGGCTCCTGCCGGAGGAGCGTCGCGGAGAGGACCGGGACGACCGTGAGCGCGACGGCGAGCGACACGAGGAGCGCGATGAGCATCGTCGTCGCGAGGGGCGCGAACATCTTCCCCTCGATCCCCTGCAGGGCGTAGAGCGGCACGAGGATCACCGCGATCACGAGGACCGAGAACGCGACGGGCCGGGCGACCTCCTGCACCGCCAGCGCGATGACGTCGTGCCGGCTCCGCCTGGGATCCTCGGCGAGATGCCGCCGCACGTTCTCGACCACCACGATGGAGGCGTCCACCACCATGCCGACCGAGAACGCCAGGCCGCCGAGGGACATGAGGTTCGAGGTGAGCCCCGCCCAGCCCATGACGATGAAGGAGACGAGGAACGTGAACGGCAGGGAGAAGAGGACCACCACCGCCGTGCGGAGCTCGGCCACGAACAGGAACAGGACCAGGACGACGAAGATCCCGCCCTCGAGCAGCGCGTCGACGACCGTCCCGATGCACGCCTCGATGAGCGAGGTGCGGTCGTAGAAGACGTTGATGCGGGCGCCCTCCGGCAGCGTCGTCCCGGCGCGGTCGATCGCGTCCTTGACGCCCGCGACGACGTCCTTCGCGTTCGCGCCCTTCAGCATGATGACCATGCCGGCCACGGCCTCGCCCTTCCCGTCGCGGGTGACCGCCCCCTGGCGCGGCTCGGCCCCGATCACGACGTCGGCGACGTCGCGCAGGTACACCGGCGACCCGTCGAACGCGCCGAGGACGATCCGCTCGATGTCGGGCACGTCGCGCAGGAGCCCCACGCCGCGCAGGTACGTCTGCTCCCACCCGGCGACGACGACGCCCCCGCCGGCATTCCCGTTCGATCGCTCGATCGCCTCCGAGACGTCACGCACGGTGAGCCGGTACTTCACGAGCCGGTCCGGGTGGACGAGGACCTGGTACTGCTTCACCTCGCCGCCGAAGCTGTTCACCTCGTTCACGCCGGGGATGGGCCGGAGCTGCGGCGCGAGGATCCAGTCCTGGATCGTCCGCAGCTCCATCGGGGAGATCCCCTCCCCCTCCAGCGTGTACTGGAAGATCTCGCCGAGCCCCGTGGAGATCGGGCCGAGCTCCGGCTCGACGCCGGGCGGCAGGTGCTCGCGCGCGCCGGCGAGCCGCTCGAAGACGATCTGCCGGGTCCAGTAGGTCTCCGCGCCGTCCTCGAAGACGACCACCACCTGGGACAGCTCGGCCTTGGACAGCGACCGCACGCTCAGGACGCGCGGCAGCCCGCGCATCTCCTGCTCGATGGGGAAGCTGACGCGCTGCTCGACGTCCAGCGCCGCGAGGCCGGGCGCCTTCGTGAGGACCATCACCTGCGTGCTCGTCACGTCGGGGAACGCGTCGATCGGCAGGCGCAGCGCGGGCGAGCGCTGCCCGGAGGCGCGGGTGCCGCCCCGGCTCCGACGCGAGCTCCGCGAGCTCCAGGGTCGGGAGCGCCGCCGGGAGCTCCACGCGCCCGACGGGCGCCGCGAGCCAGGCCCCGAGCTGCGCGAGCGCGCCGTCGCGATCCGCGCGCGCCGTCGCGAGGTCGTTCCGGACGCGCTCGAGCTCGAGCTCGACCCGAGGCACCTCGACCGGGCGACCCTCGCCCGCCTCGACCCTGCGCCGCACGAGCCGCGTCAGCGCCTCGACCTGCTGCTCGGTCGCCTCGAGCGACTTCGCCTCGGCCTGCGCGTAGCCGGCGCGGGCGAACAGCCGCCACAGCTCGACGGCGACCTCGACGCGCAGGCCCTGCGCCTCCGCCGTGAGCTCGTCGACGGTCGCGCGAGCGGCGTCGACCTCGGGGCCGCGGCGGGCGAGCCAGTCGAGCCTGGCCTCCCGCCACGCCTCGTGAGCCCGGCGCCGCTGCGCGGCGCGCCAGAGGTCGAGCTCTCCGTCAGCTCGCGAGCGGGAGCGGCGCGAGCGGCAGGCGGATCGAGAACACGGTCCCGGCCTGCTCGGTCGAGACGAACGACACCTCGCCGCCGAGGCAGCGCTCCCCGAACAGCTTCATCGAGTAGGTGCCGAGGCCGCGCCCGCGCGCGGCCTTCGTGCTGAACGACCGCTGGAAGATCCGGACCTGCACGTCGGGCGCGATCACCCCGGCGTTGTGCACGAGCAGGCGCACGGAGCGACCCTCGCGCTCGCACGCGACGCGGACGACGCCGCCGGGCGGGGTCGCCTCGAGCGCGTTCCTGACCATGTTGACGAGGACGCGGAGGAGCAGCGCGCGGTCGGAGGCGAGCTCCACGTCGTCGGCGCGAGGACCGAGCTCGACGCCGCGCTCGAGCGCCGCGGGGTGTCCCGAGAACACGGCGGCGACGTCGGCCAGCAGCTCGCCCGTCCGGATCGGCGCGCGCTCGGGGACGAGCGTCCCGTTCTCGGCGAGGCGGAGCGCGCGGTGGTCGCGGATCTCGCGCTCGATCTGGCCCGCGAGGAACTCGACGCGCCCGCTCGCCCGGGGGACGTCGCCGCCCGGCCGCTGGAGCCGCTGCGCCCAGCCCCGCAGCCCGGCGACCGTGTTGAGGACGTCGTGGAAGAAGACCTGCTCGAGGACCTCGCGCCGCTTCTCGCTCGAGATGTCGCGGAGCGACACGACGGTGAAGCGGGTCTCCTCCACCGTGACGGGCGCGGCGCGGACGTTGAACTCGAGGGTCCGCTCGGGCGCGCGCTCGGTGCGGATGAGGCACTCGGTCTCGAGCGGGCGGCCCCGCTCCTGGCAGCCGAGGATCGCGCCCAGCGCGCCGCACGTCGTGCACGCGGGCGCGGCGCCGCAGCCGGCGGGCCCCTGCGCGTTCACGCACCCGAGCGCCTCCCCCGGTCGCAGCCCGAGGACGTCGTCGGGGCCCACGACGTCCGCCACCCGGCTGTTGAACCCGACGATCTGGCGCTCGGGGTTGAGCACGAGCAGGACGGCGTCGGCGACCTCGAGCACGGCCGTCACGACGGGGCTCTGGCTGATCGTGCGGATCTCGTGCTGCAGGCGGTCCCGCGCCGCCCGGCGAGCATCCGGCAGCCCGTGCCGACGGCCAGGCGGGAGTCGCTCGATTGTGGCTCCGCCCTGCGTCATTCGCATCCGGCAACGCGCGACCGGACGAATCCCATCCCACATTCGAGGCCCAGAGCGCGAGGGGGGGACCGGTTGATTCCGGCGTCGACGCGCCGGGGCGAGGGAATGATGTGGGTGTCGGACCGCGTTCCGCCCATGGATGGAGCTCCGAAAGTTCGTCACCCCCGAGATCATCCACGGCGCAGGCGCTCGCCACCTCGCCGGCTGCTACGCGCGCAACATGGGCGCGACCCGAGTCCTCGTCGTCTCGGACGCCGGGGTGGTCGCCGCGGGGTGGACGGCCGAGGTCGTCGGCTTGCTCGAGCGGGAGGGCATCCGGACGACCCTGTACGCGGACGTCTCGCCGAACCCCCGAACGTCCGAGGTCGCCGCGGGGGCCCGGGCCTGCGTCGAGGCGTCGTGCGACGGCATCGTGGCGGTCGGCGGCGGCAGCGCGATGGACTGCGCCAAGGGGATCGGGATCGTGGTCGCCGACGCGCGCCCGCTCGTCGAGTTCGAGGGGGTCGACCGGATCGAGAGCCCCATCCCACCGCTCCTCTGCGTCCCGACGACCTGCGGCAGCGCCGCGGACGTGTCCCAGTTCGCGATCTTCACCGACCGCGAACTCCGCCAGAAGTTCGCGGTCGTGAGCAAGGCAATCGTCCCGGACGTCTCCCTCGTGGACACGGAGGTGACGCGCACGCTGCCGGCCGGCGTGGTCGCCTGCACCGCGGTCGACGCCCTCGTCCACGGGCTCGAGGCGTTCGTGTCGAACGCCAGCTCTCCGCTCACGGACGGCTTCGCGCTGTCTGCGATCGGCCGCGTGGCCGAGAACCTGCCGGCGGCGCTGCGCGACCCCCCGGACCTCGAGGCCAGGGCGCAGCTCATGCTCGCCAGCCTCGAGGCCGGCCTCGCGTTCTCGAACGCGTCGCTCGGGGCGGTCCACGCCATGGCGCACGCGGTCGGCGGGCTGGCCGACAACGCTCACGGCGAGGCGAACGCGATGCTGGTCGAGCACGTGACGGCGTTCAACTACGCCTCGTGCGCCGAGCGGCTCGACAGGGTGGCCGCCCGGCTCGGCGCCGACCTCGGCGGGCTGGGCGCGGACGCACGCAGGGACGCGTTGATCGAGGCGCTCGCCCGCGTGAAGCGCGCGGCCGGACTCACGCTCCGCCTCCGCGATCGAGGCGTCGCGCGCGCCGATCTGCGGGCGCTGGCGCGGAGCGCCGTCGCGGATCCCTGCATGGCGACCAACCCGAGGCCGATGTCGCCCCGGGACGTGGAGGTGGTCTATGAGCGAGCGTGGTGAGCCGCGCGCGCCCCGCACGGTCCGGGACGAGATCATCGGCCTGGGCAGCCGATCGCTGCGGAAGAGCTACTTCGGGTCCATGCAGCGATCGGTCGCCGACGCCGCCCGGTTCCGGGCGCTGCTGGACGACGCGAGCGACGCGATCGTCGTGGCCGAGCTGCCGAGCTTCCGGATCGTGGACGCCAACCAGACCGCGCGGGGGCTCCTGGACACGAGCGGTGCGGATCCCCACGGCCGCCTGCTCCCGACGTTCTTCCCGCGTCCGGCCTGGCGCCGCGTGCAGCGCCACCTGCGCGAGCGTTCCGGGCTGGGGACGGGGACGCCCGTGCTGCTGAGGGTCGGCGGACGCGCGGGCACCGAGTGGGAGATCGCGCTCCGGGACGAGGCGCTGGGATCCGTCCGGTACCTCGTGCTCGTGGCGCGCGACGTCACCGAGCGCCGGCGCGGGTTGCGGGCGATGAAGGACGCGAAGCGCGCGGCGGAGGCGCTCGCCCGCGCCAAGTCCGACTTCCTGTCCATCGCCTCCCACGAGCTGCGGACGCCCCTCACGACGCTCAAGCTCCGGCTGCAGCACGCCGCGCGCTCGGACCCGCCGGGGGTCGTCGTCCGCAGCCTGCTCGGGCCCCTGCAGCGCCTCACGGAGATCGTGAACCACCTCGTCGACGTGGCTCGACTCGGGGGCGATCGCCCCTCCGTGAAGGTGGTCGCCACGGACCTCCGGGCCCTCGTGCTCGTGCAGCTCCACGAGCACCGCTCCGTTCCCCCCGACCGGACGGTCCGCATCCATGCCAGCGCTCCGGTCCTGGCCTGGGCGGACCCCGATCGCGTCTTCCAGATCCTCGGGAACCTCCTCGACAACGCCGTGAAGTACTCGCCGCCCGGCAGCCCGATCGACGTTCGCGTCGCGTGCGACGGGGGGCGGGCGACCGTCACCGTCGCCGACCGGGGTCGGGGGATCCCCTCCGGCATGGGTGAGGCGGTGTTCACGCCGTTCAACCGGCTCCCCACCGTGCGGACCATCCCGGGGCTCGGGCTGGGGCTGTACCTCGCTCGCCAGCTGGCTCGCGCGCAGGGGGGGAACCTGACGGTGGACGAGACGAGGGGCGGCGGTGCGACGTTCACGCTCTCGCTGACCCGCGCGGATCACGTCGCCGAGCCCCACCCCGCGGGATGGTGACCCTCCGCGGCTCGAGTTTCTCCGAAGCCGAGGCGTCGCGGAGCCACGGGAGGACGGCGCGCCGCGAATCGCTCACGAGAGGAGCCCCTCCTCGCTCGCGAGCTTCGCGAGCCGCCCCTTCAGGCGCTCGAACCGCTTCATGAGCGTGGCGGGCGACGGCGCCCCTCGTGCCTCGAAGGCGAGGACGTCCGCGATCTCGGCCCACGAGAGCTCCCGGTCGATCCGGAGCACGAGCAGCATCTGCTCCTCGACGCTGAGCGCGTCGCGCAGGTGGTCGAGCGCGGTCCGCTGCCGCTCGACGCGGACCGCGGTGTCCGCCGTGACGTGGGCGGCGAGCGCCGACGCCTCTCCGCTCTCGAAGCGGCGGCCCCGCCTCCGCCAGGGCTGGACCCGCAGGTTCCTCGTGACGTTCGTCGCGAGCCGGAGCGCCCAGGTCCGGAAGGACGAGCGGCCCTCGAACGTGGCGATGCCGCGCCAGAGCCGCTCGGCCCACTCGGAGAACGCGTCCTGCGCGTCCGCCTCGTCCCGGAGCACCGCGCGCAGGTACCGGAGCGTCTCGGGGCCGAGCGCCCGGATGGCCTCCGTCGCCGCGTCGCGGAGGTCGTGCTGCGCGAGGAGCGCGCGGATGTGATCCTCCTCGACCCGCATGGCCGTCATCTAACCGCTTCCCGGCGCGCGACATCAGGCTTCCGGGGCGGTCGCCACCACCGCGTGCGCGGACGAGGGGCCCGACCAGATCTGGCTGATGAACCCCGCCCCGAGCGCGGCGCACAGCGCCATGAGCGCCACCGCGTGGAGGGTGGCCCGCCTGCCGCGGACGTGGAAGGAGGGGGAGGTCGGGGTCGTGCTGGACGTCGTCATGGCTCTGCTCCTTGCTTCGAACGGCATCATCGCCGTCGCCTCATTGAAAACGGAGGCGGCCGGATCTGACAGGCTCGCGCCGAGCCGTCGGGGACGTCCGCGCCCCGTCTGGCGGCGCTCGGTGGGCCGGCGCTCGATCGGCGCACCGGGCGTCCAGTGGACTATCCTCGCCGCATGTCGAGACGGTTGCGCTGGGCCGCGCTGGGCGGAGTGGCGATCGGGGTCGCCGCCTGCGTGGTCTCGCGTCCGGTGGAGGACGCGCTGGTGCGCGCCGTCGGCTGGTGCGCCGCGTCGGGCTTCCTCGGGATCCTCGCCTTCGCCGCGCTCTACTGCGTGACCACCGTGCTCGCGCTGCCGGCGGCGATCCTGACCATGGCGGCCGGCTGGGCGTGGGGCATGTGGTGGGGCACCGCCGTCGTGCAGGTCGTCAGCCTCGGCGCCGACTGGATCCCCTTTGCGCTCGCGCGCCGCGCCGGGCGCCCGCGCGTCGAGGCGGCGTACGGCGAGGCGCGCGCGATGCGCGCCCTCGACGCGGCGATGCGCGACGACGGCTTCGTCCTGACCGCGCTCCTGCGCCTCTCGCCGCTCGCGCCCTACAACGTCATGAACTACCTGTTCGGCCTCACGCCGGTCTCGACGCGGACGTACCTCGCGGCGTCGATGGTCGGCGCCACGCCCTCGTGCCTCTTCTACGCTTACGCGGGGACGCTCGTGCCGCAGCTCGCGGCGCTGCGCGACGGGAGCGCGATCGACGAACCGCTGCTGCTCGTCTCCGGGATCGCCGCGGCGCTCCTTTCGCTCGCGGTGCTGACCCTGATGGCGCGCCGCGCGCTCCGCCGCCTCACCGCGTGACGCGGACCAGGGTCCCGCCCGCCGCCTCGGAGAACCACGGCCGGAGCGCCCGCTCGAGGTCGTCGTCCTCCGCCTCCACCGCCTCCACCGCCTCGCGCCGCCACAGCTCCGCCCACAGGTCGCGCCGCAGGCGGCGCACGGCGCCGTCGGCCGCGACGAAGGCCACCTGCAGCTCGTCGTCGATCCCGTACATGGAGCGCTTGTTGAAGTTGGCCGAGCCGACCGCGGCGTACGCGTCGTCGATCAGGACGACCTTGGAGTGGACCGTCACGTCCTCGAGGCGCCAGACCGCGACGTTCGGCGTCAGGATCGCGCGCACGCTCCGGGTCAGGCGCCGGTTGCGCGGCCCCGGCACCGTGTCGATCGGATCGCTCTTGCCGGAGCCCACGAAGATGACCTTCAGGCCGGGCCGCTCCCTCAGGCGCGCGGCGATCGCGGGGAAGAGCGAGAACTCGGCGGGGATCGGCAGGGCCGAGGCCGGGCAGCGAAACGGCAGCCCCAGCATCTCGTCGCCGTGGTCGGACAGGAACTGGTCCTCGACGTAGATGTACCGCTCGGCGGCGCCGATGGCGTGGCGCAGCGCCCGGTGGAGCTCGTGCACGCGCGACCTCCACCGGAAGCAGGCGCGCAGGAGCTGGGCGCTCTGCGACGAGCCCACCGGCGCCGGCGGCGGGAGCGGGGCCGGCGCGGGGCTGCGGGTCGTCTCGGCCCAGCGCGCGCGGAAGCACTCCCAGAGGGCGCCGACCCCCGCGCCGCGCAGCCGGACGCCGACGTCGTGCCAGCCCCAGGGCGTGCCGTCGCGCCAGACCTTGCCGGTGTGCGGGGCGCGGTCGCAGTGATCCGGGACGAGGTCCATGCCGGCGACGAAGCCCACCGTCTCGCCGGCGGCGCGGACGAGGACGGCCTTCTGATGGTGCGACCCGGTCCAGCTCGCGCCCGACCAGTCGAGGACGAGCCCGCGCGCGAGCGAGGGCCAGCGGCGCAGCGCACGTGCCGCGGCGTGGTTGGGGATCCAGGGGTTGACGGGCGACGGCGTGCAGTTGAGGACGATGCGGACGTCCACGCCGGCGTCGGCCCGCGCGGCGAGGAGCGGCCCGAGATCCCGCCAGCCCGGATCGAGCTGCCAGGCCAGGATCAGCACCGCGTCCGGGGCGCCCGCCGTGCGCGAGATGGCCTCGAGGATCGCCCCCTGGTAGGACTCCCCGTCAATGAGGGGCTCGACGACCGTCCCGCCGTGCACCGGGGCGATCGCGCGGTCGAACCAGCGGGCCTCGAGCGCGCGCAGGTCGGTCATCTACAGGCCGGGCGCGACCAGCTGCTCGTGGAGGTCGCGCTGCGGCAGCGTCGGCCCCGGGATGACGACGCCGCCCAGGCTGAGCGACGAGGCGCCCGGACCGTAGCCGCCGTACGGCTTCGTGCCGCGCTCGACGCCGGGGGCGTGCAGGTCGGTGTCGAGGAGCACGGTCGAGGCGTCGTGGAGCAGCCGCCCGCCGAGGCGCCGGCCCACGAGGCCGCGGACGTAGGCGCTCTCGCCGAACAGGGTGACGTACATGGCGTGCTGCGCGTAGCGCGGGTCTTCGAAGTAGCGGGCCAGCGCCGCGTCGTCGTCGTAGCGCTGCACGAAGAAGATCGGGGCGAGCTGCTCGACGAAGCTCCCGCCCCGCTCGAGCGGCCGGGCGACGATCGCGGGCTCGACCAGCGCCGACCGCGTGTGGATCACCCCCTCCGCCTGGGGGTCGAGCCACTCGGCGTTCTCGACGAGGAGCGCCTGGATGCGCGTCAGGTGCTCGCGGCGCGTGATGGGGCCGACCCGGACCTCGCGATCCGAGTAAGGACCGACCCTCACGGTGCGGAGCGCCTCGCGCAGCCGCGCGAGGAAGTCGTCGTGGCGCGCGCGGTGGACGAGGATCGCGCTCGGGCTCGCGCAGTCCTGCCCCTGGTTGTAGAGCTGCACCCGGAGCGCGCTCCCGACTGCGCGCTCGAGGTCGGCCGTCTCGCCGACGACGATCGGGTTGTGGCCGGCCCCGTTGGCGATGACGAGGACGCTCGGGGGGAAGGCGCGGCGGACCCGCGCGGCGTTCGCGGGCGTGCCGGTGAAGATGACGGCGTCCACGCCGGCGCAGTCGCGGATGAACGCGGCGCGCCCGCGGCGGCTCACGGCGACGTTCGGGAAGTGGCGCGTCACCTCGAGGAGCTCGAGGACCCCCTCGAAGAAGCCCCCCATCGCCTGCGGCGGCCGCACGAGCGCGCGGCGCGCCACGAGCGACGGGACGAGCCCGAAGCACGCGAGCGCGTAGAGGGGCTGGTTCTGGGGCAGGAAGGCCGCCACGTCGCCGACGCGCCGCTGGAAGAAGGCGCGGTTCTCGTGGAGGCTCCGCATGAGGTCGAGCGTGCGCGCGAGCTCGTCCACCGCCACGGCGTGCGTCTCGTACCGGAGGAGGAGCTCGACGAGCGCGTCGCGACGCGCCTCCACGGCGTCGGCGAAGGCGTGGGCGCGCCGCTCGATCGCCGCGGCGTCGAGCCGCTCGGGGAAGGCGCGGGGCCGGATGGAGGCGCGGATCCGCTCCAGCGCCTGCTCCTTGCGGCCGACCGGCTGGAGGCAGCGACCGAGCAGGGGCGCCAGGTTCCGGCCACAGGCGGCGTACTGCGGCACGACGAGCGTCGAGCCCTGGATCGTCGGCGGGACGCCGCTCTCGGACAGGATGGCCTCGATCGCCGACCGGACCGGCACCCCGAGGCGGTCGTAGCCGTGCACGAGCACCCGCCCGTCGTCGACGACGAGGCTCTTGCTCGACGGTCGCATCGCGCCGTTATACACCGTCCGTACACGGTCGGCGTGCCGCTTCCGCTCGAGCGCGTCGTTCCGCGAGCACCTCCTCGAGCGCAGCCAGGTCGACGGGCTTGGCGAGGTTCTAGCGCCCCTCCACCTTCGCCCTCATGTGATCGATGACGAGCGTGTGCTCCTGCTGCGGGCTGAACATGATCAGCTCGGCGTCGGCCGTGACCTTCACGTTGTGTCCCTTGGGCCAGTAGAAGAGGTCGTTCGCCTTCACCGTCTCCTGCTTGCCGGCCGCGTCGGTCGCGGTCAGCTCCCCGCGCAGGACGTACCCCCAGTGCGGGCACTGGCAGCGGTTTCCCTCGAGGCCCACGAACAGCTCGGTGGTATCCACCCCCGCCGCGAGCGAGAAGTACTCGCCGCTGATCTTGCCGAGCCCGGTTGCATCGCCGAAGCCCGTCCTCTGTCGAAGGACGGCACCCGGGAGCTCCAGCTTCACGTCCACGTCATCCTTGGCCACGCGCATGGGTTCCTCGCTGGTTTGTGAGGCACGCGAAAGGTGGCGCGGCCGGCGCCCCGCGGCCATGCAGAAGGCGCCGCGTTGTGCAGATCGCGCCGGAAAGCGCTGGACGTCCGTCAGCCGCCCGCCTGAGGCCCTGTCGGGCGGCCCGAAGGGGGTGATGCGATGGCTGAGCGACCGGCCCGCGACGCGGCGTCGCCCGAGCTCAACGCAGCGCTGCCTCGCGACGTGGTGCGCGTAATCGAGTGGGCGCGCGGCCACCTGAACGAGCCGATCCGGCTGGCCGCCCTCGCCCGGATCGCCGGCGTGCCGCCCCGCACGCTCGAGACGCACTTCCTCAGGTTCCTCGGGACGACGCCGCTCGGCTGGGTGCGCCAGGCCCGCCTGACTCACGCCCGCCGCGCGCTGCTCGCGTCCGGCGGCCGGGCGACGGTGTCGGACGTGGCGGTGGGCTGCGGCTTCGACCAACTCGGCCGGTTCGCGGCGCAGTACTGCCGGCGCTTCGGGGAGCTCCCCTCGGAGACGCTGCGGCGCATCCGGCGCTCGCGCCCCGATTCGTTCGAGGACGTGGACGACGAGGCCACGCGGCTCGCCTGGCGCGCCCTGCCGGCCGTGTTCGCGGTCGCGCCCGGGCCGTGCAAGCGGGCACTCGACGACCTGGAGCAGGCGCAGGAGCTGGCGCCGAGCTACGGCCTGCCCAGGGCGCTCGCCGCCTGGTGCTTCGGCCAGCGTGCGGCGCAGCACTTCGGCTCGACCCCGCAGGAGGACATGGCCCGCGCGATCCGGCTCGCCGGCGACGCGTGCCGGCTCGCGCCGACGGACTCGCTCGCCCTGACGCTGGCGAGCGGCGCCCTGACGCTCGCGCACCGCCTCGACGAGGCCGATCGGCTCCTCGACCGTGCGCTGGCGCTCGATCCCGGGTCGCCCTGGGCGTGGCTGCGCCGCGCCTGGGCCTCGGCCTACTCGGGCGACGCGATCACGGCGCTCCGGCAGTTCACGACGACCCTGAACCTCATGCCGTTCGAGCCCGTCCGTCACCTCGCGTTCATCGGGATCGGCTGCGCCCACTTCGTCGCGGGACGCTACGAGCGCGCGGCGCGCTGGGCGCAAGCGGGGGTCGAGGCCTCTCCGGACTCGTTCTGGGCGGCGCGGGTCGTCGCCGCCTCCGCCATCCACGCGGGGGCGCGGGCGGACGGCCGCAGGATCGTCGGCCGGCTGCTTCGCAAGGATCCGAGCCTGACCGTGAGCGTCGCGCGGCGGGCCTGGCCGTTCCCGACGAAGGTCATGGATCGCCTCGCGGACGGTCTCGCGGTCGCGGGCTTGCCGAAGGACTGAGCCGGCTGCGTTTCGATCGCGTGCGCGATCCCCTTGTTCCGCGACGTCGGTGCGCCTACGTTCTTCGCGGGTGTGGTGGGTAGATCGATCCGCCACAGGTTTAGACGGGGCAGTCGGGCCACTGCTCCCAGCTCGGATTGGATCGGCGAAGACCCCGGATGGTGGAGTGCGGCTCCGTCCTCTGTGAGGACCGCCCTCGACCCGTCGGGTGTTCGCGCCGGTGCTCCGGGAAGGGCATCGCGATGGCCCCCCGCCACACGTCGAGAGACCCGGTCGCCGACCTGACCGGCCCCGCGCCAGCATCTCGATCGACCGACAGTGAGGCCGCTCCGGACGTGGCGACCGCCGGCGGGTCGACGATCCTCGCCGGGCCGGTCGCGGGGATCGTGGGTGGCCTCGTGATGGCCGCTTTCCTGGTGTTCGCCGCGGTCGCGCAGGGGATGGAGCCGCTCGCTGCCCTCGAGCCGATGGGGGCCACCTTCAGGGACGCGGAGGCACGCGGCGGCGGGGCCGGCCCGGTGCTCTACGGCGTGCTCCTCCATCTCGCCGTCTCGGCGCTGGTCGGGCTGCTCTTCGCCATGGTCCTCCCTCGCGACCTGGCGCCCGGGAGCGCGGGCGTCATCTGCGTGGGCCTCGCGTTCATGGTCATGGGGATCATGACGTCCGCGATCGTCCCGGCGGTCAACCCGACGCTGCAGGCACGCTTCCGCGAGCTCGGCGGCTCCTGGGTCATCGCCCACGCGCTGTTCGGGTTCACGGTGGGGTATGCCTGCCAGCGCATACGCCGGGGCCTCGACGTTCGAGTCGGTCGGCACCTTCGGCCCCGCACGGTCTAGCTCACGCGCCGGAGCGTCCCTGGGACGCCGATGCGCCGGCTTCGGCCGGGCAGCCCGCCTTCGCCACAGGAGCGTCTCGTGAACGAGACGAAGCCGGTCACCGCGCCGCCCAGCGCTCCGCCCGTGTTCGGGGCCGTCGTCGCCCCGATCCAGGCCTTCTTCCGGCTCGAGGCGGCGAGCGGGATCGTGCTCCTCGCGTGCGCGCTCGGCGCGCTCGCGTGGGCGAACCTCGGCGGCGTCGACTCCTACCGCGCCGTGTTCGAGGCGTCCTTCACGCTCGTGATCGGCCGGGCGGTCGCCCATTTCACGCTGCTCCAGCTCGTGAACGACGGCCTGATGACGGTCTTCTTCTTCGTCGTCGGGATGGAGATCAAGCGCGAGCTCGTGGACGGCGAGCTGCGGACCCTGCCCCAGGCGATGCTCCCGGCGATCGCCGCCCTCGGAGGGATGATCGTCCCTGCCCTGCTCTACCTCGCGTTCAACCGCGGCGGCCCGGGTCGGCCGGGCTGGGGGATCCCGATGGCGACGGACATCGCCTTCTGCATCGGGGTCCTCACGATCCTGCGTGCGCGCGTCCCGCGTGCGCTGATCGTCTTCGTCACCGCGCTCGCCATCTTCGACGACATCGGCGGCATCCTCGTCATCGCGCTGTTCTACGGCCACGGCATCGACGCAGCCTGGCTCGTCGCCGCGGCCGGGCTCACGCTGGGGCTCGTCGCCATGACGCGCGCCCACGTCCGGAGCGGCGTCCTGTGGGCCGCTGCCGGCGCCGCGCTCTGGACCGCGCTCCACCACGCCGGGATCCACGCGACGATCGCCGGCGTCGTCCTCGGGCTCGCCATCCCGGCGCGCACGCGCCGGCCGCTGGGGGCGGTCCTCGACGCGCTCGCGCGCCACGCGGCCCACCTGGCGCACGGGCGGGAGGACGCGGAGCGCCAGGGGGCAGAGGTCCTCGCGATCGAGGAGGCCCTCGAGGAGGTGGAGGCCCCGCTCACGCGCTTCGTGCACGCGCTCCACCCCTGGGTCGCGTTCGGGATCATGCCGCTGTTCGCCCTCGCGAACTCCGGGGTCCACGTCGCTGGCCTCGACCCGAGCCAGCTCACCGGCCGCGTCGCGGTGGGGACGGCCCTCGCGCTCTTCGTCGGCAAGCAGGTCGGGATCTTCGCCTTCTCGCTCGCCGCGGTGAAGCTCGGGGTCGGCTCCCTGCCGCGCGACACGACGCTCCCCAAGCTCTTCGGCGCCTCCATCGTCGCGGGCATCGGCTTCACGGTGGCGCTGTTCATCGCGACGCTCGCCTTCGCGGGGACGCCCGCGCTCCTCGACGAGGCCAAGGTCGGGATCCTCGCGGCGTCGCTCGCCGCCGGGCTCGTCGGCGGAGGGGTGCTGCGGCTCACGCGCCGCGTGGAGGCCCGGGACGCCCGTGGGCGTTAGGGCTCAGGTCGAGCAGACCCTCGCCCGGACGAACGGCGGCCTCGGACTGGGGGCTCGCGCGGGTGAAGGGCCTGGACGATCGGCTCGCCCTGCCCCGGCCACGCCTCGCGGCCGCGGTCACATCGTGACCGAGCCGGTTACCGTGAGGCGCGCCGTGGACGCGCAATTCAGCAGTCGATGCGGCCGATCTCGCGGGGCACGCTCGATGCAGCCTCCTCCTTCGAAACCCCGAACCGGAGGACATCCACATGAAGACCCTCGCCACGGTTGCCGCCGTCTTCGCCCTGACGTCGGCCTACCCCGCCTTCGCCAGCGATACCACGGCGGATCGCATGGGCGCGGCGAAGGTGCCGGAGACCGCCGAGGAGCACACGGCGATGGCGGCGGAGTACCAGAAGAAGGCCACCGAGTGGCGCAAGGAAGCCGAGTTCCACCGGCAGATGGCGGCCGCCTACAAGGCGTCTCACCCGGACTCGAAGGGCGGCGTGCGGAACGCTCCGGCCGTGAAGATGGAGAAGCACTGCATGACCATCGTCGAGGACTCGGAGAGGCTCGCCGCGGACGCGGAGTGGGCGGCGAAGTACCACCACGCGCGCGCCAAGGAGCTGCAGGCGAGGTGAACGATCGAAGACGACGAGCAGGCGCCTGGCGGCCCTGGAGTGCGGTGATCGCCCCGGTCACACCGCGACCGCCACGGCGGCCTCGCCGCCCGGCACGCGAACCACGCACGCGAAGGCGAGGACCCGGGTTCTCGCGGAGGGTCCGCACGACCGCAGCGCCGCGCTCGTCGTTCCCAGGGTGCACCACACCGTTGCGGGAGATCGGCTCGTCCCGCACCGGCCGGGCCGGTAGAAGAGCGTCATGATCGTCGTCACCGGAGCAACCGGGAAGCTGGGCCGCCTCGTCGTCGAGGCGCTGGTGAAGAAGGTACCCTCGCGCGAGATCGTGGCGGCCGTGCGCAGCCCCGAGAAGGCGAAGGACCTCGCCGCTCGCGGCGTCGAGCTCCGGGGAGCGGACTACTCGAGGCCCGAGACGCTCGCGACGGCCTTCGCCGGCGCCGAGAAGGTGCTGCTCGTCTCCTCGAGCGAGGTCGGTCGCCGGGTGGCGCAGCACGCGGCCGCCATCGACGCCGCGAAGCGCGCCGGGGTCCGGCTCCTCGCCTACACGAGCATCCTCCACGGCGAGGCGTCGAAGCTCGCGCTCGCCGCGGAGCACCAGGCGACGGAGGCCGCCCTGCGCGCGTCCGGCCTCGCGTGGGTCTTCCTCCGGAACGGCTGGTACGTGGAGAACTACACCGAGCACCTCGGCCCCGCGCTCGCGAACGGCGCGTTCGTGGGCAGCGCGGGCGCCGGCCGCATCGCTGCCGCGACGCGCGCCGACCTCGCCGAGGCCGCCGTCGCGGTGCTCACCGGCCCGGGGCACGAGCGGACGGCGTACGAGCTCGCCGGCGATCACCCGTTCACGATGGCGGAGCTCGCCGCCGAGGTCTCGCGCCAGACCGGCAAGCGCATCCCGTACCAGGACCTGCCGCCGGAGCAGTACAAGGCCGTCCTCACCGGCGCCGGCGTGCCAGGACCGTACGCGGACCTGCTCGTCGACTCGGATCTCGGCATCGCCCGAGGCGAGCTCGACGACGCGAGCGGGGACCTGCGCCGCCTCATCGGCCGGGCCACCACGCCGCTCGCGGACGCGGTGGCCGCCGCGCTCGCGCGCTGAGGCCGGGCCGCACGGAGGGGCCGGCGCGGACGAGCTCCGCGCCGCCCCGCTCACGTCGTGCCGGCGAGGATCCGCACCGGCAGCACCATCGCGTTGAGGCCGCCGAGCTGGAGCCTGCGCTGCAGCTGGTAGGCGGTCTCGTTGTGCAGCAGCCGCTGGAACCAGCGCTCCTGCTGGAAGACGAGCTTGCCCGCGAAGACCACGGTGCGCGGGAACTCCTGGGCCAGGTCGAAGCACAGCTTCTCGGCGACGCTCACCGCCTCGGTCCCGATCTCCATCCGGTAATCCGCGGCGAGCTTCAGCCGGTGCGCCAGGGCGACGTACTGCTCGAGGCCCTGCTGGGTCCGGAGCCGGATCCGGTCGACCTCCTCGATGCCCTTCATCGAGGCGGCGTCGATGACCCCGGCCGACACGAAGATGAAGTTCTTGAAGTGTCCCGGGAACGTGCGCTGGACGGTCAGCAGCGCGTGGACGCCGAGGCCGCCGTAGCCGCCGACGAGGAGCACCGCCGTCGGGGCCTTCGGGTCGACGACGGGGTGCGGCCCCGGGGGATGCGGCGGCAGCACCTCGAGGATGTCGTCGAGCCGCTTCAGGTTCGCCTGGACGTTCCCATAGTGGCGCCGTATGGCGAAGCAGAGCCCGACGACGAGGCTGGTCACGACGATGGTGATCCAGCCGCCTTGCCCGCCCTTCTCGTACACGGTGCCCGTGAGGATCGCGACGCAGAGCGCGAACGCGACGCCGTGGATCGTGAAGCCCCGGCGGCGGCCCGGCGCCCGCGTGCGCCACCAGTACCGAAGCATGGCGAGCTGCGAGAGCGAGAAGGTCACGAAGACGTTGATCGAGTACATCGTGACGAGCTGGAGGATGTCGCCCCGCGTCCAGAGCAGGGTCGCGAGGGACGCGCCGCCCATCAGCAGGACGCCGTACTGGATCGTGAGCCGATCGGAGAGCTGGCCGAACCGATGCGGCAGCCAGGAGTCGTGCGCCATGTTGGACATGACGCGCGGCCCGTCGATGAACCCGGCCTGCGCCGCGACCACGAGCAGCGCCGCCTCGGCGAGCAGCGTCAGGATGACGAAGCCGCTGCCGATCGGGACTCCGCCGAGGCTCCAGCCTCCCGCGAACCGCTCGAGGAGCACCGCGTTCATCGTCTTCCCCTCCTCGGGCGCGGCGCGGAAGAGGAGGTAGCAGACGAGGATGCCCGCCGCGGTGAACGCGAGCGAGATCGCCATGTACGTCATCGTCCGCTTGGCGGTCTGGACCTTCGGCTCCCGCATGATCTGGATGCCGTTCGACACCGCCTCGATGCCGGTGTAGGTCCCGGCGCCCATCGAGTACGCGCGCACGAAGACGGCGAAGAGGCCGACCGCGCCGAGCTCCGCGAGGCCGGAGCGGAAGCCGTGCCCGACCTCCCCCGCGACGCGCGGCACGTCCGGCAGGTGCATGCCGATCCCGCCGACGATCAGGACGAGGTGCGTGAGGAGGAACAGGCCGAAGATGGGCGCGAGGATCGTGACGGACTCCTTCACGCCTCGCAGGTTCGAGATCACGAGGAGCCCGATCGCGACGCCCTGGGCGGGCAGCTTGTACGCCTCGAGCCCCGGCGGCAGGAAGCTGAAGATCGCGTCGCCGCTCGACGCCACGGACACGGAGATCGTGAGGACGTAGTCGACGAGCAGCGCCGACCCCGACACGACGCCCAGGCGCGGCCCGAGGAGCTCCGTCGCCACGACGTAGCCGCCCCCGCCGAAGGGGAAGCGCTTGATGATCTGCGAGTAGGCCACCGAGATGACGAGGACGGTCACCGCCGTGGCGAGCGCCAGCGCGACCGCGAGGTACGCATGGGAGCCGAGCGCCCTGAACGCCTCGTCGGGACCGTAGGCGGACGACGACAGCCCGTCTGCGCCGAGGCCGACCCAGGCCAGCAGCGCGATCAGCGAGATGCTGTGATGGGTCCGCGGGTCCTGGACGTCCCGCGGCGCGCCGAAGATCAACGTCCGCAGGCGCGCGAACGGGCGCCGCGGTGACCAGGCGGACGGCAGCCCGGGGGCCTCCTTCGGTGGGGGCTTCGGCTCGGGCGTCCCTGCGGGCATCCCGCCAGCTTGCCGATCCGTGCATCAGCGCGGGATCAAGACCTCGCCTCCGGGCATCAAGGCCGCATCAAGGCGCGGCGAGGAGGGGAGGCGAGGCGCTTCGAGCCATGACGCCGCGCACGGTGCCTTGACGCGGCCTTGACGATCTCGCCCCGAACCTTGACCCGGTCATGATCCTGCCGCGCGTACGCTCCTCCCTGGAGGGAGTGCCGCGCCATGGCCGTCGCCGAACGCCACCTTCACCTCGTCCGCCCCGCGGGCACGCCGGACCCGGTCCCGGATCTCGGGATCGATGGGGAGCTCGAAGACCTGGTCGTCACCGGCACCCTCTTCGCGGTCTCGTTCCTCCCGATCGCGAGCGCGCTCGCCCACGTCGGCCGGTGGAGCGGCGGAACGCTGGGGCTCGGTGCCGCGGGATCCTTCTTCGCCGGCCGCGCGCTGTGGGCCTGCGCCGGGGCGGCGATCCGCGCCAGGAGGCGGTCGTGAACGAGGCCTCCGGGTGGTCGGCCTCGCCGCGACGTTCTCGACGCCGCCTCCGGGTTGAAGATCTTCCTCGCGCTCGACCTCACGCTTGACGATCTCCCGGGGGCGGGGCGTTGATGCCCAAGCACCGCCGCCCGAGGCCCCAACCGTGACGACGTCGACCGCCCGCCCGGATCCCGATGCGCTCCTCGCGAGGGTGAGCGCCGACGAGGCGAAGGAGCGGCGCGCCCGGTTCAAGGTGTTCTTCGGGTTCGCGCCCGGGGTCGGGAAGACGTACCGGATGCTCCAGGTCGCGCGGGACCTCGTCGCGGAGGGAGTCGACGTGGTGATCGGCGCGGTCGAGACGCACGGCCGCTACGACACCGCCGGCCTGGCGCTGGGCCTGGAGGTGCTCCCCCGGCGCGCCCTTCCCCACCGGGGCCTCGTGCTCGAGGAGTTCGATCTCGACGCGGCGCTCGCGCGGCGGCCGAAGATCCTGCTCCTCGACGAGCTCGCCCACACGAACGCCCCGGGCTCGCGCCACACCAAGCGCTGGCAGGACGTGCTCGAGCTCCTCGGGGCGGGCATCGAGGTCTACGCCACGCTCAACGTCCAGCACGTCGAGAGCCTGAACGACGTCGTGGCGCAGATCACCCACGTGCAGGTCCGCGAGACCGTTCCGGACTCGGTCCTCCAGCGCGCCGACGAGATCGAGCTCGTCGACGTCGCGCCCGAGGAGCTGCTCGAGCGCCTCCGCGAGGGGAAGGTCTACCTGCCCGAGCAGGCGGCGCTCGCGCGCGAGCACCTCTTCAAGCGCGGAAGCCTGCTCGCCCTGCGCGAGCTCGCGCTCCGCAGGATGGCGGAGCGGGTGGACGAGGACGTGCTCGCGTTCCGCGAGGCGCACGGCGTCGACCGCGCCTGGGCCACGGCGGAGCGGGTGCTCGTCTGCGTCGGACCCGCGCCCGACTCGGCGCGTGTCGTGCGCGCCGCCCGGCGCATCGCGGCGGGGCTCCGCGCGCCCTGGTTCGCCGCGGCCGTCGAGACCACGAACCGGCCGCCGCCCCCGGAGGAGGACCTCGGACGCCTGGAGGCGCACCTCCGCCTCGCCGAGTCGCTCGGGGCGGTCGTCGTGCGCCTCTCCGGGCTGAACGTGGCGGACGCGGTGCTGGACTTCGCGCGCAGGAAGAACGTCACGCGCATCGTCCTCGGGAAGCCGCGTCATCCGCGCTGGCGAGACCGTCTTCGCGGGTCGCTGGTGGACGAGATCATCCGCGGGAGCGGCGACATCGAGGTGCACGTCCACTCGGGCTCGGACGACGAGGGGCCCCCACGCGCCGCGGCGCCCGCACGCCGCGAGGACCGGGCGCCCTCCCGCGAGTACGTCCGGGCCATCGGCGTCATCGGCGTCACGACGGGGCTCGCGGCGGCGGTGCGCGCGCTGCTCCACGTACCGGACGTCGAGATGCTGTTCCTGCTCGGCGTCCTGGTCGTCGCCCTGACGAGCGGCCGGCGCCCGTCCATCCTCGCCGCGGCGCTCGCGGTCGTCTCGTACGACTTCTTCTTCGTCCCGCCGGCGTTCACGCTCGACGTGTCGGACGCCCGCTACTTCCTCACGTTCGCGATGATGCTCGGGATCGGCGTCGTCATCGGCACGCTGACGCTGCGGCTGCGGGAGCAGCAGCGCGCCGCGGTGGCGCGGGAGCGGCGGACGAGCGCCGTGTACGCGCTGAGCCGCGAGCTGGCCGCGGCCGTCGACGCGCCCGGGGTCGGGAGCGCCTGCGTCCGCGCGGTGGCCGAGGCGTTCGACTGCGAGGCCGTGTTCCTCGCCGCGAAGGATCGAGAGCTCCTGGAGCCCGTCGCAGCGGCTCCGCCGGGGCTCACGCTCGGGACGGGCGAGCGCGCGGTGTCGCAGTGGGTGCTGGAGCACGGGCGCCCCGCCGGGCGCGGCACCGACACGCTGCCGGGTGAGCCCGTCCTCTGCCTCCCGCTCCGCACCTGGGGCGACGTGCTGGCGGTCCTCGCCCTGAGGCCGCCGGGAGCGCGCAGCTTCACGGGGGAGCAGCGCGACCAGCTCGACTCGCTGGGACGGCACGCCGCCGTCGCGCTCGACCGCGTCCACCTCGCCGAGGACGCGCGGCGGGCCTCGCTGCGGGCCAAGACGGAGGAGCTCCGCAGCGGGCTCCTCTCCGCCGTCTCGCACGATCTCCGGACGCCGCTCGCCGCCATCACCGGCGCCGGGACGCTGCTCCTCGACGACGGCGTCGCCGACCCGGCGCTCCGCAGGGAGCTGATCACCACCGTCGTGGAGGAGGCGGAGCGGCTCGAGCGCCTGGTGTCGAACCTCCTCGACATGACTCGGCTCGAGTCCGGGGTGGTCGAGCCGCGGCGCGAGTGGGTGCCGCTCGTCGAGGTGGTCGGCGCCGCCATGAACCGCCTCGACCGCCAGCTCGCCGGGCGACCCGTGGTGACCACGATCCCGGACGACGTGCCCCTCCTCTCCATCGACCCGATCCTCGTCCAGCAGCTCTTCGTGAACCTCCTCGAGAACGCGGCCAAGTACACGCCGCCCGGGTCGGAGCTCTCGGTCCGCGCCGCTCGCGAGGGGGGCACGCTCGTGGTGGACGTGGCCGATCGTGGGCCGGGCATCCCGGCCGGCGAGGAGGAGCGCGTGTTCGAGCGGTTCCACCGCGCCGCGCAGCCGGGCGTGCGAGGCGTCGGGCTCGGGCTCCCGATCGCCCGGGCCATCGCCCAGGCGCACGGGGGGCGCCTCACCGCGTCGAATCGAGCCGGCGGCGGGGCCGTGTTCCGGCTCACGCTCCCGCTCGCGACCCCGCCCGAGGCGCCGCCGGAGCCGCCGCCGGAGCCGCCCCCGGAGCACGCCGCGACCCGCGGAGGCGGCTCGTGACCGCCGCCGGCCCCCTCGTGCTCGTCGTCGAGGACGAGCTCCCGGTGCGGCGCTTCCTCCGCGCGGCGCTGGCCGGCCACGGGTACCGGGTCGTGGAGGCGGGCACCGTGGCGGACGCCGAGCAGCTCGCGCCGAGCCACAACCCGGACGTCTTCCTGCTCGACCTCGGCCTCCCCGACGGCGACGGGATCGCGCTGACGCGCCGCCTGCGCGAGTGGTCCCCCGCGCCGATCATCGTCCTGTCCGCGCGCGGCCGGGAGGAGGACAAGGTGAACGCGCTCGACGCCGGCGCCGACGACTACCTGACGAAGCCGTTCGGCGTGAACGAGCTCCTCGCCCGGCTCCGCGTCGCGCTCCGACACGCGCAGGCGTCCACGGAGCAGCGCGCGGTGCTCGAGGTCGGAGCGCTCCGGATCGACCTGGCTCGCCGGGAGGTCACGGTCGGCGGCGTCGGGGTCCGCCTCACGCCCACGGAGTACCGCGTGCTCGCGCTCCTCGCGCAGCACGCCGGCAAGGTCCTCACGCATCGCCAGATCCTCCGCGAGGTCTGGGGCCCGAACGCGACGGAGGCGCACTACGTCCGCGTGCAGGTCGCCGAGCTCCGGAAGAAGATCGAGGCCGACGCGGCGCGACCGAGGCTGCTCATGACGGAGACCGGCGTCGGGTACCGGCTCCGGGATCGGGCGGAATGACTCGCCTCGCTCGGCTGCCCGAGCGGCAGCGTCGCCGACAGATGGGACCCCACATGCGCCCGGCCTTCCTCCTCCGGTTGCTCGACCCCGTGGGCAGCGCGATCGCCCGGCAGCTGGCCCGGCCGCGCGGCTGGTTCGGTCGCGCGGTCATGACGCGCGTGCTGAACCGCGGGAACCGCGACCTCATCGAGGCGACGCTCGACGGCGTCGGTCTCGGGCCCGGGTGCCGGCTCCTCGACGTCGGGTTCGGCGGGGGGCTCCTGCTCGAGCTGGCGCAGCGCCGTGGGGTCCGCAGCCTCGCCGGCGTCGACCCCTCCGAGGCCGCGGTCGCCTGGCTTCGCAGCCGGCGGGACACGCGAGCCGGCTCGGAGCTTCGCCTGGAGGTCGGCGTCGCCGAGGCGCTCCCCTTCCCCGACGCGAGCTTCGACGTCGTGGCCTCCACGAACACGGTCTACTTCTGGCCCGACCTCGCCCGGGCGTTCTCCGAGCTGCACCGGGTGCTCGAGCCCGGCGGCCTCCTCACCGTGGGCTTCTCGGGAGCCGCGAAGCTCCGGCGCTTCGCCGGCATCACGCGGCACGGCTTCTCGTTCCACGACGGCGGGGAGCTCGTCGACGCGGCGACGCGCGCGGGGTTCGCGAACGTCCGGCTCGCGGTGCTGCACGGCCGCGTGACGGAGGGTGACTACGTGCTCCGGGGCTCCGCGAGCGCCACCCCGGCGTGCTCCTCCTCCGCAACGTGGCGAACATCACGATGGACCTCGACGGCGTGGAGACCGTGCGTCTCCCGGCGATGCTCGGTGGCACGGACAACGTGACGCTCAACGACCTCGCCGGCACGAGCGTGACGAGCGTCCACGTGAACCTGGCAGGACCCGTCGGCGGCGGAGACGCGCAGCCGGACGCCGTCGTCGTCAACGGAAGCGAGGGCGACGACGCCATCGTCGTGGCCGGGGATGCCTCCGGTGTCGCCGTGACCGGCCTCGCGGCCGCCTCCTTCATCACCGGCGCGGAGGCGGCCAACGACGCCCTCGTGATCCACGCGCTCGGCGGCGTCGACACGTTCGACGCGAGCGGGCTCGCGCCGGGCGTGATCCAGCTCCTCGTGGACGGGGTGCCCTGAGGCAGCAGAGGGCCCCTGTCCCCGTGGCGACGAACGCCGCGAGTAACAGGGGCTCCAGAACGCCGACCGGCTTTCATGGCTTGAGGTGGAGCGCGTCACCACCGCGGGGAAGCCCGGGGCGAGCAGGTGGTTGGTGACCGTGATGTCGCCGCCGTCTCTTCGACCTCCGCGAGAAAGGGTGCGGCTTCGCGAAAGGTGGCGCGGCCGGGTCGGCGCACTCATTCAGTCCTCGCCGCGCTGTGCAGATCGCGCCGAAAAGCGCCGGACCTCCGTCGGCCGTTCGCGGACGAGCTCGGCGCGTCCGCGAACGGCCGACGACGTTCGGCAATCGGTCAATTCTTTGGATCCATCCAGGGGATCCTGTGGACAGCGCCGTGAGACCGAGTCTCCGTGCTGGGGCAATCGGATGTGCCCAAGGAGGTCACTCGACACATCGCCGACCGATCACCAACAGCGACGGGCAGTACAAGGAGGGTTCCCTGCAGCTCGTCCTTGCTCGCCACCGGAATAGGGTCGGCGCGCTCCGGAGATCAGCACCGGCTCGGTGATCGAGCCGGGCGGGGAATGGTGCGTCCGGCGCCCGCCGTCTCGCGCTGAAGAGAGGGGAGACAGATGACACGTTCATCGAGACGGACCGTCGCGGTCGCAAGGCTCGCATTCGCCCTCGTCGCGGCCGTGCCGGCCGCGTTCGCCCAGCCATTGCCGGGCGGGACGCTCGATCCGACCACGATCCCGAAGTACCAGCAGCCGCTCGTGATTCCGCCCGTGATGCCCCCGACCGGAAAGGTGAACGGCGCCGATTATTACGAGATCGCGGTCCGG
>Ga0184637_10000695_pt1 | contig 24364 bp, 22 predicted proteins | sample PLM3_127_b2_FD_133143 | JGI IMG/M metagenome (GOLD analysis project Ga0184637, IMG submission 133143) | Groundwater sediment microbial communities from an aquifer in East River, Colorado, USA - PLM3_127_b2 | ecosystem: Environmental > Terrestrial > Soil > Riparian zone | place: USA: East River... | reverse complement strand
GATTGCCGGCTCCATGCGTTACTTCACCGCAAGCGGAGCATTCTGGATTCGGGACGGTCGGGTGCCAGTCGATGGGGAAGTCGAATTGCGTGTCGCGCAGCCACCGGGTCGCCGGAGTCGCCCCGGCGGGCGACTGGATCCACGACTCCGTCTGGCCCTGGCCCACGCGTATCTCCACTCGGGCGAAGTCGAGCAGGCCGTCGCCGTTCAGATCCCTCAGCAACCCCGTGGTGACGCCGACAGCGGTATCGAGTCCGAATGGTGTCACGTAGTTGTTGAACCTCGCCGGGGGCACGTAGACAGCGGCTTCGGGGCAGTGGCTTCCCCCAAAAAGGAGCGCATCCTCGGGGTTCGATGCGCACCATGCGGAGAACGCGCCTGAACCGCCGCCGGTATTTAGCAATACACCGCTGCGCAATCCCCAATTCCCGGTATTCCAGGTATTCCAGACCACGTCGGCGAGCCCATCGCCGTTCACATCCGCCAGTCGTACTCCCGAATCGCCCGTAAACGTGCTGGGGCCGCACCTCCAGAAGTTGTAGTTCCAGCTATAGCAGTTGAGTCCTTCGGGAGTATCGTAGACGTCGTGGAAGAGCGTCACGTGTGCAAACCGACCCTCCCCATAGTCACCCAGGAGAATGTTCGACGGAAGATCGTACTGCGGGGCCCTGGCCCAGCGCGGCGAGGTATTCGGCGTCTGAATCCATACGCGTGTCCGCGCTTCGTTGCGTCCTTCGAGTTCCAGGACCCAGTTATACCCGGTCCAGAGGAGATCGGGATGCTCTCGCTCGATCACCGCGAGGTCGAGATATCCGTCGCCGTTGAAATCGATGAACTGCGGCGACAAATTGATGGGGACATGACAGACGGCGGTCATGTCCAGGGGGGCAATGTCTTCTGGAATCCACTCGAACCCAAGATAGGAATAATTCGCGCAGGGGCTCATCGCCCCATAAAATTCCCGATAGAGCTGGGAGAACGCCGGCTCGTCGAGCTCGGTCTGGTAGCTGCTCTTGACGATGACTTCCTCGAACGGCGGTAGCCCCGCGGCGAGGGCCTGCGCCGCGGCGTCGTTCTCCCACCCGCTCCCGGTGTTTCGGAAGACGACCGCGGCGGTGGACGGCGGAATGTGCTGCGGTTCGTCGAGCTCCTCTCCATCACAGTCGAAGTGGCGATCGACGCCGCTGAGGCGGACGGAGATCACGAGGTCGGCGAGCCCGTCGGCGTCGAGGTCCACCAGCTTGACCGTGGGACGGGGCTCGAAGAATCTCGCTGAGGGCTCGCCTCCAATCGCCTCGAAGGTCGCAAAGCGGCTCGTCTCGGCTCCAATACCGCGAGGTAGCAACTCCTCGGAAAGGGTCGCCAAGCGGAATCCGGGAGTAACCGAGCACATGGCGAACATCGTCCCGGCGAAGTTCCATCCGTAGGCCGCCGAATTCCCGGTGGGGGGCGCCGGGATCTGTTCGTATTCCAAACGGGGCTGCTGGTACTTCAGGCTGTCGAACGACGCCTGGTAGTCGAGGGCCGATTCTTCACTGTCCGAAAAGCCCGCGCCTGTGTTGACGAAGACGTGCATCGTGCCGGGGGCGAACAAGTCCTGGGCATCCGGGCGAAGCTCCATGCGGTCGGGCAGTCCATCTCCGTTGATGTCGCCGATCAGCTGTGGGAGTGGGCGTTTGATGTCGGTGTAGTCATAGGGGCCTATGTAGGGATAAGCCCCGAACGGAATCCGATAGCCCTCTTCGTCGTCATAGGAGCCGGGGGTGTCCCGGTAGCGGAATTCTTGGCGGGGCAGGCCGGTGCAGTCGGCTGCAACGGGATCCTCGTCGAGCTCGGTGCAGTCGGTGCCGAACTCCTGCACCCAGGAGAGCCGAGAACGCTCGGTCGTGTAGTGAACATGCTCTAGGTCGTAGCCGAAGGCGTAGCGCCGGAAGATCTGCTCGTGGCCGAAGACCTGGATCTCGCGCAGGCGGCGCGTGATCTTCCGCTCGATGCCCCCCGAGAAGAGCTGTCGCTCGTCCGGCCGGTCTTGATATTTGAAGCGAACCTCCCGCGGCCCGGCCGTGCTGGTCGCGCCGGTGCCGTAGAACACCGACGCCAGGTAGGCCGAGCCAATATCGGTCGTGGTGTCGTACTCGAGGAAGATCGGGTTTCCGAAGGCGTCCTCCATGCGCTGGAGCAGCCAGCGTGCGGTCGAGCCGCCTTGCAAGATCCGATGGCCCGCCCCCTCGCCGAAGATCAGCTTGGTGCCGTTGGGCTGCTCCACGGTCCAGGAGTCGCTGGCGGGGAGGTAGCGGATGCGCCGGAACGACTCGACGAAGGTGTGGTACTCGTCCGGGGTCTCGAGGTCCTCGACGAGAATGTCGCTGCCAAGCTCATACTTCAGGCAGTCTGCGAAGTCCGGAACGCCGAATCGATCGGAGCAACGAATCTCGGGAATCCCGAGCGTCCAGCCGACGCCGTACGGGCCGTCGCCCGAGCGGCTCGAGTAGGCAAGCTCGAGATTGGGGGCGAACCCGCCCGGGCCCGGCGGCACTTCGATCGGGATCCGGAACCGCGCGGCACCGGTGTTGTCGATCACCGCTGGATCCGTCGGGCCCTCGTCGCCCGGGGCGGGCATGGCGCGACCCACCGGCGCGAGCAACAGGCCCCACGCGGCGAGGATCGAGATCCCTGCCAGTCGTTGCATGCCGCGCATCACTCCCTGCCTGGTGTCGGAGTGGAGCCGAGCCGCAGTGCCTTGATTCCGCCATCTACAGGCAGACCCCGGCCTGTGTCAACACGAATCACCGACGGAGAGCCTCGAATTTCACGCGCTCCCCAGCAATGTCACACCCCCTCGGGATTGTGTGGCAAGGTTGGAGAGTGAAACGAATCGGTCTTGCGCTGCTCTCGGCACCGCTGCTGGCCGTTGCCCAGAGCCCGTTCGGGCTGGCGCCCGTGGCCCTCGTCGCGCTCACGCCGTGGCTGTGGGCGAGCGGGCGTGCGGGAGGGGGAGAGGCGCTCGTGCTCGGCGCGCTCGTTGGCACGCTCTACGGCTGCCTCGTCGCCCCGTGGATTCCGGAAGCGCTCCGCTCGCTCGGATCCTCGGGTCTGGCGCCGCTGCTCGGTCTCGTCGTCACGGCAGCGTGGGCGAAGCTTCCGCTCTTCGCGGGCGTGGGCTGGATCGCGCAGCGGCTGCGGGATCAGCCGCCTGCCGTGCAGGTCGCCGCGGTGGCGCTCGCCTTCGGACTCGGGGAGTGGGCCACCTCGGTGTGGCGCCTCGGCGTTCCGTGGGCCCTCGTCGGCCACTCCCAGCTCGCGGCGCCGGGCGTCGCTCAGGTCGCGGCCCTCGGCGGCGTTCCCTTGCTCTCGGCTTGGCTGGTCGCCATCAACGCGGCCATCGCGCTCGCGGTGAGCCCAGGCTCGCCGGCCCGCCGCCTCGCGATTGCTCTTGCGAGCAGCTGGCTTGCAATGGCTTGGCTCGGCCTGCCGGTTGCCGAACGGGTCCGGCCTCGGCATCCAGAAGGTGCGAGTGCCGAGCTTCTCGTCGTGCAGCCCGCACTTCCGCGCGATGCCCGCTGGGATGCCCGCGCCCAGGCGTGGATCCTCGAATCGATGGCTAGCCGCACGTCCGCGGCGCTTTCAAGTCAGGCGGGGCGCCCCGATGCCATCGTCTGGCCCGAAAACCTCCTGACGAGCCCGCTCGAAATCGATCCGGAATTGTCACGCGCCCTTCAGGCTCACGTCGACCAGTGGGGCGTGCCGCTGATCACCGGCCTGGTGCGGCCTGCGATCGGTCGAGTGCCCCGCGAGTATCGCAGCTCGGTCGTCGTCCTCGCGCCCGGCCGCGGCGTGGTCGCGGCGGTGGACAAGTTCCGCGCCGTCCCGCTGCTCGAATCGAGCCGCGCCCTGGGCGGCGCAAGCTGGCTTGCTCCCCTGTTCGGCCGAGCCGCGCGTTGGCCAAAGGTGCAGGAGGCGACGGCCGCAGGGACTTCGCTCACCGCGAGGTTCAGCCTCACCCCGGTCCTCTGCTACGAAGTGCTCTTCCCGCAGATCGTGGCGCGTCGCCGGTCGCCGGAGAGCCTCGCGATCCTGAATCTCGCGGACGACAGCTGGGTCAGTGGGGAGATGGCTACCCGGCAGCTGGTCGACTTTGCCGCCTTCCGTGCCATCGAGCAGCGGATGACGCTGATCCGGGTCGCGCATGGGGGCCTCTCCAGCGTCGTCGACGAATTCGGCCGGACGCAGCTCGAGCTGCCTCCGGATCGATGGGCGCACGCCACGGTGGCTATCCGCGCGAGCGTGCCCCCTTTGCTGCTCGAGCAGGCGGCCCTGATCGGGCTTCCCCTTTCGACGGGATGGGGTGTATGGTGGCTGCTCGCAGTATGCGCTCGCAAGACTCCGGGCGGGGCAATGCGCGAGACCAGTGAACCGAAGGAGACGCCCTCATGATCCCTCGTTCTACGCTCGCAGCCTTCCTCAGCGCCGCGCTGGTTTGGATTTCGCCTGCCGCGGAGGCAGACGAGACCGTCAGCACGTTTTCGCTGGACGCCCTCTCGTTCATCTCCTTCGGGGATCAGCAATTCTTGTTTCCGCCCGGCGGGTCGTCTATCCGGTTCCACTTCGGGACACCGGCCGACGATGGCTCGATCCCGTTCACGATCGCGCCAGCGGACGTCTCGATCGCGCCAATTCCCCTGCCGGAGAGCGCGGGGACGCTTCACTACTCGATCGCCTCGCCGGCTTCCGGCTCACTCGTCCCGACCGCGAGCGGGCGCAAGCTGAGCTTCACTGCGACGGTCCGAGCTACCCTCTCGGACACCCCGCGCGCAGGAAGCTACGAGTACGAGATTCCCTTCTCTACCGAGGGCGCGGCCGCGACCAATGCCGCGGGGACCGATTCGGTGAGCGTGACGGGGATGCGCCTGGTCGATGGCGTGTGGTACGGCCAGCTCGTCGGCGCGACGACCAACAAGACCAACGCCTTCCCCGAGCCGGGAACCGCCGTCTACACGGTGCTCAGCGGGCAGTTCGATCAGATTCCCTGACCTCGCTAACGCCTCGAGCTACAGGATCCGCTGCTCACGCAGGCGGCGGCGCTCTTCGCTCGGCACGCCCAGCTCGTCGAGGATCTCCTCGTTGTGCGCGCCGAGCGCGGGCGCGGCGCTGCGTACGGAGAGCGGCGTGCGCGAGAGCTTGGCGGCCGGACCCGTGATCGGGACGGCCGCGCCGGCGGGCCCGCTCGGCGTCTGGAGCATGTCCCGGGCCAGCACCGCGGGGTGATGCGCCGCTTCGGCGTAGCTCTGCACCTTCGCGGCGGGGAGGTCCGCCGCGAGCAGCGCGGCGAGGGCCTGCTCCACGCTGCGCTCGCGGGCCCAGTCTGCGACCAGCCGGTCCACCTGGCGGCGGCGCGCGATCCGGGCGGGAGCCGTCGCGAAATCGGGGTGGCGGGCCAGCTCGGGGCGGCCGAGAAGCTCCGCCATCCGCACCCAGTGGCTGTCGAGCAGCACCCCGGCCATGATCCGGCCGTCTCGACACTCATACGTGTTGGCGGGCGCCGCGACCCGGAACTCGTTCCCGAGCCGCGGCAGCTCGACGCCCAGCGCGCCGAGCGTCAAATAGCCGGTCGACTGGAAGAGCATGGCGTCGAGCAGCGCCACGTCGACGTGCTGGCCTTCGCCGGTCGCATCGCGGTGACGCAGCGCCGCCAGCGCGGCGAGCGCCGCGTGCAGGCCGGCGAGGTCGTCCGCCAGAAAAGTGGGCGATTTCACGGGCTCGCCGTCCGGGCTGCCATTCAAAGACAGGAAGCCGCTGGCGGCCTGGGCCAGAGGGTCGTAGCCGACGCGATCCGACCAGGGGCCCCACTGGCCGAAGCCGCTGATCGAGACGTACACCAGATCGGGTTTGACGGCGCGGAGGGCAGGGTACCCGGCGCCCCAGCTCGCGAGCGTTCCGGGCCGGAAGTTCTCGATCAGGACGTCGCTGCGCCTCGCGAGCGCTAGGAACAGGGCGAGTCCTTCCGGGCGGCGCAGATCCAGCGAGAAGCTGCGCTTGTTGCGGTTCACCGTGGCGTGCATGAACGAAACGGGAGGATCGGTGCCGGGCAGCAGCGGGGGCAAGCGGCGCGCGATCTCGCCGTCCGGGTGCTCGACCTTGATCACGTCTGCGCCGAAATCGGCCAGGATGCAGCCGCACATGGGCCCGGCCCAGGTGGTGGTCGCCTCCAGCACGCGCACGCCGGCTAGCGGGCCCCGATGGTCACGGCGGGCCTCGCGGTAGAACTCGCTCTTCTGCATGGTCCTCCTCCGCGGCGGCATGGTAGAACGTGAACCGCGGCGCCGCGGCCGCGCGCAGGAGGGACGATGGACTGGCTCGGAGCGCTGCTGGTCGACACCACGCCGGGGCTCACGGACCTGGCCCTGCTGATCGGACGCCTCTTCATCGGCCTGTGCTTCGTGACCCACGGGCTCGGCAAGCTGGGCCTCGTCGGCACCGGGAGCATGCAGGGCTTCGTGCAGTTCCTCGAGAGTCTTGGCGTGCCGTTCGCGCCGGTGCAGGCGCGCATGGCGATGCTCTCGGAGATCACCGGCGGGGGCCTGCTCGCGCTGGGACTCTTCACCCGCCCCGCCTGTCTCCTGCTGGTGTTCACCATGCTGGTCGCGGGCCGGCTCGGTCACAAGGGCGCCGGCTATCTGATCACCAACGATCCCCCCGGCGCGGAGTACACCATCAACCTGGCGGCGATCTGCCTGGTCTTCGCGCTGCTGGGGCCGGGCGGCCTCTCGCTCGATTGCTGGTTATTTACGGCCGGCTGAGCGCGGCTTCCCTTCGTCGGAGAGCGGCGAGCGCAGACTCCGCCAGGCGACGGCTCGCGGCGTCCGGGTCCGAAGCGACGGCCTCGGCGAGCCGTTCCAGGGCCGCGGCCGGCGGCTCCTCCAGCCCGGCGAGCGCGGTGAAGGCCGCGCGCCGCACGCCGAGGTCTGCGTCGCGCGTCGCGGCGAGCAGCCTGCGCGCGATCTCGGGCTCGCCGGGCGCGAGCTCGCGCAGGCCGGCCAGCGCCATCCGCCGCGCACGCGGCGAGCCGTCGCGCGCGAGGCTCATCAGCACGGGCAGCACCTCGCCGTGGCCGCGCCCCATCTCGACCAGGATCCGCGTCGCGGTCCAGCGCAGGTCGCCATCCTCGGACTCGAGCGCAGCCACCAGCGCGGGCAGCGAGCGCGGCTCGGGCGGCTCGAGCCGCGCGAGCGTGAAAGCAGCCTGGATGCGGCAGCGCGGCTCGTCCGCGCGGAGCGCCTCGCGCAGCGCCTCGCTCACCACCGGGTGTCGCCGTCCGAGCCCTGCCAGCACCTGGGAGGCGGCGCGCGCGACGGCCTTGACCGGGTCGCCCAGCGCGGCGGCCAGCGCGGGCACCAGCAGCACCGCCGAGGGATCGCCCTCGGCCTCCAGACAGGCCCGCCGGCGCTGCTCGGCGTCGCCGCTCGCGAGCCCGCGCAGGAGCGGATGCGTCACGCGAGCCTCCAGACGGCCGCCAGCAGCTCGCTGCCTTCGCGCGCGACGCGGCCCTCGCGCTCGAGCTTGCGCAGATGCGAAGCCACGGACATCGCGGCGGCGCCGTGCAGGGATTCCGGATAGGCGGCGTAGATGCGCCGGACCATCTCGGGGATGCACGAGAGACCCTGGCCGAGGGCCTCGAGGATCTGCGACTCGCGCTCGTGGCGGTGCGCCAGGTATTCGCGGATCTTGGCCTGACCGTCGGCGATGCGCGGACCGTGCGCCGGATAGATCGCGCGCGGCGCCTGCGCGAGCAGGCGCTCGAGCGAGTGCAGGTAGTCGAGCAGGTCGCCGCCCTTGGCGGGGATCACCGTGGTTCCCACCCCGAGCACGTTGTCGCCCGAGAAGAGCGCCTCTTCTTCTTCGAGCACGAAGCACAGGTGGTCCTGGGCGTGGCCGGGCGTATGCACGGCGCGCAGCGTCGCGCCGGGTGTGCGCAGCCGGGAGCCGTCGCCGATCGGCGTGAGCTCGCAGTCGTAGGCCTCGTCGATTCCGGGCCAGGGGAGCTTCGAGACGCGCAGCGGACCGAATCGTTCGAGCACGCCGGCGACGCCGCCCATGTGGTCCGGGTGCCCGTGCGTGAGCACGATCTCCTGGAGGCCGGTCACCCCGGCGCGCGCGCAGGCGCGCTCGAGCACGTCCAGATACGCCGGCCGACCCTCGCCGGTGTCGAGCAGGATCCGCTGCGGCCCGGTGCCGATGAGATAGGTATTGGTGCCGGGGCCGGTGAAGACGCCCGGATTCTGGCCCAACGCGACCACCACGCGTTCCGACCAGACGTCGATCTCGGGAAGCTGCATGCCGACCATCACGGGTGCCGACATTCAGGCTCCCGCGACGGTCATGCGCGCGATGCGCAGGGAGGGCGAGGCCACGCGACCCAGCCAGACGAGATCGCAGCCCACGGCGTCGACCTCGCGGAGCATGTCGCCGAAGTTGCCGGCGATCGTGATCTCCTCCACCGGGCCGGCGAGCTCGCCGCCCTCGATCCAGAGGCCGGCCGCGCCGCGCGAGTAGTCGCCGGTGACGGGGTTGAAGCCCATTCCAATGAGCTCCGTCACGAGCAGGCCGCGCGGCGTGCTGGCGATCAGCTGCTCGAGCGAGTCCTGCCCGGGCTCGAGCCACAAATTGCTGGGCCCGGCGCTCGGAGCGCTCCCGGCGCCGCGGACGGCGCTGCCGGTCGAACGCAAGCCGAGCTTGCGCGCGGAGTAGGCGTCGAGCAGGTAGCTCGTCAGCCGGCCGCGCTCGAGCACCAGGTTGCGGCGGGTCGGCTGGCCCTCGCCGTCGAAGGGCCGGCTGCCGAGGCCGCCCTCGCGCAACCCGTCGTCGATCACCGTGAGCAGCGGGCTCGCGACCGTCTCGCCCAGTTTGTTGGCCAGGAAGCTCGTCTCGCGATAGACCGCGTACCCGTTCACGCAGCCGGCGAGCTGCCCGATCAGGCTTGGCGCCGTCACCGGGTCGAAGATCACCGGGACCTCGCATGTACTGACGCGACGCCCGCCGAGTCGGCGCAGGGCGCGCTCCGCCGCTCGCCGCCCCACCGACGCGGGATCCTCGAGATCGCGGAGCCGGTGGGAGATGGAGAGCCAGTGGTCGCGCTGGAGCGAGCCGTTTTCGCGAGCGATCGGCTCCGACACCATCGAGTGGAGGGCGGATTCGTAGCTCTCCAGGAAACCGCGCGTGTTGCCATAGACGACCTCGGAAAAGGCGGAGGTGACCTGCGTCCCCTCCGAGTTCACGATCCGCGGATCGGCCGCGCGAGCCGAGGCTTCCGCGGCGCGGGCCTGCTCGATGCGCGCCTCGATGCGCACGCCGCGATCCGCGGGGTCGAAGAGCGCGAGATCGGGCGGCTCCCCGGCAGGTTCGTCTTCGGGCAGGCCCGCCGCCGGATCCTCGGCGGTCGCGCGCGCCAGCTCCACCGTTTCAAAGGCCATCCGCGCGACCGCCTCCTCGGAAAGGTCGCTGGTCGAGGTCACCGCCGAGCGCGCGCCGCGGGGGCCCCGCACCAGGGCGCGGATTCCGAGCGTGCGCTCGCGAGCCTGCTTCACGAAGTCGATCTCGCTGCCGCGAACCCGCGACTCGATCGAGTCCGAGTGGAGCAGCACCGCGTCCGCGGCATCGGCGCCGGCGCGGACCGCTGCCGCGAGCGCCTGCTCGACGACGCCCCGGGGCTCGCGCGCGGCGGCAGGGCTCATCCCTGCGTGCCTCCCACCGTGAGGCCGTCGATCCGCAGCGTCGGGAGGCCCACGCCGACCGGCACGCTCTGTCCTTCCTTTCCGCAGGTTCCGACGCCCTGGTCGAGCGCCAGGTCGTTCCCGATCCGCCTCACGCGTGTGAGCACGTCCGGCCCGTTTCCGATCAGGGTGGCTCCCTTGAGCGGCGCGCCGAGACGCCCGTCCTCGATCCGGTAGGCCTCGTTGGCCGAGAACACGAACTTCCCGCTGGTGATGTCGACCTGGCCTCCGCCGAACGACACCGCGTAGATGCCGCGCGCGACCGATCGCAAGATCTCCGACGGATCGTCGTGGCCCGCGAGCATGAAAGTGTTTGTCATGCGCGGCATCGGCAGATGGGCGTAGCTCTCGCGGCGTCCGTTGCCGGTCGGCTGCATCCCCATCAGCCGCGCGTTCAGGCGATCCTGGAGATAGCCGCAGAGCACGCCGTTCTCGATCAGCAGCGTGCGTCCGGTGGGCGTCCCCTCGTCGTCGACGTTGAGCGAGCCGCGGCGGCCGGGCAGGGTGCCGTCGTCGACGACCGTGACGCCCTCGGCCGCCACGCGCTGGCCCAGCCGTCCGGAGAACGCGGAGGTCTGCTTGCGGTTGAAGTCGCCCTCCAGGCCATGGCCCACCGCCTCGTGCAGCAGCACGCCGGGCCAGCCCGGGCCGAGCACCACGTCGAGCGTGCCGGCGGGGCAGGGCTCGGCCTGAAGGTTCAAGGTGGCGATGCGCACCGCCTCGGCGACCAGCGGGCGCCAGACCGCGGGGTCGAGCAGGCGCTCGAGCGGGTAGCGGCCCCCCATCCCCTGGTAGCCGATCTCGCGGCGGGCGCCGTCGGCCGCGACGACCTGCACGTTGAGGCGCACCAGGGGTTGCACGTCGGCGCAGAGCGTCCCATCGCTGGCGGCGATCAGCAGCTGGCGGTGTTGCGAGACGACGCCCGCCATCACCTGCTTCACGCGCGGATCCAGGCCCCGCGCGTAGACGTCGATCTCGCCCAGCAGCGCGACCTTGCGGCCGACCGGGACGTCGGTGGGCGGGTGCGGGACCGGGTAGAGATCGCGCGCGGGCGCGCGGCGGTACACGGAAACGGGGCTGCCGGTCCGGGACTGCTCGGAGATCGCACGCGCGGTGGCGGCGGCCAGCCGCACGCTCTCGACCGTGACGTCGTCGGAGTGCGCATAGCCCTGCTTTTCCCCGGCCAGGGCCCGCACGCCGACGCCCTGCTCCAGGTGGCGGTCGCCGCTCTTCACGATGCCTTCTTCGAGCGCGACCGAGTCCTGTGTCGTCACCTCGACGAAGATCTCCGCATGGTCGACGCTGCGTTCGAGCGCCGCGTCGAGACCCGAGGCGAGCCCGCGGTCGTCGAGACCGAAGCGTTCGCGGAAGAAGCGCAGCGCATCGGGTCGGGCTTCGAGCTCGCTCATGCGGGTTCCTTCTCCTGCCAGCCCTGCAGCAGCGCCGGGAGATCGGCGAGGGTAGCAAGACCCGTCGCATCGATCGCGGAGAGTCCCGCGGCGCGCGCGCCCGCGAGGTCGCGGGCGAGGTCGTCCCCGACGTAGAGCGCGGCGGCGGGCGGGGCGCCGAGACGCGCGAGCGCGAGCGCGAAGATGCGCGCATCCGGCTTGGCCGCGCGCGCCTCGCCGGGGAGCATCACCACGCCCAGCAGCTCCGCCAGCCCGAGCCCGGCGAGGATTCCCGGCAGGCGCCCGTCGAAGTTCGAGACGACGCCGGTGGCGATGCCATCAGCGCGCAGACGCAGCAACGCCTCGCGTGCGCCCGGCCGCGCGCGCCAGGCGGCGGCGTCTGCGTAGAGCGCGTAGAGGCCGGCAAAGAAGCCGTCGAAATCGCGGAAGCGCGCGGTGCCGTCCGCCGCCAGGAAGGTCGAGCGGACGACGCTGCGCCACCAATCCTTTTCGAGCTCCGCGATCTGGCCCGGCGGCGCGGCCGGGAACAGCATCGGCGGCGCCTGCGCGAGGATCCGCCGGAAGGCGTCGTCGAGACGCGCGGCCGGGAGCCGGACGCCGTGCTCGCGCGAGAGCTCGGCGTAGACCTCGCCGACCGGTCGCGCCGTCTCGAGCAGCGTGCCGGTGGCGTCGAAGAGCACGGCCTGGAATTTCATCGGGGCGCGGGATCCACGCGGAAGAACCCGTGGCGGATCTGCGTCCCGGGGAAACGCTCGGGACTCGGGACGAAGCGTGCCCGCGAGGTCTCGACCATGTGGTACTTGCGCAGCACGGCCGGGAGCAGCGGCGCGAGCGCGTCGGCGTCGGAAACCCATACGGCTCGGCCCTGGTGGAGCTTTCCGTCCACCTCGATGGTGAATCCTGGATCCTGGTCGCGAAGACGGCGGACCCAGGGAACCTCGAAATCGGCGGTCCCCATCGCGTAGAGCCAGAGCACACCGTCCTGCACCACGAAGCGCGCCTGGGCCGAAGGCAAAAAAGAACTTGCGTGCGTCTCGATCTCGACCGCGTAGCGGGGTTCGAGGAAGGACCAATCGCGCACCTTCTCGGTCGCGGGCTCGCCGCGCAGCGGTGTCCCTCCCAGCGCTCCGAGATCGCAGGCGGTGAGTCCGAGCGAGCCGAGAGCCGCAGCGGCGAGACCGCCGATCACGCGGATCCACGCGCTCATCGCCGCGGCTCCATGCGGAACGCGCAGCCATAGGCGCGTCCCTGCGATTCGGGCGTGACACCGGTGACGGGCTGCGGCTGCTCCGCCTCGATACCGAGGTATTTGATCAACATCTGCTCGATAAGTGCTCGCCAGATCTCCGGATCTTTCTCTTCGGCCGCGCGCAGCTCGAAGACGCGGCCCCGGATCCGCACGCGTACCTCCGGGTCGGCGAGGAGGTTCTTCACCCAGCGTTTCGAGCGGCAGTTGCGCGCCGGGAGGTAGAGCCGGCCCTGGTGCTCGAGGCACCAGGTGGTGACGGACCACGGCAGCGGGCCAAAATGAGTCTCGACCTGGACCTCGGCGACGCGATCGACGAAGGACCAGTCCTCGGGAAGCGACTCCGCGGGCGCGCCGCGCAGACGGCCGCCGGCGATCGGGCCGTAGGGCTCCACCCCTCCCACCAGCCAGGCGACGAAGACCACCAGCACGAGCGCTGCGAAGAACGCCGCGACGCGCATCCCGACAACGCGCAGTCGCATGACGGCTAGCGATCCAGGGAGAGCCACAAGCGCAGCAGGTGGCGCTCGCTCCCTGGATCGTCGCGGTAGGCGGTGCGCGCGTGGACCACCGTGTGATTCGAGATCAGCTGCACGTCGCCGGGCTGGAATTGCATGTCGAGCCGCAGCTCCTGCGAGCCCGCCAGCTCCTCGTAGAGGTCGAGCAGCTCGCGCTCCTGCGTCGTGAATGGAGACACGTCCGTGTGTCGGACCACCGACCGGAAGTAATCGCTGTGCCAGAAGGTGGCGAGGCGTCCCCGCGCGTAGCGGCAGGGCGGCACTGGAAAGTACGGGCGCGCGCCGGCCCGCTCCTCGTCGCGCGAGTCGAGCAGGAAGGGCTCGAAGAGACGATCCGCCAGATCCGGGCGGCGCGCGAGGATCGCGTTGTAGACGGAGACGCTGCTGGAGATCCGGCTCGCGCCGCCGGCGCGCCGTGCGCAGGCAGAGCAGCCCCACCGCGTCGGCGAGGTCGCAGTGGAACCGGATCTCACCCCGCGTGCGGTAGCGACGCACGTTCGGGTTGGCCGCCTCCTCGTGCGTGTCGACCACGTGGCCGAGCAGCTCGCCCTCCGGGTTCTGCGCACCCGGCCTTCCGAGGTGTTGCCCGAGGCCCCAGTAGACGAGCGCGGAGTCCTCGTCCCCCCAGCGCGCGACGGGCAGACCGCGCAGCAGCAGGAAGCCGCGTCCGTGGAGGATCTCGTGCGCCCAGTTTTTTGAAGCGTCCGCCAGCGTGGGGAGCGGGAAGTCCCCGCGGCGGAGCTCGCCGAGCGCGAGCCCGCGCGCGCGGACGGCGCGAAGTGCGTCCTCCAGCTCGGTGATCTCGCTCGCAGCCAGCTCGCGCGTCCAGGTTTCCGGGCGCATCGCGAGCTCGGCGCCGCGCCACGCCGCGGGCCCCTCGATCGGCTCGCGGGACGGCGCCTCGTGCTCGCGTCGGAAGTAGTGGAGTGCCTGCGCGGCGAAGCTCTGGAAAGCAGGATCCACGGCGGCGGGCGACCTCCGATGCAGGCGCCTCGAGGCGTGCGCTGTAGGCTAGCCCCGATCCGACCTTCCCGTAGCGAGTAGAGGGATGCGGCGGGGGGTGGGCTGCGGCGAATGGCTCGCCGGTTCTCTGCTCGCGCGCGTGTGCCAGAACTCAGGTCTGTGGCGTCGAGGAAGGGAGCGCCCTGCGCGGGCCGGCTGCGCTTGATTTCGCCTCCGCCCACCCCCCGCCGCATCCCCCGAAGGCCAGCGATGTCGGATCGGGGCTAGCAAGCAATGCGCGCCGCAAGCGAAGCGCGCAGCGAGCCGCAGGCGAGCGAAGTCCCCAAGGCCGGCCGAAGGCGAGCGGAGTTCACGCAGGCCCGGAGAATTGCTTGGCGTAGTCGGTGGTGAGCCAGCGCTCCGGGCGCAGCGCGACGCGGATGTTCGCGGCCCGCGCCTGGGATCCGCCGGTCTCCTCGAGGTAGCGATCGCCGAGCTCGCGCCCGAGGTAGCGGCGGGCGAGCGGGCGCTCGTCGCGCTCGACGTCCGAGGGGACGATCGCCGTCACGGGGCCCTCGACGCTCACGTACTTGTACGGCGGCTGCTCGCTCTGTGCGCAGAGGCTGAAGCGGCCGGCGCGCTGGAGCAGGCGACCCTTGCGCGAATCGCGCTCCGTCACGATCCACAGCTCGCCGCCTGGCTGGTAGCCGTACCAGATCGGCGCGCTGAGCGGCCCCCGCCCGGGCTCGGCGATGCTGATCACGCCGACGTGGACATCCGCGAGAAAGGCCTCGCGCTCCGGCTTGCTCATCTTGAGTGACATCCTGCCTCCCCGCGCTTTCTAGCGTGCAATATAGGCCTGTCCGTGGGAGGCGCGTACGCCACGATCGCCTCGGCCCACTATCCTGGCGCGGCACCGGAAGGCAGGCTCCATGCACGACGCCTCGCTCGCCAAGCTCGTCCTCGCACTTGCCGCGATGCTGCTCGTCGCATGGGGAGCGTGGTTGGGCGCGGCCGGACGGCTCCAGGCGTACCGAAGGCTGCGAGACGCGGCGCTCGCGCTGCTGGGTCTCGCGGCGTTCCTCGGGTGGTGGAACTTCCTCCAGTTCCACGGCCCCGGCTTCGTGCATGGCCACGATTTCTTCAACTACTACGTTGGCTCGAAGTACTTCCCGGAGCTCGGCTACCAGCGGCTGTACGAGTGCATCGCCGTCGCCGACATCGAGGCGGGGCTCGGCGCGCGCGTGGCGCGCCGTTCGATCACCGACCTCGACAGCTACCTCCCGCGCGATACCTCGGCGATTCGCGCCGACCCTGGCCGCTGCCAGCGCCATTTCACGGCCGAGCGCTGGGCCGGGTTTCGCAGCGACGTGGGCTGGTTTCGCGCCCGGATCCCGCCCGAGCGCTGGGAAGCTTCGCAGCTCGACCACGGCTACAACGCGACTCCCGCCTGGACGCTGATCGGGGGCCGGCTGGCGTCGCTGGGAGCCGCCTCGACGGAGCAGATTCTCGCGCTCGCGTTGCTCGATCCTCTGCTCGCGCTGGCGGCCTGGAGCGCGGTGGCCTGGGCCTTCGGCTGGCGGGCGACCTGCGTGGCCCTGGTCTACTGGGGCACCAACCACCCTGCGAACTTCTCGTGGACGGGGGGCGCCTTCCTGCGCGACGACTGGCTGGCAGCGTCGCTGGTGGGTCTCGCGCTGTTGCGGCGCGGTCTGCCGGCCGGCGCGGGGGCGCTCTTCGGCCTCGCCGCGACGCTGCGCGCGTTCCCGGCCGCATGGCTACTCGGGCCGGGCCTCGGAGCCGTGGCTCGCGGCCTGCGCGAGCGACCCATCTGGTTGCGCTCGCCCGAGCTGCGCCTCGCCGCGGGCGCGCTCGTCGTCGCGGCCGGGCTCGGATTGGCCTCGGCGCTGCACGCCGGAAGCGACGCCTGGCCGCGCTTCGCGAGGGACCTGCAGCTCCACGTGAGCGTGCCCAGCAGCAACGCCCTGGCGCTGCGCACGGTCCTGTCGTGGACGCGCGAGGGACGTCTCGCGCGGCTGCTGGCGACCTCTTCCGATCCGGGGCGCGCCTGGAAGGAGCACCAGCTCGCGGCTTTCGATCGTCGGCGCGCCGCCTACGCCGCGCTGGTGCTGGCCTACCTCGGGCTCCTGACCTGGGCTGCGAGTCGCGTCGAGATCTGGGAAGCCGCGGTGCTCGGCAGCGGGGCCGTCCTGTTTCTGCTCACGCCCGCCTGCTACTACACCGGCTTCCTGGCAGCCTGGGGTCTGCTCTGGCTCCGGAGCCCAGCGGTGGGCGTGGGCCTGTGCGCACTCGCCGCGGCCGGCCAGGCGATTGCGCTGGGGATCGCCGAGCCAGACGACGTCTACGCCGCGTCGAGCCTGGCGGCGCTCGCCTTCATCGCGCTCGCCACCGCGTGGGTCGGGGCTCGCGGCTCCCTCGAGCAAGGCCGCGAAGCGGCCGCGCAGCGAGGCGCAGCCGAGCGGAGTTCACTCAAGCCGACCCGTTCCCGGTGAAGAGCGACAGCATCGGCCGCATCACCGCCTCGTCTTCCTGGTTGCGCCAGAGGGCGAGCAGGCCCGCGCCCATCGGGTCCGGCGCGACCCGCAGCGGCGCCCCGTCGTCGAGGATGGCGTCGGCGATCGCGGTCGCCACCTGCTCCACGGGCGTCGCCCGCGACGCGGCGCTGCGGCGCGCCTGATCGACGCGCTCCGCCATCGCGTGATAGGACGGGAACGCCGCCGCTTCGGGCGCGTGGTCCGAGCGGCGCAGCATGTCGGTGTCGATCGCGCCGGGGAGGATCTCGAGCAACCGGATGCCGAAGGGCGCGAGCTCGGCGCGCAGCGACTCGCCCAGCGCCGAGACCGCCGCTTTGCTCGCGCGGTAGGCGGCGAAGAAGGGCATCGGCACCAGCACGGACGCGGAGCTCAGATTGCACACGACGCCGCCGCCGGCGGCGCGCAGCTTCGGAATCGCCCGCCGGGTGACCTCGAGCAGGCCAAATAAATTGGTCTCGAAGAGCTCCCTCCACTGCGCGACCGGGGCGTGCTCGACCGGGAGCTGGCTGCCCTCGAGTCCGGCGTTGTTCACCAGCACGCGCAGGCCCTCGGGCAGATCGAGCGTCTCGGGGCGCGTCACGTCGAGCCGAGCCAGGCGCAGCGCGAGCCCTTCGCGAGTGGCTGCCTCCACGAGCGGGGCGCCGTCCCCGGGATCGCGCATTGACGCCACCACCTGAAAGCCGCGGCGCGCGAGCTCGAGCGCGAGCGCGCGCCCGATCCCGCGGCTCGCGCCGGTCACCAGGGCGATGCCATCCGCCTGCATGTGTCCTCCGGGCCGGGCGGTCATGCGCGTCCGAGCCGCTGCATCCCCGGGCGGCACGCCTCGTCCAGCGCGGCGTGTTCCTCGCGGGCCAGCGAGCCGAGGCGCGCGGGCGGCACGCCGCGCACCAGCGCCGCGCCGCGCGGGATCCAGGCGTCGTCTGCGGGCAGCTCGAAGAAGCTCGCGATCGCGCCCAGCACCTCGCGGGGCTGCGCGATCAGGTCCTCGAAGCGCATCTCGAAGTAGCGTGCCGGGTGGATCTGCGCGAGCGCCTGATGGCCGCGCATCACCTGGTCGCTCCAGTAGCGGCCGAAGGCCGCGACCGGCGGGCGCGAGGCGAGTATCTGGGAGATCGGATCGTCTTTCCGCGGCGGCGCCGCGAAGTCGATCGGGCCCAGCTCCGAGGGACGCCGCCCCGAATCGACCGGCGCGTCGTACATCAGCGAGATCGGCACGCGGTAGGCATGGTGCTCGCGCATCGAGAGCGCCACCTCGCGCCCGTCACGGTGGATCTGGAGGAAGCGCGCGTCGGGAAACAAGCCATGCAGAGACGCCAGATAGTCGATCGACGAGCCCGAGCGCTCGATCGGATGGCTGCGCCCCGAGCGCGCGGCCAGCCAACCGAAGAGCTGCGGGTAGTGCGCGCGCAACGGCTGGGTGGGGAGCGCCTTGGCAAATTCCATGACTTCGTCGAACCACCGGTCCGGTTCGTCGCTGAGGCGCGGCAGCATCGAGACGAGGATCCAGGGCATCGTGTCGCCGCGCGCGTAACGCCCGCGGCCGAAGGGGTAGCTGACCTCCTCGACGGCGTAGCCGCGCCGCAGCACGGCGTCGATCACCGGTTGCGGTCGCGCGATCAGCTCGGCGAACGCCGGGCCGGACACGGGGCCCGCGGCGAAGCGGCTGCCCCAGTCGAGGCCGGTGAAGAACTCGAAGATCGAGCACACGTCCGGATGCAGCGCGAGCATGCGGGAGAGCAGGGTCGATCCACAGCGGCCGGTACCGACGATGAAGCGCTGGTAGGGCGGACTCACGCCGGCCCCGTGGTACCCTGGCGCGCGACCGCGCGCAATCGGAGGTCCGCGCCGCTTGAATGAACCGGGAACGCTTGAGTGAACCGAGAAGTCCGGACGAGCCTGGCGCATCCCAGCCCGATCCCGACGATCCGCGGATCGCATCGGGCGCCGCCTGGCGGGAGCTGATGGCGGCGCTGGCGCGCGCCGAGAAGCGCGTGCTCGGGCCGGGCGTCCCCGGCGCGCCGCGCGATCGCGCCGAAGGCTTCCGCCATCTGCTCCGCTTCTTCGCGGCGGGCCATCTCTTGTGCGTCGAGCACGCCGACCCGGATCATCCGCGCTTCGCGCGCATGGTGGACCCGGCCTGGCAGTGGGGACTCGACATGCCCGACTGCCTGTATCTGTACGCGCCGCTCCGCGGCGATGCCGCCTACCGGGTGTGGGGGCGCCGCGGCTCCGCCCACCACGTCGATCTCCAGGTGAACTGGGGGCACTTCGCAGAGGGCGACATCGCGGCCTGGGGCACCGTTTCGTCGGCGAGCGCGGACCAGCTCGACGTGGGCGAGGACGGGAGCCTCGAGCTCTGGCTCGGCGGCCCGCCGCGCCCGCGCAACTGGCTGCCGGTCGCGCCGAACGCGGAGTTCCTGCTGGTGCGGCAGTACTTCTCGGACTGGGAGGCCGAGCAGCCGGCAGACCTCTGGATCGAGCGGGTGGGAGGCGGCCCCGCACCGCCTCCGCGGACCGACCAGATCGCGGAGCGGCTCGACCGCCTGGTCCGCTGGCTCGACCGCGGCGGGGCGCTCTGGGAGCGGATGAGCCGAGGGCTGGTCGAGGGCATGGCGCCCAACACGCTGGTGGTGACGCGGCCGGCCGACAGCGACCAGCGCGCCGGGCTGCGCGGCCAGGCCTACGGGATCGGCAATTTCTACTGCGCGCCGGACCAGGCGGTGATCGTCCGGTTCACGCCGCCGCGCTGTCATCACTGGAGCGTTTCGCTCGCGAACTGGTGGTGGGAGAGCATGGACTTCGCGGAGCGCCAGACGTCGCTCAACGGGCGGCAGGCGCAGATCGACGCCGACGGCGCGTTTCGCGGCGTGATCGCGCACCTCGATCCCGGGGTGCCCAACTGGCTCGACCCGGCCGGGTACGAACGCGGCACGTTGGCGCTGCGTTTCCTGCTCGCCGACGAAGCGCCGAAGGTCGAGCTCGAGCGGCTGCCGCTGGCACAGCTCGCCTCGAAGCTCCCGAGGGCCACGCCGCGCGTCTCGCCGGGCGAGCGCTCGGCGAGCCTCGCGCGACGCCGCTGTGCCGCGCTGCGCCGCTATCGAGGCTAGGATTCGCTCGCCATGAAGCGGCTGTCGCGCTGGGCTCGGATCGCGAGCACGGGCATCTCCTTCGCCGTGTTCGGCATCGGCGGGTTGGTGCTCGCGCTCTTGTGCTTTCCGGTGGTTCGGCTGGTCGCGAAGGACGCGCGGGATCGCGAGGAGCGGGCGCAGTACCTGGTCCACCTGGCCTTTCGTTTCCATGTGCGCGTAATGGAGGCGCTCGGTGTGCTCGAGCTGTCGGTCGGGGATGGCGCGAGGCTGCGCGAGGCGGGCGGCCAGCTGTTCGTCGCCAATCACCCGACGCTGCTCGACGTGGTGTTGATCGGCTCGCTGATGCCGCAGCTCGACTGCCTGGTGAAGTCCGGCGCCATGCGCAATCCGTTCATGCGCGGCGTGGCGCGCGCCGCGGGCTACGTGCCCAACGACCTGGGTGAAGCCGTCGTCGAGGCTTTCGTCGCGCGGCTGCAAGAAGGCCGGTCGCTGCTGCTGTTTCCGGAAGGCACGCGCTCGATGAAGGGTGGAGAGCTGGGGGCCTTCCATCGGGGAGCGGCGCACGTGGCGCTGCGCAGCGGGCGTCCGATCCGGCCGCTGGTCATCACCTGCATTCCCCAGTCCCTGATGCGGGGGCAACACTGGTATGACGTACCGGACCGCAAGATGAGCTTCACGATCGAGGTCGGTGAGCCGATCGATCCGCGCAAGCTCGCCAGGGACGACGAGAGTCGGGGCGTCGCCGCGCGCAAGCTGACCGCGGCGCTGCGTGACTTCTATCAGGCTCGCCTGTATGATCGCGCCGGGCGAGGGGCCGGGGATGCAATCCAAGGACGAGATCTTCAAGTGGGTCGCCGACCTGATGAAGACCGAGTTCCATTTCCGCGATGAGGACTTGCGCCTCAGCACCCACCTCGTCGACGATCTCGATCTCGACAGCATCGACGCCGTCGATCTCGCAGTGCGCGTCGAGGAAAAGACCGGTCTCTCCCTCAGCGAAGCGGATCTCAAGTCGATCCGGACCATCCAGGACATCGTCGATCTGATCGATGAGCGCCTCTAGCCTCGGCTCCGAGGGCGTTTCCTCCCCGAACCGCTGGGCCCGGATCGCCGAACGGGGTTCCTGGTGGGGGCTCCGGTTCACGGCTTGGCTGTTTCGCGCCGCCGGGCGAGGACCGACCCTGGTCCTGGTCACGGCGATCGTCGCCTACTTCTTCCTGACGGACCGCGCGGGCCGCCGGGCCTCTGCGGCCTATCTTCGGCGTGTCCACGCCAGCGAAGCCGGGCGCGCCGCCTTGGGGCACGTTCCGCGCAGCTGGGACAGCTTCCTCCACTACCGGGCCTTCGCGCTCTCGATCGTCGATCGGCTCGCGATCTGGTTCGGAAGGACGGACGACTTCGAGCTCGAGACCCACGGGTTCGAGCCGTTCGACCGGCTCGCCGAGGAGAAACGCGGCGCGATCGTGCTGGGGGCGCACCTCGGGAGCTTCGACGTGATGCGCATGCTGGCGGAGCGCCACCGGACGGTGGTCAACGTCCTGATGTTCACCGTCAACGCGCAGCGCATCAACCAGATCTTTCGCGAGCTCTCGCCCGAGGTCGAGACGCACGTGATCCACGTCGACCCCGGGTCGGTGGAGTCCGTCTTCGAGGTTCGCCGTTGCCTGGCGCGGGGCGAGCATGTCGCGATCCTGGGCGATCGCATCGAGCCCGGTGATCGACACCGCTCCAGCCGGGTTCCCTTCCTGGGCGGCGAGATCGAGCTACCGCAGGCCCCCTTCCTGCTGGCGAGCCTGCTCGGCTGTCCGGTCCTGCTGGTGGTGGCGCTGCGCCGTGGACCCCAGCGCTACCAGATCTTCACCGAGCAGCTGGCCGAACGGGTCCAGCTTCCGAGGCGGGGGCGGGAGGCGGCGGTTCGTGAGCTGTTGACAACCTACGCCGCGCGCCTGGAACATCACTGTCAGCGAGCGCCGTACGAGTGGTTCAACTTCTACGACTACTGGGGGGACGATCCCCTCTCGAGAGGGTGAGCTCGTGAGCCGTCGCGTCGTCGTCACCGGAATGGCCGGGCTCTGTCCGATCGGACAGGAATGGAAGCAGGTGCGCGACGCCCTGCGAGCGGGCCGCTCCGGCGTGACCCGGATCCCGGAGTGGGACGACGTCGAGGGCCTCGCGACCCGGCTCGGCGCACGGGTTCCCGACTTCGTGGCGCCCGAGTCCTACCCGCGCAAGAAGACGCGCTCGATGGGCCGGGTGTCGCTCATGCTCACGCGCGCCAGCGAGCTCGCGCTCGAACAGGCGGGCCTGCGCGATTCCCCCGAGCTCAGCTCCGGAAGACTCGGCGTGAGCTGCGGCTCGAGCTCCGGCAGCCCGCCGGCGATCGGAATCTACGCGCGACAGCTGTTCGTGGGGCGCACCACCAGCGGGATCGGAGCCAACGACTACCTCCAGTTCATGAGCCACACCACGGCGGCGAATCTCGCCAGCTTTTTTGGCGTGCGAGGTCGCGTGATCCCCACCTCCAGCGCCTGCACGTCGGGTAGCCAGGGCATCGGCTACGCCTACGAAGCCATCCTTCATGGACAGCAGGAGATCATGCTGGCGGGCGGTGCCGAGGAGCTCGACACCATCGATGCGGCGGTCTTCGACGTGCTGTTCGCGGCCTCCACCCGCAACCACGAGCCGGAGCGCACGCCGCGGCCCTTCGATCGGGATCGCGACGGCATGGTCGCGGGCGAGGGCGCCGGCTGCCTGGTCCTCGAGGAGCTCGAGCATGCGCGCCGGCGCGGCGCCCAGATCCTGGTCGAGGTGATCGGCTTCGCCACCAATTGCGACGGGCGGCACCTCACGCTGCCCGATCCCAAGGGCATGGAGCAGGTCATGCGGCTGGGGCTGGCGTCCGCCGGGCTGGCTCCCGACCAGATCGGCTACCTGAACGCCCACGGGACGGCGACCGAGGTCGGCGACATCGCGGAGAGTCGCGCCACGCACGCGGTCTTCGGCAGCCACACGCCGGTCAGCACGCTCAAGGGGCACCTCGCGCATACGCTGGGCGCCTGCGGCGCGCTCGAAGCTTGGATCAGCATCGAGATGATGCGCGAGGGTTGGTTCGCGCCGACCCTGAACCTCGACGTGATCGACGAACGCTGCGCGCCGCTGGACTACATTCGCGGCGGGCCCCGACCGCTCTCGGTCGACGTCGTGATGAGCAACAACTTCGCGTTCGGCGGGATCAATACCTCGCTGGTCTTCAGGCGCTGGGACGAATAGCCGCCCGCTCGCTTCGGCGTTGCAGGTAGGCGAGCGAACGCCGGCCATTGACCGTCCGCTCGGGAGGAAAGCCCCGGGCCAGGATGCGGTCGGCGAGGCCGTCGTCGTAGAACCGGAACCACAGCTTGCGCAGGATGAATTCGGTGGCGAACAAGGCTCCCAGCAACAGGTAGAAGACCAGCCCCGTGTAGAGAGCCCACCACTCGAAGGGGCCGATCAGCGCCAGCAGCGCCACGCCGACAGCATTCGCTGCCAGGAAGATGCACCACGCGAGCGTGACCTTGCGGCAGTAGGGAACGCAGAAGTCCGGCAGGTCCGGATCCGCCAGCCGCGCGAACCGCTCGACGATCGGCGGCCCCGCGTGCAGGCTCCAGCCAAACGTCCCGAGCAGGTACAGGCTCACCGCCATCGGAAGCAGCAGCAAGACGACGCGCTGGCCGGTGACGATCGCCAACCCGATCAGGAGCACGAGCCCGAGATGCTGCCGCACGAGTTGCCAGATCTCGTCGGCCGGGCCGCGGATGCGCAGCGCGAGCGAGAGGGCAAGCAGGCCGAGGAGCAGGCCCGCCACTCCGCGCGTCTCGAGCCGCCGGTAGCCGAAGTAGACGATGAAGGGATAGGCGAAAAAGAGGATGGATTGGAAGGTTCCCATGGCGACCCGCCAGGCGGGAAGCGCGGGACGCTGGGCGCCGGCGACGGCTGAATCCATGCTCGAGCAAGTTAGCCCCGATCCGACATTCCAGTAGCGAGCGGAGGGATGCGGCGGGGGGTGGGCTGCGGCGAATGGCTCGCCGGTTCTCTTCTCGCGAGCGTGTGCCAGAGCTCACGTCTGTGGCGTCGCGGAAGGGAGCGCCCTGCGCGGGCCGGCTGCGCTTTATTTCGCCTCCGCCCACCCCCCGCCGCATCCCCCGAAGGCCAGCAATGTCGGATCGGCGTTAGGGGCTCGCCCCTGCGCGATCAAACGCGCGGCGCGGGTTGCAGCGGCGCTCGTTCGTGTGGTAATCGGCGAGGCGATGGGAGACGAGCGCGGCAGAACGATCGCGGTGATCGGAGCCGGTCCCGCAGGCACCACGCTCGCCACGCTGCTGGCGCGAGCGGGATTTCGGGTCGCGGTCTTCTCGCGAGGACGTTCCAGCGCGCTGGTGGTGGGCGAGTCGCTCGTCCCGGCCGTCGTCCCGATCCTCCGGATGCTCGGGGTGGAAGACGAGGTCCGCGCCTACAGCGTCTACAAGCCCGGGGCGACCTTCGTCGTGGACCGCGGCTTCACCATCCAGATCTCGTTCGACGCGGTCTGTAGCCGGATTCCTGGCTACGCCTACAACGTGCCTCGCGATCGCTTCGATGCGACGCTGCGATCGGCCTGCGAGCGCAGCGGCGCCCGGATCATCGAGGCGAGCGCGCAGGTCGAGCGCGTCCCGGGCGAACCCGGCGATCCGCGCGTGCGGCTCGCTCCCGAGTCCCTGGCGGCGGCCTCGGAGTGTCTCGGCGGTCCCCCGGATTGGGTGGTCGACGCGACCGGCCGCTCGCGCCTGATGGCCCGGCTGCTCGAGCTCCCCAGCTACGGGCAG
>Ga0184637_10000694_pt1 | contig 24367 bp, 27 predicted proteins | sample PLM3_127_b2_FD_133143 | JGI IMG/M metagenome (GOLD analysis project Ga0184637, IMG submission 133143) | Groundwater sediment microbial communities from an aquifer in East River, Colorado, USA - PLM3_127_b2 | ecosystem: Environmental > Terrestrial > Soil > Riparian zone | place: USA: East River... | reverse complement strand
TACAAAGTCATGACCGTCGAGCTGAAGCCCGGCGCCCCTCCGAAGTACGAGGTGTTCGCCGACGGCTGCAACCAGGGTCAGACCGTCCTGTGCCGGCCGACGTACATCGAGTGGATGCCCGACGGGTCGATGCTTCTATCCGACGACTACACCGGGGCCATCTACCGCATCAGCTACCAGCGCTGATCCCGACTCCGCTCGCGCATCCCGCCGGGACACTGGCGGGATGCGCGGCTCTTCGCACGCCGACCTCGACGACTTCTCATCGCCCGTAGGATGACAGGCATGACGCGCTGGCGCTGGAGCCTCGTCGTTCCGGTCCTGGCCCTTGCGTTTGCCTCGGCGAGCGCCCCTGCGCCGGGCGCCGATATCGAACCCGGTCGCAAGAAGGCCGAGCCCTGCGCGGCCTGCCACGGGCCCGACGGCAACGCCACCATACCCGGGACGCCGTCCCTGGCCGGCATGCCCGCGTTCTACACCCACTGGCAGCTGATCATGTACCGCGACGGCCGGCGCCGCGATGCGCAGATGTCGCCCTTCGGAGTCAACCTCAGCGACGCGGACATGGCAGACCTGGCCGCGTACTATGCCGCCCAGCCGCCGCGACGCCGACCCGCCGCGATCGACGCCGCCCGCGTCACGACCGGACGGCCGCTGGCGGAGGCGCAGCACTGCACCTCCTGCCACGGTCCCGGCCTCTTGGGGCAGCAGGCGGTGCCGCGGCTGGCCGGGCAGGACTTCGACTACCTCCTCAAGCGCCTGCGCGGCTACAAGGCGAAGACGACCAGCGACCTCGACGGCATGATGACCATGGTCGCCCAGCCCCTGACCGACGCCGACGTCGAGAACCTCACGCACTTCATGGCGAGTCTCGGCGATGAGCGGTAGCTGACTCGCGCGCCTCCTCCACCCCGCTGGCCATCAGGAGACTCCCAGGTAGCGAGATTTCACGTCTTCGTTCGCGAGGTTCTGCTCCACGAGCAGAATCGAGAGCCCCTCGCGCTTCAGGTCGCCGATCACCTCGCCGACCTGGCGAACGAGCAGCGGGGCGAGGCCCTCCGTCGGCTCGTCAGGGAGCCGCTCCCCGGCTGGTCGCGACATGCCTTATAGTGCGGAGGACATCGCCAAGGAGGGTTGCCGTGAAGCTGCCGCCCGAGCGCTTCGACTACTCCCCGATGGTCAGCCGCCGCCCCTGGAAGCTGCCCAAGGGCGCCCGGATCGCCGTCTGGACCATCGTGAACGTGGAGGAGTGGGACATCCAGAAGCCGATGGCCCGCCAGTACCTCAGCGCGCCGCAGGGCGTGGCCACGGTGCCCGACGTGCCGAACTGGGCGTGGCACGACTACGGGATGCGCGTGGGGTTCTGGCGGCTCCTGGGGGCGCTCCAGAAGCGAAAGCTCCGGGCCACGACGTCCATCAACGCCCACGTCTGCGAGAGCTACGAGCCGGTGGCGCGCGCCATGCTCGACGCGGGCTGGGAGTTCATGGCCCACGGGGTGATCCAGGGCGCCCTGCACCTCCTGCCCGATCAGCGCGCGGCCATTCGCGAGTCGATCGAGATCATCCGGAAGTTCACCGGCGCGAAGCCCAAGGGGTGGCTCGGCCCCGGCCTGACGGAGACGTGGGAAACGCTCGACTACCTCGCCGAGGAAGGCATCGAGTACGTCTCGGACTGGGTGAACGACGACCAGCCCTACGAGATTCGCACCACGGCCGGGCCGCTGGTGTCGGTGCCCTACACGCTCGAGCTGAACGACATCCCCGTGATGATCATCCAGCACCACACCTCGGACCTGTGGGTCCAGCGCTGCCGGGACCAGTTCGATCGCCTGTACAAAGAAGGGGCCGTGAACCCGCGGGTGATGGCCATCGCCGTGCACCCCTACATCTCTGGCGTGCCGCACCGGATCAAGTACTTCGAGGCCGTCTACGACTACATGCGCAAGCACAAGGGCGTGTGGTTCACGACGGGCGAGGAGATCTACGAATGGTGGAAGGAGCACCGGCCATGACAGGAGTGCGCTTCGGTCAGCCCGCGCCCGACTTCACCCTGCCGTCCACGTCGGGAGCCGAGATCGCGCTCTCGTCGCTCAAGGGGAAGGACGTCGTGCTCGTCTTCTACTGCTACAGCTGGGGCAGCATCTGAACGCCGGAGCTCAACGGCCTGGTCAAGGTCGACCCGGAGATCCAGAAGCGCGGCGCGACGGTCCTGGCCATCAGCGCCGACAGCCCCTTCTCGAACGCCGCCTACGCGAAGGCCCACGGCTTCCCGTTCCCGCTCCTGAGCGACATCCACCGCAATGTCATCCGCACCTACGGTGTCCTCGACGAGGCTCGCAACGTGGCCTGGCGCTCCACCTTCGTGGTGGACCGGGACGGCGGGCTGCGCTGGGGCCAAGCCGGCGACCGCCAGATGGTGCGCGACGGGACGGAGATCCTGCGCGTCCTCGACGCCATCGCCGGACTCCGGGCGACGTAGCAGCCGGTGCGCTACCCGCGCCGCTTGCGATGCCGCAGGTCGATGACGCCTGTGCGGCGGCGCGGATCATCACCCCGCGGGAAGATCTGGGCCTTCTGGACCTTCTGGGTCCCCGTGGTCGGTAGGCGGTCGAGGAAGAGGATCCACCCCGGGGCCTTGAAGTAGGCGAGCCGCTCCAGGCACCAGTCCACGAGGCGATCGGCCAGCGCCGCGTCGGCGGTCACGCCCGGCAAGGGCACGATGCACGCCATGACCTCTTCCTCGCGGACCTCGTCCGGCACCGCGAGCACCGCCACCTGGGCCACCGTCTCGTGGGCCAGCAGCACCGCCTCGATCTCCGCCGCGGCGATGTTCTCGCCGGCGCGGCGGATGATGTTCTTCTTGCGGTCCACGAACACCAGCATGTCGTCGGGCAGCTGCCTCACGACGTCGCCCGTGTGGAACCAGCCGCCGCGCCACGCGGCCTCCGTCGCCTCGGGGTTCTTCAGATAGCCGGAGAAGAAGCCGCGACGCGGGTCGGGTCCCGCGCAGCGCACGACCAGCTCGCCCTCCGTGCCCCGCGGCACGTCGCCGTCGTGATCGTCGACCACGCGCGCCTCGAGCACGCCGCGAGGACGCCCGAAGGCCCGCGTGTGGATCTGGCGCGGCTCGACGCTGTCCGCGTAGAGCCGGCCCGTCTCCGTCATGCCCCACACCTCGACGAGGGGAAAGCCGAAGCGCTTCTCGAACCCCTCGTGCAGCTCGGGCTCCACACCGGCTCCCAGGCCGAACTTCACCCGATGCTCCTGCTCCTCCGGCGCCGACGGCTGTTTCAGGAGCAGGGGCGGCATCACTCCCAGATAGTGGATGACCGTCGCGCGCGAGGCCACGACGTCCTTCCACCAGCGTGACGGACTGAAGCGCTCGGGCATGGCCAGGCAGTTGGCGGTGAGGATGCACATCATCGCCGCGATCCCCTGGCTGTTCACGTGGTAGAGAGGCAGCGGATTCAGCACGCGCTCCCGCCCGGGTTGGAACCGCACGAGGCCCCCGACGTCGCGGTACCAGGCGCCGGCGTTCAGGTAGTAGAAGTTGGTCAGGATGCAGCCCTTCGGCCGTCCCGTCGTGCCCGAGGTGTAGAGGAGACTGCATTCCGTGTCGAGCCCCGGCTCGCCGGCTCGAGGGCGTGGGCCCGGTTGGGGGAGCCGCGCGGGCAGCGACGAGGCATCGACGACCGGCAGAGCCTTCCCGCGCTCGCGGGCCACGGCGTCCAGGTCGGCCACCCGCGTGGCGATGGACACGGCCAGATCGGCCTCCGAGTGGTCCATCTGGTAGAGCATCTCGTCGTGCCGGTAGTCGGGATTGATGGGCACGATCCCGGCTCCGAGAGCGTTGAGGGCCAAGTAGTGAAAAAAGAACTCCGGCCGGTTCTCGAGCAGCAGCGCCACGCGGTGACCGTGACCGTAGCCTGCGCCCTCGTAGCGCTCGCGTAGCTCAAGCACACGTGCACGGGTTTCGCCGTAGGTGTACTCGACGCCGTCGGGATGATAGGCCCGGCCCGGCGCGGGCGGCGCGCAGAAGAACGCGTTGTCGGGCGCCTGTGCCGCCGTGGCCATGAACGCGGCGAAGACGGTGGTCATCGAGGGCCCTCCAAGGAACCGAGGAATCTCGCGCCGAACTCCTCGCACTTCCACTCGCCCACGCCCTTGATGGCGAGGAATTCCGCGCGAGTGGTGGGCCGCAGGCGCGCCATCTCGCGCAGGGTGGCGTCGCTGAAGATCACGTAGGGTGGAACGCCCCGCTCGTCTGCCAGCTCGCGCCGCACGCGGCGGAGCATCTCGAAGCGCGCGCGCTCGTCGGGCCCGAGGGAGCCGTCGGCCGGAGCCGAAGCGCGTCGATCGGCCTGTCGCTCCCGCCGGGAAGGCGTGATGCGGCTGAGAGGGCCGGCCACCATCTCGCCCCGCAGCACCTGGGCACCCTGCTTGGAGAGCGTCACCGTGGGGTACTCTCCGGCCGTCCGCGTGAGGAGACCCTGGCCGACGAGCTGGTCAACCCACCCCCGCAGCTCGGCCTTCGTCGTGTCGCGGAGCGCGCCGTAGGAGCTGAGCTGGTCGTGCGCGAGGGCCTCGAGGCGCGCGGTCGAGGCGCCGGAGAGCACGTCGGCCAGGTGAGTCGCCCCGAAGCGCCCGCGCAGCTCGGCGGCCGCGCGGAGGATCTTCGCAGTGATCTCTGCCGCGCCGTCGACCGAGGCCACCTCGCCGAGGCACACGTCGCAGGTCCGGCACGGGGTCGCCGCATGCTCCTGGCCGAAGTACGCGGCCAGGGCGCGATGTCGGCAGACCGCGCGCTGGCAGAAGCCGAAGATCTCTCCGAGCTTGCGCAGGGCGCCGGGCGCCGCCGCGGCCTCCGCGTCGAGGATCGACTTCCAGAGCGCGTAGTCCGCACCGCTCCACAGGAGCAGGCACTCCGCCTCGAGCCCGTCGCGTCCGGCGCGGCCGGCTTCCTGCTGGTAGTGCTCCAGCGACTTGGGCATGCCGGTGTGGATGACGTAGCGGACATTCGAGCGGTCGATGCCCATCCCGAAGGCCACCGTGGCCACCACGATGTCGGTGCGCTCCCGAACGAACGCCTCCTGGTGCTCGCGGCGTCGAGCGTCGTCGAGGCCGGCGTGGTACGGCAGCGCACGGAGTCCTCGCCGCGCGAGGGCTGCGCTCAGGTCGTCGACCTCGGACCGGCGGATGCAGTAGACGATGCCCGCCTGCCCGCGATGTCGCTCGATGGCGGCCAGCACCTGGCGGAGCCGATCGGCGCGCGGCTGAACGCGATAGACGAGATTCGGCCGATCCACGGGGCCGACGAGCACGCTCGGACGCTCCAGCCGCAGCTCGGACGCGATGTCCGCGCGCACCTCCGGCGTGGCGGTTGCGGTGTACGCGTGCACGGACACGCCGGGAAAGGTCTCCTTCAGGAGACGCAGCTGGCGATACTCCGGGCGAAAGTCGTGGCCCCACTGGCTGATGCAGTGGGCCTCGTCGACGGCGAAGAAGGCCGGGCGTAGGCGGCCCAGGCGCTCGACGAAGCCCCGCATCGTCAGCCGCTCCGGGGCGACGTAGAGCAGGGTGAGCCGCCCGGCCTCCAGCTCGCGCTCGACGGCCACCCGCTCGGCCATCGCCTGGCTGCTGTTGAGATAGGACGCCCGCACGCCGTTCTGGCGCAGGGCGTCGACCTGGTCCTTCATGAGCGCGATCAGCGGCGAGACCACGACGGCCAGCCGGCCGAGGTGGGCGGCCGGAGCCTGATAGCAAATCGACTTGCCGCCCCCCGTGGGCAGCACCACCAGGGAGTCGCGGCCCCCGAGCACCGCGCGCACCGCGTCTTCCTGGAGCGGGAGGAAGTCGCGGTACCCCCACACACGGCGAAGTGTCTCGCGGACGGGCGCGATACTGTCGACCTCGGATACGCCTCCGTGAACGTCGGGCACGCCACGATGGTAGTCGAGCGGCGCGGACGAGGGAACATGTGCACAATCGACGACATGGTGGGCGTCGAGCCCTTTGAGTTCGTGCCCGATGGGGGACCGGCCGTCTACGGCTTTTTGCATCGCCCCGCCGGCCCGGCGCGCGACGGCATCGTCCTGACGCACGGCGCTGGGTCGGACTGCGATGCGCCTTTGCTCGTCGCGCTGGCCGCGGCGTTCGCGGAGCGAGGCGTGTCGGCGTTGCGCTGTGATCTGCCCTTCCGTCAGGCGAGATCCCAGGGCCCTCCCTCGCCGGCTACCGCGGCACGGGATCGCGAGGGCCTTCGTCAGGCCGTCAGAGCGCTCCGGCAAATCGTCCTCCGGCGCACGTTCGTGGGCGGCCACTCGTACGGCGGCCGTCAGGCGAGCATGATGCTGGCCGATGAGCCGGCCGTCGCCGGCGCTCTGCTCTTGCTCTCGTATCCCCTTCATCCACCGGGCCGGCCGGAGCGCGCGCGGACCGCGCATCTGCCGAAGCTGCGCGCGCCGACGCTCTTCGTGCACGGAACTCACGATCCCTTCGGAACGGTCGCCGAGCTCGAGGCCGCTCGAGCGCTTGTCCCGGCGCGGACGGTGCTATTGACAGTCGAGGCCGGACACGACCTCGGCCAGGCCCGCGCCCGCGCCACGCTGCCCATCTTCGCCGTGCGCATCGTCTCCGCCTTCCTGGACCTCCTCCGCTGAGCCGCCAATCACGGCGTTGGATGAGCCCCCCGTCAGGCGCAACGCAAACAGGGAGGTTTGGAGGGGGCCCAGGCCCCCTCCATCAGAACGGTCAGCGTTGGATGAGCGCCCCGTCGCGCGCCACGCAAACGGGGAGGTTTGGAGGGGGGCCCCTTTGCCCCCCTCCAACTCAATAGTTCAGGGCGACGTCGAAGATGTCGAAGTTGCGCAGTGGCGCGGAAGCGGGAAGGTCCGTCGGGCGGTTGACCAGGAGCGGCACGCGCTGCTCGGAGACGCCCCCGTGAGAGCGCAAGGGGGCGTCGAGCCCGGACAGGTCGTGTCGCGACTCGCTGGTGCCGACCACGGTATGCCGCGCCGAGACCACGACGAGGTCGCCGACGCGGTCGGGCGGAAGCTCGAAGCGCTCGCACGCCGCCTGGCGATCGAGCACCAGTTCGAGGCCCGCGAGACCACGGAGGCGCGCCGCCACCTGGCTGACCCCGCGTGGGTCACCCAGATAGACAGTGGCGAAGGAGCCGAGCGCGCCGTGGTGCACGACGTAGGGATCCGTGATGGGCAGGATCACCCGCGAGGCGTCCGGTCCGAGCCAGCCATCGAGAAGATCTTGGAGATAGACGACGTTGGGCCGCCCCGCGGCGTCGGTCTTGGCGTTCATCCCGTGGTCGGCGGTCAGCGCCACCGTGGCCCCCAGCGCGTCCAGGCGAGCGAGGTAGCCGTCCATCATGCGGTAGAAGGCCGTGGCCTCCGGCGCGCCCGGCGCGTGCTTGTGCTGGACGTAGTCGGTCGTGGAGAGATACATCACGTCAGGCCGGACGCGCTCCAGGAGCTTCACGCCCGCGGCGAACACGAACTCGCTCAGGTCCGCGCTGTACACGGACGGCAGGGGCCGCCCCACGAAGCCCAGCGCATCGGGAAGGCCGTGCTCGGCCTCCGTCGTCCCGGCGGCCGTCTCCGCCGAAAAGCAGATGCCCTTGAGCCCGTGACCGAGGAGCCGCCGCAGCTTGTCCTTGGCGGTCACCGCGGCGACGCGCGCGCCCGCGCCGGCGAAGGTGGCCAGGATCGTCTCGCAGCGCAGATACTTCGGGTCATTCATCATGACCTCGGCGCCGGCGTCGGGATCGTAGAAGTAGTTGCCGGAGATCCCATGCCTCGACGGCGGCACCCCGGTGACGATCGACAGGTTGTTGGGGTTGGTGAAGCTGGGAACGACGGCGTCGGCGAGGCGGTACGTTCCCTCCTGCAGCACGCGGGCTGTCCAGGGCATGGCCCCGGCAGCGACCGACCGCGTGATGTAGTCGGGTTCGCAGCCGTCGATGCACAGCACGACCAGCGGCCGGTCCGGCCACCGGTACGTCCGCCCGTTGACCGCCACCACGAGGCCGCTCACGGCTTCGTCACCTCGGGAGGAACGATGGTGAGGCGAAGTCGATAGGGCGTGTCGGGGTTCCCGAGGGCGATCTCGTTGTTCCACTCCTTGAGCTCCACGCAACCCGTCCGCGCGTGCCCGCCGATGGCCACGCCGTTGACGATCGTCCCCAGCCGGCTGCCGCGATCGATCAGGAAATAGCGCGACCCCACGCGAACGATGGCGCAGTGATTGAGGGATACCTCAGCGGACGCGTCGTCACTGAGCCCCAGCTCGTTCGACGAGAACGGATCCACGGACTCCATCTTCCGCCCGATGCGGAACGGAAAGCGGTTCACGGACACACACGTTTCGCCCAGACTACGAGAGGCCTCCGGAGTGAGTCCCTCGATGAAGAGGATCGGAGCCGTCAGGACGGTTGCAGCCGAGGGGCGCAGGAACCCCTCGCCCATGCTCATGAGCGAAGCCGTCACGTCGCTGTCGAACTGCCCCTGGCGAGCCAGCTCGAAGACAAGCGCGTCCAGGATCCGGATGCGCTCGCACAGCATGGTCACGAGGGGCAGCAGCGAGTCGGGGTCCGATTTCCACACTCTCAGGAAGGCCTCACGGTCGAAGACGCGCGCTTCCACGTCCTCCAGTGCCCTGACGCTCGCTGACCGGGGCCGCTCTGTGATCAACGACATCTCCCCGAAGACGTCCCCGGGCCCCAGGATGGCCAGGCGCTGTTCCGGGGGTCCCGCGTGATACACCTCCACGAATCCTCGTTGCAGGATGTAGGCGTCCGAGGTGAATTCCCCCCCGGCAATGATGACGTCTCCCTTCCGATAGCTTGTGCGTCGCATCCCCTCACCGCCCCCGGGGCCTTCTGGGGAGGCCCCCATTCTCTCCCAGGTCGTGTCACCGAGTCTTTCTCTAGCCAACGATATGCCCTTGACGTGCCCTGCCCGTTGAACTATATTAGCTCATAGAGTTCAAAAAATCTTAGCTGTAATCGCTAAGATAATGGAGGCAGAGGCATGATTCACATGACACGGTGGTCCCCTTTCGGTCCAACGTTCCAACTCCGGCGTGACGTGGACGATCTGTTCGGCCGATACGTCGGCCAGATGGCCGGTGAGGGCGGAGCCCCGGCGGCGGAATGGCCCACTTGGACCCCGGCCGTCGAGGGGTGCGAGGAGGAGGATGGGCGGTGGCTGATCAAGGTGGCGCTTCCCGGCGTCGATCCGAAGGACGTCGAGGTCGCGCTGACGGAGAACCAGCTGACCATCAAGGGGCAGCGCAAGCAGGCGAGCCAATCCAAGCAGGACAGCTATTTCGCCCGCGAGGTGACCTACGGATCGTTCGAGCGAAGCTTCACCCTACCCGAGGGCGTCGATCCGGCCAGGATCAGTGCCCGGTACACCAACGGCATGCTCGAGGTGCGTGTGCCGAAGCCGGTGGCCGAGGCTCCGAGGAGAGTCTCGATCGAGGTCGACGACAACCAACAGAAGGCGGTCAAGGCCGCCTGAACGCTCTCGGTTTTCAAAGCGCGCGCCGGGCGGCAGACGCCGCCCGGCGCGCGGCCGTCCGCCCTACCCCTTGGTCTCGATCACGGCGTCGGCGTCGATCTCGATGAGGCCGCCGTCGGGGATGAGCTGAGCCACCCGGACCAGCGTGCTGGAGGGGTATTTCCCCTCGGAAAAGAACCGCGAGCGCACTTCGTGGACATCCCGCAGGGACTGCTGGTCGAGCTGGGTCACGTACACGCGCACCCGCACGATGTCGTCCATCGCGCCGCCTTCCCGCTCCAGGATGGCCTTGATGCTGGACAGGACGCGCTCGGTCTGCTCGCGCATGGTGCGTCCCACGACCTTGCCCGTCTCGTCGGTCCCGACCTTCCCCGAGATGAAGAGGAGCGCGCACCCGGGTAGATCGACCCGCACCGCATCGGAAAACACCGCGGGTACGCCACTGCCCTTGAGCGCTTCGATGCCGCGTGCTTTGTCCTTGGCGAGGTTGATGATCGTGCGTTTCATGGCGTCCCAGAGTATACCGCCGGCCCCCGCTCCCCGATCAAGGCGGAGCCGACATCAGGCGCGCTGGGCCCCCGCCGTTCGCGCCCGGAGCGCGTCGAACCTGGCCCGCACGGTGGGATCGGCTTCCAGGTCCTCCAGCGGCTTCGGCAGGCGGTAGGTCCAGTTCTCCTCGCTCACCGTGCCCGGGGTGTTGATGCGCTCGCCCGTGCCGAGAATCTCCTGGCCGAGAGTCAGCGTGAGCGCGGAGGTCGCATCGACCAGGAGACCGAGGAGGGCCAGCCCCCGCTCCGCGGCGGGTGCGCGAGCGTCGAAGCCGCCGAGGCGAGCCAGCTCCTGCTGCTCGGTGGGTGAGAAGTCGTTCCACCACGTCGTGATCGGCTTGGTGTCGTGGGTGCTGAGGGAAGCCACGCTCACGGGGGGAAAGGCGCGAGGATCGCGGAAGTGCTGCGCGGCATCCCGCTCCCACGGAATCACGCGGTACCCGGGCACGCCGAGGTCTCCCAGCGCCATACGGACGAAGGGTGGAATGAGGCCAAGGTCCTCGGCCACGACGTGCGCCGAGCCCTCCGCCTCCCCCAGGATGGCGCGCATGACCCGTGTGCCGCGATCGCGTTGAGCGGCTTCCTCGGCCGGTTCGAACCGGCCGGCGCCTCCCGGGGGCTTGACCCACATCCGGAAATAGCCCACGACGTGATCGAGCCGGAAGCGATCGTACAGGCGTGCCGCGTGCCGCGTACGGGCGCGGATCCAGCTCAGGCCATCGGCGTCCATGGCCGACCAGTTGTAGGCGGGAAGCCCCCAGTCCTGACCCTCCTTCGAGAACGTGTCGGGCGGGGCGCCCAAGGAGACGTCGCGCAGGAACAGCCCGGGCCGCGCCCAGACGTCCGCGCTCTCCTCGCCCACCACGAAAGGCAGGTCACCCATCAGCTCCACGCCCAGCTCGCGTATCCGCGCCCGCGCGCGATCCCACTGCTCGTGGGCGATCCACTGGAGGTACTCGTGTCGGAGAACGGCCAGCCCAAATTCGTCGGGGCCCGCGGACGTTTCGGGAACCCGGCTTCGCGACACCACCTCCGGAGCCCGGTCGCGCTCGGCGAGTGGCCAGGCCGTCCAGCCATAGCCTCCGTGGCTCTCGCGCAGCGCCACATAGAGCGCCAGGTCGGGCGCCCAGTATTCCTCGCGGCGCACGAACTCTCGAAGCGCGGCCGCCCGCTCCGTGCCCGGCGTCCACTCGCGGGCCATGAACCGCTCGAAGGCGCGGGCGAGGACCCGACGCTTGAGCGCGCGCACGGCGTGGTACTCCACGCGCGGTGCCTGGCGCAGGCGCGCGAGGGTGGCTGCGCCGTCGGGCCCCAGCGCCTTTGCGATATCGGAGGCCGCGAGGTCGGGCACCTCTCCGAGGGAGATGTAGATCGGATCGAGGCCGAAGGCCGTGCGCGCGCCGTAGGGGCTCGTCTCGCCGTCCGCCAGCTCGTACGGGGGCAGGATCTGGAGCAGACGATGGCCGGCGGACCGAATCCAGGCGGCGCAGGCGGGAAGGGCGCCGATCTCACCGATGCCCCAGTCGTCACGCGTCCGGATCGCGAAAAGGGGAAGGGTGACGCCGGCCACGCGGACGGACGGCGGGACAGACGGCGATGCGGTCACTCTTTGAAGGCGACGGGGACGGAGACCACATCTTGAGGCGACGGCACGAACTCGAGCCTTCCCGCGCTCGTGCCGCTCGGGAGGAGAAAGACGAGGTCGCAGCTCGTGGGGCGGCTGCCGACGAGGTAGATCAGTCCGCACCGGTTCGCCACCGCGGCTCCCCCCCGCAGCGCGACGACATCGTCGGCAGGGGTGTACACCGCTCCCTGGGTCGTGACGAGCCGGAACGCGGAGGCCCGAGCATAGACCCGGTCCGCGCTCATCCCAGCCGGGTTCGCCACCGTGACCCGGACGGCCGCGTAGTACATGCCGCCCGGCACGAAGCGCGCCTCGAGGCTGAGCGCCTTTCCCGCATCGGCAGTCAGCGACAGCCGATTGCGGTCCGGCTCGCGGCCCGGCGCGTCGAACGGCCCTCCTGATGGTTGAGCCTCGGCGCCGCCCCCTACCCAGCCAATGGCCAGGGCCACGACGACCAGAATCCACGCTGACGATCGCGACATACGAACCTCCCGCGCGAGTATCGCATGACCATCCATCCTCGAGGGCAAGGTGGCGGGTGCTTGTCGACCCCACCGTGGGGTAAGCTAGGGCAACGTTGCGGACCTCGACGCCTCTCGACGACTTCATTCGACGGATCCCCAAGGCCGAGCTGCACATGCACATCGAGGGATCGCTGGAGCCTGAGCTTGCGTTCGAGCTGGCCGCGCGCAACGGGGTGCGCCTCCGCTACCCCTCGGTCGAGGCCCTCCGGCAGGCCTACGAGTTCGAGGATCTGCCATCGTTCCTCGATCTCTACTACGACGGGGCCCGCGTGCTGCAGACCGCGCGGGATTTCCACGACCTGACCGCCGCCTATTTCCGGCGAGCGGCCGCCGACAACGTCCGTCACGCCGAGATCTTCTTCGATCCGCAGACCCACACGGAGCGCGGAGTCCCCTTGACGGACGTCGTCGAGGGCATCACCACGGCCATGCGTGATGCGGGCTCGCGGCATGGTATCTCGGCCCTCCTCATCCTCTGCTTCCTGCGCGATCAGCCCGTGGCCTCGGCCATGGCCACGCTCGAGCAGGCGCTCGCCTTCCGCGATCGCATCGCGGCGGTGGGGCTCGACTCGGCGGAGCGTGGCTATCCCCCCGAGCCGTTCGCCGCCGTCTTTGCCCGGGCGCGGGCGGAGGGCTTCCGGGTGGTGGCCCACGCCGGCGAGGAAGGGCCTGCGCAGCACATTCGCCAGTCCCTGGACCTCCTGAAGGTGGCGCGGATCGACCATGGTGTCCGCTGCGAGGAGGATCCCGCCCTGGTGGCGGAGTTGGCCACCCGACGGGTCCCCCTGACCGTGTGCCCGATCTCCAACGTGAAGCTCCGCGTCTTTCCGTCGCTGGAGCAGCACAATCTGCGGAGACTGCTGAACCGGGGCCTCTGCGTGACGATCAATTCCGACGACCCCGCGTACTTCGGCGGCTACGTGAACGAGAACTTTCTCGCCGCGCAGCGCGCCCTCGGCCTCACCCAGGAGGAGATCGCGCGACTGGCGCGGAACTCCTTCGAGGCAAGCTTCCTGACCGACGGTGAGCGGCGGCGCTTCCTCGACGAGCTCGACGCGACGGCCGGAGCCGCCGCGTCGCCGTCGTCCGGTGTCACATCCCCGCGTGGGTAGGAGCATGTCGGAGAATCGAGGAGCACCGCGGCTTCGCCGAGGCGTTCCGAGCGTGGGGGTATGGGGGCCATGGCGTGGCCCCCATGTCGCTAGGAGCCTGGCGGAGTATCGAGGAGTGCCCCGGGTTCCCCGGGGCGCGACGAGCGCGGGGGGCTTGGGGGGCCCTGTCGAGGCCCCCCATCTGACGAGGAAGGAAGGAGTGAGGATGGTGAGGCGCTCATCGTGGTGGCAACTCGGCGTAGTTCTCGTGGCGTTGGTGGTCGTCGCAACCGGCTGCGCGGCGATCAGGAAGGGCGACGTCGACACCCAGGAGCAGCTGCTGTCGGCGTCAGGCTTCCAGATGAAGCTGGCGGACACCCCGCAGAAGCTCGCGCATCTGCAGACAATGACATCTCAGAAGCTGGTGCCCCACACCAAGGACGGCAAGCTGTACTACGTTTACGCCGACCCCGAGTTCTGCAAGTGCCTCTTCGTCGGCAACGAGCCGGCGTACCAGAAGTACCAGCAGCTCGCCCTCCAGCAGAAGCTGTCCCAGGAGCGCCTGAACGCGGCGGCCATGAACGAGGATGCGGCCATGAACTGGGGGATGTGGGGCCCGTACTGGTGGTAGCCCGGGCGTGATGCTCCTTCACGGCGGCCGGGCGCTGCGGCCCGGCGCCGCGCAGGTCGAGCCGACCGACATCCTCATCGACAGTGATCGTATTGTCGAGGTGGGGGCTCGCCTGGCACGCCCTTCGGACGTGGAGGCCGTCGACACGCGCGGATTCCTGATCCTGCCCGGGCTGATCAATGCCCATACCCACGGCCATGGCCACTTGCTCCGCGGGCTGGCGGGACGCTGGACGCTCGAGGAACTGCGGGCCCGAGCGCAGGAGGCGGCCGATCGCGCCCGGTCACGCAACGCCGCCGCGTGGCAGCTCGCGGCTCAGCTTGCCCCATACATCGCCACCGCCTGCCGCGCCGCGGTGGCCACCCCGTACCCGGTGAACCGCTACGCCGCCCCGCTGGCGGACGCCCCGCGCTGAGAGCTGCGCCGCTGCCGGGAGCGCCGGAACCCCGTCAGACTACCCGGAGAGTCACTCGGGCGAGATGGAGAGTCGACGATGAGAGAGCCGAGATGAACGATAGAGCCCGCTGGGTCCGATCGAGCGCCGTCGTGGTGGTGAGCGGCCTCCTGCTCGGGGCGTGCGCTACCGCTGACCGCGACCGGGCGACGGCGATCGAACCGCTGCTGCTCGCGGCCGGCTTCCAGAAGCGCGTGGCTGATACACCGCAGAAGCTCGCCCATCTGCAGCAGATGGAGCCCCTCAAGCTAATACCGCATGCTCGCAAGACCTCGGTCTACTACGTCTACGCCGATCCCAAGGGTTGCCAGTGCGCCTACGTGGGCAACGAGATGGCTTTCGAGCAGTACCAGGGGCTGGTTCTGAAGCAGAACATCTCCCAGACCAAGGTCTCGGTCACGCAAGTCGACGAGGACTCCATGATGAGCTGGGGGAGCTGGGGGTCGGGGTTCTGGCCGTGATCTGACCCGGAGTACCGCGGAGCGCCCCGGGTTCCCCGGGGCGCGACGAGCGCGGGGGGCTTGGGGGGCCCGTGCTAGGCCCCCCATCTCTAATAGTCCTCGAGGAGCGGGAAGGCGCTCGTCACGTGCACCGGGGTCACCGCCGGGGCAGCGTGGAGATAGGAGCGGTCGAGCGCCCCGAGGTGCGTGACCCCGAGGAGGCCCAGGCAGATACGGATCTCCTCCTCCAGGATCTCCAGCGCGCGCACGAGACCAGGAGCCCCGGCGGCGGCCAGCCCGAAGCACTCCAGGCGCCCGAGGCCGACGGCATGAGCGCCCAGGGCGATGGCCTTGATCACGTCCGTCCCCCGCATGAATCCCCCGTCCACGATGATCGTCGCCCGCCCCGCTGCCGCGGCGACCACCTCGGGGAGCGCGTCCAGCGAGCCGCGGCCGTGGTCGAGCTGGCGCCCGCCGTGGTTGGAGACGTAGATGCCCTCCACGCCGTGCTCGCACGCGAGCAGGGTGTCCTCCGCGGTGGCGATGCCCTTCAGGATCAGCGGAATGTCGTGCTGGTCCTTGAAGCGCTTCACGTGGTCCCAGGAGAGCGCGGCCTGGAAGTTCTGCCCCGTGGCCCGCACGCGCCACGGCTTGACGAAGCGCCGCGCGAGGTCGCGTTCGCGACGGCTGTACGAGGCGGTGTCCACGGTGAGGCAGAAGGCGACGTAGCCGTTGTCGCGGGCGCGCTTCACGTGCTCGTCCACCCAGGCGTCGTCGCCGCGCACGTAGAGCTGGAAGATGCGGACGTTGTCGGCGGCGGCCGCCACCGCCTCCAGCCCCGGATTGCAGACGGAGCTGAGCATCTGGGGCACGCCGAACTCGGCTGAGGCCTCGGCCGCCGTGGCTCCTCCGCCCGGCGTGAAGCTCTCGATGGACCCCACCGGCGCCAGCATGACGGGAATGCGCATGGAGCGTCCGAAGAGGCTCGACGTGGTGTCGACCTTCGACACATCGCGGAGCACGCGAGGCCGGAAGGCGAGGGAGTCGATGGCCAGCCGGTTGCGCCGGAGGGTGGTCTCGGTCTCCGCCCCGCCCACCATGTAGTCCCACGGCCCCGCGGCCAGGTTGAGGCGAGCGGCCTTCACGATCTCGTGCAGCGTCTGGAAGCGGTCCTCGAGGTTCGATCCCATGGGCCCTATAGTACGAGATGTTCGACCAGGATGAGCGCGGGCCGAGAACGGGGCGCGTCAGCGCGCGCCCGTCTGGACTCGCTTCACGAAGGCGTCGATCTCCGCCATCATCCCCTCGAAGTCGGGATTGAAGGTCAGGCGGCGCAAGACGAGCCGCGGCACCAGGCGCTCGAGGTCCGAGGCCTCCTCGAGGTCCTTGCGCAGCGAGGTCTCGCCCAGGCGCACACCATCTCCGGGCGGGCGGCCGGTGCGACAGCGGGCCAGCAACGTGCTCCGCTCGTCGTCCGGTTTCTCGTTGTTCGGCGTCTCGTACGCGAGACAGCTCTTGTAGGTCTTGTCTCCGTGACGACCGTAGTGCTCATTGTCGGGATGAACCGGAATGGCCAGGTGGGAGAAGCTGACGATGCCGTCGCTCGGATAGACGCTGCTCCGATCGTGGATGGGCTGCTGATCGCCCAGGGCGTAGGGGGCTCGCGTGTAGTTGATGAGCACGTTCTTCCAGGGCGGTGGCGCGGGGGTGATCGCGTTGAAGAACTCGATGGTCGCCGGGCTACTCACCGTGCTGTCGTCGCGGCTGAGGGCGACGAAGACCGGGGTCTCCAGCGGGCGCGCCTTCCGCCGGTCGGCGACGGCGCGCGTCAGGAGATAGACCTGATCGCCGGCGTTCTTCGGGAACGACTCATACTTCACGGCATCGCGCTCGTCGAAGAGCTGTTCCACCCACTCGCCGCGCGGCAGGGCCCAGCTGTAGAGCTTGTGCCAGTTGGCGAGCGGGGCCTTGGCCTCGGCGACCGCGATCGCGGGGGAGAGCAGGATGAGGCCGGTGATGCGTTCACGGGCCTTCTTGTTCTCATCGAGCGCGTGAAAGACGGCCAGGGTGCCTCCCGTGGAGAATCCGGCCACGTAGAGATTCGCAATGTCCTTGGGGAAACTGTCGATTCCGTACCGCGCGGCCTTGATCCAGTCGTGATGACTCACCCTGAGAAGATCGCCCGGCACGGTGCCGTGCCCGGGCAGAAGGATCGCCCGCACCAGGAAGCACTTCTCTTCCCGGAAATAGCGGCCGACATCGCGCATCAGAAAGGGGCTATCCGTCAGCCCGTGAATGAGGAGGATCCCGTCGCGCGGCGGGGCGGGGCACGGTGTGGGATGGGGCCCCCACGCCGGAGGGTCGGGCGGCCATTCGAACGGGGCACGCATGGCGACCAGGCGTTCTTGATCGGCCGGTGAGAGGTCGGGGCGCCCCGTGCGGAGGGCCTCGCGCAGCTGGCCGGTGGCCCACCTGAGGTACTGATCGAACGGCAGATCCGAGGACGGCGGCACCGTGGACACCCCGGTGGGCTGGTGCCAGGGCTTCTGCTCGCCCTGCGCGAGGCAGGCCCCGGTGAGCAGGGCCGCGACGCTGAGTACCAATAGAGGACGGAGCGTCATCGGGGGATCATACTTCACGGCACTCGGCGCGGCACGTAGAATCGCGCCCGGAGGAGATCGCTCGCATGCCACGCTACTCGCTCGGTATCGACATCGGCGGCACCTTCACCGACCTCGTCGTCTACGACCACGAGCGGGGAGGGCAGATCAACCGCAAGATCCTCACCACGCACGACGATCCGTCCCGCGCCGTGGCCGCCGGGGTCGCCGGACTGCTCGGCGATGGCGGCGTGGACCCCGCCCACATCGCGCGCGTGGTGCACGCGACAACCCTTTTCACCAACGCCCTCATCGAACGCAAAGGGGCGGTGACGGGGCTCCTCACCACCGCGGGCTTCGCGGACACGCTGGAGGTGGGGCGCGAGCGCAAATACGAGCTGTACGACATCAACATCGAGCGGCCGACCCCGCTGGTGCCCCGTCATCTGCGCCTCGAAGTGCGGGAGCGCGTGCGCGCGGACGGGAGCGTGCGGGAGCCGCTCGACGAGACGGGGCTGCTGGCGCGCGCGGAGGAGCTGGTGGGCGCGGGCGTGACGTCGGTGGCCATCGTGTTCTTGCACGCCTACGCCAATCCCCGGCACGAGGCGGAGGCGGCGCGGCTCGTCGCGGCGCGCTTTCCGGACGTGCACGTCACCACGTCGCACGAGGTGGCGCCGGAGATCCGCGAGTTCGAGCGGGCCTCCACCACGGTCGCCAACGCCTTCATCAAGCCGCTCGCGCATCGGTATCTCGCGCTCATGGCCGGGCGCCTGTCCGAGCAGAGGATCCCCGCGCCGCTCCTGCTCATGCTGTCGAGCGGCGGCTTGACGCACGTCGGCGAGGCGCAGCGCACGCCCGTGCAGATGCTCGAGTCGGGGCCGGCCGCGGGGGCCATCGCCGCGGCCTTCTTCGGCAACGAGGACAGCGGCGGCAAGCTGGTGGCCTTCGACATGGGCGGAACCACGGCCAAGCTGAGCCTGGTGGACGCCGGAGAGCCGCTCACCGCGTACAGCTTCGAGGCCGCGCGCCAGCGGCGCTTCGTGGAGGGCAGCGGGCTCCCCATGCGCATCTCCACCATCGAGCTGATCGAGATCGGCGCGGGCGGCGGCAGCATCGCGCACGTGGACGAGATCGGGCTCCTCAAGGTCGGTCCGCAGAGCGCCGGCTCCCAGCCTGGCCCCGCCGCCTACGGGCTCGGGGGCAGCGAGGCCACGGTGACCGATGCCGATTTCATCCTCGGCTACCTCAACGCCGACTATTTCGCGGGGGGCACCATGCGGATCGACCTGGACGCGGCGCGGGCGGCGCTGGCGCGCGTCGCGGAGCGCGTGGGGCTGTCGCTCGTGGAGGTGGCGTGGGGCATCCACGACATCGTCAACGAGAACATGGCGGGCGCCGCCCGTGTGCACATTGCCGAGCGCGGCCGCGATCCGCGCGAGTACGCGCTCCTGTGCACGGGCGGCGCGGGGCCGGTGCACGCGTACTCGGTCGCGGGCAAGATCGGTCTTCGCCGCGTCATCTGCCCGCCCTCGGCCGGGGTGGCCTCGGCGCTGGGACTGCTCGTCGCGCCGGCGCGGGTCGACCGCGTGGCCACGGTGGGCATTCGCCTGGATCGCGATGACTGCGCGGAGCTGGAGGCGGCCTTCCGCCGTCTGGAAGACGAGACCGGCGCGATCCTGGCTGACAGCGGCGTGCAGCTGGAGACGGCGACGTTCCAGCGCCTCGCCGACGGTCGCTTCCTCGGCCAGGGCTTCGACCTCGTCGTCACGTTGCCCCCCGGGCCATACGACGGACCCGACGGCGAGGGTATGCGCCGGGCACTGCGCGCGGCGTTCGAGGAGGCCTATCGCGAGAAGTTTGCCCTCACGCCTCCCAACGTCCCCGTGGAGTTCATCAACGTCCGCGTGGCGGCGCGCGCGCCGGTGGCCGGCAGCGCGATCGTCCTCGACGGGCGCGCCGGCGCCGCCGGGGGCGACGCGATCAAGGGCCGGCGTCCCGCCTACTTCCGCGAGGCCGGCGAGTTCGTGGAGACGACGGTCTACGACCGCGCCCGGCTGGCGGTGGGCCAGGAATTCGTCGGACCTGCCGTGGTCGAGGAGGACGGATCGACGCTCGTCGTCGGACCGGGCGCCCACGCGCGCGTCGCGCCGACGGGCAACCTGATCGTCACTCTCGCCGACCCTGCGACTGGACATCGACGGGCATGACTGCCAGCGATAGCGTCGAGACCTCAGGAGATCGAGAGATGGCCGTTGAGCTGAAGCGGCGCCTCTTCACCATCGAGGAATTCCAGCGCATGGCGGAGGCGGGCATCCTCGATGAGGACGAGCGCGTCGAGCTGATCGAGGGCGAGATTGTCGAGATGACACCCATCGGGCCACCTCACGCCAGTGTGGTGGCCCGCATCAACGCGCTGTTCGCAGCCCGGCTGGGGGCCCGCGTCATCGTCTGGCCACAGAATCCGTTCGTGTTGCGACCGCAGACGTCGCAGTTCCAGCCCGATCTGGCTCTGTTGCGCCCCCGGGCAGATTTCTACTCGAGCCGCCATCCGGAGCCGGCCGACGCACTGCTGGTCATCGAGGTGATGGATTCGTCCGTGGCGAGAGATCGCCGCGTGAAGCTTCCCATCTATGCGCGCGCTCGTGTCGAGGAAGTGTGGCTCGTGCATGGCGTGGCGTCGACGGTCGAGGTCTGTCGATCCGTCAACGCTACGCCGTGCAGATCTAACGTCAGATATTAGATCTGCACCGTGATGTGTAACTAGGCTTCGGATCAGGCAGAGAGGGCGTTCAGCATCACGCTGAGAGCCGCGCGCAGCCCCACCGGCAGGCCGTCCTCGTTCATCTCGAACTCCGGCGCGTGGTGGGGTGCGGAGCGCCCGTGAGTGGGGGCGATGCCCACCCGAAAGTAGCTCCCGGGGCGCTCGCGCAGGAAGTAGCACATATCGTCGCTCGCCATGACCACGCGCCCCGGGCTCACCGCGCCCTCGCCCAGCTCGGCGGCGGCGCACGCCTGGACGAACGCGGTCTGCGCCTCGTGGTTGACCACGGCCGCGCAGTGCATGTCGCCGAGTGTGAGCCGGGCCTCCGCGCGATAGGCGCGGGCCAGGTCCGCCGCGAAGGCGCCCAGCCGCTCGAGAATCTGGCGGCGGACGTCCTCGTTGAAGGTGCGGAGCGTGCCCCGCATGACGGCCGAGGCCGGGATGATGTTGTTCTTCGTCCCCGCCTGGATCTGTCCGACCGTCAGCACCGCGGTCTCCTGAGCGGGGATCTCCTTCGCCACCAGGTGCTGCATGCCGATCAGGATGTGGGCGGCCGCGGTCACGGGGTCGACGGACAGATGCGGATAGGCGCCATGACCACCACGCCCCCGCACCTCGACGTCGAAGGCGTCGGCGGAGGCCATGTTCGGCCCCGGGCGCACCATGACCTCGCCCACGGCCATCTGCGTCGTGAGGTGCAAGCCGTACACCTCCTCCACGCGGGGGTCGTCGAGCACGCCCGCCTCGATCATCGGCCGTGCCCCGCCCAGTACCTCTTCGGCCGGCTGGAAGATGAACACCGCGGTGCCTGACAGCTCCGCGCGCCGCGCGGCGAGAATCTCGGCGAGGGTGATGGCGATGGCGGTGTGGCCGTCATGGCCGCACGCGTGCATGACCCCGGGCGTGGACGACGCGAAGGGCGCCTCGAGGGTCTCGGTGAGAGGAAGGGCGTCGATGTCCGCGCGCCAGGCGATGGTGCGGCCGGGCCGGTCCCCGTGCAGAATGCCGACCACGCCGGTGCGCGCGATGCCGGTGCGGACTTCCAGCTTGGCGGCGTGGAGCCGCTCGGCGATGATCTCCGCCGTCCGTCGCTCCTCGAAGGACAGCTCGGGGTGACGGTGGAAGTCGCGGCGCAGCGCCACCAGCGAGTCGTGCCGCCGGCCAATCTCCTCGCTCCACTCCGGACTCGTCTTGCGCATGGCGCTCTCCTATCGTGCCGGACTCGCGATGGTCACGCCGCCGTCCACCGGCAGCACCACGCCCGTGATGTAGCGCGCCTCGTCGGAGACCAGGAAGAGCGCCGCGTGGCCGATGTCCCAGCCCGTGCCCTCGATGCCGAGTGGTGAGGCGCGCCGCCGCCGGTCGCGCACATCATCGCTCATGCCGCCGGCGTAGACCATCGGCGTGTAGACGGGCCCCGGCGCGATGCAGTTCACGCGGATGCCCTGCGCGGCGTGGTCGATGGCCATGGCCCGAGTGAGGGCGATGACGGCGCCCTTCGACACCGAGTACGGGGTGAGGCCGCGCGGCCGCAGCGCGGAGATCGACGAGATGTTCACGATGGCCCCGCCGCCTGTCTTGATCATGGCGGGGATGGCGTGCTTGCTGGCCAGCATCATGCCGAGCACGTTCACCCGCATCACCTTTTCCCACTGCGCCTCGTCGGTCTCCAGCAAGGTGCCGCGGCCCTCGATGCCGACGTTGTTGTCGAGGATGTCCAGGCGCCCCCAGCGGCGAACCGCCTCGTCGACCATCCCGCGGCAGTCGTCGGCACGCGTCACGTCGGCCGCGAAGGCGGCGGCCTCGCCCCCCTCCCCCTTGATCATGCCGAGCGTGGCCTCCGCGTCGTCGCGGTGGTGGTCGACGAGCAGGACCTTGGCGCCCTCGCGCGCGAACAGTATCGCGGCGGCGCGGCCGTTGCCGATTCCCGCGGCGCGCGATCCTGCTCCGGTAACGATAGCGACCTTGCCAGCGAGTCGTGGGCCTGCCATGGGCTCCTCCTCTCAACGTGTGACTGGCCATGCTAGCAGGAGGCTGGTCGGCCATGCCACGCCGCGTCGTGCCGAGGGGAAGTCGTGGTGAAGCGGAGGTAGGCTGTGTTGTATGGGGAAGACGGCGATGCGCCGACCGGGAGTCCAAGCGACGCTGGCCCTCGTCCTCCTGGCCCTCACGGCCAGTGAGAGCACGGGCGCGATTGCGCGCTGGCAGGCGGGAAACCTGCAGCCGCTCGTCGTGGGCTGGCAGCAGTTCTTCCGCATCCAGTGGGATGCCACGCGCGTCGCCGGCCAACCAGCCGTCGAGGGCTACGTCACCAACGTCTGGGGCTTCACGGCCGTGAAGGTTCAGTTGCTGGTGAACGGCTACGACACGTCTGGTAAGAGGGTCGGCCAGCTCGTCGCGTGGGGCCCGAGCCCGATTACTCCCGGCTCCCGCGTGTACTTCGATGTCCGCGTCCCGCGCGCTGCCTCGTACGAGGTCGCAGTCTTCGCGTGGGACTGGGTGCAGACGGGTGGGGGGCAGCGTCGGCTCCGTCCCTGACGGGTCCCACCCGCGCCGCTTGACCGGTCCTGGAGCGGCGAGTATAGAAGGGCGGTGACCCTGATCCCGCCCCCTCCCGCGCCGGAGAAGCGAGCCGGGTCGAGATCGTCTCTTCTGAGTCCGCGCACCGAGGACGAGAGCCGTGGAGCTTCTCCGCCCAACTGATCGGCTCGACTACGCTCCCATCACCCAGCGCCTGCCGCTGCCCCTTCCGGACGGCGCGCGCATCGTCGTCTGGCCGTGCGTCAACGTGGAGCACTGGGTGATCGACGAGCCGATGCCCAGGACCGTCGTGAGCCCGCCCGGCGGCGTGGCCCGGAGCGTGCCCGACATTCCGAACTGGGCCTGGCACGAGTACGGCCAGCGCGTGGGCTTCTGGCGGATCAAGGCGATCTTCGACGACTTCGGGGTGGCGGGATCGCTGGTCATGAATGCCTCCGTCTGCGACGCGTACCCGCAGATCGTGGACGCCTGCATGGCCTCCGGCTGGGACGCCGTGGGCCACGGGTACATCCAGAAGGCGCTGCCCGCCATTCCCGATCAGCGCGAGATGATCCAGCGCGTCTTCCAGCGCATCCGCGCCTACACGGGCAAGCCCCCGCGCGGCTGGCTCAGCCCAGCCCTCGCGGAGACGCACGACACGGTGGACTGGCTCCACGAGGCGGGTTTCGAGTACGTGGCGGACTGGGTGCTGGACGACCAGCCCGTTGATTTGCGCACCAAGCACGGCGTGATGGTCAGCTTGCCCTACACGCAGGAGCTGAATGACGTCGCCATGATCCTGATCCAGGGCCATCGCGCCGCCGAATACGCCGACCGCACCATCGACCAGTTCGAGCAGCTTCTCGCGGAGTCGGAGGAAGCGACACGCGTGATGTGCTTCACCCTGCATCCGTACATCATGGGCGCGCCCCACCGCGCGAAGCACGTGCGCCGCATCTTCCAGCATGTCGCCAACCGGCGCGACGTGAAGATCTGGACGGGCGAGCAGATCCTGGACTGGTATCTTCGCTGTCGAGGCCGCACCCCTGGAGGGTCCCCTGGAGGGAGAACATGAAGATCCACAACCTGTACGTCGACGACAAGGGCGAGTCGCATTTCCGGGACATCGAGGTGGAGTACGTGGAGAGTGGCCGTGGTGGTCGTCTCTCCAAGCGCCTGCCCGCCACCGGCATCATCTTTCGCGAGGTGCCGCCAGCCTACGACCTGGACTGGCATCCGGCTCCGCGCCGCCAGTACATCATCAATCTCGACGCCGGCGTACAGATCACGGCCAGCGACGGGGAGGCCCGCGTCATCGGGGCTGGCGAGGTCATCCTGGTGGAGGATGTCCGGGGGAAGGGACACCTCAGCAAGGCGATCGACGGCAAGCTGCGCAATTGCATCTTCGTCCCTGTGGACTGAGAGACCGCCGGCGCTCCGCGCTCTGGAGGACGCATGACCACTCGCTTCGACGCCGTCACGCTCGAGGTCTTGTGGACCCGCCTCATCTCCGTGGTGGACGAGGCGGCCAAGGCCATCGTGCGGACGTCGTTCTCCACGCTCTCCAACGAGGCCAACGACTTCGCCTGCGTGCTCACCGACGCGCGCGGCCACGCCCTCGCCCAGAACACCGGGAGCATC
>Ga0184637_10000693_pt1 | contig 24374 bp, 22 predicted proteins | sample PLM3_127_b2_FD_133143 | JGI IMG/M metagenome (GOLD analysis project Ga0184637, IMG submission 133143) | Groundwater sediment microbial communities from an aquifer in East River, Colorado, USA - PLM3_127_b2 | ecosystem: Environmental > Terrestrial > Soil > Riparian zone | place: USA: East River... | reverse complement strand
TCGGCCGTCTCGGCGCTCTCGGCCGTCTCAGCGCTCTCGGCGCTCTCAGCCGTCTCGGTCTCGGTATCGCCGCCGTCGGCGCCGGCAGGCTTCACGTCCACGGCACGCGGCCCCTTGTCGCCGTCCTCGGCGGAGAAGGAGACCCGCTCTCCCTCGTCGAGCGAGCGGTGACCCTCGCCGACGATGCCGCTGAAGTGGACGAAGACATCTCGACCGCCGTCCTCAGGGGTGATGAACCCATACCCCTTCTCGGCGCTGAACCACTTCACTGTTCCAATGGCCATCTGTGTCCTCCTGTGTCCGGATACTGCGCGCGCGGAGGACCTCTGCGAATCCCGACCGCCGCACTCCTTGCTGTTCCGGGACTAGCCCGGTCTTCGGTCGCGAACCTAGCAGCTACGGCTCTCCGGCAGTGTCCTGGCGCGGCTTCGGAAGGGCCCGCGCCTGCGCCGCATTCAGCTTCAGCACGACTCCGCGCTCGTAGATCTCCTCGACTATCGCTCCCTCGACGAAGCGACGCTCGCCCCCCAGCGCCCCCGCGCCAAGCACGAACCCGTCGAACACGTCGGCGCCCGGCTCCGCGAGCACCTGCTCGACGCGGCCGAGCTGCTCGCCGTCGCTGGCCAGGACCGGGGTGCCCTCCGCGAGCGTCAGGTAGGAGCCGGGCGTGCCGAGATCTTCCGGGGAGGGGAGCAGCGGCGAGGCGAGGCCGGCGGCGATCCCGCGCTCGGCGGCGATCCGCTCCAGGACCAGCGCGGTATCGGCTATGGGCACGCCGGTCAGGTGCACGTCCCGGGCCTCGAAGTCGGCGACGATCGCTCGCACGGCGCCCGCGTAGCGATCGCGGTCACGGTCGGCCAGCGCCTCGACGGCCTCCGCCGTCCGCGCGAACGCGTCCCCGCCCTCGCGCATGCCGGCGGCGGCGTCCCGCGCGAGCCCGTCGTCGCCCTCGATCAGCGCCGCCAGAGCGAGCGCCCAGGAGGCCGCCGGCGAGTCCGCCTCGCCGCCCAGCTCGCCACGTGCGTAGGCCGCCTCGGAGCTTCCCCCACCCGCGAGCACGGCGGCCTTCAGCATCCCGATCAGGCGTCCGAAGCTGCGCGGGCCCGCAGCCTCCCAGGAGCGCCGATACAGTTCAGCCGCCTCGCGCAGCGGCTCGCGCGCCCTCTCGTCCTCCGCGTCGAGGAGCATGCGATGCGCCTCGGCCTCGCGCGCGACGGCCTCCTGGAGCAGCCGCTGCTGCTCGGGTCGCTCGGTGCTCACGGCGGCTGAACCTCTGAGTCCGGCGGCCGGCTCAGACCGTCCCGCCGGCGAGCGGCGCCCCGGCCTCCAGGAGGTGGCCGAACTTCTCGGCGACGACCGGCCGGCTGAAGTAGAAGCCCTGCGCGTGGTGGCAGCCGAGCGCCTTGACGACCGAGAGCTGCTCCTCGGTCTCGACGCCCTCGGCGACTACGTTCAGCTCCAGTGTCTGCGCCAGCGCGACGACGGCGGTGACGATCGCGTTGTCGACCCTGTCGGTACCCAGGCGCTCGACGAACGAACGATCGAGCTTGATCGAGTCGAAGGGCAGGCGCTGCAGGGAGCCCAGTGAGGAGTAGCCGGTTCCGAAGTCGTCGAGCGCGAGGCGGATTCCCAGCTGCTTCAACTCGCTCAGCGCGCTGAAGGCCGACTGCTCGGTCTCCTCGACCAGGACCCCCTCGGTGAGCTCGAGGCTGAGGCAGACCGGCTGGATCCCGCTGCCCTCGAGCGCCCGCCGCACGACGGCTGTCAGTTCGCGGTCGGCGAGCTGGCGCACCGACATGTTCACCGAGATCCCGACCGGCGCCCGGTCCGGGTTGGCCTTCTGCCACGCGGCAGTCTGCCTGCACGCCTCCTCCAGCACCCAGCGCCCGAGCGGGGCGATGATGCCAGACTCCTCTGCCACCGGGATGAAGTCCTTCGGCGCCAGCAGCCCGTGCTGTGGGTGCTCCCAGCGGACCAGCGCCTCGGCGCCGGTGATCTCACCGGTGGCGAGCGACACGACGGGCTGGTAGTGGACCCGAAGCTCACCGCGGTCGAGCGCGGAGCGCAGCTCGTTCTCGATCCTGAGCCGGTAGGCGACCCGGACGCGCATCGCCTCGTCGAAGATCTCGTAGCGGGCGCGCCCCCGCTCCTTCGCCCGGTACATCGCCGCGTCGGCGTCGCGGATCAGCGTCGCCGGGAGCTCGGCGACCCCACCGACCGCGATCCCGGCGCTCGCGGTAACGAAGTGCTCCCGCTCCCAGACGACGAAGGGAGGCGCGAGCGCCGCCGCGATCCGCTCCGCGACCCGGGTCGCGGAGCGCTCGCTGGACACGTCCTCGAGCAGGACGCCGAACTCGTCGCCGCCAAAGCGGGCGACCGTGTCCCCGGGCCGCAGCGCTGCCTTGAGACGCGGGGCGATCGCCTTCAGCAGCTCGTCGCCCGCCTCGTGGCCGAGGCTGTCGTTGACGAGCTTGAAGTGGTCAACGTCGAAGAAGACGACCGCCACCGAGGAGCCGCGGCGCTCCTGCTCGGCGAGCGCGCGGCCGAGGCGGTCCTCGAACAGCGCCCGGTTCGGAAGCCCCGTGAGCGGGTCGTGCAGGGCCCGGTGGTGGGCCTCCTCCGCCTCGTTGCGACGCTCGATCGCGCTGGCGAGCGCGTTCGCGATCGCCTGCAGGAAGTTCACGTCGTCGCGGCCGAAGCGGCGCGGCTTCAGCGACTGCATGCCGAGGATCGCGAACGGTCTGCCCCTGACCTTGATCACGACCGTCACCCCGCTCGAGGTGCCCGCGAGCCTCAAAGGCTCTGGCTTGGCGAAGCGGGTCTCCTTCGACCAGTCCTCGACGATCACCGGATGGTCCGATTCAAGCGTGTAGCCGGCCTGCGATCCCCGTCCCGCCGGGGGCTCGATCTTCTCGGCGCCCTTGGGCAATCCGACCTGCGCGCGGATCAGCAGCACGTTCCGGTCGGCGTCGAGCTCCATAACCCCGGCGATGTCCACGCCGAGCACCCGCTCGAGCGTGGAGACCGCGTCCTGCATCAGCTTGCCGACTGGATCGCCGCCGAGCGCCCGCTGGCCGAAGGCGGCCACCTCGCGCTGCTCCAGCGCCCGCTGGCGGCTGATCGACTCGCTGCGGCGCAGCGCCCTCGTCGCGACCGTGAGTCGCCGTTGCTGGCTGCGGCGATTGTGCGCCTGCCATCCGCACATCACCGCGGTGCAGAGAAGCACGAACGCGATGAACGCGCTCGCGGGGGTTCCGGCGGGCTCCGCCAGGGCGACCGCCCCAAAGGCAACCAGGTCGATGGCACCGACGATGAGCACGCCGGCCGGCGGATAGGAGAGCGCCGCGAAGATCAGCGGCAGCACGAAGAGCAGCTGCAACGGGCTGTCGGGCCCGCCGTCCGCCGCGGTCGCGATCGCGATCAGGACGATGAGCAGACCCGCCCAGGTGACGAAGAAGCGCTCGCGCCAGGGGCTGCGGACGATCCGCTCCGTCGGCAGCAGCAGGATCACCGGCACGCTCGCCAGCCCGGCGCCCGCGATCGCAGCGATCAGAGCGCGGTTGGGCTGATCCCAGGTGGTCAGCACATAGGCCAGGCACCCCAGGACCACGAGGGCCGTGAGCGCGACGGCGACCCGGGCGCTGGCGAGCCTGAAGCGGACGCTGTAGTCGTCCATCGCTGGCGCTCCCAGATCTCGTTCCACTTCTCTCTCTACCGGCCCATTCCCCTTATCGGGCGCTCGGCGCGGTTCTTGAGCGATGGGCACGAATCCCCGCCGATGGTAGGGTCCGGCGCGTGGAGAGCGTCGGGCATGGTTCGCACGCTGAGACGGCTTACGTTCCAGCCGCCGACGCGGTGCAGCCGGTCGCCAACGAGACGCTCGACCGCATCATCACCGGGCTCGTCACCCTGGTGCCATTCGTCCTCCTCGGCCTCGCCGCCTCGCAGGTATGGAACGAGGCCCTCAACTGGCATGACCTGACGGTGTTCGCGATCGTGTACGGGGTCACGGGCTTCGGCGTGACGGTCGGCTTTCATCGCATGCTCACGCATCGAAGCTTCAAGACCAGCCGGACTCTGAAGGGAATCTTCGCGGCGCTGGGATCGGCGGCGATCGAGGGTCCGGTGATCTCGTGGGTGGCCGACCACCGCAAGCACCACGCCTGCTCGGACCAGGAGGGCGACCCGCACAGCCCCCACGTCGGGCACGGCGGCGGGTGGCGCGGCACGCTCCGCGGGCTCATCCATGCGCATCTCGGCTGGCTCTTCATCCACACGCAGCGGGGGTCGAAGCAGCGCTTCGCCCCGGATCTGCTCAAGGACCCCGTGATCCGGTTCATCGACGCCACCTTCCTGCTGTGGGCCACGCTGGGGCTCGCGATCCCGTTCGGCCTCGGAGTGGCGCTCGGCGGCACGCTGATCGCCGGGCTCACCGGGCTGCTGTGGGGCGGCGCGGTGCGCGTGTTCGTGGTCCACCACGTCACCTACAGCATCAACTCGCTCTGCCACACGTTCGGCCGCCAGCCCTTCGAGACGAAGGACGAGTCGCGAAACCTCGCCTGGCTGGCCCCCTTCACCTTCGGCGAGGCGTGGCACAACAACCACCACGCCTTCCCCACCTCGGCGGTCCATGGCCTGCGGCGCTGGCAGTTCGACCCCTCCGCGGTGGTGATCTGGGTGCTGGAGAAGCTCGGGCTGGTGTGGGACGTGGTGCGGATCAGCCCCGACCGCCAGGCCGTGAAGCTCGCGCAGGGACCCGCCTCCTCGTCCGCGTAGACGGAAGGAGAACGTGATGTTGGCGCTCACCCAGACCGCAGCCGAGGTGGTCGATGCGATCGTCTCCAGCGAGGAGCTGCCCGAGACCGCGGGCCTGCGAATTACGAGCGAGGAGGCTGAAGCCGGCGACGACAGCGGCGGGTCGCAGCGCGACCTGCGCCTCTCCGTGGTCGAGAGGCCCGAATCCGGCGACGAGCTGGTCGAGGGAGCGCAGCTATTCGTCGAGCCGGGCGAGACCGCCGAGCTGCTCGAGGACAAGATCCTCGACGCTGAGGTGGAGGGCGACGAGGTCCGCTTCAGCCTCCAACGGCAGGCTGACCCTGAGTCCGGCTAAGCGGCTCGCGTGCCCGTGTGGTAGGTGGTCAGAGCCGCATGTGCGGGCTGGACCAGCCGGTAACGAAGTCCATGACGTCGAGGACCACGTCTTCTTCATCCTCTCGACCGTCCGCCCGCAACTCGGTGCGACCGACCTCTAGCCGTGCGTTAATCGCCTCGCGCGCCACGCCTGCCGACAGCTGGCCGTCAACGGCTCGTCGCAGGCTGTCCAGCGGCTCGTCGGACCGAAGCGCGGCGTGGAAAGCGCTGCCGATCTCTTCGTTCACAGCCATGAGCCAGCTCTCATCTTAAGGGAGCACTTCGCGCCAAATCTCTCGAGTGGCGGTGAGCGCACCCTGGTACTCGTTGAAGCCCATCTCTCGCTCCGGCTCCACATAGCCATGGCCTTCGGGATCCGACGGATCGACGCGATAGCTCAGATCTCGCCCCAGCTCCTCGCTCGATAACTCCCAGACCGGGTCTTTCCCCGTTCCGCCCCACGCCGGAGGCCGGCGGTGAGCCGGCAAGCTCCCCGGCGAATCGGGGCTCACCGACATGCCTCCCGCACCGGGGGCGACTGTCCCGTCGGGCGCGACCTGAATGTCGATACCACGCCTCGCCCCGAGCTTCCGTGCGGAGCTTTCCCCGAGAACAGGCCGTCCGTCCGATGCACGCTGCATGGCTCGATAGAGCCTCCTAACCATCGCCACTTTCGAGTGATTGAAGTAGCGAGGCGGCCCGGTTAGTCCCCCGGCCACCAATTGGCAGCCGGCCGCTACGCTAGCCGGCCGTGGCCGCCCCCGCGGCACCCACCGAGATCAGCGCCGCGCTCGAAGAGCAGCGCCGCGCGCCCGAGGCCGTGCTCGACCACATCGAGCCCGGAGCGGACCTGATCGTCGGGCTCGCCAACGCCGAGCCGGTGACGATCGTCGACGCGCTGGAGGAACGGGCCTCGGAGCTGGACGACGTGCGGCTGCACCAGATGTTCCCGCTCCGCGAGCGGCCCCACATGCACGGCGAGCTCGCCGGCCTGCGGCACGTCTCCTGGTTCCTGTCCCCCGTGCTCCGCGAGCCCTTCCACAAGGGCACCTGCGCCCTGGTCCCCAACAACTTCAGCGAGGTCCCGCACCTGATGCGAAGCGCGACCAAGCGCTCGCTGGTGCTGGCCTCGGCCTCCCCGCCCGATCGCCACGGCTACTTCTCGCTCGGCTGCCACGCCGAGTACGTCGCGGCCCTGATCGGCGAGGCGCCGTTCTTCCTCGAGGCGAACGAGCGGATGCCGCGCACGTTCGGCGAGAACCAGGTGCACGTGAGCGAGGTCGTCGGGTGGTGCCAGGCCGACTATCCGCTCGGCGAGCTGCCGGACCACCCCTCGGATCAGAGGGACCGGCGGATAGCCGAGCTCGTCGCGGAGCGGATCCCCGACGGCGCCACGCTGCAGGCCGGGATCGGCTCGATCCCGAACGAGGTGCTGGGGCTGCTCCGTGACCACACGGACCTGGGCGTCCACACCGAGCTGCTCGCGGACGGCTTCGTCGACCTGGTCGAGGGCGGAGCGATCACCGGCACGCGCAAGCAGACGCACCGCAACAAGATCGTCACCACGTCGGCCTTCGGCCACGAGCGGCTGTACGAGTTCGTCGCCGACAACCCCGGGGTCGAGTTCTGGCCGGTCAGCTACACGAACGATCCCCGCAACATCGGCCGCGAGGACAAGATGCGCGCGATCAACGCCACGCTCGAGGTCGACTTCCTGGGCCAGTGCGCCTCCGAGTCGCTGGGCAGCGAGTACTGGTCATCGTCGGGCGGCCAGCCGGACTTCGCCCGCGGGGTGCTGTTCGCCGAGGACGGCGCCTCGTTCATCGTCCTGCACTCGACGACCTCGGACGAGTCGACCTCTCGGATCGTCTCGCACCTGCACCCCGGCGCCGCGGTCACCTCGCACAAGAACGTGGTCGACCACGTCGTCACCGAGTACGGGGTCGCCGAGCTGCGCGGGCGGCCGATCGGCGAGCGCACCTGCAAGCTGATCGACATCGCGCACCCGAGCTTCCGCGACGAGCTGGAGCGCGCCGGCCGGGAGCTCGGCTACATCTGAGTCGTGACGGGCGCCGCGCGCAAGCTGCTGATCGTCGCCGCGGTCCTCGCCTGCCTCGCCGCTGCTGTGGGTGTGCTCACGCTCGCCACGCGCGACGGCAACCAGGGCCTGATCCCGGATCGGGTCCAGCCATCCGCCCCCGCCTCCTCGCCGGCACCCCCACCCGCCCAGTGTCCGGCCGGAGTCCCCGGCTGTCGCACCGTGTCGGGGCGCATCGTCTACGTCGAGGCCGTCGATCCCGACGGCGACGGCGACGCCCACTTCGTGCTCGCGGACACCGCCGGTGTCACCAGTCCCGGGGTCACCGTGGTCGACGTCCGCGCCGACCTGCGCCCGCAGCCGCTTCCGGGCGTCGGCGACGAGCTCAGCGCCGCCGGCCCGGTCGTCCAGGGCTCGTACGGCCAGAGCCAGATCGAGGCGGTCGCCGTGGCCGCGGGCTGAGCGCCCCGACACGCCGCGGCCGGCCGCGGCATGATGTGCGGCGATGGACATCACCCGCACAGCCGAGCGGCTGCTGTGGCCGGTGGCCAACCAGGCGATGAAGGGCCACGTGCTCGTCTACCGGGCCACCGACGGGCGCGTCGGCCACCGCTTCCCCGGCATCCTGCCGATGCTGCTGGTGGACCACGTGGGGGCGAAGAGCGGCACCAAGCGCACCTCGGCGCTCGGCTACATCGCCGACGGCGAGGACCTGGCGATCGTCGCCTCGAAGGGCGGGCATCCCCGCCACCCGGCCTGGTACCACAACCTCATGGCCAACCCGGACACGAGGGTCCAGGTCGGCTCGGAGCGGCGCGCGGTGCACGCGCGCGTCGCGACGCCGGAGGAGCGCGCGCGGCTGTGGCCGAAGGCGGTCGAGGCGTACGGCGGCTACCGCGGCTACCAGGAGCGCACGGATCGCGAGATCCCGCTCGTCATCCTCGAGCCGCGCGAGCCCTAAGCTAGGCGGCAGCTTCTCGTGTCCCTGATGCTCGGCAGCAGCCCGTTCGGCCAGCGCCCGGCGGGCGTCTTCAACACGGAGGCGCCGCAGGCCAAGGGCCTCCTGTACTTCGAGGACTCGCCGCGGCGCATCCGGGCGCGGTTCGCAGACGAGACGGTCGTCGACAGCACCCGTGTGAAGCTGCTCCACGAGCACGGCCTGATCCCGATCTACTACTTCCCCGAGGACGACCTCCGGGACGAACTGCTCGAGCCGACCGACCACCTGACGCGCTGCCCGCACAAGGGCGAGGCGTCGCACTGGTCGGTGCGGGTCGGGGATCGCGGCGCGGAGAACGCGGTGTGGTCCTACCCCGACCCGGTCGACGAGGCCAGCGCGCTGGCCGGCTACCGCGCGATCCACTGGGACGCGATGGACGGGTGGCTCGAGGAGGACGAGGAGGCGATCGTGCACGCGCGCGACCCCTATCACCGGATCGACGTCCTCGACACCTCCCGCCACGTCAAGGTGATGGTCGAGGGCGAGGTCGTGGCCGAGACCCGGCGCGGGAAGGTGCTGTTCGAGACCGGCCTTCCGCCGCGCTGGTACATCCCGACCGAGGACGTGAACACGGACCTGCTCGCGCAAAGCGACAATCGCACCGGGTGCGCCTACAAGGGCTTCGCGGACTACCGGTCGGTGCGCGCGGGCGGCGTCGAGGAGGTCGACCTCGTGTGGACCTATCCCGAGCCCCGGCGCGAGGTGGAGCCGATCGTCGGGATGCTGGCGTTCTTCAACGAGCGCGTCGAGCTCGAGATCGACGGCGAGCTCCAGGAGCGCCCCCGCACGCGGTGGTCGCGCGGAGAGCGCCGCGCGCTCACCTAGATCCCGGCCGAATGCCGCGCGGCACCCGGTACCGTGTCTCGCATGACTGCCAAGGAGAAGCTTCGCCGCCTCGTTGACGGTCTTTCCGAGCAGGAGGCCGAGGCGGCCCTGGTGCTCGTCGAGCGGCGGGAGGATCCGATGCTGCGGGCACTCGCGGCTGCACCGACGGATGACGAGCCGAGCAGCCCCGAGGAGGACGAGTCGGCGAGCGCAGCACAGGGTGCGTACCGCCGTGGTGGGGCAGTTTCCGCGCATGAGCTCAAGCGTGAGCTCGGCCTCGATTGAGCGATGACTGGCTGGTCGTAGCCCTCGACCGCCCGGGACCGGGCGGGTCCGGCTAGTACCCGTCGGGGTGGCGGGCGATGAAGCCTGCCGAGGAGCGCATCGCCGTGGTCCACGAAGGCCCGCTTCCGCCCACGGTTCCGCTCGTGTCCCAGCGCAGCCCCGCGACCACCGCGTAGGTGTGGCCGGAGTTCGCGTACACCGTGATCCAGCTGCCCGGCCCGGGCGAGCCCCAGGTCGTCAGCCCGGTCGAGTCGAGCGGGCTGGAGAGCCAGCCGCCGCCGTGCAGCAGGTAGCTGACCGCGCCGGAGCAGTCGTACCCCGAGGCCTCGAACGACCCGTGGCCACCGCCCCACACGTACGGGCGCCCGACGATCCGGTTCGCGGCCTCGATCGCCGACTTGACGGCGAGCGGCGCGTTGGCGGGCGCGATGGCCTGTCCGTCGACGAGGCTCGCTGTCGCGCCCCCGGGGGGTGCCGCGCTGGGCTCGATGTCCTTCTGCAGCTCCTGCTCGCGGCCCTGCAGCTCGTTCAGCGAGCTGCGCCTCGCCTCGCGCGCCGCGAGCAGGTCGGCGTGGCGGCCCTCCAGCTCGGCGCGGGCGCTGACCAGCTCGTCGCGTTGCGCCGCGATCGCGTCGCGGTCCGCCTCGATCTTCTCCCGCACCGCCTCCAGCCGCTCGACGATCGCCTTGACCTCGCCGCGAAGCGTCTGCACCCGGGCGACGACGGCGCTCTCCTGGTCCTCGACGCTGGCCAGGTACTCGGCCTGGGCCAGGGCCTCGGACCAGCTCGACGACCCGAGGATCACGCTGATGACGTCGGGGCTGTCGGACTTGTAGACATCGACCAGGTACTCCTCCAGCGCGGCCACGGCGCGCTGCAGGCGCGCGCGGAGCGCCTCGAGGTGCTCGCGCTCGGCGTCGACCTCCGCGGTCGCCTCGTCGAGCTCGGCCTGCACCACGCTCAGCTCCTCTTCGACCGCGGCCTCGCGCTCGCGCACCTCCGCCTCCTGCGCGATCAGGTCGTTGATCTCGGCGTTCTGCTGCTCGATCCCCGACGCCAGCTCCCCCTGCTGCGACTGCACGCCCTGCAGCTCGTCCACCTTGCGCTGCAGCGCCGTGGGGTCCTGGGCAGGGGCGGTCCCGCCGAGGGCGCCGAGCACGCACAGCGCAGCAAGCAGCAGGGCGAAGAGAATCGCAGCCATGGCTTCTCAAGCTAGCCAGCATCGGGGCCCAGCCCCGCCGACGGCCGGCAGCTTGCAGTTAGTCTTGCGCATATGACGAAGAAAGCCGACTTCAACGCCGAGGAGTGGTCGCTCGTCCTCGAGGGCCCGCCGACCGCCGGGTTGATCCTGATCGTGGCCGACCGGGGCGGGACGCTGCGGGAGAGCATCTCGATGGGAAAGGCCTACGCCGAGGCACAGAAGCAGCACGACGAGAGCGAGCTGCTGGAGGAGATCGTCACGGCGAAGCCCGAGTTCGACCGCGAGCGCTTCAAGACCCCGGACGACGTGCGCACGGTGGGCCTGCAGCTGCTTCGCGACGCCGTGCAGCTCCTGGAGGGCAAGGCGACGCCCGAGGAGGTCGAGGACTACAAGCGCTTCGTCCTCAACGTCGCGGACACCGTCGCCCACGCCCGCAAGGAGGGCGGCGTCCTGGGGATCGGCGGCAAGCCGGTCAGCGACGCGGAGAAGGCGGCGCTCGACGAGATCGCCTCGACCCTGGGGACCGAGCCGCCCGACGTGGTCAGCTCACCCGGAACGTGATCTCCGAGATCGTCTGGTTTCCGCTCACTTCGATCGTCTGCACCTCGAGCTTGTAATCGGTGCCCGGCTCCAGGAACTCGGACGGGATCGTCACGCTCGTCTGGGAGGCAGGGAGATCGACGCTGAACACGCGCAGCGGATCCTCCCGCTCGACGATCGCCCGATAGCCCTCGATTTCGATCCCGGGCTGGGAGGCAGGAGTCCAGCTGGCGACGAGGTTGTTGCTCGACACGGTCGATCCGGCCGCGGGCGAGGTGATCTGCGGGCCGTCCGGGATGTCATGCGACAGCTTCGCCTTGCCGATCAGCTTCCTACCCTCGATCGTCCTCCCGACGAACGTGTACCTCCCCTCCGGGAAGCGCTGCTTGAACTTCTTCAGGGGGAGCTCGGCGAACTCCGGCTCGTTGGTCTCGGAGAACAGCTCGGTGAGCCCGAAGTTCTTCAGGCGCCCCTTGGCGTCGACGTCGAGGATCTTCCGTCCGCCCGGCCGGGAAACCGTCATCGAGCTCCACGGCTCTCCGTCGAGGAAGACCTGAAGCCCCGCGTCGTCGTCCGTGTCGTTCAGCTCGACGATGATCGTCGCGTCCTCGAGGCGAATCGACTTCGCCGCCCCCTTCGAGCTCGATGCCGCCTTCGCCTGCGACCCCCCCGTCGGCGATGTACTCGGGCCCGACTGCGCGGCCGCGATCCCAACCAGGAGCGAGAACGCGGTCAGCAGGCCGATCGTGGATCCGTTTAGGCGCTTCGTCATCGCAAACGCTCCTCCTTGGGTCGCTGGTCGCCGATGGCGACGATGGACTGGGTGATCCAGCAGGCGACGCTAAGCGGGGAATCTGAGATGACGATGAGAGGCGGCGGGCGCTCCGAGACGTGGAACCGCGTCCGCGAGGTAACGGGCCACTAGCCCCGCCGCCGGCGCAGCTCCTCGAGCTCCTCTGGGGTGACCAGGTTGAGTCCCCCACCCCGGATCAAATCGGCACCGCGGCGCAGCTGCGCCGCCCTCCCTACGGCGCGCAGCGCCTCGTTTACCGTCTGCTTGTAGCCGCGCGTGCCCAGCGCCTTCCGCGCGCCCTCGTAGGCCGCGATGTCGATGTCCACCGTCGTTCGATGTGTCTCAGCTGCTCGAACCATTGGTCAGTTGTATAGCGGGAGTGGACCGGGATGGCGACCATCCCGGGGGAGGCGCAGGCGGACGCGATCGACGAGATGCCCAAGGCCGAGCTGAGCCGCAGGCCTACTCCTCCTGGCTCTCCCCGCCTTCCTGCTCGAGCTGGTCCAGGTCGGCCCGGTCGAGCGGTCGGTCGCCTGCGCGCTTCATCGCCAGCAGGTGCGTCCGCGAGCAGACGGTCACCGGGACACCGCGCACCTGAGCGGTCACCGCCTCCTTGGCCAGCTCCGGGTACGCGGGCTCGGCCGGTATTCCGGGGAGCCACTGCAGGACGTCAAGGCTTCCGAGTGAGGTCTCGAGGCGAAAGTTGCCCCCTTCGGCGAGCTGACCTGGATCGGTTGGGTCGAGGGGGTGCTCGTCCGGGCCGAAGTCCTCCGCGCCCGCGTGCCGCGCATCGAGATCCCGCAGGAGCTCCGCAAGGCGCTTGAGGTTCGCCGGCTTGGGGTCAGGACAGATGTCCAGGTCCGCCGTTGCGCGCTGGACGCCGTGGGCAATCACGGCAAACCCGCCCACGACGACGTAGCGCACCTCCGCCTCGTGGAGCCGGCGAAACAGGGCCGCCGGATCCAGCGGCGCACTCAACTCCGTGCCCGTGCCTTCTCGAAGGCCACGGAGAACTCGTGGGCAAAAGCCACGAGATCCGAGCCCTCTTCCAGGTTCTGACCGGGCGGCTTGGTCGCATCCCGCCGCAGGCGTGCGCGACGCACGCGCTCGTTTCGCTCCGCGTCTCGGCGCCACCACTCGGCGGATCTATCGCGCGCGTGACTTGCCATCGCGAGTGATCGTAGCCAGGGACACGGCCGCCCCTTACCATGGGGCCGTGGCCACCCTGCCACAGCTCGATCCCTCCGAGGTGGCCGAGGTCGGGGGGAGACTGGGGGACAACATCCGGCGGGCGCTCAAGGTCCGCGACGGGGTGGTGCGCGACCTGCTCGTCGCGCTGCTGGCCGAGGGGCACATCCTGATCGAGGACTACCCGGGGGTCGGAAAGACGGCGCTGGCGCGCGCGCTGGCGCGCTCCGTCGACGCCGAGTACGCCCGCGTCCAGTGCACGGCCGACCTGCTGCCGGCCGACGTGATCGGGACCAACGTGTTCGAGCGCCAGGAGTCGCGGTTCGAGTTCCACCCCGGCCCCGTGTTCGCGAACGTCGTGCTCGTGGACGAGATCAACCGGGCCTCGCCGAAGACCCAGTCCGGCCTGCTCGAGTGCATGCAGGAACGGCACGTGACCGTTGACAGGGAGTCGCACGAGCTGGCGCGGCCGTTCCTCGTCGTCGCGACCCAGAACCCGATCGAGTACGAGGGCACGTATCCGCTTCCGGAGGCGCAGCTCGACCGCTTCATGGTCCGGCTCTCGCTCGGCTACCCAAGCGCCGACGACGAGGCCGACATGTTCGCCCTGCACGCCGGGCGCGACCGAGTGCTCGACCTGGAGCCGGTCGCCGAGGTCGGGACCGTGCTCGCCGCCCAGGCGGCCGCCGCGGCGGTGCACGGCAGCGAGCCGCTGCGCCGCTACGTGGTGGCGCTGTGCCAGGCGACCCGCGAGCACCCCGGCATCGAGCTGGGCGCCAGCCCGCGCGCCGGGCTGATGCTGTTCCAGGCCGCGAAGGCGCTCGCCGCGCTCGAGGGCCGCGACCACGCGCTGCCCGACGACGTGCAGTCGCTCGCCGGCTCGGTGCTCGCGCACCGCCTGCTGCTCGGCCCCGGCGCCGTGGACGACGAGCGCGAGGCGGTGGTCCGCGACGTGATCGAGCGCGTTCCCGCGCTCTGAGGCGGCGGGCGCGGTGGCGGCGAGCGCGCGCATGACGCTGACGCTCGCGGCGGCGCTGCTCGTCGCGGGCCTGCTGTTCGACTCGCCGTCGCTGCTCGTGCCCGGGATCGGGCTGGCGCTGCTCGCCGGCGGGGCGTGGGCCTGGGTGGAGGTGGCGGCGCGCGAGGCGCGGGTCGAGCGCCCGCGCGGGCCCGCGAGCGTCGTCGAGGGAGAGCCGTATCCGCTGCGGATCGTGGTGCGCCGCGGGACCGTGCCGCCGCGCGGCGAGCTCAGTGACCCGCTGCTCGCCGAGCCGGTGCCGGTGCGCGCGCTGCTCCGCGGGCGCGTCCACCAGGTCAGCCTGTCGATCGACTTCGCGCGGCGCGGGCGCCACCGGCTCGAGCCGGCGAGGCTGGTCGTCCGCGATCCACTCGGGCTGCACGCGCGCGAGGTCGAGAGCGGGCACGGCGGAGAGCTGCTCGTGCTGCCGCGCGTCGAGCCGGTGACGGCCCCCGGCGACGGGGGCGGCGGCGCGGGCGCGGAGGAGGCGGCCGAGCTCGCAGAGGGAGCGGGGGCGTCGGCGCTCGAGACGCGGGCGATCGACTTCGAGATCGACGGGCTGCGCCCGTACCGCGAGGGAAGCCCGGCGTCGCGGATCCACTGGCCGGCGGTGGCGCGGACGGGCGAGCTGATCGAGCGGCGACTGGTCGCCGGCGGCGACCAGTCGCCGCTGGTCGTGCTCGACGCCCGCGGTCCCGAGGACGACGAGTCGCTCGATGCGGCGGTGCGCGCCGCGGCGTCGCTGTGCGTCCACCTCGCGCGAGGGGCAGGCGGCTGTGCGCTGCTGCTCCCCGGCGAGCGCCGCCCGCTGCCGATCGACCCCGAGCTGCGGGGGTGGCCGGTGGCGCACGCCCGGCTCGCGGTGGTCGAGCCGGGCGGCGGCCCGCCGGCCGTGGCGAGGGCCGGGCACACCGGCGCCGTCCTGTGGGTGTCGGCGCGCGGCGGGCGCCCGCCCCGCGCCGCGCGCGGATCGGTCCCCATCTCCTATTTCGTCTCCCCTCACCCCCTCCCCGGCCTCCCCGTCCGCTTCAGCGTCGCCGGCTGCCACGGCCAGGCGCTCGCCGGCGCCGGTCGGCGACACCGGGCGGCCCACAGGGCGGCGGCATGAACGCCACGCGCCCGGCGCTCGGCTCGCCCCCGCTGCGGCTCGCCGCGTTCGCCGCACTCGCGGCGCTCGCCGCGGCGCAGTGGATGCCCCTCGTCGAGGAGCCCCCGGCCGGCCGCGTCGCGCTCGCCGTCTGCCTGCTCGTCGCCGGAGCCGCCGCGCTCGTCCTGATCGCGGCGCGCCGCCCGGGTCGCACCGCGGCGCGCACGCTCGGCGTCCTCACCGCGCTCGTCGCGACCGCGGCCGGGCTGGTCGCGGTCGGCGTCCCCGCGCGCCTGCTCGAGCCGGCGAGCTGGGGCGCCCTCGCCAGCGGGCTGGGCCGCGGGTTCTCGGGGCTGGCCGGCGACGTCGACTACCCCTATCACGGCGCCACCGAGTGGTCGCGGATCGTGATCCTCGCCGGCCTGCCGGTGGCGCTGGGGATCGCCGCGGCGCTCGCCTTCTGGCCGCGCGGCGACTCGACGCGCGCCCGGCGCACCGCGCCGCTCGTCGTCATCGCCGCGAGCTTCGGGGTCGGCGCGACGGTGGTCGTCCCCGAGCGGCCGCTTCTGTGGGGCTTCCTGCTGCTGCTGGGAATCGTGGCCTGGCTGTGGCTCCCCTCGCTCTCGCCACGCGACGCGATCGCGGGCACGGCGCTCGTCGCCGTCGCCGGGGCGCTTGCCCTGCCGCTCGCGGGGGCGCTCGACCACGACGGGCCGTGGATCGACTTCCGCGAGTGGGAGTTCGGCCGCGACGCGCCGAACACGTTCGACTGGAACCACAGCTACGGGGCGCTCGACTGGCCGCGCGACGGCACCGCGCTGGCCGCGATCGAGAGCGACGAGCCCCACTACTGGAAGACGGCCGTGCTGGACGAGTTCGACGGCACCCGCTGGCTGCGCTCGGAGAGAAGCACCGGCGAGCGCCTGGAGCTGCCCACCCAGGTCGAGGGGGGGCGCGTGGGCGCCACCCTGCAGCAGGCAAATTCGGAGTGGATCGAGACGATGGACATCACGATCGGCCCGATGCAGAGCGAGTTCGTGCTCGGCGCGGGGGCGCTGGTCACCGTCCAGGATCTCAACGGCCTCCGCGCCCCGCCCGACGGCACCATCGTCAAGGACGGCGCGCCGCTCCAGGAGGGCGATTCCTACTCGGCGATCGCCTACGCCCCGGACCCCAGCCCGCGCCAACTCCGCGCCGCGCCCGACCGCTACCCGCCCGACCTCGCCCGCTACACGGAGATCACGCTGCCGGGGCGACCGGAGCCGGGCCGCCAGCAGTTCGTTACCCCGGCGCCCTACACGCCGGTGCAGGTGCCCCTGCGCGGCAGCGGCGGCCCGGGCGGCGATCGCGCGGCAAGCCGCGCGATCGCCTCTTCCCCCTACGCCTCCACCTACCGCCTCGCCCACCGCCTCGCCGCCGGCGAGTCCACCGCCTACGGCGCCGCGACGTCAATCGAGCGCCACCTGCAATCCGGCTTCACCTACAACGAGAGCCCGCCCGCCCGCAAGCACCCGCTTCCCGCCTTCCTGTTCCGCGACCGGATCGGCTACTGCCAGCAGTTCAGCGGCGCGATGGCGCTGATGCTGCGCATGGACGGGGTCCCGAGTCGCGTCGTCTCCGGCTTCAGCCCCGGCTCCCCCGATCCCGACGACAAGCACCGCTACCTAGTCGAGGACCTCGACGCCCACTCCTGGGTCGAGGCCTACTTCCCGACGATCGGCTGGGTCACCTTCGACCCCCCCCCCCCCAGCGCCCCCGCCACCGGCCCCACCCGCGACACCGAGCTGGCGAGCGCCGGCAACCGCCTTGACTTCGGCAGCATCCAGGGCACGAGCCGCAAGGAGTTCCGTCCCAGCCGGGGCGCGGTCACGGCCCCAGGCACGTCGGACAGCCTGATCCCGCTGTGGATCCTGCCCGCCGGCATCGCCCTCCTCGGCCTGATCGGCCTCGCCGTCGCGGCGACGACGACAGCCCTCCGCCGCCTCCGCTACCGCTCCCTCTCACCCGCCGCCCGAGCCGACGCCCACCTCCGCGAGCTCGCCCCCGCCCTCGCCCGCCTCGACTGGCCGCTCGCCCCCGGCGAGACCCTGCTCGCCCTCGAACGCCGCCTCCACCGCTACCGCAAGCTCGCGGCCGCCCGCTACGCCGCCAAGCTGCGCGCCGGCCGCTTCTCCTCAACCAACCCCGATACCCCCACCCTCGCTGACCGCCGCGCACTACGGGATGACGTCACGGGACGCAACGGCCTCCGCTCACTCCTCCGTGGCCTTGTCGCGCTTCCACCGGGTGGGCCGAAGTGAGGACCACACAAGTCCGGGAGACCCACAGACGGTCTAATGGCTAGCCCTGCGGGTCGCTTTCCTCAACGAGCCGCCGATAGACCTCCCGGGCAACCGCATCCGTGAGGTCCCGGCGAACCTCGGGGTCTCCGAATGTTCGCTCGAAGAACTCCCAGCTCTGGTTGCGTGCGTCCACGGCCTTCTCCTCGAACTTTTGGTTGAACAGCAAGGCGAAGTTTGCGAACGGGTTGGCTTCGGCGGCCTCGCGCAGCTCAGCGTCCTCGGCGAGCGAGTCCGTGATCCGGTGGATCACCTCATCGCCGGCGCCGAGCTGGAGTCCGTGGCGCTCGTTCAGGTCGCGGATGATCTCGGAGAGCGGGTCCTTCGCCGGCTCGGCGACCGCGCCGGCCTCGCCGCGCTCTCCCGGCAGCGGATCGCCGTCCTCGGCGATCGATGCGTCCAGCTCCTTGCCCGCCTGGAAGCGGAGATGGGTCAGCGCCAGATCGCTGCCCAGATCGAGCGGCTCGCTTCGCTCGCGTGGAAGGACACGCTCCAGGTGTCGTCCGTAGATGTAGCCCCGCTCAAGCCGGATGTCGTGGAACGCCATCGCCTGCGAGAGGAACGAGTAGAGATCGCAGAACTTCGCGAGCGCGGCCCGAAACTCGCGCCGGTCGGCATTGGCCTCCAGGCCCTCGTACCGCTCCTTCGCCGGGGCGACGTGGGCGTAGAGCTCGGCGTGGGCCGTCTCGCCACCGCCGAGAAAGGCGGCCGCGAATGCAGTCTCGTCGGCCTCGGCGATCACACCGAAGTCCATCGTCGCGCTGTGCGCGGTGTACAGCTCGTTCGGGCTGGTCTCCTCTGCGATCGTCCCGTCGTAGTAGGGCTCGAATGCGCTCTGCATCTCCGCCGCCGCGTTGACGAAATCGAGCACGAAGGTGTCGTCCTTGCCGGGGCATACGCGGTTCAGCCGTGAGAGCGTCTGCACGGCACGGAGGCCGCCGAGCTGCTTATCCACGTACATCGTGTGGAGAAGCGGCTGGTCGAAGCCGGTCTGATACTTCTCGGCGACAACGAGCAACCGGTAATCGTCGCCGGCGAAGTGATCGGGTAGCTGCTTCTCGCCGAAGCCGTTGATCGCGGCCTCGGTGTACGACTGGCCGTCCACCACGACCGCGTCGGAGAACGCCACGAGCGGCGTACAGTCACGATAGCCGTGCTCGCGGATGTGGCGCTCAAGCGCGAAGTACGTCCGAACGGCCTCCTCGCGCGAGGCCGTGACCACCATGGCCTTCGCCTTCCCGCCGATCTTGCGGCGTGTCGTCGAGCGGAAGTGCTCGACGATGATCTTCGCCTTCTCCTCGAGCGTCTCCGGCCGAGCCGACACGAACCGGACGATCTCGGCGGTCGCCTTGCTCCGCTCGACCTGCGGATCCCCCTCGAGCTGGGCGGCAACCTTCCAGAGGACCTTGTACGGGAGGAAATGCTTGAGCACGTCGAGGATGATCCCCTCCTCGATCGCTTGCCTCATCGAGTAGACGTGAAACGGCTCGCGGTGCCCGTCCCCCGTTTCGGCCCCGAACAGGTTCAACGTGCGCCGCGTCGGGGTGGCGGTGAAAGCGAAGAAGGAGAGGTTCGGCTGCCGGCCGCGCTCCTTCGCCGACCGCTCGATCGCCAGAGCGACGAGGTCCTGCACCTCGTCGGGCTCGGCTGACTCGTCGGCTTCGCTGTCCGATGACGAGTCGTCAGCGGCGGACGCCGCGGCGCCGAGAGCTGACCGCAGCGCCTTCGCGGCCTCCCCTGACTGCGAAGAGTGCGCCTCATCGACGATCACCGCAAAGCGGCGCTCCGAGAGGTCACCGACCTTCTCGAGGACGAACGGGAACTTCTGGAGGGTGGAGACGACGATCTTCGCCGTCCCTGACTCAAGCGCCTCGGCCAACTCGGCGGAGGTGCCCTCGATCTTCTCGACGACGCCCGGCTCGTGATCGAACTGAAAGACCGTCGATTGGAGCTGGCGGTCGAGGACGATCCGGTCGGTGACCACAATCACCTTGTCGAAGACCTTGCGATCGCGGGCGTCGTGGAGGCCGGAAAGCCGGTGGGCGAGCCAAGCGATCGTGTTCGACTTCCCCGACCCCGCCGAGTGCTGGACCAGGTAGCTGCGCCCTGCCCCTTCCTCGCGAGCGTCGGCGACGAGCTTCCGCACGGCGTCCCATTGCTGGAAGCGAGGGAAGATCAGCTTGACCGCGGCGCGCTTGCGCTTCGGCGGCAGCTTGGCGCCGCTGACGCCGGAAGCCGACTCGGCGTGGACGAAGCGCGCGAGCAGGTCGAGCCACGCGTCGCGCTGCCAGACCTCCTCCCACAGATAGGCGGTCGAATGCCTGCCTGCGACCGCGGGCGGGTTGCCCTCACCCCCGCGACGTCCCGCGCCTGCGCTTCCCTGGTTGAACGGCAGGAAGGTCGTGTCTTTCCTCGCCAGGTGCGTAGCGACGTAGACCGAGTCGGGATCGACCGCGAAGTTGGCGAGCGCCCGCCGCGCGAAGATCGGCTCCGTGGGATCGCGGTCGGTCTTGTATTGAGCAATCGCGTGTCGGACGTCCTGCCCGGTGAGGGGGTTTTTGAGCTCGGCCGTCGCGGTGGGAATGCCGTTGACGAACAGCGCCAGGTCGAGCGTCTTCTCCGGACTGCTCGCCGAGTAGGGAAGCTGGCGAACCACCGTACACCGGTTGCCCTCGTAACCCGAGACCAGCTCCGGTGTGAGCCCATGCTCGGGCTTGAAGTAGGCGAGTCGAAAGTCGACGCCCATGTCGGTGACCCCGCGGCGCAGGACCTGCAGCGCGCCCGACTCGTCGATCCGCTTCGCAACCAGCTCGCGGAATTCCGATTGCGCCTTTCCGCGGTCCCGGCCCCGCCGCTCGACCAGCTCGTCCCATGCCTTCTGCTGCGTAGCGCCGATGAAGATGAAGATCTCGTCGGCATCGAGCCCGAGGACGGGATCGAAGCTGTCGCGGTTCCCCTGCTCCCACCCGTGGTCGAGCAGGTGCGCCTCGATCAGATCCTCGAAGTTGAGTTCCTTGGAGGGGGCGATGACAGCCAGCGTCGTGCGGCGAGCGCCGAAACGCTATATGAGGATGGGTCGAGCTGGCCGGTGACAGCGGCGGTGATGAGGGCTTGGCGGCGTTCCTCAAGAACCTTCATCTGCCGTTCGAGGCGCGAGGCCACAGCGTCATTCTGCTCCTTCTCCCTGTCCAGAAGGTCAGCGATGCGGCGCTGTTCATCGACTGGCGGCACGTTCACCAGGGCGTTCGCGATCACTTCGGTGCGCAAACCAAAACGAGTTACCCCCGTGGCCCGCGCCGCGAGTTGCCCACGAAGCCAGCTGGAGCTCATCGACCAGTGCAGATATCGGCCATCGATCGCATCAGACCTCGGTCGCAGCACAGCGAGGTGATAGCCGCAAACGAGGTCCGGCGCCGACTCCGCAACGAAGGCTGGCTCGCCGATGTCGTCGGGGGTTTCCGAGTCCTTGGTGATGATCACGTCTCCCCTCCGGAGCCTGAAGCTCTCGATCTGCTCCCGAGTCGCGCTGGCAGCCATGAACTGCTGGTCTGGAGCAATCGTGTCGCGGTAGTAGACATCCGTGTAGTTGCAGAGGCGCACCGTCGTTTGGCCGTCGACGGATTTCTTGTCGACGTTGCTCACGCGTATCTCTGCGACTTGCTTAAGCGGCAGGGTCACCCAACCCACGCCGTCGCGAGTGGCGACGGCACTCCAAACAATTGCCTGCCATCGCTCCTCAAGATAAGCATGGAGGCGACTCCTCAACTGCGCGAGTTCGTCAAGCCTCGCGATTTCGTCGTCGAGGAAGTCGGCGATGCGGCGCTGCTCGTCAAGGGGGGGCACCGGGCAAAGGATGTCCGCGATGTCGTCTGCGTTCACCGCCGGGTAGCTGACGCCAACGGACCGGCGCCGAACCTCAGCCACGAACCAGCTTGACCGCGCGATGTAGTACAGAAACCGGGGGTGCAGTTCCGCACCAGGCGAGACGATGGCGAAGCCCGTCGACCAGATGCAATCCCTGACCCCCTCGTCTACGAAGGCGATCGCTTTGAGGTAGGTCCGGACGGTGGCGATTGCTGTGTCGCCCTCGCGCGCAAGCCGTCGAGCGCGGCTCGGTGCATTCTCGAACAACATTTCCTCCGGCTCCTGCCGCGAGCCGTCGCCGTTGACGCTTGAGATATCCATATACCGCAGCGGGGCATCGGCCGGCATGCTGTCTGAGAGCTTCCGATCGTTGATGGATGCCAGGTAGCGCAGGCGTTTCGTGGACCAGTGGGGGTGGAGCCTGCTCCCGCCTAGCAACGCGTCGGTCACTTCGCGATCTCCGTCGTGAGCTGCTGTATCTCCTCCTCCAGCTCGCGAATCTCTGCATCAATTTCATCGAGCGGACGCGGTGGCTCGTAACGAAAGAACAGCCGGGTTAGCGGAATCTCCGTACCGACCTTCTCCTTCGAGTCGTCAACCCACGCGTCGGGTACAAACGGCCACACCTCCCTCGCCATGTAGTCCTCGATCGCCTCCCCGAGCGGCACGTTCTCGGCGTCGCGGAGCTCGGGATCGGGCTCCGGATCGCCTTTGCCGTTCGTGACGACCGGCGCCCCAGGGTCGCGGACAGAAACGGCGGCCCAAAGCGCCTTCCGGAGCGGAGCGGTTGGGCGCTGCATGCGGCCGAGCACATCCTTAAGCTGCTCCTCCATCTCGTCGGGGCCGATCGTGGCAGCTCCGCGGAGCTGCTCCAGCCCCTCGACCAGCGCCCGCTGGGCTGCCTCGCCGCGGGCGATCGCCGCCTCGGGGGCCTTAGCATTCGGCGCCGGTCGGGCCAATGCCTGGAAAGCGCTCGATTCGCGAAGCCGCTCGCCCGAGTCCGCCGTGACCTCGTAGCGGAGCCGTAACGGCCGCTCGACGGTGATGCGGCGAAAGCAGAAGAACTCGTTGTCGCGGATCTTGGAGCGACCGCCCTCAACGAACTCGTCGCGGATGCCGACGATTTCCTCGATGTGGTCGAGCGAGAGGCGGCGCCGCTTGTCCCCGAGACTCTTCGGCATTGGCTCCCACAGCTCCCGTGCGTCGATCAACTGGACCTTGCCGCGGCGCTCGGGCGCCTTGTCGCTCGTCAACACCCAGACGTAGGTGGCGATTCCCGTGTTGTAAAAGAGCTGCTCGGGAAGGGCGACGATCGCCTCGAGCCAGTCGTTCTCGAGGATCCAGCGACGAATCTCGCTTGCGCCGGAGCCGGGACCACCGCTGAACAGCGGCGAGCCGTTGAAGATGATTGCGATCCGGCTGCCTCCCTCCGCGGCGGGCTTGATCTTCGCGAGCATCGTCTGCAGAAAGAGCAGCGCCCCGTCGCTCTTCGGCGGGGTGCCGGCGCCGAAGCGCCCCTCGAAGCCGCGGGTGTCGCGCTCGTCGATCACCTCGTCGTGGTCCTTGGACCAGTCGACACCGAAGGGCGGGTTGGCGAGCAAGTAGTCGAACTGCTCGTCAGGAAGCCCGTCCTCGGACAGCGTCGAACGCGCGTAGATGCTCGAAGGGTCCTGGCCCTTCAGCAGCATCTCCGAGCGGCAAATCGCCCACGACTCGGGGTTGATCTCCTGACCGAAGAGGTAGAGACGGGCCTTCGAGTTGAGCGCGCGGACCAGTTCGTCGGTAACCGACAGCATGCCGCCAGTCCCACAGGCCGGGTCATAGACCTTACGTATCTCGAGCCGCGGCCTGGCGATGCTCTCGTCCCCTGCCAGGACCAGGCGAGCGCAGAGTCGCACGACCTCGCGGGGCGTGAAGTGCTCCCCGGCGGTCTCGTTCGAGGCCTCCGAGAAACGCCGGATCAGCTCCTCGAACATGTCGCCCATCTGGGCGTTCGACACGTGCTCGGGGTGAAGGTCGAGCTTAGGGTCGACGAACTTGCCGAGCACCCGGTAGAGCAGCCGCGCCTTGTCGAGGCGGGTGATCTGCTGGTCGAAGCGGAACGCCTCGAAGATCTCGCGGACCACCGGGGAGAAGTGCGCGATGTACTCACGAAGGCCGCTGGCGACGTTGCCAGGGTCGGCGGCCACCTTTTCGAGGTCGAGCGGCGACGTGTTGTAAAAGCCTTCGCCGGCGGCCTTCCGCAGGAGCGCGTCCGGGTCGAAGTCGAGCCCCTCGCAGCGGGCCGCCTCCTCGACGACACGTTGCTTCGTCTCGGCGAGCACGAGGTCGAGGCGGCGCAAGACGGTGAACGGCAGGACCACCCGCCCGTACTCGGACGCCTTGTAGTCGCCGCGCAAAAGCTCGGCGATGGCCCAGATCAGCTGGACATGCCCGTTGGCGCTGTTCATCCTCTCCCTCTCCAGGTTCGACGATACCTCCCGCTGCGGCGCGGGGAGGTAGTGGGTCAACTTCAGAGCTGGCGCTCGCGAACACCTAGCGGTTGATGGGCAAGCACCGCGAGATCCCGGTCAGGGTCAACGCTTGGGTGAACGAGGGTATCGCCCCGCTCGTTGAGGCTCTGAGCGAGTTTGAGAACGTCTGGGGCCGACAGCTGCGGGGACGACCAGGCTAGCCCCCCTCGTTGGGCGCCTACGTGATGTTTCACTACCAGGGCGAGAGCCACGATGCGGTGGCTTTCGTCGCCGATCTCGCGGCTGGCTTGGCAAGTCGATTCCCTACAAGCTGCAACCGGAGTGGCGGGCCGGAAACGGTGAGCCGTTCCTCACCATCTCCTGCCCGCCGAACCGCGTTCGCGATCTAACGGCTGCCGTCAGGGCGTGGGGATCTGCTTATGACAACGCTCGCACAGAACCTCGCAGTTAGACAGCGAGTTGTCCCCGCCGCTGGCCTCCGCCGTGCGGTGGTGATACTGGAAGGGACCGCGGCTGGTGCATCGACCGAGGTGGTTGTCGTGGCCGGTCCGTTCGCATTCGCACTGACCGCCAGCGCGTGCGAGCGCATCTG
>Ga0184637_10000692_pt1 | contig 24375 bp, 20 predicted proteins | sample PLM3_127_b2_FD_133143 | JGI IMG/M metagenome (GOLD analysis project Ga0184637, IMG submission 133143) | Groundwater sediment microbial communities from an aquifer in East River, Colorado, USA - PLM3_127_b2 | ecosystem: Environmental > Terrestrial > Soil > Riparian zone | place: USA: East River... | reverse complement strand
TCCGATCGGCGGCTGTTCAGCTAGGCGTTCGTGCTAGTCATTCTTGATTCCGGGCCGTTGGGCATGCTGTGCAACCCGACTGCGAGTTCCCCTGAGACTATTGCCTGTAACTTGTGGCTCGAGAGCCGACTTTCCCAGGGCAACGACTTTGCCATCCCCGAGATTGCCGACTACGAGATCCGACGGGAATTGCTGCGCGGGGGGAGGACGGAGAGTCTCCGTCGCCTCGATACGCTGAAGGCGACGTTGATCTACGTCCCCATCGTAACGTCGATTATGCTTCGGGCGGCTGAGATATGGGCGCTCGCGAGGCAGCGGGGCCGACCAACCGCGCGCGACGAGGCGCTCGATGGCGACATGATCCTGTGCGCGCAATGGGACTGGGTGCGTACGCATTTCGATGATGCAGTAGTTGCCACAACAAACGTGCGACATCTGACCGAGTTCTGTGACGCGCTTGTTTGGCGCGAGGTTTGAGGAGTGTCCCAATGGTGAAACCCCAGGTGAACATGCTGTGCAGCTCGATGTCCCACATGCCATTGCTCTACGTGTGGCGCGATTCCGGCGTAACGCGCCCGCATGGCTTCGAGCTCCGAATCGACATCACGGGAGTCAGGATCCCGGGGCAGCGCTTCATCAAGCACGATGAGCGGGCCCCGTTGCTGCTGGATGGCACCTACGACGTTCTGAGCGGGCTGCACATCGAGCCGTATTACTACCGCGCCAAGGGCGACAAGCGCTTCGTGTACCTGGCCCAAGCGCAGAACGACTGGGACGATCGCATGATCGCCACCCAGGAGGTGAGGTCCCCCGCGGACCTCAACGGCAAGAAAGTGATCATCACCGCTACGGCGCCCTGTGTGTTCGGCAACCTCAAGCATTCCCTGGAGCTCGGCGGCGCCAATCTCGACACCATCGAGTGGGTCCGAGTCGGTCGAAGCGATGGTGGCGGCTACCGGGCCGCCGTGGAGGCGGTCGCGCGAGGCGAGGCGCCCGCGGCGGCCGTGGACCCTCCGTTCGACCGGCAGGGCGAGAAGGAGGGCCTGCACACGCTCGACATCCCGGCGATACCGGTGATCCACAACGCGACCATGTGCGCCAACCGGGACTGGATCGGCGCCAACGAAGAGACCAGCTACGCGTTTCTCCGCTCCATGATCGACGCCATCCACTTCTTCAAGACCGAGAAGCAGAAGTCCTGTGAGATCATGGAGCAGACCATCGCACGCCATCTCGAGGTCACGAGCGCCGACGAGATCGAACACCTATGGACGAGGTGGGCCGGCCTGCTGAGCCCGAAACCGTTTCCGCATCCGCTCGCGGTGTGGAACGTCTACAACCTGGACGTTGCCCACAATCCGGAGGCGAACTTCATCGGCCCGTTTGAGATCTGGGACACCAGCATCCTGCGCGACATCGACGATAGCGGCTACATCGACGAGCTATACGGAGGGCCCGAAGCGGCTGCGAGTCCGGCGGTGAACATCGCCATATAGAAGAAGGCACAATACCGTGTGTGGGCAAAGCCCACACGCGGTATTGCTGCTATGGAGGGTTCTGATGCCGTTCGAGGACTTACGTCAATTCCTGGATGCGTGCGAGGAGATCGGCGAGCTTCGAATGGTAGAGGGCGCCGACTGGGACCTCGAGATCGGCACGCTGGCTGAGCTGAATTACGAGCGCAAAGGCCCGTGCCTGCTCTTCGATCGCATCAAAGGCTACCCGCCCGGCTACCGGGTCGCGGTCAACATCCAGGACACGCAAACCCGAGCCCTGCTATCCGTCGGCCTCCCCATCGAGCTCGACGGGGAGGCAGCCGAGAAAGCGTGGAGCGACAAGATCGGCGCCTGTCGCCCGGTGCCACCGGTGGAAGTCCAGGAGGGGCCGATTCTGCAGAACGTCTACTACGGCGACGACGTCGACCTCCTGAAGTTTCCGACCCCGCGCTGGCACGAGAATGACGGCGACGCCCGCTATCTCGGCACGGGCTGCTCCGTGGTCCTGCGCGACCCGGATACGGACGAGATCAAGCTCGGGTGCTACCGGGTACAGGTTCACGACCGCAATACCGTCGGGCTCTACATCACCCCGAATAAGCGGGGCGCGATCATCCGCCAGAAGTACTGGGACCGGGGGCTGAGCTGCCCGGTGGCGGTGAGCATCGGCCACGATCCGCTGGTCTTCCTCGGAGGAGGCGGCATGCTGACCCGAGGCGGCCGCCAGAAGGACTATGGGGTTCTCGGTTACTACAAAGGCTCGCCATACCAGGTGATTCGCGAGGAGGTGACGGGCCTGCCCATTCCCGCCACCGCCGAGATCGTGATCGCCGGTGAGTGCCCGCCGCCCGGGGTGGAGGCCCACGACGAGGGCCCGTTCGGCGAGTGGACCGGCTACTATGCGTCCGATAGGCGGCCCGAGCCGGTCATCCGCGTCAAGGCCCTCTACCACCGAACGGACCCCATCATCTTCGGCTGCCCGCCGGTCAAGCACGGAAACAGTCACTTCGGTCTCGCGCCGGGGCCTCAGGCGACGATCGAACGGCTGAAGCAGCAGGGGGTCGAGGAGGTGCTCGACGTCTATCAGCTGGCGAAGCCCGGGGTGCTGGTGGTGCAGGTCAAGCAGCGGTATCCGGGACACGCCCTGAAGGCCGGGCTCGCCCTGGTGGGCGGGTATATGGGGCGCTTCGTCGTGGTCGTCGATGAGGACATCAACCCGCGCGATCCAGAGGATGTGTTGTGGGCGATAGGTACGCGCTGCGACCCCGCGACCACGATCAACGTGCTCAACGGTACGATGGGAAGCGCCCTCGATCCGCGCATCCCTCCCGACAAGAAGGCACGCGGGGACTACACAGCGTCACAGGCGGTGATTCTCGCGTGCAAGCCGTACGATTGGATCGACCAGTTTCCAAAGACCAACGTGGCCAGTCGCGAGCTCCGCGCGCAGGTGCAAGAGAAATGGAAGGAGCTCATCTGAGCGGAGCGAAACTCGCTCACGGTGAGCCTGTCGAACTGCGAGCCCCCTTCGACAAGCTCAGGGCGAGCGGTTTCTGAGGCGGAGTAAACTACGCTCGGCTTAAGCCGCCGATCGGGGAGGGTTGATGCTAGCTAAGGAAATGAACGACTTGCTCACGTACGTTGGGCCCGGCACCCCCGGGGGCGAGTACATGCGCCGCTACTGGCATCCGGTGAGCATGTCGAGCCAGCTCACTCTCGGTGGCCAGCCCCAGGAGGTCCGGATCCTCGGTGAGGACCTCGTCCTCTTCCGCGACCGGGACGGCAGGCCCGGTCTCCTCGGGGTGCATTGCTCCCACCGATTGGTGTCTCTCGCGTACGGTCGCGTGGAGGACGGCGGCATTCGCTGTCCAATGCACGGTTGGCTGTACGACGTCGCTGGCCACTGCCTGGACCAACCGGCGGAGCCGGATGATACGTTCAAAGACCGCATCCGGCATCCAGCGTACCCCTGCCAGGAGCTGGGTGGGCTGGTCTTCGCGTACATGGGACCACTGGACAAAATGCCGCTCCTTCCCTGCTATGAAGCACTCGTGCGCACGGACGGCACGCGCCGCTGCGAGTGGTACGACATCGGTGGCGGTTATCTGCAGCACCTCGAGGGCGCGCTCGACACCATCCACGCTGCCTACCTTCATATGGCTAACTGGTCGACGAAGAAGCACGAGCTCGCGACGCAACCCAAGCCGAAGGTGGATATCGCGGACATGCCCTACGGTGTCTGGTCGCGCATCTACAAGTCGCACCCAGGGGCAGTGATGGGCACCGTCTTCTCGCACTTCATCATGCCGACGGGTTTCCTGTTGCAGAGCGGACGCGACTACGACACCGTTCGCAACGATGGCGGGCAGGCGCGCGACACGGGCAGGGAACGGCCCCAGCACGACATCGCCAAAGCCCACACCTGGTACACGCCGGTCGACGACGGCCACAGTAAGCGCTTCCGCGTGAATTTCGCTCCGTTCAATCTGGACGGCACTCCGATTCAGCGACCCCCGGACGGCGAGCTGGTGCACCCGCGAAAGGAGCAGGACTACGGCCGCGACTACCACAACATCGACTCCATCACGGGTATCGACCCGACCAAGTCGGCGACGTTTCGCTCGCAAGACACCATGGCCAACGAAACTCAGGGCTTCCCCGTGATGGATCGCTCCCTCGAGCACCTGGGGGCCCACGACCAGCCACTCACCGCGACGCGGCTGACCATCCTGAAGGCGATCTCCGACGTGCAGAAGGGGCTGGACCCGAAGCACGTCATTCGGGACCCGGCGCAGAACGCGATCGTCTACATCCGCGGGAACGACCCGCAAGAGTATTTCAACGCCGATCTCGATCAGCTAGCCGTCCAGCGGGCCTGAGCCAGACATCATGCGCTTTTTGCGGCGCCACCCGTTTCCAGGGGCTGAGGGCCAAGCCCGACGTTCCGGGGGGCTGGGGGCGAAGCCCCCAGAAGAAAAACGGGTGGGTGGGTGGGCACCTAAATGAAGCCGGCCCCGTTCTACTACCACGCGCCGTCGTCGCTGGACGAAGCGCTCGGCCTCCTGCGCGATCTGCGGGATGAAGATGCGAAGGTGCTGGCGGGCGGCCAGAGCCTCATGCCCATGCTGAACATGCGTCTGGCCCGGGCCAATCACCTCGTCGATATCAATGGGCTGCGCGAGCTGGACTACGCGCGGGAGGAGCGGAGCGGGCTGGCGATGGGCGCGCTGACGCGCCACCGGACGCTCGAGCGCTCGGCGGACGTTGCGCGTCGGATCCCGCTCCTCACAGAGGCCATACCTCAGGTGGGGGACAGACAGGTCCGCTTTCGAGGCACGCTCGGCGGCAGCCTGGCGCACGCGGACCCGGCCGCCGAGCTGCCGACGATCGCCGTTGCCCTCGATGCCGAGATGGTGGTGAGAAGCCGGTCGGGGACCCGGACGGTCCGAGCCGCCGACTTCTTTCTCTCGTTCTTTACGACCGTCCTCGAGCCCGACGAGCTGCTCACAGAGGTCCGCTTCCCGGCCTTCCCAGCTCGCTCGGGCTGCGCGTTTCTCGAGCTGACCCGTCAGCTCGGCGCGTACCCCATCGTTTCCGCGGCGGCGGTCGTGTCGATCGACGACGGACGCATCGCCGACGTGCGGCTGGCGCTCGGCGGCGTGGGGGAGACACCGATTCGGGCACACGGTGCGGAGGCAGCCCTCCGTGGCCAGCGGCCGACACTCGAGGTCTTGACTGAGGCGGGCCGCCTGGCCGCGGACGATACCGACCCGGGCGCGGACGTGCACGGGAGCGCAGAATACCGCAAAGAGATGGCCGCCGTGTACGCACGGCGCGCGCTGCAGACCGCGGCCGACCGGGCAATCTCCCTCCCCCTCGACGGGGGAGGGTTGGGGAGGGGGTGAGCCCTTCGATGAGCGAGGTTGCGTCCCGGCCCCCGAAAGCGGCTGTCACCATGCGGCTGAACGGCGTCGCGTACGAGCGCTACGTGGAGCCGCGGCGCCTGCTCTCCGACTTCATTCGCCACGATGTGGGCCTCACGGGGACCCACGTCGGGTGCGAGCATGGGGTCTGCGGCGCCTGCACGGTCATCGTCGACGGCCAGCTGGTGAAGTCGTGCCTGATGCTGGCGATTCAAGCCCGGGACGCCGACGTTCTCACGGTCGAAGGCCTGGCGCGAGACGGGGGCTTGCATCCGATCCAGCAAGCCTTCCACGAGCACCACGCCCTCCAATGCGGATTCTGCACGCCCGGCATGCTGCTCGGGGCGCTGTCGCTCCTGGAAGAGAACCCGAACCCCAACGAAGACGAGATCAAGCTCGGCATGGACGGCAACATCTGCCGCTGCACCGGCTACTACAACATCGTGGAGGCCATCAAGGCGGCCGCGGCCGCCTTGATGGCCTCGAAGGTCTAACCTCGCGCTAACAGCTCGAGTGGTCCGCGAAGAGGTGCGCGCCTCCGATCTGCGTGAAGGGCTTCGCGTACTTCTCTTGCACGCTCTTGGGCTCTTCCTCGAGTAGCTCGTCGATGAAGCCCGACAGGTCGAGGTCCCGCAGGTAGTGCATGTCCCAGAGGGCCATGGGGTTTGCCGCCTTAGCATCTTCGTAGCGCATGCGACTCAGCTCCCATGCATTCATCACGCCCTCTGGGGATGGGTACGGCTTGATCGGCGACCGGGTGATGGTCGGGACGCGTCCGCCTTGCTGGGTATAAGGCCGCGTGTCCTTCGTGTCGAGGAAGCGCTGCGTTTGCTCGGGGTTGACCCGCGCGAAGTGGATGACCTCGACCCACGCGCGCACCAGGCGCTCGGCGAGGCCTTCGTGCTGGTTGAGCACCTCGTAGCTCGTCGTGATGGTGGTGCCATTGATCATCGGCAGCTCAGGCAGATCGAGGACGTGCAGGTCAGAGGGCAGCGCGTCATCCCGAATGCGACCGGCGAAGGCGGCGTCTGCCTTCCCGCTCCGCACGGCGTCGATCAGCTTCGCCTGCAGCTCCCCTGCAGCGCCACGCTCGCCCGACGCTCCGACCTCGATCCACTCCGCCTCGCCCTCAGCGTAGCCCTGCCGCATGATGTCGATGATGTGGTTGAGGCGGTCGTGCCCCGCGATCCCGCTGGTCCCGATCAGGTTCGTGTCCGCGATACGCAGCCCTTTGGACTTGAACTCGGCAAGGGAGGCGACCGGCTCTTTGGTGACGACCCGGTTCTGGACAGCATTGCTTGGGGAGGCGAGGCAGACGATCGGCTTGCCCCTCGCCACCCACATGTACGGCGTGATGTGGTTGCCGCAGATCATGTCGATCTTGCCGGTGAAGAGGGCGTCCTCCGCTTCACGGGGGTCGTCCGTGCCTTCCAGGTAGGTGAGCTTGATTCCCATCCGCGGCAAGATCCCCGCCTTGTCCGCCACCTCGAGGAACTCGGAGTGCCCCGCTCGAAACATCGCCCGCAACTCAACCGGTGTGTACTCAGATGCCTGCATACTTACGCTCCTCCGTTTTCTTTCCCGCCCACCCCGCGCTGCATGGCACGTAGAACGAGCTCGGGTGGCATGTGGGAATCCACTATCCGGCCGCCGAGATGATACATGGCGTCTTCCACGGCGTTGGCAATGCACGCCATGGCGGGGATCACGCCGCCTTCGCCCATGCCTTTCGCCCCGAGCTCGGTGTACGGCGATGGGGACTCGATGTGGCCCAGCTGCAGCGGTGGGATGTCGGTGAACCGGGACATCAGATAGTTCATGAAGGTGCCGGTCATGAGCTGGCCGTTCTCGTCGTAAACGAACTTCTCCGTCAGCGCCCAGCCGAGGCCGTGGACCACCCCACCCATCGTCTGTCCATCCACGATCATTGGGTTGATGATCCGGCCGCAGTCTTCCCAATTCAGGTAGCGCCGGACCTGTATCTGACCGCTTTCGGCATCGATCTCGACCACCGCGCCCTGGACAACGAAGGCGTAGGTCGCCGAGCCGCCGTCCCCACGCCTTGCGCTCGGCGGCTGCCACAAGTACGTCGAGTGCAGCACGAGGTCCGCCGGACCGAAGTCGGCGGGTGACCGGTGGACCCGGCGCGCGAGCTCCGCGAGGGTAAGGCTGCGCTCCGGCCCGCCAGCGGCAATCAGTTTTCCGTCACGGAAGGCGATCTCACGCGGGTCTGCGTCGAGCACGTTGGCGGCCAGCTCGGCCAGCTGGCCTGCGAGCTTCTTGGCCGCCCCGTGCACCGCGGGCGCTCCGGTGGCCGAGAACTTTGATGCGAACGTGCCAGACATGTTCGTGTACGACATCGTTCGCGAGTCGAGCTGCACGGTCACATGGACGCTGCGCGGATCGACGTCGAAGCGGTCCGCGACGATCTGCGCGATCGTCGTCTCGTGCCCCTGGCCCTGCGCCAGCGTCGGCGTTTGCACCTGAATCCGGCCGTCGGGGCTGAGCATGATCTCGGCGACGTCGACCGCCATCGGCCCTCCGCCTTCGACGGACGTCGCGAACCCGATGCCGATCAGGCGACCCTCGGCCCGCGCCCGGTCCTGCTCGCGGCGCACGGTTTCGTAGTCCATCGCCTCCTTGAGCAGCCGCATGAGCGCCGCCGGGTCGCCGCTGTCGTACAGCGTCCGCGTCGGTGTCAGGTACGGGAAAGCCTCCGGAGGGATGAAGTTCTTCATGCGGATGTCGGTGGGGTCCATCCCCAGCTCGCGAGCCAGGCGGTCCACCATCCGTTCGAGTCCGAAGTTCGGCTGGACGCGGCCGTATCCCCGGTTGGATGCCACGGGGACCTTGTTCGTGACCACCGCGTGGTACTCCTGGCGCAGACTCTTGATGGCGTACGGCCCGAAAACCGTCGACAGCGTGCCGGGTCCTCGTGGCTCGTTGACCGCGACGTACGCACCCTGGTCGTCGATGGTGCGCATCTTCATGCCGAGGATGGTGCCGTCGCGCTTCGCGGCCAGCTCCACCCACGCGATCCTTCCCATGCCGTGATGGCTCGCCGCCAGGTGTTCGAGGCGGTCCTCTGTCCACTTGACCGGCCGGCCGACCTTGCGCGAGAGGACGGCGAGCAGCACTGCCCGCTGGTGCACCCAGGCCTTGATTCCGAAGCTCCCACCAACATCGGGCACGATCAGGCGCAAGTCCGCCTGCCCCACGCGCAGGCTGCGCGCGGCGATCTCGTACCTACCGAGGTTCCCAATATTCGCCCATACCGTGATCTCGCCGGTCGTCGGGTCGTGGCTCGCGATCGCGGCCAACCCCTCGAGGGGTACGCCGCTGTGGCGATGGACCACAAGGCGCTCGCTGACGACGACGTCGGCCTCGGCAAACGCTGCATCGACGTCGCCGTACTCGTACACCTCGTTGAGCACCTCGTTGCCACCAGGCGCCTCGGGGTGCAGCACCGGCTGGTCCGGATCGGCCGCGCGCTCCGGGTCGAAGACGACTGGCAGCTCTTCGTACTCGACGTCGATCGCTTCGAGGGCGTCCTCGGCGATGTAGCGGTCCTCCGCTGCCACGATGGCCACGATGTCACCCACGTAGCGCACGCGGTCCGTGGCGATGTAGTACCACTCGCCGCCGGCGGGATACGTAGACGGCCGGGCGGGCTCGATCAGCGGCACGACGTCGGCCCCGGTGATCACCCCGTGGACTCCCGGGATTTCGAGCGCGCGCGAGTAATCGATGCTTTTGATCAAGGCGTGCGCGTATGGGCTCCGCAGGATCGCGGCCTCGAGCAGACCCGGCATGCGGATGTCGTCGACGTACTGTGCTCGCCCGGTGAGGAAGCGAGAATCCTCGTTGCGAAGTACCGGTTGTCCGAGCCAGGAACGGCGCGGGGCCGAATCGGTCATGCGTTCTCCTCGACGGCTGAATTACACCCCGGCCAGTCGTTCCGTGTAAAGCTTGCGCGTTGCCGTCGGGCACAGGACAAGGGCGCTAAGCCGCAGCAGGAGGAGTGTCATGCTGAGCGGAGCGATCCGAGCGGTCGGCGAAGCCGACGTCGGATTCCGCGCTATCTTAAGGCATCCGTCCTCACTTGCAACGGATTCTTCGCCCGGACGGGTTCCCACTCCCGGAGCGAGCGGTGAGCGCGTCGAGCTCGGAAGCATTGATCCGCCCTCGGGTTAGCGGGGTCGGCGTCCAGCTCCCTCGAATCGAGGGGAAGCTCCTGTTTTAGACCGCCCCACGCTGCAGTCACCATCTGGTGATAGTGGCCAGCTCGGCCGAATCCGGATGCCCGGCAGGCTTTTAAGCTGGAGGAATCGCGGCGTCCTCAGCAGTCGTGTAGGAGATCTCTTGCCCAGGGCACGCCTGCAGCAACGAATCGATAGCCTCGAGCGTCCCCTCGCCCCACTGGTTGGTAAGGGCATACGTTCGCCCGTCGCTCGCCATTAGCTCCTCATCTCCACAAAAGTAACGACTAGGGTCGAATCCCCGCCCGCCGGATCGGACCTCGTCGGCGATAGCCGCGACGAAAGTTTTGTTGTCGAGAATGCCCGGAGCGCTGCGCATGACAGCAGGCCCGTAGCCGTGCTGAGTCTGGAGAATCTTCTGGATCTCTACTACTGACACACCGGTCGAACAGAGCCCCTTGACGACCTCGAGGATGGCACGCCGCTTTGGGAGGCGGCTCGATACCCCCTGACGAGTGGAGATAATGAACCTGGTGTAGTCGCGCGCACTGGCTGCTTGGCGTGCCACTCTTTCGCGTTGTGCCTTCTCCTTCAGACGTACCTGGTAGTCGGCCGCCTCTGGAAGAGGAATCACAGACTGTACGTCCAGAAGCACGCGGTCTCCGTCCTGATACGGCCGCAGACGCACGCAGCGAACATCGAGCCCATGGTTGTTGAGCCAGATCACCGCGGTGGTGAGTTCGCGCGAGAACTCGGCCGAAGCGAGTAGGATACGGACGTCCTGGGCGAAGGGCTTCTCGTCGGGTCTGCCCCAGCCCAGGAAAGCGAGGATAGTAGAGCGGGGGTCCTCGCCTTGGCCCTGCCGTCGCAGATAGGTTCCGAAAGCTTCGACCACTTGCTCGAACGTCATTGTCGAAATCATGGCCGCGTACCGAAGCGCCTGCAGCTCCATGTGGCCGCCGTCCTCGGTCCGCTTCAGCTCGATCACGACCAGGTTGGCGTCCCGGTCGATGCCAAGCAGATCGATACGCCGACGAGAGTCCTCCCACTCGCCGAACTCTTCGGCCACCACGAGAGTCTCGGGCGAGATGATCTCGATTTGCTCGCGCAGTAGTCGCTGGAGATCCGCGCGCTCCTTGAGGCCAGCTGCCGAAAACGTGGTCTGCTCCACTGCCTTGATCCGGTTGGGGGTAACTTCGTAGAGCGGCATTGGGGATCCCCTTCGCTCAAATGAGGAACAATCTACCGACGGGTGTCGAGCTGATCCGCCTCGTTGTAGAGCACCGGTTGTCCGACCAGGAGCGACGCGGAGCCGAGGCTGTCATCTCTCCTCCCTAACGGCTGAATTACACCCGCCGCAAGGGTGTCCTGTAAAGCTTGCGCTAGCTCGCCAGGCACGGTACAAGGAGCACCGAAGCGCGGAGGAGTTGTCAGTGCGGCAGTGCTTCCATCCCTCTCCCATTGCAATTGGAGAGGATAGGTGAGGGCAGCCCTCACCCGGCTCGCGCTGTCGCGCGTCGCCGGCCTCTCCCGCTGCGGCAGGAGAGGGGAGTTCCGTTCCCTCATGCTCGCCCTCGCGGTGCTCCTGGCTGGCTGCACCCCGGCGCTGGAGCAAGGTCAGCGACAGGACGATAGCGGCCCCCGCGCCGCGTCCAAAACGATCATCATCACCACGCTGAACCAGGTGGTTGGTTTCGGCCCGATGTCCGGCCCGTCTCCCGCGGGTGGCTGGGGCCCGGTGGCTGAGATCCATTCCAACGGCCTGTTCACGACTGAGCCGACGACGCGGAAGGTGATCGGCCACCTCGCCGAACGGGTGCCCTCCCTGGACGACGGAGGCATCTCGCTGCTCGCGGATGGCCGCATGCGCGTCGCCTACCCACTCCGCCAGGGTGTGACCTGGCACGATGGAACGCCGCTCACTGCGCGAGACCTCGCGTTCTCTGTGCAGCTGCTCCAGGATGGCGGCCTTCCACTCCGGGCGATCGAGGTCGCCAGGGAGGTCGGATCCGTCGAGACTCCAGATGACCACACGTTCGTCGCCTACTTCAAAGCGTCGTACTTCGATGCGGTCTCTCACGGCATCTCACGGTTCTGGCCGCTGCCTCACCACATCCTGGATCCGGTGTATGAACGGTATCGAAGCAACGGCGACGCCCAGGAGGTCATCAACCATCCTTACTGGACCTCTGAATACGTGCACGTGGGCCCGTTCCAGCTCGTGTCCTGGGACCCGAGCCGGGAGATCGTTTTTCGCGCGCACAAGGGCTACTTCCGCGGCGAGCCGAAGGTGGACACCGTCCGCGTCCAGATCTTTCTCGACCGGAACGCGCAGATGGCCGGGCTGCTGGCGGGCACGAGCGACGTCTTCTTCGAGAACACGCTCGATCTGGAGCAGGCGAGCGATCTGGGCAACCGGTGGAAGGCCGACGCCGGTGGCGTCATGTTCCTGAAGCCAAGCAACATCCGCATCCTGGTCCCGCAGTACCGCCCGGCCTACCAGACCGAGCCCGCGAACCTGGACCCGAGGGTGCGAGCGGCGCTGTACCACGCCCTCGATCGAGAGGAGCTGGCCGAAGGGCTACAGGTGGGTCACAGGGAGACCGCCGCCTGGGGCCACCTCCTGCCGAGCGACCCCCTATTCGAGGCGGGCAAAGATACGTTCCGCGCCTATGGGTACGACCCGGCCCGGGCGAAAGCCATTTTGCAAGAGGCAGGGTGGACTCCGGGTTCGGATGGAATTCTGCGGCACGCCGCCGATGGGCACCGGTACCACAACACGATTACGGGCCCACCCGACTTCGCCCGCGAGATATCGGCCTTCGCCGGTTACTGGCGGCAGATCGGCATAGAGGTCGAAGAGCAGCCGCTTCCGCCCGCCCAGGTGCGGGACCCACAGATCCGGGCCACGTATCCGAGCTGGGGAGCCACCGCGGGCAGCTACAACATGATCCAGGGCGCGCCGGGCACCGCGGAGACGCGGTGGGCCGGCGGACGAAGCGGATTCGACGACCCCCGCTTCGAGGGCATGATCAAAGCCTTTGAGAACACCATCGTAGAGTCGGAGCGGTTCCAGCTCACCAGAGCGATCGGGGAGCAGATGGCGCGCGACGTTTTGATCATTCCGCTGTTCTATACGGTCGAGGCGATCGGCGTGCGCAAAGGCGTCCGGGCCTTCCAGACGGACCACGAGGGCGGGTTCAGCGCGACCAGCGTCGGGACTTACGCCCGCAACGCGCACCTCTGGGATTTGGAGTAGATATGCAGGATGGGGATCGCTGGTGGCATCGATTTCATTACGAGGACTGGGTGGCACGCGAAGGCCTGGAGCTGATCCGCGGCCACCGGGTTGAGAGCGTCTTCACCGTGCCGCTTCGCCACTGGCCGCGCACCGACGGCTACGCGGTCCAGGTCGAGCTGGATGGCGCATCCGAGCAGGCGGCCGCGTACGTCCAGGAGATACCGCCGGCTGGCAAGCTGAACCCGATGCGCCACGTCTACGAGGAGCTGGTGTTCGTGCTGAGCGGGCGGGGAAGCACCTCGGTCTGGTACGACGAGGGCAAGAAGCGCAGCTTCGAGTGGGGGCCGTGGAGCCTGTTCGCGATCCCGCTGAATGCGTGGTACCAGCATTTCAACGTGTCCGGTACCGAGCCTGCTCGCTACATCGCGCTCACCACCGCCCCGACGATGATGAACTTCATCCGCAACGACGACTTCATCTTCAACAACGATTTTCTGTTCACCGACCGCTTCGACCAGGAGCAAGACTACTTCAACCGGGAAGCAAAGGCGCGAATCTACGAGCGCGTGCCTGGGGTCAGCGGCGAAGGCAGCGCCTACTTCGCTAACTTCTGGCCGGACGTGCAGCGGATCTTCGATCGGCCTCGCGGTGAGCGCACCCGCGATTTCAACCCGGAGACTGACCGACGGCTAACGGACGGGGAAAGGTCCGGCTACCAGTTCGAGCCGGCCAACGGAGTGCTGGGCGCGCACATTGCCGTGACGCCGGGTGGGAGCTTCACCAGCGTTCACCGCCATGGGCCAGCTTCGCACGTGCTGTGGCTGCAGGGGGATGGCTACTCAATCCTGTGGCCGGACGGCGGGGAGAACAACAAGGTGAAAGAAGACTGGCAACCGGGCACGCTCATCGTGCCGCCAAACTGGTGGTGGCATGGGCACTGCGTCACGAGCCGCCAGGACGGGCGCTTCATCGCGTTGAAGCTGAGCAGTCGCAAGAACATGGTGACCCGAGCCCACGAGCTCACCACCGTGAGCCGCCGACAACACCCCAATGGCCAGTCGATAGGCTTCGCGGACCTTCCACCCGAGACCCTGGCGGAGCTGAAGCAGATCTTCCTGGAGGAGTGCGCGAAGAACGGCACGCCTGTCGACCCCCGGATGAACCGGATTTTCGAGCAGATGGAGGTTTGACGTCGTGATTCGAGCAGCGACCCCCAAACCCGCTCAGGCTGAGCTTGTGGTTCGACAGGCTCACCACGAGCGACCGCTCGGCCTGAGCTTGTCGAAGGCCAGGCTCAGGAAGAGCGGGCTCCTTATCGGCTTCCTCATCCTGTCCATCGTCGTCGCCGGCTGCGGTCCATTCGGCCAGGGAGGTCCGTCGGGCGGTGGCACGACGCCTGCTGCCCGCTCGAAAACCCTGACCATCCCGGTGCTCAACGTCGTCAATGGATTCAGCCCAGTCGGCTTCGGCTTCAGCTCGCCAACGGGCGGGCACGACGGCATCACGGAAATGCACTCCCACGGCCTGCTCACCTCTCCGCCAAAGACGCGGGAGCGAATCGGTCTGCTCGCCGAAAAGGTGCCGTCATTGGAGGATGGCAGCGTCGTCCTCCCACTAGAGGGTGGGATGCGCGTCACGTGGTCCCTTCGCAAGGACGTCACGTGGCAGGACGGGGCACCGTTCACCGCTCAAGACCTCGCGTTTACGTTTCGGTTCTTCCGCGATGAAGGGATTCCCCGGCCCACCGGAACGCAGATCACCTCGCGGATGACGTCGGTCGAGACTCCCGATGAACACACCTTCGTGGCGAACTTCAGGGCCCCGTTCTACGCGGCCATCTCGCACAGTATTGCGCAGTTCTGGCCGATGCCGCAGCACATCCTCGGGCCGGTGTACGAGGCGTACCTCGCCAGCGGGAACATAGACGACATCCTGACGCACCGGTACTGGCGCGACGAGTACGTCCATCTCGGGCCGTTCCGGGTGAAATCCCTCGACCCGGCGGGATCGATCGTGTTCGAGAAGTACCCAGGCTACTTCCGCGGCGTGCCGAAGCTCGACACGGTCCGGGTGCAGATCTTCCTCGATGAGGCCGCGCTGTTCGCGACACTCCTCGCCGGTGCGGTCGACCTGTATTTCGAGAGCACCATCGAGCTGGAGCAAAGCGTTGTCCTTGGCGAGCGGTGGAAAGAAACCGGAGAAGGCGTCCTCTACACGGCACCGAGCAACGTGAAGATCCTGACGCCGCAGCACCGACCGGCCTATCAAGAGCAGCCTGCGAACCTGGACCCGCGGGTGCGGATCGCGCTCTCCCATGCCCTCGACCGGGAGGCGTTGTCGGAAGCCTTACAGGCCGGTCGGCGTGAGTTGGCAGCCTACGGACTGCTGCCGGCTAGCGACCCGCTCCAGGTGGCAGTCAGGGATACGTTCCGATCGCACGCCTACAATCCCGACCGTGCGAAGGCGCTCCTCGGCGAGCTGGGATGGAATCTTGGGGGCGATGGAAAGCAGCGGAACGCGTTCGGCGGCGCCGTCTACCGGACGTCGCTCATCGGCACCCCGGGCTCGGAACGAGAGGTCGCGTCGGTCGCCGCCTATTGGCGGGAAATCGGTCTCGAGGTCGACGAGCAGCAGACTCCGGCGGCTCTGACGAGTAACCCTGAAACGCGCGCGACCTATAAGGGTTGGGAACTCAGCACCAACAACTGGACCCGAGCGGTGGGCCCACCCGCCACGGTGGAGAACCGCTGGGTGGGCGGCAGAAGCGGGTACGACAATCCTGCTTTGAACGCGCTCTCCGAACGGGTGCAGAGCACGCTCGCGGAGACCGAGCAGCTCGCGACGATGCGGGAGGTCAACGATTTCTACGTCCGCGAGGCGCCTCTGCTTCCGTTCATGTACAACTTCCACTTCATCGGCGTTCGCAAGGGAGTGAACGTATTCCACGACGACCGCGAAGGCGGATACCCGGGGACGAACTTCTACGGAAGTCACTCGCGCAATGCACACCTCTGGGACCTGGAGTAAATTACCAGTCATTCTGAGGGCTTCGCCCGAAGAATCCGCGCCCACGAGACGCGGATTCTTCGCCTACGGCTCAGAATGACATGAACCCTGGTTGGAGCAGTCGGTGGCATACCAGCCTGACCTGACGCATGCTGAGGCGAGGGCGATCATCGATCGCGCAGTCGCCAAGGCGCGGGAGCTGAAACAAGCTGGCGCCTTCGCCGTGGTGGACGCGGGTGGAACCCTCATCTGCCTGTCACGAATGGGCGAGGCCCCGGCGAGCGCCGCGTGGGTCGCCCGGGGGAAGGCCTACGTCTCGGCGACCCAGCGGGCGCCGAGTAGTCAGCTCGCTTGGCGATGGCAAGCCCCCGGGTCAGCGAGCAGCGTGGGTCCCGCGCTTTTCAGCGCCGCCCAGAGTATTGCGAGCGGCCAGAACTACCCCGAGCCCGGTGCCCTACCTATTGGCAAGGATGGTCGCGTTGTTGGTGCCCTCGCTGCGGGTGGAATCGGACCGTGGACAGAGATCCCCGGGGTCGACACCGCCTTGCTGCGGGCCGGCCGCGTCAAGGCTAATGCCGAGGACCTGATTATCGCGCACGCACTTCAAGTCCCCTACGAGCGGCAGCGCCCCGAGAAAGGGGTGTGGCAGGGCGAGGCGGGGGTAGGTCCGCGCGTGGACGAGCGGGTGGACGACTTGCCCCACTGCCTGGACACGGCCCGCCGCTACGCGGATGCGGCGATCGCGGCCGGGCGGGAGCGTGACCAGCAGCACTTCGCGGTCGTCGTGCTGGACGAGGTGGGTCAGATCATGCAGGTCGATCGGTTGGACGGTGGGACGATGATGTCGCCCGACGTGGCCGAGGCCAAGGCGAGCACGGCTCTCAACTTCCTCTCGCCCAGCCGCGACGCCGTCCGCCTCACCCCGCAGGTCCAGGCCGGGCTGCGTTCCTTCGTGCGGAGCAGACTTCACTTCGTCGGTGGAGGCGTTCCGATCCTCCGCGAGGGGTGGGTCGTCGGCGCCATCGGCATCAGCCACGGCGGGGGGACGGAATCCGAACACGAGCTGGCGTGCGCGGGGATTGCCGCCGTCGAGGGAAGGCCGCCACCGTTTGGAGAACCGGAGACGACCAGCCATTCCGCTCAGCTGTTCAGGAGCAACGAATGATGAGCCGGATCGTGAAAGAAGTCCAGATCGATGGGATGTCTCTTCAGGCCCTGTTCGACACCGGTTCGTTGCGCTCCTACATTACAGCGGAGTACCGGCCGCCTACGACCCGGAGCGTTCCGCCAGTCTCAGTCGGGCTCGGAGGCGACGTCCGGCGGCTGGACGAGCGGTGCGATGTCACTGCGAGCATCGAAGGCCTGGAGTTCGACCTAACCGCCTATATCGTGGACCGGCTGGGTGAAACCGAACACGGGCCCGTCGATGCGATTACTGGTGCCCTCACGATGGAAGAGTGGTGGATCAAACTCGATCCGAAGACAGGAGAACTCGACCTGAGTGGGCTCCGCCGACGCGAGTTTACCGAGTACTGAGGGCCAAGCTTTACCCCTCAATCGAGAGCAGCTCGATCGACCGATCCCCCAGGATGCGATAGCCGCTTTCCGTTATGACCAGGCTGGTGCCTCCGATCATCACGTCGTCGCTATCTGGAGCCATGACAGCCGGCGAGATGCTGTAGACCATGCCCCGCTGCAAGACGTAGTCGGACCGGTCATTCCAGGGGGCCCCCTCTCGGCTCGGGCGCTCGGGCACGTCGATGCCGTAGGGGTGCAGGTCGGTTGCCCCTGTGGCCCGGAAGCCGGTCTCGGCAACCGCGTCTCGGTAAGCGGCGCTGAGATCGCTGTGATTTGCTCCCGGCCTGACGTGCTGCAGTACCGCGTCGCTCAGGAAGCGCACGGCCTCGACCATCTCGCGCTGGAGCGGGCTCGGCGGGCCGAAGCAGATCTCCTGATCGCTATGCCCAGCGTATCCACCGTATCTGGCCAGGCCGGTGAGAATCGCGACGTCGCCCGGCTCGATGACGCGCCCCAGGCTGAGCTCCTGCACCACGTGTTGGCGAATCGCAATCGGCCCACAGCTGGCCACAAGCGTCGAGCTGAGATCGCCGCCCGCTTCCCACATGGCCCTGGTTCCTTCGTGAATGAACTTGATGCCCAGCATCCCGGGCCGCACGCGCTCGCACACCGCCTGGATCGCAATGTCGAACAGCCTATTGGCCTGCTCGATCATGGCGACCTCTTCGTCACTCTTGATCGCCCGGACGGTGGCGAAGATGTCGGACACATCGACGAACCGAGCGGATGGGAACGCTGCCTGCAGCTCTGCGTAGAAGATGTGGCTGAGGCCACCCTGCCCCAGCACATTGGCCAGGCCGAGGCCGATGACGCCGGTTTCGAGCCGAAGCTCTCGGATCCTCTCGACCAGAGCGGACGCGTCGTTGCCCTGGCGCAGGTCCTCCACCCAGCCCTGGATTTCATGCAGCGAGCCAGGAGGGATGTCCACGAGGTTGCGCCAGTGCAGGGTGACGGTCGGTGGGATTTCTTCGGTCGGGAGCAGGCCGAGGCGCTCGCCCAGTATCCCGTTCGTGAGGTAGAAAAGATTGCTGGCGCAGACTATCGCGCAGTCGACGGCGCGTTCCTTCAAAGCCTCGTGCAGGAGCGCGTATCGGCGGTCTCGCTCGCTCGTCGACAGGTGGCGCGTCGAACTCTGCACGATGCTGCTCCCTGACCGATCCCTGCCGCAGGATGATACCCGCCGCTTCGCGCGCTGATATCGCAACCGGCGCCGGGCATTGCTTCCTTATTGCCCTGTGAGTACCCTACCGGCCCAGAACCGCTTAAGCGCGTGAAGAAGATGGATGAGGAAGAAGGGGGACTCATGGCGGAGAAACTTACGGTCAAAGATCTCCAGGGGATGAAAGCGAACAAGCAGAAGATCGTTGCGGCGGTCGTTTACGAAGCGCAGATGGCGGCAATGATGGAACGGGCGGGAGCCGACGTGCTGTCGGTCGGCGACAGCTTAGGCCGAGCCTTCCTGGCGCACACCGAAGAGGGCGCATTCACTGTGGACGAAATGATCCCCTTCTGTCGAGCGGTCGCTCGCACGGCTAAGCGCGCCGTCGTCAACTGCGATATGCCCGGCGGGGTACTGAATGGAGGACCCAAGGCCGCCGCCGAAGCGGCTCGTCGCCTGGTGGACGTTGGCGCCCAAACGGTCAAAGTCGATACTCGACCCGACATGGACGGGCTTTTCGACTGCGCAGTCGCAGTCGTGAAGGCTGGCGTCGACGTCTACCCGCAGATTGGGCACGTGGATTACCGGCAACGTTGGACCGGCTCCGAGGCGATCAAGCTACTGGTCGACAAGGCCAAAGCCCTCGAGGATGCCGGCGCTGTCATGATCGATCTCACCGGCGTTGCGTCGGAGGTCTACGGTGCGGTGTCCCAGGCGGTCCGTATCCCCGTGCTCGGTGGGCAAGCTACCCACGAAGCGGACGGCAAGATCTTCGTCAGCTACGCCCTCGTCGGATACGCTTCGGCGGCTCTCGATCAACAGGGGGACAACCCGAACGCCGCGAAGTTCATAGTGGGCGTCGCTGACAAGGCCTTCGCCAGCGTGCGGTCCGGCGATTACTAGGACGCACACCCACTAGGTCGCGGCGCCTCGTCCGGCGCTCGAAGCGTCGATCGAATGTGTCCGATGGGGTGGAGCGAGTATTCCTCGCGCGTCGGGTCACTTTGCTGGTCTCTTTGTGACTCGCGCCGTTAAGCTGACTGGACAAGGCCGATGACGTTACCGTCTGCGTCCTTCACTGAAGCGATCAGCCTACCCCCACCGACATCCTTGACCTCTTGCTGCGCCTCTGCGCCAGCGTTGAGGAGCGCCTTCAGGCTCTTATTGATGTCGTCAACGTGCCAGTAGCCGACAGGCCCCGTCATCCCCTGACTGTGGCCATTGGGATCCAAACCGATATGCTGGCCTTCAACAGTAAAGGCAACATAGTAAGCCTCATCCATGTCAGGCTTCACACCTGAAAGCTCGCTGTACAGCGCCTTTGCCTGAGCCAGGTCCTTGACCGGATAGATGACTGTTCTGATACCTGAAGTCATGATGAGCTCCCTTCGTCTGAGTTGTGGACTCTTGTGCGAGTGGCTGCTCATTGTTGCATGAGGTCTGTCCGGTTCCACCACCCTGGTTTGACCGGGATGCTGAACATCCAGGTTTCGATCTTGACCGTGCTGTTGCCACCTCCTCTCCTTGTCACATCGGCTTGGTTTCGTTCGTCACTGTTATGACGGAACGCGACGAAGGAATGTGACCGATGGACGAACACGAATGGCTGTGAAAACGAAAGCGATCGGCTATTGAGCGACCACCGCAATCCTCGCGTTCACGTGGCTCACCTCATCTATCCAGGCTTCTGCGCCGTTTGCGTGGTCGCTTCGACCGCAAAGCCGTACCCTCGGAGTCCGATTTTCCAGCCAAGGCGTGGGGGCCGGCTTCCGGCCACGGCACGACCGTTGTGCCTTCGAGGTGAGCTCGGGGGCGGCTGGGATCTCGAAACCTATAGTAAGTCTCGAGAACGATGGCTCAGTCAGGAGTGAAGCGGTTGGAGGCGCTCGCTGTCACCACTTCTGCTTCAGGGACGGTCGGCGCAACCGAGCGCCTCCGCCAGCTCGACCTGGCGGTCCTCGACGACTGACGAGCTAGTCTGCGTTGCGGCTCAGGTCAGCTTCGGGAGTTCCGAGCCGATCAGGTACTGCGCAGTCGGCTATTCGACTCAGTGGCCACCCTGGTGGTACTCTCCGATCTGGCGGGAGGTGGACCATGCAAGGCGCCCGTGTGACGGCGACGTTGTCCTTCTTGATCGCCATTGTCGTGGGGGGCTGTGCTCCTGGTACCGCTCCCCTGCAGACCGGACCTGGCGCCGCGGGAAGTGTAGTGGCCCCCCAGAGGACGCTGGTGATTTCCAACCGTGGCGAGCCACCCACCCTCGCCGCCCGGTCGCTGGTTACCCAGGGAAGCTCTCTCGGTATCCCGCCCCGATTCTTCAACGCCACGTTGGACCTCTACGACGTGAACCAGAACCCCCATCCTCAGCTCGTCGAGGCGCTCCCGCAGTTCGACACCGACTCCTGGCGCCTGTTTCCCGACGGACGCATGGAGACGACCTATACGCTGAGGCCGAACCTGACCTGGCACGACCGCACCCCCCTGCTTCCGGAGGATTTCGCCTTCGCGCTCCGCGTCTACAAGACGCCCGAGCTCGGTTCCGCGTCGATAGCCCCCGTACCCCAGATGGATGAGATCGTCGCTCAGGACGCGCGAACCTTCGTGGTCCGCTGGAAAGAGCCCTACGTCGACGCCGCCGTGCTATCGGACGACTTCCAGGCGCTGCCGCGGCACGTCCTCGAAGATGACTTCAGGACAATGGACGCGGTAGCGTTCACGGGGCACACGTTTTGGGCAACGCAGTATGTCGGCCTCGGCCCGTACAAGCTGGACCGATGGGAGCCGGGCGCGTTTCTCGAGGGGTCCGCCTTCGATAACTACGCGCTCGGCCGGCCGAAGATCGACCGGATGCGGATCTTGATCATCAACGATCCCCAGACGGCCATGGCCAACGTTCTGGCCGGCGAGATCCACTACGTCACGAACTTCACCTTTTCCGTGGACCAGGGGCAGGTGCTCGAACAGGCGTGGGCGGCGAACCGCGGTGGCGTGGTGCAGTACTCTCCCACCCAAAGGCGTCTCGGATTGATCCAGATGCGCCCGGAGTACCAGCAGCCGAAAGCTCTGGCAGACGTCCGCGTTCGGTATGCCGTGACGCACGGTCTGGACGACCAGGCGCGGGTGGACGCCCTGGACGGCGGAAAGGGCCAGGTGGCCTACACCATGGCCTCTCCCGGGCTTCCCTACTACCCCGACCTGGAACGGCCGGTGCTCAAACACGCCTTTGACCCGCGCCGGGCCCAGGAGCTGATGGCAGAGTCCGGGTGGACCAGGGGCGGGGACGGTTTCTTCGTCGACGCCTCAGGCAGCAAGTTCACCATCGAGGTCGCCTCGTCCGCCGGGGGCAAGAACGAGCAGGAGGCCGCCGTTTACGTGGACAGCCTGCGGAGGGTCGGGTTCGACGCCATTCAGTACATCACACCGGTCGCACTGGTCGACGACAACGAGACCCAGGTCACCCGAGGCGGCCTATCGCTCCGCGGGGCCGGCCAGGAGTACCGGAACTACATCAGCAGCGCGATTCCGGCGCCGGACAATCGCTGGCGAGGCAACAACCGGCCCGGATGGTCCAACCCGGAGTTCGACCGGACGTATCTTCAATGGGAGCGCACGTTTCCCGTGAACGAGCGCATCCAGTTGATGGCGCAAATGGAGCGGCTCATCTCAGTGGACCGGGCGATCACCATGAACAGCTGGGAATCGCTCGTCAATACCGTTGCGGCCGCCCTCCAGGGCGTGGAGGTGCGCATGACTCCCGATGCCATCGGCCCGGAGCTCTGGGTCCATAAATGGGAGTGGCGGAGCTAGACGCTCGCTAGATACTCCCTGATCGCTGCGAATGCCTCGCGCATCGGCCTCATACCCCCAACCATCGGACGGCGGCCGAGCGATGCGACCTTCAGCACGACGAGCGCTGGCCGCGGGCCGGCCAGGATCGAGGCGAGGTCTCGCTCGAGGTCCTCCAGCTGATCGTAAGCCCGGGCCACCGGATAGCCGGCGCCGAGCGCGAGAGCTGTGAAGTCGGCGATACCCGCCCCTGGGGTGGGCTGGCCGCCGGTCGTGTCGTAGGCCTCGTTGTCGTAAACGAAATGGATGAGGTTTGCCGGCTTCGCCCTGGCGATGGTCACCAGCGAGCCGAGGTTCATCAGCAGCGCACCGTCGCTATCGAGCACCCACACCTGCATGTCGGGGCGGGCCAGCGCGAGACCCAGGCCGAACGACGAGGCTTTCCCCATGGAGCCCGTGATGGAAATGTCCAGCTCCGGGCGGGTCGACAGCGGCGGCCAATCCTGCCTGGTTGACTCCGACAGCACGACGATCTCGTCCGTACGTGCTCGGGCGAGCACCTGGAGTGCCGCGGCGGGCTCCGCGATCTCGCGTCGTCCGCGGCTCATCCGTTGTACTCCTTGCCGATGAGCACGGCGGCCGGATGGATGGTGGCGTGCGCTTGCTCGTATGCCTCGGAGATGTGGTGGCACGTGGCATCCGAGTCGACCAGGTAGTGGGGAATGCCCCAGGCGTCGAGGATCGGTTCGAGGAAGCGCGCGGCGGAGTCGGCCGGTGGTCGCCCCCGGCCGGGATAGCCGCGGTACCCGATCATGAGCAGGAGGGGAAGCTGCAAGTCCAGGCAAAGCCCCCGCACGGAGTCGCCTGATTCATACAGGCCGGTGCTTTGAATGAGAACCACCGGGCGCTTTCCACCCATGATGAGCCCGGCTGCGATAGCCATCGACTCGCCCTCGCGGCAGACCGGTACCAGCGTGAGTGGGCTCGCTCGCATCGCCTCGTACATGTATCCCGTCTCGCTGTCGGGCAGCCAGACGATGTGCGTTACGCCGGAGCGTCCCAGCTCGTCGAGGACGGTTGCGGCTTGCAGTGCCGCGTTCAAAACAGCCATGCGATCCCTCGTCTCGGTGTTAGTTCACCGGCCTAGCCACGTAGCTCCCACTCGTGCATGTTCCACGGCACGGTGCTCTCCGGCGGCGCGTTCATCAACCCCGTCAGCGCGGTCGGATGCGCGAAGACCACCGACCGATAGAAGAGGGTGAGCGCCGGCAGCTCCTCGCTGAAGATCCGCGCGATTCGACCCATTTGATCTAGTCGCAGCTCGGGATCGAGTGTGGTTGCGAACGTCTCGGCCAGCCCCGTGTACGCGGCATCAGTCCAGCCGCCTCGGTTCGATCCGTTCCAGCGGTTCTCCCTGGTCGGGATGCTGGTGCTGCGGAAGTCGTTGATCAGGCCGAGGCTCGCCGACGTGCTGTTGATTAGCGTGCCCGGGAAAGTCGCCAGCAGATCCGGCGCGCGGGCCGCGGGTCCGCTCAGCAGCCGCTGCTCGGCCGCGAAGCCGGCCCGCTTCCAGCCGTCGGCGACGATCGCGATTTCCGCGTTGTTGTCGGAGGCCGCCTGCGTCTGGACCTCGAACGCGAGCCGCCCACCCGTGGGGCTCGCATAGACGCCGTCCGGCCCGCGGGCGTAGCCTACTTCGGCCATGAGCTGCTCGCTGCGTCGCAGGTCGTAAGGGTATTTCACAGCGGCTCGATCAGCGGCACGTCCGAGATCGCCGAGTGGCGGCAGGAGGAAATCTCCCAGTGGGGCCTCGCCGCCATACACCGAGTCAGTGACCGCCTGTCGGTCCATCGCGTGAAAGAGAGCGGCCCGCACTCGCCGATCGAGCAGGGCCCGCTGCTCGAGAAATTCGGGCCGGAACTGGATGTACACCGTTCGGTACTGGTTGAAGTGCAGGTGCACCGCCCCTGCGCCGCTGGGGACCCAG
>Ga0184637_10000691_pt1 | contig 24405 bp, 16 predicted proteins | sample PLM3_127_b2_FD_133143 | JGI IMG/M metagenome (GOLD analysis project Ga0184637, IMG submission 133143) | Groundwater sediment microbial communities from an aquifer in East River, Colorado, USA - PLM3_127_b2 | ecosystem: Environmental > Terrestrial > Soil > Riparian zone | place: USA: East River... | reverse complement strand
CTATCCGTCGGCGGCCACGTGCAGACGGGCGTTGCCGTGGCCGCGTCGATCGCGGCGTACGAGGCGAACCGCATCCGCAAGCACGAGCTCACCCGGCCCGACAAGGAGGACGACCGCGTGCGGCACATGGAAGCGCTGAACGCGCAGACCGGACCGGTCCTCGCCGCGTACCCGGATGCGCCCGAGCTCGATTCGCTGCTCGCCGAAGCGTCGCGGCTGCCGCCGGACGTGGATGTGATGGCGGGCGATCAGGTTCGGCATGCGATCTGGCCGATCCGCGACGCCGGTCTCGTCGCGCAGATCACTGCACGCTTCGACGCGATGCCCGCGCTCTACGTCGCGGACGGCCATCACCGCTCGGCCGCGGCCTCGCGCGTCGCCGCGGCCCGGAGGAAGGCGAATCCCCGATACACCGGCGAGGAGAGCTACAACTCATTCCTCGTCGTGGCCTTCCCGCAGCGCGAGCTGCGCATCCTCGACTACAACCGCGTGGTGCGCGATCTCGGCGGGATGAGCCTCGACGCGTTCCTGGGCAAGCTCCGCGACCGATTCGCCATCTCGCCGAGCACGGCGGCGGTGAAGCCGGAACGCCACGGCGAGTTCGGGCTCTACGCGGGCGGGCAGTGGCATCGGCTCACGCTTCGCCCCGAGCTTGCCGACCCCGCCGACCCGATCGCGCGCCTCGACGTCAGCCTGCTGACCACCCACGTCCTGGATCCGCTGCTCGGGATCAACGACATGCGCACCGACAAGCGCATCGACTTCGTCGGCGGCGGTCGCGGGCTCGCCGAGCTCGAACGGCGCATCGCTTCGGGCGAGATGGCGGCCGCGTTCTCGCTCTATCCGACCCGGTTCGCGGACCTGATGGCGGTCGCCGACGCCGGCGAGGTGATGCCGCCGAAGTCGACCTGGTTCGAGCCCAAGCTCGCCGACGGCCTGCTCTCGCACGTGCTTGATTGAGCAGGACAATCGAAGGACGGCGGGGCGCACGACCGCGCTTGCGCTTGCGGCCGTCGGCATACTGGCTAAAATGCCAGTATGGCGCTGAAGACTACCCGCGGCGACCGCGGCGCCCCGACCAAGGGCCGCGGCGCGCCCTCGAACCTCGAGGGCCGCTACGAGTCCTGGACCCGGGAGGCGGTCGACGACGGCTGGGCGCGCGAGGAAGAGGCGCCGCGGCGGCTCGAGACCGTAGTCACGCCCGAGACGGCGAAATCGATCATCGCCCGGAACGACTCGCCCGACATCCCCTTCGAGCAGTCGATCAACCCGTACCGCGGATGCGAGTTCGGCTGTGCCTACTGCTATGCCCGTCCTAGTCACGCCTACCTTGGTCTGTCGCCAGGCCTCGACTTCGAAACCCGCATCTTCGCCAAGACGAACGCCGCGGAGCTGCTGCGCAAGGAGCTCGCTGCGCCGAGCTACCGCTGCAGCTCGATTGCGCTCGGCGCGAACACCGATCCGTACCAGCCGGCCGAGCGCGAGCTCCGGATCACTCGCTCGATCCTGGAGGTGCTCGTCGAGTGCGAGCACCCGTTCACGATCGTCACCAAGGGCGCACTCGTCGAGCGCGACATCGACCTGATTGCGCCGATGGCGGCGAAGGATCTCGCGCGGGTCTACGTCTCGGTGACCAATCTCGACGCCGAGCTCGCCCGCAAGCTCGAGCCGCGCGCTTCCGCGCCGTACCGCCGGCTCGAGGCGATCAAACGGCTCGTCGCCGCGGGCATCCCTTCCGGCGTGCTCGTCGCGCCGGTGATTCCCTTCATCACCGACCGCCACCTGGAGGAGATCCTGGAGCGCGCGCGGGAGGCGGGCGCGACCGAGGCGGGATACATCCTCCTGCGCCTGCCGCACGAGGTCGCGCCGCTCTTCAAGGAGTGGCTCGCGACGCACTACCCGCTGAAGGCCGAGCACGTCATGAGCCTCGTGCACCAGATGCGCGGCGGCAAGGACTACGACTCGACCTTCGGGGTTCGCCAGCGCGGCACCGGCAACTTCGCCGAGCTCATCGGCAAACGCTTCGCGCTCGCGTGCGAGCGGCTGGGGCTCAACGCCGGGCGGCGCGGCGGGCTGGACACGACTCGGTTCCGGCCGCCCCGCAGCGGGCCGCAGATGGCGCTCTTCTGACTGCTAGCGGGGCGTGCCCCAGACTTCGGTCGCGGTCTGCACCACCAGCTCGAGCTTGCGGCGCTGGACGTCTTCACCGATGGGGTTGCCGAGGAAGGTGCTCGCGAAGCCGCATTGCGGGCTGAGGCACAGGTTCTCGAGCGGCACGTACTTCGCCGCCTGGTCGATCCTGCGCTTGAGGTCGTCCTTCGACTCCAGCGCCGGAACTTTCGTGCTGACCAGGCCGAGCACGACCTTCTTGTGGGAGCTCTTCGGGAAGAAGCGCAGCGGCTCGAACCCGCCGGAGCGCGCGTCGTCGTACTCGAGGAAGTACGCGTCCACGTCGATCCGGTTGAGGAGGCACTCGGCGATCGGCTCGTAGCCGCCTTCGGCCGCCCAGCGGCCGGCCGAGTTGCCGCGGCACAGATGGATGCCGACGACCATCCCGGTCGGCCGGCCGGCGATGACCGAGTTGATCAAGCGCGCGAAGCGGTCCGGCACCTCGGCCGGATCGTCGCCCCATTGCCGGAAGGTTTCGCGCAGCTTCGGATCGCAGAGATACGCGAAGTTGGTGTCGTCGAGCTGCACGTAGCTGCAGCCGGCGTCGCCCAGCTGCTGCAACTCTTCCCGGTAGACCTGCGCGATGTCGGCATGGAACGCCTGCAGGTCCGGATAGGCCTCGCGGCTGACGGCCGCCCGGCCGCCGCGCAGCAGCATGGTCGGCGACGGGATGGTCTGCTTGGCGGTGCGCCTGGTGTGGGCCTTCACGAACCTGAAGTTCTCGACCTCGATCGGCCGTGCGTGGCGAAGCTTGCCGGTGATCGCGAAGGCGCGCGGCGCGAAGGGCTTGTCGCTCGCCGGCGCCGCCTCCAGCGCGCCGCCTCCCGCGCCTTGGACCGACAGGCTTCCCGTCGACCGGGTGCCGTCCAACTTCTCGATGAAGTCGGCGTGGAACGACGTGCGGCGCAGCTCCCCGTCGGTGATCGCGTGGAGCCCGACGGATTCCTGCAGGGCGATGGCGTCGCGGATGCAGCGGTCCTCGAGCTCGCGCAGCGCCGCCGCGCCGTACTTGCCTTCGAGTGCCTGCTCGTGCGCCGCGCGCAGCGTGGGGTTGCGCAACAGGCTGCCGACCTGGTCGGCGCGAAACGGGGGCTTCGTCGATTCGGTCATCCGGCGACTCGCAGCAGGATCTTGCCGAAGTGGGCATTGGCGCGCATGTGCGCCTGCGCCGCTTCCGCCTCCTCGAGCGGAAACACGCGGTCGATGGGCAGGGCGAGCTTGCCGCTCTCCAAGGCGTCCCAGAGATCAGCGCGCATCTTGCGCGCGATCTCACGCACCTCGTCCACCGACCGCGTCCGGAACGTGACGCCGACATAGGTGATGCGCCGCAACGCATGCTGGTTGAAGTCGAACTCGGCCGCGTTGCCGCCGAGGCGGCCGACATTGACGATGCGGCCGAGGATCGCCGCGGCCTGCACGTTCTGATTGACGAGCTTGCCCGACACCTGATCGACGATGACATCGACCCCTTTGCCGTCGGTCGCCTTGGTCGCTTCTTCCACCCAGGCGGGGTCGTTGGAGTCGAGCGCGAGGTCGGCGCCGAAGTCCTTCAACCGGGCGCGGCGCGATGGGTTGGTTGATGTCCCGATCACGGGCTTCGCACCCTTGAGCTTTGCGATCTGCAGGCCCATGAGCCCGACGCCCGAGCTGGCGCCCTGGATCAGCACGCTCTCGCCCGGCTTCAGGCGGCCGTTGGACACGAGCGCGTCGTGCATCGTCATCAGCGCGAGCGGCAGCGTGGCCGCCTGCTCGAGGGTCCGGTCGCGCGGGATCGGCATCGCGCGCCCCCAGTCGGTGACGGCGTACTCGGCGTAGCCGCCGCCGCCCGAGCACATGACGCGGTCCCCGGGCTTGAAGCCTGTGACCTCGGCGCCGAGTTCGGCGACCTCGCCCGACCAATCCATGCCCGGGATCGTGGCGTCGCCACCCTTGGCGCGGCCGGCGCGGAGCACGTCGGCGCGATTCAGGCCGCAGAAGCGCACGCGCACCAGAAGCTCGTTCGGCTTCGGCACCGGGCGCGGCACTTCGCGGATCTCGAGCCCCTTCTCGCCGGTCGCGGCGGCTTTCATCGTCGCTGTCATTGCGCTCTCCTCACGACCATCTGGCAAAGCAGAGACCGGTACCGGTCAACGCGGGCGTCCGATACGCGGGGGTGTAGGACACCCACGAGAGCTCGAGGTCCATAGCGGCACCGGCCGCGACGATCCAGTTCCGGATCTCCGAGCTGCCGGCCTTCAGCCGCCGCGGATTGAGGCTCGCAAGGAACGCGGTGTCCTTCTTGCGCAACGCTTCGATCACCGGCCGGTCCAGGTCCTCCTCCACGACGAAGTGGCTCAGGCCGCCCGAGGCGAGAAGGCCGACGCGGAGGTCCTCCGGGAAGCCGGCGATCAGCTCTTTCAGCGCTGCACCGAGCCGCAGGCAGCGCTTGGGGTGCGGCGGGTTGGGGGGATTGTAGGTGTTGAGGAAGATCGGGACGATCGGCAAGCCCGTCCCGTCGAGGTATCGGCGGTGCACGAAGGCGTAGGCGTGTCCTTCGAACTGGTCCGCAACGAGCCCGGCCATCGCGGAGACGTCAAACTCGCGATCGACCAAGCCTTCGATCAGATGAAGGGCCAGCGCCCGGTGGCACGGGTAGTGCGCATCCTTCTTCTCTTCCCGGCGGCGCAGCTGCGCGCGCCGGTACCACTCCTCCGGCGGAACCGCCGGCTGGGCGGCGTTCCGGATCGTCTCGCCGTAGTAGATCGCGATCGACGGCATGTGCTGGTCGTGGAAGAGCTCGTACTGGTCGTCGCCGACGATGATCAAGGCATCCAGCTCGGCGGACGCGATCTCGACCTTGAGGCGCGCCATCGCTTCCTGCACTGCCTCGAACCGGCTGGTGATCGCTGCCGGCGTGATGAGCTCGCTCGCGTTCGACGGCGCGCGGGCGAGGACGTCGGCGTAGGAGCACGGCGCGCCCTCGCGGTCGTAGTACGGCATCCGGGGATCGGTCTCGCGGAACCGCGTCAGCCAGTCGTCCAGCTCGGCGGTCAGCATCACGCTATGGGACGAGCCGAACGCGGCAGCGAGGCGCGCCATGAGCCCGTTCCTCCCCGGTCAGTCCGCCTTCGCGCCTACCGTTGCGCACGGCGCGCTGCGAAACGCGGATAGACCTTCCGCACGTTGCCGTGGAAGATCTTCTCCCGGTCCGCGGCGCTCAGCCAGTCGATCGAGTCGACGTAGCGCTTCGTGTCGTCGTAGTACTGCCCCGTCTCGGGGTCGATTCCCCGCACCGCGCCGACCATCTCCGAGGCGAACAGGATGTTGTCCGCGGGAATGACCTTGAGGAGGAGCTCGATCCCGGGGCGATGATAGACGCAGGTGTCGAAGAAGACGTTGTTCAGGAGCAGCTCCTTGAGCGGCGGCCGGCCCATGTCCTGCGCGATCCCCCGATAGCGGCCCCAGTGGTACGGCACCGCGCCGCCGCCGTGCGGGATGATGAACCTCAGGGTCGGGAAATCCTTGAACAGATCCGCGGCGATGAACTGCATGAACGCGGTCGTGTCGCCGTTGATGTAGTGCGCGCCGGTGCCGTGGAAGTTCGGGTTGCAGGAGGCGCTGACGTGGATCATCGCCGGGACGTCGAGCTCCACCAGCTTCTCGTAGACCGGATACCACCACTTGTCGGTGAGCGGCGGATCCTTCCAGTAGCCGCCGGACGGGTCGGGGTTGAGGTTGCAGCCGATGAAGCCGAGCTCCTTCACGCAGCGCTCGAGCTCGCCGATGCAGTTCTGCGGCGGAACGCCGGGAGACTGGGGCAGCTGGCATACCCCGACGAAGTTGGCCGGATAGAGCGTGCAGACCCGATGGATCAGGTCGTTGCAGATCTCCGACCACTGCCGGCTCGTCGTCTCGTTGCCGAGGTGATGGCCCATTCCCATCGCGCGCGGGGAGAAGATGGTGAGATCGGTGCCCCGCTCGCGCTGGATCTTCAGCTGGGCGCTCTCCAGGCTCTCCCGGATCTGGTCGTCGCTGATGCCGAGGGATCCCTTGGTCGGCGCGTGCTTCGCGCTCTCGAGGTCCGCGAGCTGGCGCTTGCGATACTCCTCCAGCGCCTTGGGGGCCGTCGTGTAGTGCCCGTGGCAATCGATGATCATGGACGTCCTCCCTGACGTTGTTTCGTACTACCTGCCCAGCGTGCGGGTCACGTCGTCGAAGAGCTCGTCCACCTCGAACCGTCGCGGGATGAGCCCCTGCCGGTGAACGTAGTCGATGGCGACCTCGAGGTTGCGGCGGTTGGCCTCAACGCCGAACGGGTTCGCGTCGAGCTCGCCCTTCGCCGGCAGCCCCGCGGCCTGTTTGCTCTCGCGGAGCAGCCGGTAGATCTCCTGCACCGCCCGCGGGTCGGACTTCGAGAGCGAATCCTTCACCACTACCATGTGGTTGATCTGCAGCGCGCCGTTCTTCCGGCGCCAGGCCTCCGCCGCCGCTGCGGGGTCGGCGATCAGCGGCTTCAGCCGCGGGTCGCTGGGCACCGCGCCGACGATCGCTGCGTCGATCTCGCCCTCGAGCAGCATGGGCACGAGGTCCTTCCCGGGGGCGGCCCGCTCGACCGCCGGCGGGTCGCGAAACTCCGCGACGTGCGCGTCCTCGAACGTCACCCATCGCACGCGGTCGAGATCCACGCCGTAGTCGTCGGCGAGGATGCCGCGGATCCAGGTCACCGTGGTCACGGAATAGGAGCGGATGCCGACCCGGCGGCCGGCGAGATCCCCCGGCGCGAGGTGCCCGCGCTCGGCGTTGTAGACGATGAACGGATGCTGGAACCGGCCGATCAGGACGGCCGGCACGAGGACCAGCGGCTTCCCGTAGGCCTTGGCCATCAGGAAGGTGACGATCGCGAGCTCCGCGACGTCGAACTCCAGGTCGCGCACCACGCGCTTGAACGCGGTGTTCGGCACTTTGACGTCGGCAAAATCGAGCGCGACGTGCGGCGACCGGAGCTCGCCCTTCTTCAGGGCCGCGGTGACGGGATAGTCTCCCAGGAGGGCGCGGAGCCTGAGGGGCGCTGGGTCGCTCATTTCGGTGGACTCCTCCGGTGGGTTTCGCGAACCGGACCGATGTTGCCGCAGCGCCCTCACCCCCGCACGAGCTGCAGGAACTCCCGGCGCAGCTCCGGGTTCGTGAGGAACGCCCCGCGCATGATGCTGTTCGTCATGTGCGTCTCGTCCTTTACGCCGCGCCACTGCGTGCAGTAGTGGTCGGCTTCGAGCACGAGGGCCACGCCCTCGGGCTTGAGGCGCGCCTCGAGGAGGTCGGCGAGCTGCATCACCGCCTCCTCCTGGATCTGGGGGCGGCTCATGACCCAGTCGGCGATGCGCGAGTACTTCGACAGCCCGACCAGGTTTGACTGCTCGCTCGGCAGCACGCCGATCCACAGCTTGCCGAGGATCGGGACGAGGTGGTGCGAGCACGCGCTCCGGACCGTGATCGGCCCGACGATCATCAGCTCGTTCAGTCGCTCGGCGTTCGGGAACTCCGTGATCGACGGCATCCGGTGGTAGCGGCCCTTGAACACCTCGTGCAGGAACATTCGCGCGACCCGGCGCGCGGTGCCGCGCGTGTTGTGATCGCCCTGGGTGTCAATCACGAGCGCCTCGAGCACCCCCTGCATTTTCTCCATCACCTCGTCCTCGAGCGCCTTCAGCTCGGCCTCGCCCTGGATGAACTCGGCGATGTTGTCGTTGGCGTGGAAGCGGCGTCCGGCCGCCCGGAGCCGGGCATGCACCAGCTCGGACACCGTCGCATCGGCCGGCTTCCGCCGTGTGCTCTTCGTATCGTTCATGCGCCTCTCACCGTTCGAGAACGCGCGCGGCGGGCGCCGGCGCCTGCCTACTATACGACCCCGCGCCTCGCTCCGCGCGCCGCGCTCCGCTCGGCGAGAAAGTCCGCGAGGACGCGCGCGGTATGGGATCGGTCGGCGCGTCTCGCGACCGCCTCGGGCGCGCCCATCGCGACGATCCGCCCGCCCGCGTCGCCGCCTTCGGGGCCGAGGTCGATGATCCAGTCCGCGTCGGCGATCACGTCGAGGTTGTGCTCGATGACGACCACTGTATTCCCGGCGTCGACCAGGCGATGGAGCACCCGGAGCAGCTTCTCGACATCGGCCATGTGCAGGCCGATGGTCGGTTCGTCCAATACGTAGAGCGTGTGGGTCTGCCCCCCTGTGAAGGGGGGTGCCGAGCGGAGCGAGGCGGGGGGTTTGCGGGCGGCGCGAGCGAAACCCCCCGGCGCTGACGCACCACCCCCCTTCACAGGGGGGCTAGTGCGCACCTTGGCGAGCTCCGTCACGAGCTTGATCCGCTGCGCCTCGCCGCCGGAGAGCGTCGGGCTCTGCTGCCCGAGCGTGAGGTAGCCGAGGCCCACGTCCTGCAGCAGCCGCAGGCTGCGGTGGATCGACGGGTGAGCGGAGTAGAACTCGACCGCCTCGTCGACGCTCATCGCGAGCACGTCGCCGATGTGCTTCCCGCGCCAGCGCACCGTCAGCGTTTCGCCGTTGAAGCGCGAACGGCCGCAGACGTCGCAGTTCACCTTCACATCGGGCAGGAAGCTCATCTCGATCGTCTTGACGCCCTGGCCCTCGCACGCCTCGCAGCGGCCGCCGGCGGTGTTGAACGAGAAGCGGCTCGGGGTGTAGCCGCGGATGCGCGCCTCGTTGGTGTCGGCGAAGAGCTTGCGAATCGCATCCCAGAACCCGACGTAGGTCGCGGGGCACGAGCGCGGGGTCTTGCCGATCGGCGCCTGGTCGACCTCGAGCACGCGGCCGACCAGCTCGGCGCCGTCGATCGCCTCGCAGCCGCGGAGCCCGCCGTCGCCGTTCCGGCGGCGGCGCTCGCTCACGAGCGCCGCGAGATTCGCGTGCAGCACGTCGCGCGCGAGCGTCGACTTGCCCGAGCCCGACACACCGGTGATCACGGTCAGCCGGCCGAGCGGGATGCGTGCGTCGATGCGCCGGAGGTTGTGCAGGCCTGCCCCGCGCACGTCGACCGACGGCGTCTTCCCGTTCACCTCGCGCCGCGGCTGCAGCGGATGCCGCAGCGGCGCGGCGAGGAAGCGGCCGGTGACCGACTCCGGGACGCGGGTGAGCGCCTCGGCGGTGCCCTCGGCGACCACGCGGCCGCCGTGGCTGCCGGCGCCGGGGCCGAGGTCCACGACGTGCTGCGCGCGGCGGATCGTCTCCTCGTCGTGCTCGACGACCAGCAGCGTGTTGCCGCGCGCGGCGAGCTTCTCCAGCGTGTCCAGCAGCACGCGGTTGTCGCGCGTGTGCAGGCCGATCGTCGGCTCGTCCAGGATGTAGCAGACGCCCTGCAGATTCGATCCGAGCTGCGACGCGAGCCGGATGCGCTGCGCCTCGCCGCCGGAGAGCGTCGGCGCCGAGCGGTCGAGCGCGAGGTAGGAGAGACCGACGTCGTCCAGGAACGTGAGCCGCGACCGGAGCTCCGCGACGATGTCGCGCGCGACGGCCTCTTCGCGGCCGCTCAGGGGCAGGTCGGCGAAGAGCGCCGCGACCTTGCTCACCGGGAGCGCGGTCACGTCGGCGATCGACCGGTCGCGGAAGCGCACGTTCAGCGCGACCGGGTTCAGCCGCCTGCCGTCGCAGGCGGGGCACGCCTCCGCTTCGCCCTCCCACCATGCGTTCCACCAGATCTCTTCGCCGGTTTGCTCCGCGTCGAAGCCGGCGAGCCGGAGCCCCGTGCCGTAGCAGGTCGTGCACCAGCCGTGCTTCGAGTTGAACGAGAAGAGGCGCGGGTCGAGCTCCGGGAAGCTCCGCCCGCACGACGGGCACGCGCGCTTGGTCGAGAACACGGCTTCCGGGAGCGCGACCTCGACGCGCGCGCCGCTTGCTCTCGCCCGCGCGGCCTCGAGCCGGTCGAGGCCTTCCAGCACGTGGACGACGCCTTTGCCGAGCTCGAGCGCGCGGCCGAGCGCCTCGCGCAGCTCGCGCTCCCGATCCGCGGCGACCACGAGGTCCGCGACCGGCAGCTCGAGGGTGTGCTCCTTGAAGCGGTCCAGCCTGGGCCACTTGTCGGTGGGCAGGAACTCGCCGTCGACCCGGATGAATCCGTAGCCCTTGCCGCGCGCCCACCTGGCGAGGTCAGTGTAGTAGCCCTTGCGGTTGACGACCAGCGGCGCGAGCAGCCCGATGCGCCGGCCGCGGTAGTCGCGGAGGATGCGCGCGGCGATCGCCTCCGCGCTCTGCGGCTCGATCGGCACGTTGCAGCCCGGGCAGTGCTGCGTGCCCAGCTTCATGTAGAGCAGCCGCAGGAAGTGATACAGCTCGGTGAGCGTCGCGACGGTGGACTTGCGCCCGCCGCGGCTCGTGCGCTGCTCGATCGCGACCGTCGGCGGGATGCCGAAGATGGCGTCGACGTCGGGCCGCGCCGCGGGCTGCACGAACTGGCGCGCGTAGGCGTTCAGCGATTCCAGGTAGCGCCGCTGGCCCTCGGCGAAGACGATGTCGAACGCCAGCGTCGACTTGCCCGAGCCCGACACGCCGGTCACGACCGTGAAGCGGTTGCGCGGGAGCTCGACGTCGATGCTCTTGAGGTTGTGCTCGCGGGCGTTGTGCACGACGATCGAGCGGCGGCCGCGGTCGCGCAGCGCTTCATGCCCCCCGGTAAAGGGGGGTGGCACGTAAGTGCCGGGGGGTTTCTCGGCCACGCGCAAAGCCCCCACCTCGCTGCGCTCGGCACGGCCCTTGACGGAGGGGCGCGACAGCGCCGCTTCGTACTCCTTCAGTGCGCGCCCGGTGTGCGAACGCGCGTCCGCGATCACCTCGCGCGGCGTGCCGACGCACACGATCTCACCCCCGGCGTCGCCGCCCTCCGGCCCGAGGTCGACGATCCAGTCGGCGGCGCGGATCACGTCGAGGTTGTGCTCGATCACGATCAGCGAGTGGCCGGCGTCGATGAGCCGGCGGAACGCGCGCAGCAGCTTCGCGACATCGTCGAAGTGCAGCCCGGTAGTCGGTTCGTCGAAGAGGAACAGCAGTCCTCCCCTCCTCGGCTGAGGAGGGGTGGCGCGAAGCGCCGGGGTGGTCGACTCGGCCGCCGACACCACCCCGTCCTCGGCTTCGCCTCGGCCACCCCTCCTCAAAGAGGAGGGGAGGGAGGTGCGGGCCGCCTCCGCCAGATGCCCCGCGAGCTTCAGCCGCTGCGCCTCGCCGCCCGAGAGCGTCGGGACCGGCTGGCCGAGGCGCAGGTACTCGAGCCCCACCTCCGCGAGCGGCCCCAGCGCCGCGACGACCTCCCGCTCGCCGGCGAAGAACGCGAGCGCCTCGGACACCGTCATCTCGAGCACGTCGGCGATGCCGCGGCCGTTCCACTTCGCCTCGAGCACCTCGGGCCGGTAGCGCTTGCCGTCGCAGTCGGGGCAGCGCAGGTACACGTCGGACAGGAACTGCATCTCGACGTGCTCGAAGCCGTTGCCGCCGCAGGTCGGGCAGCGGCCGTTCCCGGCGTTGAAGCTGAACGTGCCGGCGGTGTAGCCGCGCTCCCTTGCAACCGGCGACTCGGCGAAGCGCTTGCGGATCGCATCGAACGCGCCGACGTAGCTCGCCGGATTGGAGCGCGTCGTCTTGCCGATCGGCGACTGGTCGACGAGCACGACGTCCGCCACCAGGTCGGCGCCCACGAGCTCCCGGTGCGCACCGGGCGCTTCGGTCGGCTTGCCCTTCGCCTTGCGGAGCGCGGCGTAGAGCACGCCTTGCACGAGGGTCGATTTTCCCGAGCCCGATACGCCGGTCACGCCGACGAGGCGATGGAGCGGAAAGGCGACGTCGATGCCCTTGAGGTTGTGATTGGCGGCGCCGCGGATCCGGATCGTCGCGGCGCTGGCTCCCGGTGTTCGCGGGGATGACGGGTCAGCGGCCCGTCGCCGTCCGGAGAGGTACTCCGCGGTGAGCGTGCGCGCGTCCTTCAGCTGGTCGGGCGTGCCGAAGAAGACGATCTCCCCGCCGCGTTCCCCCGGGCCCGGGCCCAGGTCGAGGACGCGGTCGGCCGCAAGCATGATCTGCGGGTCGTGCTCGACGACGACCAGCGAGTTGCCGGCGTCGCGCAGCCGCTTCATCACGTCGATCACGCGGCCCATGTCGCGCGGGTGCAGGCCGATCGACGGCTCGTCGAGCACGAACAGCGTGTTGACGAGCGACGTGCCGAGCGCGGTGGTGAGGTTGATCCGCTGCACCTCGCCGCCGGACAGCGTGCGCGACTGCCGGTCGAGGGTGAGGTAGCTGAGACCCACCTCGGCGAGATAACCGAGCCGGGCACGGATCTCGGTCAGCAGCAGATCGGTCGCCTGGTCGAGCGGTGCCGGGAGGTGGAGGCTCCCGAAGAACGACCGGCAGCGCTCGATGGGCAGCAGCATGAGGTCGTGCATCGTCAGGCCCGGGAGCGCGCCGAGCTTCGCCTCGTCGACGCGCATGCTGCGCGGCTTGAACCGCGCATAGCTCCCGAGCGCGCGATCCGCATCCTCCTTCGTCCCGAGCCGCCACAGCAGCGCGTCGGGCTTGAGCCGCGCGCCCTCGCACGCCTCGCACGGCGTGTACGCCCGGTATCTCGAGAGCAGCACGCGGATGTGCATCTTGTAGCTCTTCGTCTCGAGCCAGGCGAAGAAGCGCTTGATGCCGTACCACTTGCCGGGCCAGGATTTGCGCCAGCTCACCCACCCGTCGTCGCCCTCGATGACCCAGCGCCGGTGGGGCTCGGCGAGGTCGCGCCAGGGGACGTCGAGCGGCACGCCGCGGCTCTTCGCCATCTTCGCGAGGTCGTCCTGGCACTCGCGGTAGCTCTCGGTCTGCCAGGGCTTCACCGCGCCGGCGCGCAAGGTCTTCGACTCGTCGGGAACGACGAGCCCGTAGTCGACGCCGATCACGCGTCCGAACCCGCGGCAGGTCTCGCACGCGCCGATCGGCGAGTTGAACGAGAAGAGGCTCGGCGTCGGCTCGGCGTAGTGGATGTCGCAGTCGGCGCAGTGGAGGTCGCTCGAGAAGCGCCAAACCGCTGCCCCCCTGACAAGGGGGGTGCCGAGCGCAGCGAGGCGGGGGGTTTCTGCCCCGCCGTGAAGGGGGGTGGCCGAAGGCCGGGGGGTTCCCTCGGCCTCTCCGACGACATGCACGTTCACCCTCCCGCGCCCGACCTTGAGCGCTGCCTCCAGCGCTTCCATCACCCGCGGACGCTCGGCGCTCAACATCCGGATGCGATCCTGCACGACCTCGATCGCGCTCCCCTGCTTCGCGTGGATGCGGGTGTAGCCCTGGCGCTCGAGCAGCTGCAGGATCTCGGCCTCGCTGAAGTTCTTCGGCACCTCGACCGGGAACGCGATCACGAGCCGCGGATCGCCCGCATCGCGCGCCCGGCGCACCAACTCGTCGAAGATCGTCTCCGGGGTGTCGCGCCGCACGGGATTGCCGCAGCCCCGGCAGAGGAGCTGCGCCGCGCGCGCGTAGAGGAGCTTGATGTGGTCGTTCAGCTCGGTCATCGTGCCGACGGTCGAGCGCGACGTGCGCACCGGGTTCGTCTGGTCGATGGCGATCGCCGGCAGGCAGCCGTCGATGCGGTCGACCTGCGGCTTGTCCATGCGGTCGAGGAACTGCCGGGCGTACGGCGAGAACGTCTCGACGTAGCGCCGCTGGCCCTCGGCGTAGAGCGTGTCGAACACGAGCGACGACTTGCCCGAGCCCGACACGCCGGTCACGACGACCAGCTCGTTCGTGGGGATGCTGACGGTGAGGTTCTTGAGGTTGTTCTGCCGGGCGCCGTGGATAGCGATACGGTTCTCCACGAGGCCGGCGCCTCGCTCGGCGGTTCGCGCCGACTCGGGGGCGTTGCGAGGGGGCGTGCCCCCTCGTTCCTGCGGGGGGACATCGCGGGTCGGGTGCTGCATGATCTCGGGGCGAGGAAACAAAATGCGGCGCCGGAGGGCGCCGCGCGGCCGCTATTCTACGGCCGCCGGGAAAAGCAATCCTCCGCGCGGGCGCGGGTCCGCGCCGACGCACGGCGGAGCCAACACGCGCCCTACCGGCGCCGGTCGGGCGCGCGCTTCAGCTCTTCTTCGAGGTCTTGGCGTAGAACGCCGAGAACACCGGCTCGACCTCCTTGCTCTGGCACTTCGGGCAGAGCGGCGGAGTCTTGCCGTGCTCGGAGACGGCCTCGTGGCGCTCGAAGAGCTGGCCGCACTTTGCGCAGCGATACTCGTAGGTGGGCATTGCGACTCCTTCACGCTGGGGCCGCGGGACGTGGCGGCGGTGATGGATGCGTCACGCGCTCCCGACGGGCTCTCTTCGGAGAGCGCAATCTTAGGTTGCGTGCGGCGCCGTGTCCATGGAGCGCTGCGCCGGCAGTGGCATCGGCAGCGTGCACCCATCGCGCTGCGTCAGCGGCGCGGGCGGCCGGGTCGTCTCCGTTCGGCGAGTAGGGCTTTCGGGTACCACGTGGTACCCGCCCGGTCGAGTCGACCCCGACAAGCCGTCCGGCTGGACCGGCCGCGCGCGTTGATGCATTCTTCACGAGGCCTCCGAGGAGACCGGACATGCTGATGTCGTCCCAGGACTACCGCGAATCGCTTCGCCGGTACCGGCCGCGCGTGTACCTGAACGGCCAGGCGGTCGAGTCGGTCGCCGACGAGCCGTTGCTCGCGCCGGGCGTCAACGCGATCGGGCTCAGCTACGAGCTTGCGCTGCGCGAGCACCTCGCGCCCGTCATGCGCGCCCAGGCAGGCGAGCTCGAGGTCAACCGGATGAACGCGATCCCGGTGTCGAGCCAGGATCTGCTCAACAAGCTCGAGGCGGTGCGGCTCCTCTGCCAGGAGACCGGCTGCGCGCAGCGCTATCTCGGCGGCGACGCGCTCGCGGCGCTCCGCCAGGCGGCGCACCGGCTCGACGCGGACAGGGGCACCGACTACTCGGCGCGCGTCGCTGCCTACACCGAGAAGGTCCACGCCGAGGATCTCGCCCTCGCGATCGCGATGACCGACGGCAAGGGCGACCGCTCGCTGCGCCCGCACGAGCAGCCGAATCGGGACAGCTACGTGCACATCGCCGAACGGCGCCGCGACGGCGTCGTGCTGTCCGGCGTCAAGGCGATCATCACCGCGGCGCCGTACGTGCACGAGCTGCTGGTCATGCCTTGCCGCAACATGACCCGCGAGGACGAGGCGTTCGCCGTCTGTTGCGCGGTGCCGCTCGATGCGGAAGGCCTCACGATCGTCGCGCGGCCGGCGGGGCGTCCAGGCGAGAAGGCGGCGAAATTCAGCGCGCGCTACGGGCAGTCCACGGGCGTGGCGATCTTCGATCGCGTGTTCGTGCCCTGGGACCGGGTGTTCCTCGCCGGCGAGTGGGAGCACTCCGGCTTCCTCACCTACAGCTACGCCACGCACCACCGCCACACCTGCATCGCGGCGCGCGCCGGCTTCGGTGACCTGCTGATCGGCGCCGGCGCCCTCATGACCGAGGCGAACGGCATCGATCTCGACGCGGCGCCGAGCTTGCGCGAGGCGATGGTCGAGCTGATCAAGATCGTCGAGGGTTTCTACGCCTGCGGCGTGGCGGCCTCCGTGTACTGCACCGGCGATCCCGCGGGCGTCGCGGTGCCCGAGACCGTGTTCGCGAACATCGGCAAGCTCCTGCTCGCCACGCAGATCTACGACATGCACCGGCTCGCGCACCACGTCTCGGGCGGCCTGATCGTGACGCTCCCTGGCCCCGACGAGGACCACAACCCCGCGACGGCCGGCCGGCTATCCGAGCTGCTCGCGGCGCGCTCCGACATCCCGTACGCGAAGCGGATCGAGGTGGCACGGCTCATCGAGGATCTCACCGCCTCCTACCAGGGCGGCTGGTACTCGGTGATCTCGCTGCACGGCGGCGGCTCGCCCGAAGCGATGCAGATGGAGATCTGGCGCAACTATCCGCTCGGCAACAAGGTGGATCTCGTCGAGCGGCTGCTCGAGCGCGGCGTGCTCTCGGACGAGGTCCGGAAGATCACGCGCAACCGCCAGCCCGGGCGCTGCTGCATCGAGGGCTGCCAGGTGCCGCCGGCGCCGCAGATGGTGTCGTTGCCGAGTCCCGCGACGGCGACGCACCGGACGCCCCCGGCGGTCGTTCCACTCGGGAAGAAGCGCCGGGGGGAGTAGCCGCGGCCTACACGCGGTAGAGCGCGCGCTGATCGCGGCGGAAGATGATCGGCGTCGCGAGCGGGTCGGAGACCGACCGCCCGAGGCTGATGCGCCCCGACCCGTGGAGCAGGGTCTCCCCGCGCAGGAGCTGCACCTCTTCCGGCGAGCCGTCGAACACCACGAACGTGCCGTTCGCGCTGTGGTCGATGAGGCGGAAGCGGACGGCGTCCAGCTCGACCGTCGCATGCCGCCGCGAGGCGAACTGGTCGCGCACGACGACGTCGTTGTCCGCGTCGCGGCCGAGCACGACCCGCAGGCGCGAGCGATCCACCGAGACGGTAAGCTCCGCGGTCGACAGCAGGAGCGCCCCGTCGTCGGCCGGCATCTGCCGCAGCGGCCCCGGGTTCCTGCTCGTGACCTCCCCGGGGTCGGCCTGCCAGATCACCTCGTAGATGAGCGAGTCGGACTCGTCGCCCTTGAACCGGGTGGTGTAGAGCGCGCGTGCCCCGGACACGGTGGCGAGCGACAGCCGGTCGACGACGGCCTGCGTCGTCAGGATCTGCTCCGCACGGGCGATGCCCGCGAGATAGGCGGCCACGTTCACCGTCGTGCCGAAGCAGTCCTCGCCGTCCAGGATCATCGGGCCGAAGTTGATCCCGGTGTGCAGCCGGACCGGGTAGCTCCCCGGAGGCGAGCTCGCCATCTCGGCGTGCAGGGCGATCATCGCGCGCACCGCCTGGTCGGGGTAGGGGAACGCGCACATCACCTCGTCCCCGAGGGTCTTGACGAGACGGCCCTTGTAGCTCGGCAGGAGCGCGCTCACCTGCGCGCAGAACGCCTGCGTCAGCTCGCTGGCCGCGGCATCGCCGAGTTGGCGGTAGATCAGCGCGCTGCTCGCGATGTCGGCGAACGCCACGGCGTAGTGGGTTTCGGCCACGGTCGGCTCTCCCTCGTTCCCCGGACCGAATCTTATCGGGTCCGGCGCGCCTGGCGCTGGACATTTACCGTGTTTGGCCCGGGAGCGACGGGCATTTTCCACCTGCCGGGCAGGGGTGAGCGCGGGATTTCACCGAACCCGACTGCTCGGGTTCGGCGCCGCGCGAACCGGCACGCCCTGCAGGGCGTGCCGTGGGGAGGGGGTGAGCCGGGGTTTCGAGACCGCGGCCACGGACGTAAGATTCCCCGCGCCGGCCGCTAGCGATGCCCGCCAACCTCTCGCCCGAATACAAGGCCGCCGAGGCCGCGTTCCGCAAGGCGCGCGATCCGCGCGAGCGGCTGGACTGGCTGCGCGAGATGCTGCGGACGATCCCCAAGCACAAGGGGACCGATCACCTCCAGGCCGACATCAAGCGCCGCATCAAGGAGCTCTCCGAGGAGCTGGAAGGACCGCGGAAGGGCGGCGCGCGCGGCGGCCCCGCGCTCGTCGTCCGCCCCGAGGGCGCGGCGCAGATCGCGCTCGTCGGCCCGCCGAACTCCGGCAAGTCGGCGCTGCACGCGCGGCTGACGGGCTCCGGCGCGCACGTCGCGGAGTATCCGTTCACGACCCAGGTGCCCGAGCCGGGGATGATGGTGCACGAGGACATCCACTTCCAGCTCGTCGATCTCCCGGCCGTGTCGCCGGAGCACGCGGTACCGTGGCTCGCCGGCGCGCTGCAGACCGCGGATGCGTGCCTGCTCGTCGTCGATCTCGGCGATCCGAACTGCGTCGAGCAGGTCCAGGCCGTGCACGCGCTGCTGCGCGCGAGGCGCGTCACGCTCACGGACCGCTGGCCGTACGCGGACCCGCCCCCGGTCACGGGCTCCGGCGCGTCGGCGCCAGGGGATTGCCCCCCGGTGAAGGGGGGTGGCCCGTTGGGGCCGGGGGGTTTGGCCCCCGCGGCCGACGTCGACGACGACCCCTTCGCGCTGCGGCTGCCGACGCTGCTCGTCGCGAACAAGGCGGACCTCAGCGACGATGAGGGCGCCGAGCTCGACGCGTTTCGCGACCTGACCGGATCCCGCTATCCGGCGCTCGCGACCTCGGCGACGACCGGCCAGGGGCTCGGCGACCTCGGCCCCCGGCTCGTCCGCAACCTCGGCATCGTGCGCGTCTACACCAAGGCGCCCGGCAAGCCCCCCGCCAGGGAGCATCCGTTCGCGCTGCGGCGCGGCCAGACGGTCGAAGACGTCGCGCGCCTCGTCCACAAGGACCTCGCCCAGTCGCTCAAGTACGCGCGCGTGTGGGGCAAGTCGGGATTCGACGGCCAGCACGTCGGGCGGGAACACCCCCTCGAGGACGGCGACGTGGTCGAGCTGCACGCCTGACGGGCACCCGGGCCGCGCTTTCCGCCTCGGAGCCCGGCTCGCGGCTCGCCCGCAGGCCAGGGTGCCGCGTGCCGGCCGTGAAGAATTCACGTCGCGCGAGCCCCCCGCGAGGAAGCCGTTCGGCCGCGAGGGGATTTCTGCTTTTAGCCGGCAGGGCGCCGGAATACGCTTACCGATTCGCATCGAAGTGCCGGCCGGTGTTCAAACTCTTCCGCTATTCGTCGTTCGTGGGCCTGGTGGCAGTCGTTGCGGTCATCGTGGCCCTGTCGTGGTTCTATCGCCGGCTCGCGTTCGACGCCTTGGTCGAAAGCGAGGCCCGGTCGAACGTGGCGCTCACCCGGGCGTTCGCCAACTCGATCTGGCCGCGCTACGCCGGGTTCGTGCGACGCGCCGGCCTGCTGCCGGCCCACGACCTGCGTGCGCGCGCAGAAATCGGGCATCTGCAGCGGGACCTGAAGCTGCTCGCCAAGGGCCTCGACGTGGTCAAGGTCAAGATCTACGACCTGAACGGGCTGACGGTCTTCTCGACCGACCTCCGGCAGATCGGCGAGGACAAGTCGGACAACCCCGGTTTTCGCGGCGCCCGGGTGGGCGCAACGGCGAGCGAGATCACTTTCCGCGACCGCTTCGACGCCTGGGAGGGGGTGATCAACGACCGGAACCTGATCGCCACGTACGTCCCGGTGCACACCGACGCCGCCGCGCCGGTCGAGGCCGTGATGGAGGTCCATTCGGACGTGACCGGCCTGGTGTCGAAGATGGAGCGGACCCAATCGCAGATCATCACCGGCGTGGTCGGCGCCCTGTCGGCGCTCTACCTCCTGATGCTGTGGATGGCGGGCCGCGCCGATGGAATCCTCCGCAAGCAGGAGGCGCAACGGGTCGCGAACGAGGAGCGCATCCGCTACCAGGCGTACCACGACCTGCTGACCGGGCTGCCGAACCGAACCAGCTTCGCGGAGCACCTCGAGGAGGCGATGCGCCGCTCGAAGCGCTTCGGCTGGTCGGTGGCGCTGATGTTCCTCGACGTCGATCGCTTCAAGCGCGTGAACGACAGCCTCGGTCACGAAGCGGGCGACGAGCTGCTGCGGATCGTCGCGAGCCGCCTCAAGACCTGCATCCGCGAGACCGACATCCTGTTTCGCATGGGTGGCGACGAGTTCACCGTGCTGCTCGAGAACGTCAGGACCCCCGAGGAAGTGGCGGTGGTCGCCGCCCGCATGATCTCCGCCGTGGCCCAGCCGGCCGAGATCGCGCATCACGAGCTCACCCCTACCGCGAGCATCGGCATTGCGATCTACCCCAGGGACGATCAGCGCGGCGAGCGGCTGGTGAAGGCCGCCGACGCGGCCATGTATCGCGCCAAGGATATCGGCCGCAACCGCTACGCGTTCTTCACGCAGGAGATGACCGAGCGCGTGGAGAGCCAGCTGCGGCTCGAGGCCGATCTGGAGCGCGCCCTCAGGAACGGCGAGTTCGTCCTGCACTATCAGCCGCGGGTGTCGACGGCGACGCGACGCGTGGTCAGCATCGAGGCGCTGCTGCGCTGGAACAAGCCCCACGCGGAGCTCGTTGCGCCGGGCCGCTTCGTGCCGCTGCTGGAGGAGTCCGGGCTGATCGTCCCGGTCGGCGCCTGGGTGCTGCGAACCGCGTGCCGGCAGGCCAAGGTGTGGCAGGAGTCGGATCTGCCCGCGATGCGCATCTCGGTCAACATCTCGTCGCGCCAGTTCCGGAGCGAGGCGCTCGTGGAGACGATTCGCGATGCGCTCGAGTCGAGCGGCCTGGCCGCCGAATGCCTGGAGCTCGAGCTCACCGAGAGCCTGCTCGTCGAGAGCGCCGAGAACGCGGTCACGATCATGCAGCGGCTCAAGGCGCTCGGCGTGACCCTCTCGATCGACGACTTTGGCACCGGCTACTCGTCGCTCAACTACCTGAAGCGCTTCCCGATCGACTGCCTGAAGATCGACAGCAGCTTCGTGCACGACCTCCACACCAGCGCGAAGGACGCGGCGATCGTCGAGGCGATCTCGGCGCTGGCGAAGAGCCTCGGCATCGGCCTCGTCGCCGAGGGCGTGGAGGAGGTCCGCCAGGCCGACTTCCTGCGCGCGCGCTACTGCACGGAGCTGCAGGGCTTTCTCTTCAGCCACCCGCTGCCCGCGGACGAGGTCGTGGACGCCGTCCGGAGACTTTCGTTGGCGTCGGCGGAGGTCGCCGGGGTGGCCTAAGCCATCACTCCGTTCCGGGCTCGGCCCTGCGCCTTCGCTCGTCCAGCGTCTTCAGGCTCGGCACCGGAACGGCAGGTAGCCCGCGGGAATGTCGGTCCTGTTCTCGCCCTTGACCGTCATCTTGTCAGGCGCCTGGGCATTCCCGCAGACCCAGGTTACCGGAACGATCGGCGCATCCTCCACCACGGCCGGGCGAAAGGTGAGGACCTTGCCCTTGATCTGACTGTTCACTCGATTGCCGAACGTGATGTGAATCGCGCCGTTCTCGACCGCCACCGAGCCGATGAAGTTGTTGACGATCTTCTCGGGGGGAGGCAGCGCGGCGGCGGTGTTATCGACGGGGAAGGTTTGTCCGGCGGTCCACGCTGCGGCGACGGGAGCTTTCGCGATGTCCGCCAGCGGCAGCGCTTCGGCGACCTGATCCCTGATGAACTTGTCCTGGTAGCTCGGAAGCGCCATGAGCAGCAGGATGGCGACGATCCCGAGGATCACCATCATCTCGACGATCGTGAAGCCGCTGTTCCTTTTCGTCATCCGGTAGCGTTGTGGGGTTGGTCTAGAGACCGGAGGCGAAAAAGTCTTCACCCGACAATTCGCCTCGGTGCCGCCCGATGAAAGAGGAAGGTTTCCTGCCGGCCCAAGAGATTGGCATAGGTGCCCCAGCTTGCCATGGGTAGGCATGAATGGGTACCTGCAGGCATCCACATCCTGGACATTCCCGTTGACGAATCTGCGCACGCTGCGGACCCGGCGCAGGGAGGCTCCGCGCTCTGCTGCCTCGCCTTGGACGGTGCGTCGCACGCGGCGAACCGGTCACCACGGCGGCGCTCGTGGACACCGGCACGCGGCGCGCCGGCGCATGAATGATCTCCCGGCCGGTGGTAGGCTTCCGCACCCTTTTGGAAGGAGGACTCAATGAGGCGTTTTCTCTCCATCCACGCCGCGGTCGTGTCGCTACTCGCGCTCGGCCTGCTCGCGTCTCCCCCCGTCGCCGCGCAGACCTGGCCGACGAAGCCGGTGCGGTTCGTCGTCCCGTTCCCGCCGGGCGGTTCGACCGATCCGATGGCGCGCATGATCGGCGTGAAGCTCGGCGAGTCGCTCGGCCAGCAGTTCATCGTCGAGAACAAACCCGGCGCCGCGGGCTCGATCGGCGCCGCTTTCGTCGCCAAGTCGCCGCCCGACGGCTACACGTTCCTGTTCGTCTTCGACACCCACGCGGTCAACCCGTCGCTGATCCCGAACCTGCCGTTCGACACGCTGAAGGACCTCGCGCCGGTGACGCTGATCGGCACCGCGCCGATGGCGATCGCGACCAATCCCTCCAAGCCCTACAAGAGCTTCGCCGACGTGGTGAGCGCGGCGAAGGCGAAACCGGACGCGGTGACCTTCGGCTCGATCGGCAACGGCAGCCTCGGGCACCTGACGATGATCCTGGTGCAGCAGGCGGCCGGCATCAAGCTCGTCCACGTGCCGTACAAGGGCGGCGGGCCGATGACGCAGGACGCGCTCGGCGGCCAGATCGACCTCGCGATCGGCTCGGTGGCGGTGCTCACGCCGCACGTGAAGGGCGGGAAGCTGCGCGCGGTCGCGGTCACCGGCGACAAGCGCTCGCACGCGATGCCCGACGTGCCCGCGCTCGCGGAGCAGGGCTTCCCGGGGTTCTCGGCGCTCGCCTGGTGGGCGATCTTCGCGCCGGCCGGCACGCCCAACCCGATCATGGACAAGTTCCACGCCGAGCTCGTCAAGGCCTTCAACCAGCCCGACGTGCGCAAGCTGCTCACCGAGCAGCTCGGGATGGACCTCGTCGTCGGCTCGCCGGAGGCGCTGCAGAAGTGGCTCACCGACGAGATGCAGCGGTGGGGCAAGGTCGTGCGCGACAACAACATCAAAGCGGATTGAGCGGCGCGACGCATGGCGGCCGGCGTGAAGCCGCCGATCGTACTGGTGCACGGGGCCTGGCACGGGGCCTGGTGCTGGAAGCGGGTGTTGCCGGGTCTGCGCGGCGCCGGACACGAGGTCTTCGCGCCGACGCTCACCGGGTGCGGGGACCGCGTGCATCTCGCCGGGCCCGCGGTGGATCTCGACACGCACATCGCCGACGTCCTGGGGCTGCTCGAGGCGGAGGAGCTCAGCGATGTCGTCCTGGTCGGGCACAGCTACGCCGGGATGGTGATCACGGGCGTCGCCGACCGTGCCGGCGGACGGCTCCACAGCCTCGTGTACCTCGACGCGTTCGTGCCGGAGAGCGGCCGCAACCTGATGGAATACTTGCCCGCCGAGCGCCGCGCCGCGAGCATCGAGGCGGGGGAGCGCTCGGGGTTTCTCGAACCGCCCGACGCGAAGTACTTCGGGGTGAACGATCCGGCCGACTACGCCTGGGTGATGCGCCGCATGACGCGGCAGCCGTTCGCGACGATGTCGCAGCCGCTCCATCTGGTGGGCGACGGCGGCGCGGAGCTGCCTCGCACCTACGTCTATTGCGCCAAGCCCGCGACCGGCACCTTCGACCAGTTCGCGGTGAAGCTGCGCGATGACCCGGGCTGGCGCTTCCACGAGCTCGCCGCCGGCCACGATTGCATGGTCACCGCGCCGGAGGCGCTCGTGAAGATCCTTCTTGAGAGCATTTAGGCAGGACAAGACAGGGAGAAGCACGGTGAAACGGAGCACTGACAGGATCCTCACTACGCACGTCGGCAGCCTGATCCGCCCGCCCGAGCTCCTCGAGTTCCTGAGCGCGAAGCGCGACCGGCGCCCGGTCGACGAACGGGCCTATGCCAGGTGCCTCACGGACGCGGTGGCCGGGATCGTCGGCCGGCAGGCGGAGGCGGGCGTCGACGTCCCGAGCGACGGGGAGTTCGGCAAGTCGATCAGCTGGTCGCAGTACCTGCTCGAGCGCATGAGCGGCTTCGAGCGGCGGCCGGTGACGCCGGGCACGAATCCGTTCGCGCGCGGGGCGGACCGGACGCGGTTCGCCGAGTTCTACGCCGAGCTCGACGCCAAGGAGGGCTTTGCGACCGCGACCGAATCGGTCTGCGTCGGGCCCATCGCCTACACCGGGCAGGCGGCGCTCCAGCGCGACATCGACAACTTCAAGGCGGCGCTCAAGGGCGTCCGGGTCGAGGAGGCATTCCTGCCCGTTGCGGCGCCGTCGAGCGTCATCCCGGACCGGAGGAACGAGTACTACCCGAGCGACGAGGCCTGCCTGGAGGCGATCGCGGAGGCCATGCGAACGGAGTACCGCACGATCGTCGATGCCGGCTTCGTGGTGCAACTCGACGACGCGCGCGCGGCGGTCACCTACGACCGGATGGTGCCGCCGGCGAGCTTCGGCGACTATCGCAGCTGGCTCGCGCGGCACGTCGAGGTGATGAACCACGCGCTCGAGGGCATCCCGCGGGACCGGGTCCGCTATCACGTGTGCTGGGGAAGCTGGCCCGGTCCGCACACGACCGACGTGCCGCTGAAGGACATCGTCGACCTCGTGCTCAAGGCGCGCGTCGGCGCGCTGGTCATCGAGGGCGCGAATCCCCGCCACGAGCACGAGTGGCGCGTCTGG
>Ga0184637_10000690_pt1 | contig 24443 bp, 23 predicted proteins | sample PLM3_127_b2_FD_133143 | JGI IMG/M metagenome (GOLD analysis project Ga0184637, IMG submission 133143) | Groundwater sediment microbial communities from an aquifer in East River, Colorado, USA - PLM3_127_b2 | ecosystem: Environmental > Terrestrial > Soil > Riparian zone | place: USA: East River... | reverse complement strand
TGCGCGAGTTCCGAGCCGCTCAAGCCCACGGTGAAATGAGTGCTGATGTTCGAGATCCCGCCGCTCGTGTCGATGAAGTCGTGTAGGCGCGAGTTGTCGATTTCCGCAACGATGTCGTTGGCGGGCTTCCCGTCCCTGACCATCTGCGCCACCTGGTCGACCGTGATTCCCGGGGCGCGCACTTTTCCGGGGACAGCGGTAATCCAGTCGGGCAATCCTGGCGGGCGGGAGAAAGTGGTGTAGCGGAACGTGTTGCCCGGGTCCGCCATGCCGTCGCCGTCCCGGGCCAGGTTCGAAAGGTCCACGGGTTGCGGATAACACCAAGCACAGCCGCCCAGCGATTCACCCGTTGCCCAGTAGCGGGTCAGTAGATCGACGTCGTTGTAGAACGATTGCTGCAGGTGGTCGAGCACCTTGGGCGGGACACCGGCGTCGGCGAGTTTGCCGAAGTCGGAGCCGCGCAGCGCGTAAGTCGTCCGCGACGAGCGGATGCGGCTGACGACCTGCTCCGGTGGCGCGCCCTTGCTCAAGTTCACGACCTCCGAGATGGGCGTGACCGGGCGGGGCGAAAGTATCGAACATGCGCCCAGCACAAAGGCCGCGGAAAGGGCCAGCAGCAGGGCCGGGGTTTTGGTAACACCTGGGATATTCCTTGGCAGCATTATCGCTCTCCTTTCTTATCAGACGCGGGCACGCGTGCGGCGCCCGATGGTCGCAGTAACGCTCATCTGGGCACGACGATGACAGGACGGTGATAGCAGTAGAAACAGTCGTGCCACAAGAACGAGTTCTCGTAGCGCAGCCGGGCATCCCAGCGGATGCTTTCCGCGTAGGCGTTCTGCAGATAATCCAGCACCGCGTCGGGTACGCCCTGGTCATGCAACCTGGCGATCTGCGATCCGGTCAGGGGATAGACCGCGCGGGTGTCCTGCAGCTCGCGGATGATCTCTTCCGCGGGCTTACCGGCCTGGCTCATCTCCACGACCTGCTCCAGCGTTGGCGGCGGGCGGCGCGGCGAGCCGGCACATCCCGCGAGCAGGGCGAGGCAAAGCAGAATCGCCACGTTTCTGGAAATCCGGCTGGACCCGCGAAGCATCGTGGAAATCATCGGTTGTTTCCTGCCTGATAGACCAACCCGGCCGGCGCCAGGTTCAGTATCATTGATCGACATCAAACGATTGCCCGCTGCTGCGGCTAGTTTGGAGGCCATTCTGGTTCAGGGAGAGCCATATGAAATTTCGCACTATCGCATTCGCCGCGCTGGTTGCGGCCACCATTGATGCCCGTGCGCAGGAACCGCTGTCGGGACAAATCCTTCATGACACCTACTGCGTCGTCTACCACGACAGCCGCGTCTACACTCGCGAAGTACGTCTCGCCCGCGACTACCGTGAGATTCGCGCGCAGGTCCGGAGATGGCAGCAAAACATCGGCCTCAAATGGGACGATGCCGACATCGAAAGGGTTTCCAACTACAATTGCCTCGAAGTTCTACGGGCTGGCGTGCCCGGAAGCGTGCTGAGTTGCTAGGCCGGAATGTCCGGGACCAACTGGCTCTCCAGCAGCGCGATCTGGTCCTTCAGCAGCAGCTTGCGCCGTTTCAGGCGCCGCATCTGTAATTCGTCCAGGTTCGGGTCCCGGGACAGGCGCTCGATGATGTCGTCGAGATCGCGATGCTCGACCTTCAAGGCCTCGATTTTCCCGCGGATGAACCCGGCCTCTTCGTCCGTGAGCTCCATCATTGTCCCCATCTGCTACGGCCGTTCATTTTCCAACTATAGATCAACCGCGGCCTGGTCGCATGCAGCCGGGCGCCACAAACCGGAACGAAATTCGCCGCAACGGCGCAATGGAAAGCCGCGAATCTCACCACGAAGACACTCAGTTCAGTACCCCCTTGAGGGGTGCGAAGACGCACGAAGAAAACACACAACAGTGAACGCATTCCTCTGGACTGAGCCGGAGGCAGAATCTCATTTTGAACTTCCTTGTGTCACTTCGTGTACCCCTCAAGGGCACCCGTCGAGCGGGTATTGAAAAGAAGGTGTAAAAAAGAATCCTTCGTGGTAGGCCTTCCGATTTGTTCCATGTCCCTTGTGACCTGGCAGCGAGGTTCTCAGTATCTGTTGTAAATTTCCAGGGCTTTCAGCATGGACTTCTCGCGTTCGATGATCGGAATCATCTTCGACTCCTTATCGTCGTACTGCTTGAGCAGCGCGACCACCTTCTCCGCTGCTTCCGCAGGAACCACCACCACGCCGTCCGGATCGCCGACGATGTAGTCGCCCGGCCGCACCAGGATGCCGCCACATTTCACCGCAATTTGCTTGTCGATGCTTACCATGCGTCCAACGGAGGTCGCGGGGCTCACGCGCCGCGACCACGCCGGAAAACCCATGCGCCGCAGTTCGGCAATGTCGCGAACGGCACCATCGATCACCGCGCCCGAAAGTCCGCGCGCCTTCGCTGTGGTGGCCATCAGGTTGCCCATCGCCGCGATCTCCAGTCCATCCTCCATCACGTAAACGAGCACGCTGCCCGGCTCGGCCTCATCCAGGATCTCGAGCAGATGGTTCCGGTACTTGCGGTTGTCGGTTCGCAGCACCGGGCGCAGCAGCGCAGTGGCGGCACGCCCGACGATCTTGGTGTCGTAGATCGGTTTCATGTCCGACGACATCCAGCCGCGCGCACCGGTTGCCTCTTCCACCGCGTCGGCAATGTTGCCGGTGCTGTTTTCGGCACGCTTGAGCGCCGCGACGATCTCCTCCGAGGTCATCGCGCCGGCGCAGGTCGTCGAAAGGAAAATGGCTGCACCGAGCACGGCGTTGCGGATACGCACGATGTTCATTCGGTCTCCTCTTTTGGTACGGTTCAAGACGAAAAAAAATGGTACACCGAATCGGGGGACGCAATTTGAGGCACGCTACTGCAGCGCCTATGATGGGCAATTTTTCGGGGAATCTGGAACAAATGGACAGGAACGCGACGTCGGGCGGCATCTACCCGATGCTCTACGCCTTTTTCACGGCGCAGGGCGAGCTGGACCGGAACGCGACACGGCGCCAGGTACAGGCGTTCGTGGACAACGGCGCCCATGGCATGGCGATGCTGGGGCTGGGCACCGAAGTGAACAAGCTCTCGGATGCGGAGCGGCGGCAACTGGTCGAATGGGTGGCTGAGGACCTGGCAGGGCGGCTGCCGCTGGCGGTGACGGTGAACGCGCCCACCGTCGACGCGCAAGTCGAGTTCGCACGATTCGCGCGGGCGCACGGCGCATCGTGGGTGATCCTGCAGCCGCCTCCCGATCGTGGCGTGCCGGAGCAGTTCTTCGTGCGCTTTTTCGGGGCGGTGGCCGACCGTCTCGACATTCCGGTCGCCATCCAGAACGCGCCCGAGTATCTCGGCGTGGGCCTCAGCGCCGCAGGCATCGACGCGCTTGCGCGCAATCATGCGAATTTCCGCATCCTAAAGGGCGAGGGCCCGGCGCTCGCGATTCGCCGGGTGATCGAGGAAACCGGGGGGCGGGTAACGGTGTTCAACGGCCGCGGCGGACTGGAACTCACCGATAACCTGCGCGCGGGCTGCGCCGGAATGATTCCGGCTGCCGATACCTTCGACCGGCAGGCGCGCATATTCGATCTGTTCCAGGCGGGCAGGGAGGCCGACGCCGAATTGACTTACGGCGAAGTGCTGCCGGCGATCGTATTCGTCATGCAGTCGTTGGAGACGCTGCATTGTTACGGCAAGCGTCTGGCTGCCCGGCGGCTCGGATTGGGTGCGGTGCATGACCGCATGCCCGCGCTCGCCGCGGACGCGTTCGGTCTGCAATGCGTCGAACGCTATGCCGCGGCGCTGGGCCCGCTCGCATAAACGGGTGCGCCGTAGAAATCCGGCGTGCCGGCGGCTTGCGCCGGAATGCGCTCAGTGCGGCTTGCCGCGGCCCGCTCTTCCCGCCGTGACCTTCAGCGGCTTTCTTTTCTTCTTGCCCTTCGGGCGGGTCTTGCCATGGCTGCCGCGGAACAGCTTGCCGCGGCGCGTACGTGCGTCACCACTTCCCATCATCTCCTCCTGGTGTGCTGCACCGCTGCTTCGCCGCTGAAAACCCGACGAGAATCGGCGAAGTTACTGCGCGCTGATTCCATCAAGTGTGGCGTCGCTGCTACTCAACCCTTGGTCGTGGTCTTGCGGATTTCCTTTTCGTCGCTCCATTCCAGCAGACCGTTCCGGACGTTCCAGAGCTGGAGATTGAACTTGTAGTACACGTCCTTCACGTCTTTGACCTGTTTGACGATCGAGGTGATGTTGCCCTCCAGGCGGAAGGCCGCGCCGACCATCTTGCCGACTTCGGTGGACTTCTGAGGATCGTAGTACTGGCTCTGCTGGCGTTCCAGCTCCTCTATCTGCTGCTGCATCGCCGCCGCATCCACCGCAAACCGTATCCGGCCGCTTTTCTGCACTTCGGCTCGGATGCTGTCGGTGATGGCACGGGTATCGATGTATTCGCTGGTCTTGTTCTTCACTTCCTGCACGGTGACGATTGGCAGGTTGCCGCCGGCCACAATCGGCGCGCCGAGCATCGAGCGGGTCATCGATTCGGCAATCATCTGCAGGTCGGTGGAGCCGAACTCGTTGGTCACGGTCTCCACCCCGCGCGCGTCGCCGTAACGGGTTTTCTCCGCGGCGCAGCCGGCGGCGATCGCCAGGGCAGCGAGCAGCGGTAGCAGAACAAGGTGGCGGGGGCGGCTCAAATCGATCATTGGATACTCTCCATTTCGCAAAATTGGCTTCCGGTGCGCGAGGGCCATCGTTCCGTCTGTCGACGCGTCCGCGGTTGGGGCTACTCCTGGCTGAGCAGGATAAGGCGGAAGTCCACGGCTTTGTTGGTCGGTGCCACGGCGCTGACCGTTATGTTGCTGTTCTCGTACATAAGCAGCGGCTTCCAGACTTCCTCCTCCCAGGCTCGCATCTCCTCGCGGTCGATCCAGCGGAACTTGTAGCTGACGTGCTTGACCTGGGAGCTGTCATTGTTGAGGTTGACGTCGATCTTCTGCAGATCGCCGGCCATCGTGCAGCGCATCTCGGTCGCCTCGATGGTCGTGCGCTTGCCTTCGCGCATGACCTTGAGCTCGACTAGGTCCTCCATCGAGCTTACTTTCGCGCCGCCGATCGGGCAACCAAAGGCAAAGCCGGGCTTCTCGAAGCCCTTCTTGGTGGCGCAGCCGGCGGCGAGCACGGCCACCAGCAGTGCGATGATCTTCCATGTCCGGTTCATTCTGAAGTCTCCATCGTTTGAGATTGCTGTTGCAACGTTTCCGGCCTGCCACCCGTTGACGGCGCCGGTGCGGCTCTGGCGTCAGTCGATTGCTGGCCGCCCCTAGGGGCCACCGCTTCCGGGGACTGCACAAAAAGCTCACTGCGCAGCAGACGCAAGCCTACCACGGCATAGCGGCTAGCCAGGTTCAGTTGCACGCTGCGTACGCCTTCCGGGGTCTGCAGTGTGATGGTATGTTCGCCGGACGGTATGCGCGCTCGCGCTATCGCGATCTGCGCCGGCAATGAACGCCAACCGCGTTCGTCGGCCGATTCGGTAATGATCGAACCAACCGCCATCGCGAATGCAACCAACCCGGATTCATCGTTGTTCCCTGCCTGGTATTGCGCCACCGATTTGGCCGTCGAGCGAATGATACCTCTGAGCAGGATTCCCGGCATCTCTTCCTGCAGCGCCTTGCGCGCCATCAGGTCGATGCTGGTGATGGCGACGACGTCGATCGGGGCTTCGCCCTCGATCTGCAACTGTGCCGGCATGTAGGCGGGCTGCGCCGGCGCGATGACCGGGAAAGACACCGGCACGATCAGCATTCTGTCCTTGTACGGGAAGGGCAGATTGAACTGCTGCGACTTGCGCGCCGGCGCCGTGCCCGACTCGACAACGAACAGCACGTCGGTGTAGCCGTCGTCCCTGGCGCCGGCGCGCGCGTCCAGTCCGGCGAGCGCCTGTTCCAGCAGCGGCTGGTTCGGCTGCAGTTCGATCGCCTGCCGGTAGCCGGCGGCGGCCAGGCTCGGCTCGCCCAGCGCCTCGTACACGAATCCGGCGAGGTAATGGCTGAACGCGCTCTGGTAGCTGTTCCTGAGCGCGTTCACTTCCGGGTTGTCGATGGTCTGCACCGGATAGCCGTTCAATTCCTTGAAGCCCATCTTCACGCCGTGTTTCTTCGCTTCTTCCTCCGTCTTCCGCAATTCCTGCGCCCGCAGCGCGGCGATCACCGCCTCGCGCTCGTGCGTTCTCTTGATGTCCACGCGAGCGGTATCGAAATCGCCGCGGGCCAGGTGGTCGAGCGTCAGCCGCGTGGTCAGCATCACCTTCTCGTAGTCGTGGCCCTCATAGGGGCGGGCCTTGTCGTTGATCAGCACACTCGCCACGTTGCCGACCAGCTTTTCCGGATTCGCGGCCGCAGTGCGTTCCCAGGCCTGCACCCGCACGTCCGCCGCCATCCAGGCCTTCTGGCTTTCGTCGTAGCGGTTCCTCAGCCGTTCCAGTTCGCCCAGCTCGAAGTAATAGAGCAGGTCCTTCTTGCCGCGCTTGTTGGTGCGCTCGAGCAGGTTGATCGCGCCATCCACGTTGCCGCTCGCCGCCAGGTTGATGGTGTGGCTAAGTTCCGCGTCGTAGCTGCGGAAAGTGGCGCATCCGCATAGCGCCGCAGTCAACAACAAAGTCGCTGTATTGCGGAGGGTGGCGGGGAAGGAGGGCAAGGGCGCGATCAACGGGGTTCGTGCCAGCGAGAACGCCGCAGCTGCGTCTCAGTTGACGGTGCGGTTGGTTTCTTCCTCGGCGGCGGGCGCCAGCGCCGGGACCGCAAGCGCGAGCTCCCATCCCGCCTTTAACGCGGTGTCCTGCATGAGTTTCAGGACACCATGCAACAGCGTATCGCCGAGGGCGAGATCCACGCCGCTGCCTTCGTGCGGCGATAGCGACAGGACGGTCTGCCCTTTCTGATTGCGACGCGCGCGCACCTTGCTCACCAGCATCGGAGCGCTTCCCAGCGGGTGCTCGCGCCCGGGTTCCTGGGTCGCCTGGGAAAACTTGACCTCCTGCAACGCCTTCTCGTGCTGGAATCCCAGCAACGCCTTGCGCGCCTCGGGACTGGGCTGCAGCTGGATGTCCGGCCTTGCCTGCGCCATCTGCAGCAGCACCGGCCAGACGCGCTTCATCAGCCGCCGCGTCAGCCAGAACTGGATTTCCGATGTCTTGTCGAAGAAAACCCGCACCATCAGGCGGTCTTCCTCGGCGTGGAATTCGACGGTGATGCGCTCGAGGTTCATGACGACAATATAACGCGAACCGGCGTTCGGCAAAAAGAAAAGGCCCCACCGCAGCGGGGCCAGAATCGATCGCTATTCTTACGGTTTGTGTTATAGCGCCCCGCGGCGCCACGGACCGGTAATCGCACAGGTCATGCCGCTGCCGATGCTGTTGCCGCCCTGGATGTTGACAAACAGAATTTCCCCGTCCGGGCTGAAGCAGACTCCGGCAAACTCGCTGTCGCTGAAAATGTTGACCGCGAATTCGAACGGTTCACCGCTGCGGTCCATACCGACAAGGCGGTTGATGTCGGTGATCCCCGGGGCGAGCGGATGGGTGTCGCTGTCGCCGCCGGCGTCGTCCTCGCAGAACAGGATGCCGCCGCCAGGCGTCACACACAGGTTGTCCGGGGAATCCAGAACGCTGCTGTTCGGAGACTCGAACACCAGCACCAGGGTGCCGCCTCCGGTAATGCTGGGGATGAACTGCCACAATTGACCGCGCGCCGCATTGCCGCCGCTGGTGGAGACGAAATACATGGTGCCGTCATCGCCGCGGGAAATGCCTTCAAGGCGGTTCCAGCGCGCGCCGCCCCTGGCGAGACCCTGTGCGAAGCAGCTGGTGGAAGAGGTGATGGGATCCGGATCGGGATTGTCGATGGTGACCCACTGCACCGGCAGTTCCGCGCCCACGGTCTGATTGGTGCGCGTGTCGTAGCCGTTGACACCGCGAATCTTGGCCATCTGCAGCACGCCGCCTGCAACCAGGTTCCCCAGATCTCTCGGCAGGAAGCGGTAGAAGCCACTGTTGCCGCCGGCGTCCTCGGTCTGGTACACGATGCCGCTTTCCTGATCCGCGACCGCCGCCTCGTGGGCGAAGCGGCCCATCGCGGTCAAAGCCACAGCCGGTTCGAGTGCATTGATGCCCGCGCGTACCAGGAAATTGTAACCGTGCTTCTTCCTGTAGCCGTTGCTGGGGCCGCTGGTCGTCTCTTCTGAGGTGATCCAGCCGACGTCGTTGTAAGCACGCCCGCCGGAGCAATTCACCAGCGTGCCGTTGATGCTGATGAAGTCGCGCACGATGCGTTTGTGCTTCGGATCGTAGTCAATGGTCGTACAGCCACCGCTGGCAAGTGCGTCGTAACGCGTGGCGGCAGGCCCCACGACGCCAAAGGCGAAGTTATCGGCAGCGTTGCGAATCTCGTGATTGCGAATCAAGCGAATCGTTCCATCGGGACCCTTGAAAGCGCTCATGCCATCGTGAATCGCCGGAGTCGCGAAGCCATCGCTCATCGCATCCCCGGTCTTGTTGAGGGTGGTGTAGTGAAACCCATCGGGCAACGCCAGGATCAGGTCGCCGTTCTGGTCCGTCACCGGTTTGAGGGCACCGTAACCTTTACCCATCGGTCCCTTGCCCCTCCCGCGACCGTCGGCTTTGCACGCCTTTGCATAGGCGGTATGCGCGGCGAGCGTTTGCAGCGTGGTGGCAGTGACGACACTCCCGGCAACCAGCGTCGAACGCTTGAGAAAACTGCGGCGGTCCATCTTGGCGTCTGAATCTTCCACAAGGCATCCAGGATTGAGTATTGAACCAAATTTCCCGACTTCGAGCGCGATGAGCCAAGCACCGGAGGTGAGCCTGCTCAGCCGAAACAAACGCAAGGGGTCAGGCCTATACTTTATAGTCCGGCGACGATCCGTTCCAGGCGTTCGTCGTTCGGGAGCGCTTCGATTTCGCTCTGGATCTGCGCCACCCGTCCGATCGTCACCCCCGCCATTTGGGCCACTTCCCGCAGGCTCAGATTGGCCCGCCGGCGCAACAAATACACCGTCTGCTTGAACGCGGGCCCACTTTGACGCGCTAGCGCCGCGGCCGGCTTGATGCGGTAGGTGTCCGCCACGGCGCGCAGCACCGCCTGTGCGCTTGGGCGTACCGATTTGAGCTGGGCTCGCGAGACGCCCTTTGGGGTTTTCCCCGACAGGCGCTTCTTCATCTGGGCGTGGAAAGCCTCCGAGCCCAGATAGACCTGGCCCTTGAGCGTCTCCCAGGGAGAGGGCTGTTTGAGGCCTTGGGCGACGAAGCGCTCGTAGCGCTTACGCGCGGCCGCGCCTTCACCGAACAAGCCGCGCACGGCAGCGGCGTTGAACCAGGGCGGGCAGGGCATCCTGCCCGCGGTGGGAAGGTAGCTGCTCCAATGCCAGTCCTGCACCGCGGCCACCATCCCGGCGCGCACCGGGTTCAACACCACATAGCGGCACAGCTCCCGGAGATAGGCTTCCTTGTCGACCAGGATCGACTTGTAGCGGCCCTGGAGCACGCGGCCCACCCGGCGGTGGCGGCGGTTGAAGGCCTGGGTATAGACCCCGTTGAGACGGCGCATGCCCTGGACCAGATTGGGCTCGGGGGTTTCGAGCAACAGATGGTAGTGATTACCCATCAGGCAGAAGGCGTAGAGCACCCAGCCCTGCTGGAGTACTTCCTTGGCGAGCAGATCGAGGAAAACCAGCCGGTCCTGGTCGTCCTCGAAGATCGGTTCCTGGCGCTCACCCCGGGCGCTGAGGTGGTAGAGCGCCCCGGCAAACTCCAGACGTAGCGGTCGGGTCATTCCCTAAGGCTACCCCCGATCAGCTATAAAGTATAGGCCTGACCCTTTAGTTCCTTCCGGCAACAATATTTGCCCGCCACGGCCATGTCTCTATAATCCATCAGCCAACGACAAGCCTAATGAAATGTTCAACACCGCACTGATCGTCATCGGCCTGCAGCGAGACTACCTGGCGGACGGGAAATTTCCGCTTGAGGGTATCGAGCGGACCGTCGAGAGGGCCTCGCAATTGATCGGTCTGTTCCGCGCCCGGGTGATGCCGGTGATCCACGTCCGGCACGTGGCAAAAGATCCGGCCGCGGGCTTCCTTCTCGAAGACACGCCGGGCATAGAAATCGATCCCCGTGTCGCGCCGGAAGGCGACGACATGCTGATTACCAAGAACTACCCGAATGCGTTCCGCGATACGACCCTCGCCAAGGTCCTTCACGTGCTGGGGGCCAGGGAGCTTTTCTTTTGCGGGGCAATGAGCAATCTGTGTGTGGATGCCACGGTCAGGGCCGCATTCGACCTGGGCTACCACTGCACGGTGGTCGAGGACGCCTGCGCGGCCGGCGAACTCGTGTTCGGCGGCAATGTCATTCCCGCCTCGCTGGTGCACGGCGCCTTCATGGCCGCGCTGGCGTCCGCCTATGGCGAAGTGGTGGATCTGAAGACCTTCTTCGCGAGACTGGCCAGCTCCTGAACCCGGTAGAGAAAGGGGTCAGGTCTTGTTTCTTGCATCGATCTGCCGGCTGACGATGCGGCTCACGGTTGCGTAGTGCAAGCCCAGATGCGCGGCGATCTGCGCCTGGGTATAGCCGTGTCTCAGGTGCAAGGCGGCGATAAGCCGGTCGCGTGCCCCGCGATTGCCCGGATTGAGCCGGCCGAAGGCTTGCTTCAGGCTCGGGCGGACGGCATGGCGCTGGACTTGGGGGATCTCCTTGGCGAGGGCCTTGGACTTAAGCCTGGGCGCCACCTTGCGCAAGAACGCCTGCTTCCCCAGCAGCACCTGCCCCTGAAGCCTCTCCCAAGGCGAGGGCGTTCGAATGCCTTCTTCGGCAAAGGCCATATAGCGCCGGCGAGCCGCCGGCAAGGACTCGGCAAAGTGCGCCAGCAGCGTGGGGGCATCGAGAAAGGCGGGGAGGTCTTCCAGCCCGGCGCTCGCCCGGTAGCTTGACCACCGATAGCGGGCCGGGTCTTTCACCATCCGGGCGCGCACCGGGTTTAAGACCACGTAGCGCGACAACTCCAGCAGATAAGCCTGCCTGTCCACCACGATCGCCTTGTAACGGCCCTGGAAGACGTGCCCCACACGCCCGTGGCGGCGGTTGACACGCTGGGTGTAGACCCCGTTTAACTGGCGCATGCCCTTGGAGAGGTTGGCTTTGGGTGTTTCCACCATCAGGTGATAGTGGTTATCCATCAGGCAGTAGGCATAGAGCCGCCATTGGAAGCGTTCGACCACTGAGGACAAGACCGAGAGGAACTCTTCGCGGTCGGCATCGTCTCGGAAGATGTCCTCCCGTGCGTTGCCGCGGGAGGTGAGGTGGTAGAGCGCGCCGGGGTATTCGATGCGAAGTGGACGGGCCATACCGCCACACTACACCTCGGCCATGCAAGAAACAAGACCTGACCCCTTTTTACTTTTTACGCCTTTTTACGCGCTGGTTTGGCGGGAATACACCGCGCGGTCCAGTGTCTCGGCGGCGGCAAGACAGTTGTCGAGAAACCGGCTGGTGCTTGCTGAATCCGGCGAGTCGTCCCGCATCCAGTAGAAAAAAGTCGTGAGGTAAATCGTGGTCAGCCCGGTCTCTTCCAGAGCGCGCCGCAGGTAGGTGGCATCACGGTGAGCGGCTTCGCGCATCCATTGCACCGTGCGGCTGACTCGCATCAGCCCAGGTATCTGGATATGGATGTGCCCCGGCTCCAGCTTGCCGTAGATCATCTGCCGGGTTGGTTTGCGGTGAGGCGCAAGCGCCCCGACCCAGGTCATGACCAGCCGGTGCAGGCGCTGGCGTGGCGTCAGCTCGAGGAAGCCGGCGCCTTCGGCCTCTTTGAGCATGGCGGTGTCGGCGCGGTCGAACCAGGCGTCGACCACGTCTTCTTTTTCGCGGAAGTGGTGGCGCACTTCGTCCAGGGTGATCTCCAGCTGCGCCGCCACATCGTGCAGCCGCACCGCTTCCCATGAACCCCGCTCGGCCAGTTCGATTGCGGTGTCCACAATCTTGTCCCGCACGTTGACCTTGGTTGCCATGGCACACCTCCTACGGGATGATTGTCCTCCATTTCGGTGTCGAGGAATCCAGGGCTGCCTCAGGCTGACCCCTTAGTTCCTTAGTTCCCCGCCGGCGCATCACCCGCGCCGGCCACTAAAACATCAACGCCCGCGCAAGCCGGGCGTTGGGTGGGGCATTTCAACTTCTATTCGTGGTCCCTGGTTAACTCGACGATTTCCACGCCACCCTATTCCCATCCATCGGACTTCATCATCAGTGGCGCATTGTATTTCGATTGACTACGATCGGGCTCAAGCACGTTGAGCGTCAACGTATACGCAGCCTTTGGGGCGGCGTTGAAGTATGTTCCCGGCTCTCCCCGTCCGTATACGAATGCTCGGTGTCCATCTGCTGGGACGGACCATGTCCACGCATCGAGCGCTGATTTTTTCGTAAATAGAAACTTCCCATCGGGGCCTGTCAGTTCAAGGGAGATGGTGGGGTTGGCCCGTCGCGTCTCAATGGCGGGTCGATCTTCCGGCGCAACGCTAATCTCAACTCCGGCAACGAAATTCTCCTCCGGGAGATTCACAAGCCGGAAGGTTTTCGTTCCTTGCTGAGCCAAGTTGATCGGACCAAGGTCGAGCACGTAGCGATCGGTCGCCGCAGTCGATCCGTTATCAATTAGCTGTCCATCCCCTGAATATTGTGACACTCGATAGCATCCCAAAAGAAACGCAACGGGAATGACCACCATCGAACCAACTAAAAATCTCGCCAGACAATTCATTTCGCTTCACCCATTAGGAGCCAGACGCGGATTCGTTTTTGGTGGCTTGGGCGGCCGATTAGCGGGAAACTGAGAAACTGAGGGGTCATGAAACTGAGGGGTCAGGCCTTTACTTTATAGCTCGTAAAGTGAAGTCCCAAGTGCAACTGAGAGAGGTGGGCAAGCTGAGATAGGATTGGTGCTCCTTTAACCGGCAAGTCGAAGGAGAAACGATGAAAACCTACACACAGCTCACCCGCGAGAAACGATATCAGATGTTCGTGTTGCTCACTTTCAGTTATAGGGGTCAGCAAAGTCTGTCCCCTATTATTCTGGAGGAATTCTGCATCGTCGATTGCTGATCTTCTAGTGTGGCAGTCGAAGATAAAGATTTCAACTTGATGAAACCAAGAAGAAATTTAAAAACCATTACCTTGATCGATTCGACTTCTTTGCTCGCGCATATTATTGACGCTCTTCAGTTAAGGGTACTATGGTGAAAGCATAAGGGGGAGGGTACTTTTCTGAAGACCTCAAAAAAGTTTCTTGGAGGCTGTTATCGGCTTTCCGCCGGAGTGAGGCTTAGGCGGGGCCGGTCGCGCCTAACTCCTTGACAGCCACTTCCCGCCACGCAATCCTGCTGGTGTCATTCCGCGAGCAATCTGGTCCGGCTAGTGCCCGTGCATCCTAGAGAATTCCTACAGACCAAAGAAACACGACAGGGGCCAATCCCATCGCCGCGTGAGGATTGCTGTCACGTGGAAGCGGTTATGCGTTACCCAGTCGATATTGGCTTCGGAGTGTTTCGGGACGATGCTGCGTATGAATACTAGTCCGCCCCCGACCCGTACTGACCTGACGTTTCATACGAGGCGGACTTCCGAGCAGGTACGTCATGATAATGCGATCGTTTTTCAAGCGTTTGTGGTCGACGGCCAAGTGCTTCGGCTTGGCCAAGGGCCAGATGATGGATCCTGCCTCTATCATTACGTGTTGCGCTTGGCTGTGACCGCCGCGCTGGCGCTCTCGGCCGGCAGCGCCTTCGCCCAATCGACCGTTGCTACCAAGGCCTGCGAGCCGGCGCCGGCAAGAGCGATGTCGGTGCAGGGTACCGTCGAGGCGAGACGCGCCGACGAGGCTCAGTGGCAACCGGTCAAGCTGAACGATACGTTCTGCCCGGGGGACGCCATTCGCGTCCAGGACAGGAGCCGCGCAGACCTCGCGCTTCTCAATCAGTCCGTTCTTCGCCTCAACGCGAACTCCGCAATCACCGTGGAGGCGCCGAAGGAGCGAAGCACCGGGGTGGTCGACCTGGTTCGCGGCGCGATCCACTTTTTTTCCCGCGGTCCGGGCAGCCTCGAAGTCAAGACATCGTTTACCGTCGCGGGGGTCAGGGGAACCGAATTCTTTATCAGCCTCGAGCCCCAAAGGACATTGCTCACGGTGTTCGAAGGCACGGTGGTCGCCGAGAACGCCGCAGGCAGTCTCACCCTGCGCGACGGTCAATCTGCTATCGCCGAGGCGGGGAAAGCTCCCGTCACGCACATCGTGGCGCGCCCGCGGGACGCCGTGCACTGGGCGCTCTACTACCCGCCCGTCCTTTACTTCCGTCCCGACGAGTTCCCGGCCGGCACGGACTGGCAGGGGATGGTTCGCCGCTCGGCCGAGTCCTACCTCGGGGCGGACCTCCAAAGCGCCTTCGAGCAGATCGAGAAAGCCCCAGAGGATGTGCGGGATGCGCGGCTCTATACCTACCGCGCCCACCTGCTGCTTGCCGTCGGGCAAGTAGATGCGGCGCGCGCGGACATCCAGCGCGCCCTTGAGATTGCCCCGAACGACGCCAACGCAGCCAGCCTCCAGACGATCATGGCGATCGTTCAGGGCGACAAGGACAGTGCGCTGCAGATTGCCCAGAGGGCAGTAAGCGCAGCGCCCGAGTCCGCCACCGCGCGGATAGCGCTGTCGTATGCGCAGCAGGCGCGGTTCGACCTTCCAGGTGCACGCGCAGACGTCGAAAAGGCGGTGGAACTCGACCCGCACAATGCGCTGGCGTGGGCCCGACTGGCGGAACTGCACTCTTCGTTCGGCGATCTGGACAAGGCCATGGCCGCCGCCCAGAGAGCCGTGGAGCTCGAGCCGAACCTCGCGCGCACGCAGACGGTCCTCGGCTTCGCCCATCTCATGTTGATAAATACCAGGCAGGCGCAGGAGACCTTCGAAAAAGCGATTGCTCTGGACCAGGCGGATCCGTTGCCGCGACTGGGTCTGGGACTCGCGAAAATCCGGGACGGCAAGCTCGATGAAGGCAGCCGGGAGCTCGAGGTGGCGGCGAGCCTGGACCCGAGCAACGCCCTCGTGCGGAGCTACCTCGGCAAGGCGTACTACGAGGAGAAGCGCTCGCCCCTCGACGAACGCGAGTACCGAGTCGCCAAGCAGCTCGATCCCAGGGACCCGACGCCCTGGTTCTACGACGCGATCCAAAAGCAGACCACCAACCGCCCGGTCGAAGCCCTGCAGGACATCGAGACGGCGATCGAGCTGAACGACAACCGCGCGGTCTACCGGTCGCAGCTCCTCCTCGACTCCGACGAGGCGGCCCGCAGCGCCAGCCAGGCTCGCGTCTACAGCGATCTGGGCTTCCAGGAGCTTGCCCTGGTGGAAGGCTGGAAGTCCGTCAACATCGACCAGACCAACTTCTCCGCCCATCGCTTCCTGGCCGATTCCTACGCCGCCATGCCGCGCCACGAGATTGCGCGGGTCAGCGAGCTGCTGCAGTCGCAGCTGCTGCAACCCCTCAACATGACGCCGATCCAGCCGCGCCTTGCCGAGAGCAATCTGTTCCTGATCAGCGCCGCAGGGCCCGCAGCGCTCTCTTCCAACGAGTTCAATCCGCTCTTCAACCGCGATGGGGTCACCTTGCAGGCCACCGGTCTTGCAGGCGAGAACAACACCAGGGCCGGAGAGGGGGTGGTTGCCGGCATCTCCGGCAAGCTTTCGTTCAGCCTTGGCTATACGCAGTTCGAGACGGACGGGTGGCGAACGAACTCAGACCAGGACGATCAACTCGCCAACGCCTTCTTGCAGCTGGAACTGACTCCCGACACGAGCGTTCAGGCCGAGTATCGATACAGGGACCTCGAGCACGGGGACCTCGGGCTCAGGTTCCTCCCGCAAAACTTCTTCCCAAGTGAGAGAACCACAGAGGAGAGGCACACTGCTCGTCTTGGTGCTCGGCACGCCTTTTCGCCTGGCTCGATCGTGCTCGGCTCATTCATGTATCAAGACGTAAAGTTCGGTGTCCAAGACGATCAGCCCCCTGGGCTGCCATTTGGTTTCTCGTCCAAGAGGCCTGAACAGGCCTATAGCGCCGAGCTTCAACACCTGCTCCGTTCGCGTTACTTCAATCTTACGACCGGCGTAGGCTCGTTCAACATCAATGGGAGGATCGACCTGGTCTTAGGCCCTGGTCTTCCCCCTCCCTTCCCAATATCTACGACCACGAGCACGGATCTCAACCACGCGAACGTTTACGCGTATTCGTACATTAATCTCCTGAAGGACGTGACCTTCACTGTTGGTCTGAGTGCGGACCTCTTGAGCGGCGATAGTCCCGATGTTGGCGACAAAGACCAAATCAATCCAAAGCTCGGAATCACCTGGCAGCCGCTTCCCGCTACGACAGTGCGCGCGGCCGCGTTCAAAGTCCTGAAGCGAACGCTGATCACGGACCAGACCCTCGAGCCGACCCAGGTAGCGGGCTTCAATCAGTTCTTTGATGATGCCAATGGAACCGAGGCATGGCGCTACGGAGCGGCTATCGATCAGAAGCTCGGAAGAAACGTTTTCGCGGGCGTGGAATATTCCGCGAGAGATCTGACGGTTCCATTTCTGGATTTTACTGTGGTGCCTGACGGCCAAGTCGCCGAGGTGGATTGGGACGAGCAGTTGAGCCGGGCCTACCTGTTCTGGACACCTCATCCGTGGTGGGCACTCAGGGCGCAATATGCCTATGAGCATTTCGACCGGGATGCCGCATTCGCCGCGGGAGTGAGAGAGCTCGATACGCATCGCGTGCCCTTGGGTATCAGCTTTTTCCATCCGTCTGGATTCAGCGCCTCCCTTACGGGTACGTATTGGAACCAGCAGGGTGAGTTCGAAGACTTTGCTCCGCCCGGAGGTTTTCAGCCCGGTCGCGATGACTTCTGGCTCTTCGACGCGGCGATCAGTTACCGTCTGCCGAAGCGGTCTGGGTTCATCACGGTCGGCGCGACGAACCTCTTCGGAACGGAGTTTCAGTTCTTTGACGTCGACTTCGATAACCCAACCATACAGCCCGACAGGATGATCTTTGCAAGACTCACACTGGAGCTTCGGTAGGGGGGTGTCTGTTGAACGGAGCAAGCGCGCGCCGCAGCGCGTTCTTGGAAATGTAAGGGGCATGGCGCAAGGGGGGCGGCCCATACACGCAAGGGGAGGCCGTCATGTTGAGGAACGCGAAAAGGGAGACAATGATGTTGAGGAACACGAGAAGGCAGATAGTCGCGCTTACGAGAGCCGTGATGTTCGGCCTGTTGGGCATCAGCTTCGGCGCCGCGCTCGGACCCGAAGCCGAGGCGCATCTGGCAGGGACATACAAGATCGGCGGGACTTGGGTCCACATTTCCAGCTTTAGTTGCATCAACGACATCGGCGGGGTGCCCAACCCCGACACGCGTCCTTCGCTGTTCCAATGTACAGCGACGGCCACGAAGGTGCTGATCTTGTGCAAGAACCCCCAGGGTCACGACGTGCACCCGGGAGAGGCTGCGACGAAAACTACAGTCGTTGTGCAGGACCGGATTGAGGAATCGGATATTACGAACAAGAAGAAGGGGCTGGCCCACAAGGAAATCCTCTTTGAGGACGAGCCGTTTCTGAATCCAGAGTCCTGCGTAAATCCGAACTGGATCCCGTTCGACGTGCTCGTCACCGAGCTGACCGGACAAATGGACGTGTTCGAGTGCACGAGTCAGGATTTCGACCCATGCTCGACCAAGGTACTGACCTATACGGAACTCAAGGAGTGCATGCTTCCGCCTCAGTACGATTTCGACAACCCCCCACCGCCGGAGACCCCTTATGACTGTGTGTTGATCTTCCGCCGGCACGTGAAGTGAAGTGGACTGCGCGCACGAGGCGCTCGGCGCAACGCGGCTGTTCGCTCGAACTAGACCCTCCTGCAACAGCAGATGCGCGCCGCCGAGCGGGTGGTCTTTGTAGACTTGCTCCGGTCGCAGGCGAAGATCGCGGTCCGCCTCGAGCCGCCTCGGTCGTGGGCGTCGGCATGTCGGTCGATGGAGCACCCGTTCGCGGGGCGTCCGAGGCACGCGTGACACTCGTGGAGTTCACCGACGGTCACCAAGACCACGAGGCCACCCCTGAGCAGTTGCAGCGGTACGCGGACCAGGCCAGGCTCAATATCATGAAGTTCGAGTGTTGCGTTTCCTTCCGCGTCCTCAGCGTCCTCCGCGGTCAATTGCTCTTTCTAGGATGAAATTCCCCGGCAGAGCCTGGCTGCGCGTCAATCCCGCCACCCTGACGCTCGGTGTCATCGTCCTCGTGGTGCTGCTGTTCAGGTCCGGCACCCCGATCCTGGACCTGATCGAGCTGAAGACCTACGACCTGCGGTTCGTGTCCCGGGATCCTGTGCAGCCCTCAGCGGCCGTGGTGCTGGCGGTGATCGACGAAAAAAGCCTCGGGCGCGAAGGGCGCTGGCCCTGGCCCAGGTCCAAGATCGCCGCCATGGTCGATCTGCTGTCACGCGACGGCGCCAAAGTGATCGGCTTCGACATCGCCTTCGTCGAGCCGGACGAGAACTCGCAGCTGGCCTTCATCGACCAGTTCGCCCGGGTGGTGGACGCCCAGGCCATAGTGAATGCGAAATTGGCCGGCCTCCTGAGAGAAAGTCGAAAACACGCCGACAACGATCTGGCTCTGGCGACCGCCATCAAGAATTCCTCGGCTGCCGTGGTGCTCGGATATTTCTTCCACGGTGACGAGGCCAGCCTCGGGTACCGGATTGCGCCGAGCGAGATCGACCGACGGCTCCAGCGCCTGGGCGCTTCGAAGTACCCGTTCATCCTGTACACAACCCAAGACACGAGCATTGCTCCGTTGATCCACGCCTATGCCCCGGAGGTCAACCTCGACATCCTCAGCCAGTCGGCCGCCTCGTCGGGCTATTTCACTTTGAGTCTGCGCAGCGATCCCGATGGGGTGCTTCGATGGATGCCGCTCGCGATCCGGGGCGGCGAGGATGTCTTCCCCCCACTGGCAGTCCTGTGCGCCTGGCACTACCTCGGGAAGCCGCAGCTGAAGGTGACGCTCGGGCGCGGTGGGATGGAGGGGATCCAGATGGGAGACCGGTTCGTACCCACCGACGAAAGTGGCCGGCTGCTGATCAACTACCTTGGCCCACCGAAGACGTTTCCACATTTTTCTGCCACCGATATTCTCAAGGGCGAGCTGCCCAGAGGCACCTTCAAGGACAGGATCGTGCTGGTTGGAGCCACGGCCGTTGGCACCTATGACCTGAAGAACACGCCGATGGATCCTCTCTATCCCGGCGTCGAGATTCACGCCACCGTCATCGACAACATCTTGAGCGGAGACTTCATGGCGAGACCCGAGTGGTCGAAGATCTTCGACCTGCTCGCCATCGTCGCGCTGGGAGCCCTCATCGGGATTGCGTTGCCGCGGCTGAGCCCTGTCAAAGGGCTCGGGTTCGCCGCGGGCCTGTTCATCGTCTATGTCCTCGTCGCCCGCTGGCTGTTCGTGAATGCGCACGTGTGGCTCAACATGGTCTACCCCCTGCTCGCACTGTTGGCCACGTACACCGCGCTCACCGCCTACTACTACGTGACCGAGCAGCGGCAACGCAAGAAAGTCAAGGAAACTTTCCGGCAGTACGTAGCCCCGCAGGTGGTGGAGGAGATGCTCAAGGACCCTCACCGCTTGAAGCTGGGGGGCGAGAAAAAGGACCTGACCGTGCTGTTCAGCGACCTGGAAGGATTCACCGGCTACTCGGAGCGCTATCCGCCGAACGAGATGGCCGAGATGCTCGGCGAATACTACAACCGGGTGACCGAGCAGGTCTTCCTCCACCGGGGCACGCTCAAGGAGTACGTCGGCGACGAGCTGATGGCCATCTTCGGTGCCCCTCTCGAGCAGGCCGACCATGCTACGCGGGCCTGCGCGACCGCCCTGGCCATGCGAGAGCAGCGCTTGGCCCTGGCGGCGGAGTGGGCGAAAGTCGGCCGCCCGAGGCTTAAGGCGCGCACCGGGATCAACTCCGGCCTCATGCTGGTGGGCAACCTGGGCTCCAAGTACCGGTTCGCCTACGGCGTCATCGGCGACCAGGTGAACCTCGGCTCCCGTATGGAAGGGTTGAACAAGGCGTACGGGACCGAGATCCTGCTCGGGGAGAACACGGCCCGGCTGGTCACGGAGGCGTTCCTGCTGCGCGAAGTCGACATGGTCCGGGTGATGGGCCGTACGCAAGCCGTGCGCGTCTACGAGCTTCTCGCCAAGCTGGGGGCGCCGCTCTCCCTGGAGCAGGAGAAGGCGTTGCGGTGCTATGCCGCCGGGCTGGAGGCATACCGCCAGCAGGTCTGGGACGAGGCCCTGGTGCTGTTCAGGCAAACCCTGACGTTGTGGCCGGGGGACGGGCCGTCCCGGGCGATGGCCGAACGTTGCGAGGTCTACCGCAAAGCGCCCCCGGCCGCAGAGTGGGACGGCGTGTTCGAGCAGGCCTTCAAAAAGTAGAATACACAATACCGAGGGGTCAGGCCTATAGTTTATAATCTCTGGCGAGCAGATCGAGGAAGACCAGCCGGTCCTGGTCATCCTCAAAGATCGGCTCCTGGCGATCACCCCGGGCGGTGAGGTGGTAGAGCGCCCCGGCAAACTCGAGACGTAACGGTCGGGTCATCCCGTAAGGCCACGTCCGATCAGCTATAAAGTATAGGCCTGACCCCTTAGTTCCTTACTTGGTTGCCCCCGGATGGGCTTTCACGTACTCCAATTTTCTCTGCTACCAGATACGCTTTACACCATACTTGCGGAAAACCGGGTCTGCCGTGACGACCGGCAGTTTCTCCTCAAGGGCCTGCGCAATCAGCAGGCGGTCAAAGGGGTCGCCGTGATGCGCACCGAGCGTTGCAACGCGCCCCACATGCGCCATCCGGATGTCCAGTATCTGGAAACTGTTGGCCGCGACATGTTCGACAACGTAGCGCTGCACGGGCAGGGCAAGTTTCAGCTTGCCCAGGCCGGCCTTGATCGCCAACTCCCATACACTGACGAGGCTTACCAGACACTCGTTTTCCCGATCGGCAAGCACTGCGCGGGCTTTTGTCGGTAGAGCCCGATCTCCTTCCACCCACCACAGAAAGGCGTGCGTGTCGACAATGACGCGCATCAGACGTAATCCTTGAAACCTTCCGGAGTGGCGTCGAAGTCCGGCGCGACGTAGAGAATCTGCCCTTTGCCGGAGCCCGGCTTGCGCGGCTGCTTCGGCTTGTCCAGAGGCACCAGCTTGAGCACCGGCTTGTTGTCCTTGGCGATGATGACTTCCTCTCCCAGCATGGCTTTTTGCACCAGCTTGGAGAAATGGGTTTTGGCTTCGGCAATATTGAACTTGGACATGGCGCGGCTCCTTATGCGATCATGGTGGTCATTTTATATGACCAACCTGTGCCGTGCAAGTTCACCCTTCCATGGCTGGCCCGATTAATGGCGCACGGGCAGTGAGCAGGTCATGATGCTCTCGCCGTTGTCGAGACGGCGCGCGGCGGCACGGACGAGCAGGTGATTTCCCTGGCGCCGATCGAGCGCCGCATTCTGTATAAAGACAGCGAGGTTAGGCCTATAGTTTATAGTCTCCGGCGAGCAGATCGAGAAAGACCAGCCGATCCTGGACGTCCTCAAAGATCGGCTCTTGGCGGTCACCCCGGGCGGTGAGGTGGTAGAGCGCCCCGGCAAACTCCAGACCTAGCAGTCGGGTCACTGCGTAAGGCTACGCCCGATCGGCTATAAAGTATAGGCCTGACCCCTTGGTTTTCCGTTTCCCGGTGCCTGGCCGCATACAAGCGTGCTCTTCTGCTGGCAGCTCGGGCAGAAGAATCCGCTTGAATCCTTGCCGCGCCTGTCGTAGCTTTGAGCCAAACGACAACACGTCCCTTCGCCTGGGCCGCTCGCCGTTGCTAGGGTCGGCGAACCGCTGCCCAGAAACCTGACGCGATTGAAGCGCGGTCACCCGGAGCGATCCCCGTGCGGACCGCAGCGAGGTGTGACGCCATGAGCGGTTCACTGAAGCCGGGCGCGCTCGTCATCCCGGCGTTGTTCTGGATCCTTTCATCCTTCCCGCCAACCGGCGCAACGGAGAGCCCTTTCCTCTACGGGATCCACGACGCCGATCCCAACCCGCGGGAGTTCCTGGATCGCATCCGAGCCGGTGGGGCCACGGGGTGGATCACCGCGACAGTGGCGATCGGCAGCCGGCCGGACGACTTTGGCGGCGGAGACTTCACCGCGTTCGCCAACCAGGGCCACTCGGTGATCGTCCGCCTGAACAACGGCTACTGCCCGAACGGCAGCCTCCCCCCGCCGGACAAGTACGCCGACTTCGCCAAGCGCGCGGCCAACTACGTGGCCGCCACGCAGGGGGCCGAAATCTTCGTCATTGGCAACGAGACCAACCTTTCCTGGGAGTGGCCCGTGGTCGCAGGACGGCAGGCCTACGTCTCTCCCCAGAGCTACGCCCAGGCGTACCGGGCGGCCTACAACGAGATCAAGGCGCGGCGGCCAGGGGCCAAGGTCCTCGTGCAGGCCCTCGCTCCCTTCGCGGGTCCCTACGGCGCGGGCGCGAGCTGCGATCCCAGGATCCCGGCCGATGCCAATCCCCTCAACTGGGTTCAGTACATGAGAGAGATGCTGACCGCCATCCGGCAGACGGGGGGCATCGACGGCATCGCGCTCCACATCAACTCGCGGGGCTACACGTACAACGACATCCACAGCGCGCAACAGGTGGAGGCCGGGGGGCAGAGCCTCTACTTCAGCTTCTACGTCTACAAAGATTGGATCGACCTCGCGATCCCGCCCGACCTCTACCACCTCCCCCTCTACGCGACCGAGGCGAACGGGATCTACTTCTGGAAGGGCGGTCACCCCGAGAACCCCGCCGCCCACTACGAGCGGGGCTGGGTCCAGGAGATCTACGCCGAGATCGATCGCTACAACCAGCAAGCGACCGCGACCGGCACGCCGATCTTCCGCGCCGTGAACCTCTACCGCTGGTGCAACTGGTGCGACGGCTGGAACATCGACAGCAGCCAGCAGTTCCCCAACCCGTACAAGGGACAGCTCCTCGCCGACCTCGACCAAGCTGTGGCCGCGAAGTACCGCTGGCCCACAGGCGGCACACCTTCGCCGACCCCTTCCGGCACCAACGTGGCTCGCAGCGCGGTCGCCTGGCAGGCGAGCAGCTCCTACAGCGCCGCTTTCGGCGGCGACAAGGCCTACGACGGCGTCGTCTCCGCCTCGAGCAAGTGGACGAGCAACGGATCGAGCGCCGAGTCCTGGCTGGCCCTGGACCTGGGGCGCCCGAACGATGTGACCGGCTTCATCGTCCGCCACGCGGGCGCCGCGGGAGAGCTGAAGGGCTACAACACTCAAGCGTTTCGCCTCGAGTCTGGTTCCTCGCTCTCGGGTCCCTGGACGACGCTCGCGACGGTGAACAACACCGCTCAGGATGATGTGAGCACGGTGGTGCTCGGAAGCACGGTCATCACGCGCTACGTTCGGCTGTACGTCACCGCCGGCATCGACACCTACGCCCGCATCCCGGAGTTCGAGGTCTACGCCACGCCAAGCGCGTCTCCGACCAACTTGATCAGCAACGGCGCCTTCGATGCCGGCCCGACCGGCTGGAACACCTGGATCGAGCGCGGCTCGCTCTCGCCCCTCGTCATCGGCGGTCAGCTCCAGCTACAGAGCGACCACCACAACGGCGGCGTCTACCAGCAGTTCCAGACTGGGGGCGCGGGCGCGACGATCACCGTCGACGGCTTTTGGGCCAGCGGCCCGACCGCGGCGAGCAGCCAATGGGCCGAGGTCCTGATCATCAACGGCCCGCGGCTCCCCGTGAACGGCCAGGACGAGAATGGCGGCCAGAGCGACGTCGTCCTCGTCTACAAGAACGACACCTGGGCGAGCCCCGGCGGCTGGTCGGGGCCCATGGCCCAGACCACGCCCGTGGCCCAGCAGCGCTCGTTCGTCGCTTCCGGCCCCGTGGCCACGATCATTCTCAAGAGCGGCAACGTCGGCGGTGTCACGACCGGCACGCGCTTCGACGACCTCCTGGTGACGAAGACGGGCGCGCCCCCGGTCAACCAACCACCCACCGCCGTCGCCTCGGGCAGTCCCACCGCGGGCCAAGCCCCGCTCACGGTCAACTTCGACGGCAGCGGATCCACCGATCCCGACGGCGACCCCCTGACGTATCAGTGGGCGTTTGGCGACGGCGGC